>Ga0315293_10000200_pt1 | contig 53009 bp, 35 predicted proteins | sample YL17G13_20_MG_FD_203071 | JGI IMG/M metagenome (GOLD analysis project Ga0315293, IMG submission 203071) | Sediment microbial communities from Yellowstone Lake, YNP, Wyoming, USA - YL17G13_20 | ecosystem: Environmental > Aquatic > Freshwater > Lake > Sediment | place: USA: Wyoming | collected... | reverse complement strand
TTTTTCTATATGATTAGCATGGCAAAAAAGAAGTATAATGATTCAAAGATGAGCACGAAAGAATACAGGAATATGAGGGTATCAAATCGCCAAGGATTATCAAGAAAGAGAAAAGCGAATGAATGAAATTGTAGAAGAAAAATAACCCTTAAATCTTGATTTTTATATTCTTTTTATGCTTATAGGGAAACGAACCATTTGATAGTGCCCTGGACGGGATTCGAACCCGCGACCTCTTGATTTCTTCATCTTAAATCAGAACTTCTAAAGTCCATTTAGAAGTCAAGCGCTCTAATCCAAGCTGAGCTACCAGGGCATAATGATTTTATTTATTTATAGACTTTAAATATATACTGATATTATGGATAGAGTAGAGGCCTTAAAGCTCTTGAAAGAGCACGTGACTCAAGAGAACCTATTCAAGCATATGTATGCGGTAGAAGCGATAATGGAAGGTATGGCAAAATATCTAAATGAGAATGCGGAGAAATGGAGATTGTTAGGTTTACTGCATGACATTGATTTTGAAAAGGCGCCAGAGCCGGACAAACACTGCACAATCGCACCAGAGATATTAAAAGAGAAGTTTGATGAAGAGTTCATAAGGGCTGTAAGAGCACACAACTTTGATAATCTAGATATTCAACCCGAGACCAAAATGGAGCTAGCATTGATAGCTGCTGATGCGATTTCAGGACTAGTAATCGCAGCAGCGTTAATAATGCCATCAAAAAAACTGGCTGATGTAAAGGTAGAGAGCATTGCCAATAAGTTCAAGAAAAAAGATTTTGCAAGGAACTGCAGTAGAGAAAGAATATTGTTCTGCGAGCAGATAGATATTCCTAAAGAAAAATTCTTTGAAATATCATTGAAAGCTTTGCAGGGCATATCAAATGAACTAGGCTTGTGATATGAAAACAGAAGATGTTGAAAACAAATGGGAGAAGAAATGGGAAGCTGATAAGATTTTTGAAGCTGAACCTAGCAAGAAGAACAAATTCTTCATGGTCTTTGCATATCCAACCGTGTCAGGAACACTGCACGTTGGCCATGCTAGATCTTATGTTATTCCTGACATCATTGCAAGATACAAGAGAATGCGCGGTTTCAATGTATTCTTCCCGTTGGGTTTCCATGCAACAGGCGTTCATTGCCAGACCATATTGAAGGATGTTGCAGAGAACATAAAGAACGCAGAAAAGTATGGAATAGAAACTAAAGATGCAGTTAAATTCAAGAATCCTCTGGACGTTGACAAGTATCTTGAGAGAAACATGATTAAAGCATTCAAAAGAATAGGCCTGTCATTAGACTTTAGGCCTGTCGTCTCGACGATTGACCCGCAATACAACAAATTCATCCAATGGCAGTTCAAAAAACTTAGAAAGGAAGGTTATCTAACCCAGAAGGATTATAGACTAGCCTGGTGCCCTGATTGTAATAGTCCTGTTAGCTTGGATCCAGCTGAGATGGACATCAAAGAATGGAAGGGGGCCCAGATAAAGGATTATGTTATAATAAAATTCAGGTTAGGCGACACTATATTGCCTGCAGCCACATTAAGACCCGAAACTATTTTCGGTGTAACGAATGTCTGGATAAATCCCAAGGAGAGGTATGTCAGAGCAAAAGTGGATAATGAGAAATGGATTTTATCAGAGAAGGCTGTTAAGAAACTGAAGCATTTGGAAAAGAAGGTGGAGATTGAACAGGAGATTGCAGGAGAAGAATTGATAAATACAAAGGTTAAGAATCCTGCAAACAATAAGGACGTGCCGATATTACCGGGCGAGTTTGTTGATGCAAACGAAGCGACAGGAATCGTGATGAGCGTTCCTTCTCATGATCCTTTTGATTATATTTATCTGAAGAATGTCGCACCAACCATAGAACCTATACAAGTCATTGATGTAAAAGGTTTAGGCAAGATACCGGCAAGTGATATGCTAGAGAAGTTCAACATAAAATATCCGAGCGATCCGAAAATCGAGGACGCAACCAAAGAACTGTACAAGATCGAATGGAATAATGGTAAGATACTTGAAAATATTCCTAGGTTCGGAGGAATGAATGTTCCAAAGGCAAAGAAGGAAATAGAAAAATGGTTGAGAGAAAATGGAAATGCAGACGCGATCTATGAATTATCAACCAAACCCATTTATTGCAGATGTGGCGGAGAAATTGTCATAAAGCTAGTCAAAGGCCAGTGGTTTATTGACTATGGAAATTTGAAATGGAAGGAATTGTCTAAGAAATGCTTGGAAAAGATGGAGATATACCCATCGCAATACAAGAATGAGCTTCCAAACATCATTGATTGGTTGGAAGAAAGACCATGCGTAAGGAAAAGGGGTTTAGGAACTTCATTCCCGTTCGAGGATGGTTGGGTAATAGAAGCTCTATCTGATTCCACAATCTATATGGCCTTCTACGTCGTCTCCAAATACTTCAACGAAGAGAAAATAAAATTAGAAGACCTGACAGATGAGTTCTTTGATTATGTTTATCATGGGAGCGGAAAACCGAAGAAGCCTGTTTGGGAAGAGATAAGAAAAGAATTCCTTTATTGGTATCCTTTAGATTTGAACTCTGGCGGCAAAGAACATAAGGCAGCACATTTTCCTCTGTTCATAATGAATCACGTCGCAGTTTTTTCAGAGAATTTTTGGCCAAAAGGGATTTTTGTTAACTGGCATCTAATCGCTTATGGTAAAAAATTATCAAAGCATCTTGGCAATGTAGTTTTCTGGAACGATGCAATAAAAACGTATGGAGCTGACACACTGAGACTCTATATGACTCATGGAGCAAACCAGTGGGAGGATTTCGACTGGAAGAACGAAGAGTGTGAGATCTATAAGAAACATTTAGATATTTTTAACAAACTTATAAAAGAGATAATAAAGAACAAACCGAAGAAAGAGAAGGAACACATTGACATATGGTTCGAATCAAGAATAAACAGGGTAATAGATGAAGCGACGAATGCTTTAGATAAGAATGAGATTAAGAAAGCTTCAAACTCTGTCTTCTTTACAATCTTAAATGACATTTATTGGTATAGGAAGAGAGCTAAGAAAATCAATCCTGAAATACTACCGATATGGTTAAAGCTTCTGTCTCCGTTTATCCCGCACACATGCGAAGAAGCATGGAACAAGCTTGGAAATAAGAACTCTATAATGCTTGAGAACTGGCCTTCATTCAATTCTGAACTAATTAAATTAAAAGAGGAAGCAGCTGAGGAAGAGATTAGGACATTGTTTAAGGATATTGAAGAGATAAAGAAACTGTCAGAAATAAAGAAACCTGCTAAAATAACTTTGTTCATTGCCCCTGCATGGAAGCATGAGATATTTGATGCAGTTGTAAAGGGAGTAGAACTAAAGGAAATCATAAAGAATTATAAAGGTCAGGAAAAAGAAATCTCAGATTATTACAAGAAGATACAAAAAAGAAAACCAATTGAAGAAAAGTTCCTGAAGGGTCATGAACTGAAGCATCTGGAAGAAACAAAAGACTTTCTTGAAGATGAATTAAAGTGCGATATAGAAGTTATTGCTGCAGAAAAATCAAATCATCCAAAGGCTTTGGTTGCCGAACCTGAGAAGCCTGGAATACTTATCGAGTAACTGGAGATTTAAATTTTTAACTTTCCTACTAAATCTATGGTTGAATTAGACGCTGAAAAGGTAATAGAAAATGCCTTGAAAGGATGGAGATATGCATTAGATCATGCCGAATATATAGTTAATAATTACGGCAAAGGTAAAGATGAAATAGGTAATGAAGTAGGCATAGGCGATGTGATTCTTGCACAAAAAGAAGCGGATGATGTTGCCTCTAATACCAGCGTGGGTTCTTTTTATCATAGCATTATGGAGATCCCTGAATTGAAACCAAAATATGAAAAGGACTTTACGAAGCTATGGGCTAAAGCAAAGGGTATCAGAGCTTCGGCAACTGAAAAAATTAACGAGACTAAAAAATAAGGAAAAAATGATGTGCCACCAACGGGATTGAACCCGCAACCTACTGCTTAAGACACAGTATCTAATCCAAATTGCAAATTATAAGTTCATATATTCTTTGAATGCTTTCTCAACATTTTTCCTGTTTACAAAATTTCTATGACCTCTGAAACCTCCTCCAAAGTTGTGGGGTATGTGCATTATTTCATGTATTAAAGTCTTTATCTTATCCTCATGACAAAGATTGTCAAAATTCTCAGAAATTATCTCAATGACATAGAACGCCTTATTATTCATGGCAACCTGCATTATCTTTGGTAGACCGTGAATCCTAGCAACGGTTCTCCTACTCTTTGAACCGTGACTCCTTATGCACAATAGCTTATCGGTCTTTACGTGTTTTAGGTTTAATTTGGTTATGATGTCGTTTGCTAGGCTCTGGATTTCGATGTCAGTTTCGTAACGCATGATAATTATTCACATTAAGAATATTTATGATTATTCAATGGGTCCAATTGGTTTAAATTATTTTCTGTTCTTTTTGATAGTATGCAAAGAGGTTATTTATTTTTCAATTTAGAAGATAGAGCTGATAGAAGGAAAATTGCAGAAGATATCGTTAGGCTTGGAAATGGTTATGTTCCAGCTGTAGAATTCTTAAAAAATAAATATTTTGATGCTCGTGCTCTATTTGACACTAGAGATAGAAAAGAAGCAATGGAGCTTTCAGATAAATTGAGAAAACATAAAGGCATAAAAAGAGATTCTGTTAAAGTTTTATACACAAATAATTGGGATTTGATGAATAATATAGGTTTAATTTGTTTAAACCTTTAGTAGTAAATTAAAATTATTAATTGTTAAAGTCATAAACCCTCATGAATAAAGTCGTCATAATATTTTTCCTTATTCTCATTTCAGCTTTCTTGATTTCTAATTATATTGAAGAAAATAAGAGCTATATCGTGGCAGATGTCGTGGACGGAGACACTTTCAAAACTGTAGATGGAAAAACTATAAGATTGATAGGAATCAATGCCCCCGAAACGGGAGAGAATTATTATCAAGAAGCAAAGGATAAACTAGAAGAACTGATTCACAGAAAGAAAATAAGATTGGAGAGAGACGCCAGCAATAAAGATGTCTATGGTAGACTGCTCAGATACGTCTACGTTGGCGATTTGTTTATAAATTCTGAAATGATTAGATTGGGTCTTGCTAGATTTGAAGAGATCGAACCCAATAAAAAATATTCTAAATTATTTTTAGACTTAGAAAACAAAGCAAGAAAGGCTAAACGATATATTTGGGAGTAGAACTTTTTTTTAATTTCTCCTCTCTTAATCTAGCAGAAATATTTATAGCACTATCATCGATTGTAATTGTTGAAAATCCAAAAGCTTCATCAGATAATTCTTCTCCATGTTTTTCAATGTGTTGTTTTACCACAGGAATGTTTCTATAGAAAATAAACGTTTGTGCATATCTCTTTACAGCTTCAGTTTCATGATCTGGGAATTCTAACTGACGGCTTATCTCTTTAACTTCTCTTCCCCATTCATCTTGAACCTCTAAAAAAGCTTCTTCAATAGGTAAATTCTTATCTAGTATTTTCTCTACCCTATTCATGAAATTTTTTGAAACATATCCAAAATTTTTAGGCATAATAATTTCTTATTTTTTTAGTTTTAAATAACTTATGTTTAGGTATTCCTAAATTAAGTAAAGAAGTTATACCAACAAAGTTTTAAACAGTAGAAGTCTGAGGCAATGAAATCTGGTTTAGATGCCATCAATTTAGCGTATGTTCTATAGCTGCCTTCACCTGCTATTGCTAAAGTGTTTATCCCTCTTTGCTTTGCGTCCCTTAATGCGCATTCCATATCCTCTACAAGCAATATTTTTTCAGGATCAACACCAAACTCCTTTATTACCTCGTCCATAACATCACCTTTCAGAGGAAATCCACCTTTTATTCTATTAAAATATTTAGTTATACCATAACTCTCAGCTTCTCTTTTAATGTATTCTGGTCTATGACCACTTGCCAATATCAATGCCTTGTCTTGCTGTTCCTTGAGGAATCTTAAAGTTTCTCTGATTCCTGAGAATGGTTTTATCTTTACTTTGCTTGATTCGTATAGTTTTCCGAATGTCTTTTGCACTTCTTTCATAGGATTGAAAACATCCATTCTTTCATAGAAATTCTCAAACGGGATGTCAAACTCTCTCTTGAATTGTTGCAAAGGGATTTCTTTGGCACCATAATGAACCAGAGTCTTGTTTGTAGTATCATGAACTCTTGATAAATCGTCGCTAAGAACTCCACTCCAATCTGTAATTATCACTTCAATTGGTGTTGTCATAAAACAAATACGAAAGAAAAGGATTTAAATTTTTCTTTTGAAACTCAAAGATTTATGTTAGCCATTTTTTAAACCAATTCAAGGACAATTGAATGACTTTATTTTCATGTTCAGGATTATCAAAAGTATGGTTTGCATTCTCGATTAATTTAATTTCCTTTGGTTTATTTGCTTTAATATAAATCTCTTCCGAGTCTTTAGGATCAAGAACTTCATCTTCTGTTCCTTGAATTACAAGTATTGAGCATTTAACAGATTTTATACTGTTAATTATATTTGTTTTCTTAACATCCTCCAAAAATTTCCTACCTACTTTAAAGCTTGTTTGCGTTCTCCATCCGTTCTTATTGAATTTTAAATCAGAAAAACCTTTTTCTTCAATTTCTTTAAAAGTTTCTTTTCCAAATGCTTTAATAAATGTTTTTTCATTGGGGTTAGCAGGTGACCAGAGAACTAATGTTTTTATTTTTTTATTCCAGCCTAAAACAGAAACAGAAGCACCTAAACTTAAACCTAAAACGCCTATGTTATTATAACCCTGTTCTGAAATAAAATCAATAGCTTTTTTTAAATCACTAACCTCTTCTGAAATGGTCATATCTACAAAGTCTCCTTCGCTTTCTCCTAAACCTCTGAAATCGAATCTTAAAACAGTAAAGTCACTTTCGCAGAATTTTTTAGCTGCATGAACAAACATATCATGCTCTTCATTCTTGTTCCCTGAAAAACCATGGCACATTATAATAGCAGGAGAATTTATACTGTCTGGCTTATGTAAAATACCAACTATTTTCTGACCTTTGTTTTCAAAACAAACCCTTTCTTCTTTCATTTATAACACCAAGTTATTTTTATTATGCTGCCAACTAATAATATTATGAATAATTCTTTGTTAAAAAGACATATGAAAGAGCTGAAGAAAAGAAAGCCTCCACTCCTTGTGGTAAATGCAGTAATATCAAGAGAAGATGAAGTGCTTCTAATTAAAAGAGGAAAGTTTCCAGACAGGGGAAAGTGGGTTGTGCCAGGTGGACATGTTAAATATTATGAGACTCCTGAAGAGGCTTTAAAGAGAGAGGTTAGGGAAGAAACCGGTTTGGAAATAGACGTTATCGGTATAATACTTACTGAAACTGATAAGAAAGGTCTAGACCCAAGAGGCTATCATCTTGCTACGACTTTTTTAGTCAAACCCATAGGTGGTAAACTAACCAAATCAAAGGAAGCCTATGATATTAAATGGTTTAAACTAGGAAAGCTACCGTCAAACTTAGGCCTTGGTTGCAGGAAATATTTCCAAGAAACAATAACAAAAGATCAACAAATCTCAGAGCTTCTAAAATACGTTCCACCTATGCCGATGGTAAACCAGATAATTTATAGAAAATTTAATGATGAAATAAAAATATTATTTGGTAAAAGAAACAAACCTCCTCATTTTAGCGAGTGGATTATTCCCGGTGGACATTTTTCTTACAAAGAAACACTTGAAGAGGCGTCCATAAGAAAAGCAAAGCAAGAAACTGGATTGACAGTAGAAGTTGATTGTGTAATAGATTTAGCATCTGATGTTGGCATAGATCCAAGGTCAAGAAACTTATTGATTTATCATCTATGCAAATATAAATCCGGAGAATTAAAAGAGTCTAAGGATATAAAGGATTTCTATTGGCATGACATAAGAAAACCATTGCCTAAAGACGTCAGATTTGTCGTGTCTACTATTTATAGAGCCTTTAATAAATCAAGAGATTATTTGTTGAAAAAATAATTCTATATTGCATGTGCTTTTTCCCAGAACTCTTCAAACTTATCTCTATAATCTGTCTTACAATTCAAGAACCATATTCCCTTACCACTCTCATCAACAGTCATGCCATGGTCTCCATCGGCAACGATCAAATATGGCAAGGCTCTTCCCAATCTCATTTCAATATTTATCTTCTTTAATTTTTGCAATGTGTCTGGATGTATCTCAGCTGCAACAATCCTTATCTTGATTCCTCTTTCGACAGCTCTCTTTATTCCTTCCAAAAGAACGATGTCATCAAAAAATTTGTTTGTCGTTATCATTATCTCTTCTTTAGCTAAGTCAAACAGCAAGGAAGCCTTGTTTATGAAATCTCCCTCATATTGTTCATATGTTTTCTCGCCTAACCATATGGTCTGACCTCTTAATTCTAAGAATTCGCTGTATTTCTTTTCTAAGTCAGAAAATAATTCCTTTATTCTTATATAATCCTTGCTAACATAGCTCAGAATCCTTGGAAATGGATTTGTAGATCTAGCAAGCCAGAAAACCTTGCTCTTTTCTTGTCCACTCTCAATCAATCCTTTCTTTTGCAAAGAATAAAGATATTTGTAGGCATTGGTAACAGACATGCCAGCCTCCTCAGCAATCTTGGCAGCGTCAACCTTTACCATATCTCTATTAGTAAGCATAAGCATGGCTCTTAGAATTCTTATCTCCAAATCGTCGAATTGCTTGCTTTCCTTGAGTATTGTGCAAAACTCGTTTATTTCCATAGTTAAGTTATAGATACTTTGCTTTAAATTTCTTATGTTTTTTATAAGCTATGTTATAAAGTATATAGGTTCAAATTCTTACTAGCTTTATAAGTTTTTGACTGTAGTTTACTTTTATGAGTGCAACAGTTGAATTAGTGGCATCTAAACTAGAAGAAAAGGGTTATAGATTAAGGGATAAAGTAAAAATTGGTATTTGGAAAACTGCAACTAATGGAGTAGATTATTATCTAACGTTTGAAGAAGGGGAATTAAAAAGAAAGGAAAAAGAGTCTATAAATAATTTTTGTAGATCGAATATTCTTAGTTCAATTACTTTTACTACAGACGATAAAGCCAAATTCAAATATACTAAAGAGCTAGGAGAAAAAGGATGGACATTAAAAGAAGTGGGAATAGGTTCTGTTATGATTAATATTGATGGACTTAGAAGCATGCAAGAAATATATATTTAAATCCCATCTTACAATTAATTTGCATGCAAACCAATGATTTTGTTCGGGTATCATATACAGCAAAAATAAAGGAAACAGACCAAGAAATAGACAAGACAGATGATAAGAGTGTTCCCGTTGTTATTAACTCTGATTTCTTGATGAAAGGATTAGAGGAAGCTTTGTTGGGAATGAATGTTAATGAGAGAAAAACTGTGGAGATAACACCTGAAAAAGCATTTGGTCCTAGAGATCCTAGTCTAGTTAGACTGATCCCTATGTCTGAATTTAGAAAGCATAACACAGAACCGAAAATCGGAATGTTCTTCCAAGGAGACAACATGAGGGGAAAGGTTTTAGCTGTGTCTGGAGGAAGAGTAAAGGTTGATTTTAATAATCCATTGGCAGGCAAGGCATTGATATATGACATAGAAATAAAAGAAAAGATTGACAGCATTGATAATAAAGTGAAATCATTATTCGAAATTTATATCGGAGAAAATAAGGAAAAGATTAAGGTGAATGTTCTGAATGAAAAGGAAGTTGAAGTAGAAATTCCACCTTTGCTAAATTCTCTATACAAGAAAAGAATAGCTGACAATATAATTAAGATTCTGAATTTTGAAAAAGTGAAGTTTGCTGAGGTTTTTGAAAAATCAAAAGAAGTTTAAGATACTAATATTGGTTCAGGCTCTGGAGTTAATCTGTTCTCATAATATCTTAGAGTTCTACACCCTTCACATTTTGCTGATTTTTTTATTCCGGTTCTTGGACAAGAAATTTTAAAATTATTATTTATTTCAGCGATTTCTTTTGCAAATTCTAAAGAACCTTCTCTTGTTTCTGGGTCGATATTTCTCAAAAGATATGCTACAAAAGAATTTCTAATTTCCATATTATCACTAAAAGGTATTTTTAACAAACAATATCTTTGACCATCAATTTCAATTGAATATTCTTTAGATTTTAAAACTTTTTCTATTATCATTTTTATCTAATTAGATTAGAAATGTTAATTATTTAAATTATATTTTGCTTTATAACAATTCAATTAAGTATAAAAATTTATTTCTCAAAAAATTAGAAGGAGGTTTTCATCGATGGCAATTAAAAGTATTGAAGGTGCAGGGAAATTATCTGATACTGATGAAGATTTGAGAAAAATTCTTGAAACAAGAAGAGCAGACATAAAGGTCGTCGGAGTTGGCGGTGCTGGAAACAACACAATTTCTAGATTGATGCAGGTTGGAATTGTTGGCGCAGAGATTGTTGCAGTTAATACAGATGCGCAGGACTTGCTATACACTGACGCGGACAAAAAAGTTCTGATTGGAAAGGATCTAACAAGAGGTCTTGGAGCTGGTGCTGATCCAAAAGTCGGTGGAGAGGCTGCAAGAGAAAGCAGAGAAGATATAAAAGATGCAATAAAAGGAGCGGACATGATTTTCATCACATGCGGTTTAGGTGGTGGAACAGGAACAGGAGCTTCACCAGTTGTAGCAGAGATTGCAAAGAAATCCGGGGTACTAACAGTAGGCGTGGTAACACTACCTTTCTCAATGGAAGGAAGACAGAGAATGGCAAATGCACAAAGCGGATTAGATGAGCTGCAAAAAAATGTTGACACACTGATAATAATACCGAATGATAAGCTATTAGAAATAGTTCCAGACGTCTCAATAGTAACAGCATTCAAAGTTTGTGATGAGGTCCTAGTAAATTCTGTAAAAGGCATAACTGAATTAGTAACTAAACCAGGTTTGGTCAATTTGGATTTTGCAGACATAAAGGCTGTTATGACTAACGGTGGTCTGGCAATGATTGGTCTAGGAGAATCAGACACAGAGAACAGAGCAGTCGAAGCTGTTGAAAAGGCTTTGAACAATCCTTTGTTAGACGTTGAGATAGAAGAGGCAAGCGGAGCATTGATAAATGTTTCAGGCGGAACAGACGTAACCATAAGAGAGTGTCAAGAGATTGTAGAAGCAGTATCAACAAAGATTTCAGGTGATGCAAAGATTATCTGGGGTGCACAGATCACAAAGGAACTGGGAGATATAGTAAGAGCATTATTGATAGTCACGGGAGTTAAAGCACCTAATGCATACGCTTACGGAGAAAAGGTATTCCCAAAAGAGAAACAGAAAGAGATTGAAAAAATACTCGGAATAGATTTTGTCTAGATCTTTAAACAAAAAAGGATAGCAGATGTAACTAAACATTAAAATAAAAGACTGTCTTAAGAGAATCATCTATATTTAAAACAATAGAAATATAAAAAGCATAAAGCATTTAAATAGTACACTTTATAATAGTTTTATTCTGGTGTTTTAATGGATGAGGTAAAGCAGGAAACGACAGAAGCGATAAAGAAGCCTGGTATAGGCGGAAGAATAGCAAACAAACTAAAAGAGTATAAAAGAGTTTTGAGCGTATCAAAAAAACCAGACAAGGAAGAGCTTGTACAATCAATGAAAATAAGTGGCTCTGGTATACTATTTTTAGGAGTGATAGGTTTCGTGATATTCTTGTTATACTTCTTGATACAGATGATTGCAACAGGACAACTTGGTGTTTAGAATGATAAGAACGATAAGAACTACAGTAGGAAGAGAGAATGCAGTTATAGAGACGCTTGCAAGCAAGATTAAAAACAGCAAACTAGACATAAGATGCATCTTCTATCCTGGAGAACTCAAAGGCTATGTTTTCTTAGAGGGTGACGAAGAAGCGATAAACGAAGTGATAAAGACAGTACCGCATGTAAAGGGTATAATAAAAAAGGATGTTAAAATTAGTGATATCAAGAAATTCTTGGAAACTAAGAAAATTGAGATTAAAGTTAATAGGGGAGATGTTGTGGAAATAATTGGTGGACCTTTCAAGAATGAGAAAGGTAAGGTTACTAGAGTAGATGAAGCAAAAGAAGAATTGACTATAGAGCTATTAGATGCTGCTATACCAATACCGATTACAATACCAATAGACTCTGCCAAGGTCATAGAGGCTGCAGAAAAGAGTGAGAACAAATGACTACAATAAAAGTTATAGTTCAGGGTGGAAAAGCAAACCCAGCACCACCACTAGGTCCGTCTTTGGCTGCTGCAAAGGTTGATACTGCAAAGGTAATAGACGCGATAAACGAAAAGACGAAGGACTTTAATGGCATGGAAGTTCCTGTTACTGTTAATATAGACCCAAAAACAAAAGAGTTTGAAATATCTGTAGGAACTCCGTCTCTGACAGCCTTAGTCAGAAAAGAGTTGAACGTGAAGACGTTAGCAAAATCTCCATTCAATGTTTATAAAAAAGATGAAGTAACAGAAGAGTTTAAGGATAGTTTGAAATTCGAACAGGTCGTAAAGATTTCTAGAATGAAGATGAATGACATAAAGACAGATGATCTGAAAAAGGCAGTGAAGCAGGTAGTTGCATTCTGCGTAAGTTCTGGAGTGTATATAGAGGATAAGAAACCCAAGGAAATTATCAAAGAGATTGACGAAGGAAAATGGGACGAAAAAATAAAGTAATTATTCTATTTTAAATTAAGTATTTATTATTGTAAATCTCAAATATGATTATGATATCTTTTTTGATTCTAAATTCGTATCCAAGATATCATAGATGATTCTATGAAGACCTATGCCGAATCTGGTGTTGATAGAGAATTAAGAGACAAAGCAAAAAAATGTCTGGTGAATCTGAAATCAACTTTTGCTCTGAGCAAGCATGGAAAAATAATTGAGGCTCCTTTTAACACACTTTACCCAATAGGAAATGATGTTTTTCATGTTAAAACTTCTGATGGTGTAGGGACAAAGGTTTTGATAGCACAGCTAGCAGAAAAACATGACACTATAGGTATAGATGCGATAGCAATGGTTGTTAATGATTGTATAAGATGCGGAGCGCAACCCATTGCACTAACAGACTCTATTGATATAAAGAAATCTGATCCTGAGGTAATTCAAGAGATTCAGAAGGGTTTGAGTATTGGTGCGCACGAATCAGATTGCCCCCTGGTAGGAGGCGAGATTGCTGATGTTCCAGAAATAATGAACGCCTTTTATCATATAAATTGTGACTGCGTAGGAGAGGTTGAGAAAAACAAAATAATAAACGGCGAGAAAATCAAACCAGGTGATGTAATAATAGGTTTGCCGTCTTCGGGCGCTCACAGCAACGGCATTTCTCTGTTGAGAAAAGCATTGTTCAAGAACTGGGGCGGGAACTTTGATGCTTTTGAAACACCTGATAATTTTAATAGAGAATTAATATACGAGGCACTTGAACCAACTAGAATTTATGTCAAACCGTTCTTGAATGCCATAAAAGAGATTGATGTGCTAGGTGCGGTTAATATAACAGGCGATGCTTATCTAAAGTTCAGAAAGCTTACAAAATTCGGATTTGAATTTGACAATTTCAAACCGCAACCAATTTTCAAGCTGATTAAAGATTGCGGTATATCTACAGAAGAAATGTTCAAGACCTTTAACATGGGTTGGGGCTTTGCTGTAATAGTTAGAAAGGGAGATGTAGATAATACATTACAGACTCTAAAAGGAAGTGAAGTCATAGGTAAAATCACGGACAAAGGAATTATAATAAAATTTGAAGGTAAAAAAATTATATTAGAGGATTAAAATGCTGCATAGAATAGAGGTCGGTTTCAAAGAGAATATGATTGATGCTTTAGGAAATAATGTAAAGAAGAGAATAATAGAGGATTTGAAAATAAAGGTTGATTCTGTAAAGACTGTTGATGTTTATACGATTGATAGTAATCTACCCGAAGAAAAATTAAACATCCTAGGAGAGAATCTGTTCGCAGATCCTGTTATACAAGATTATGCTATTGATACAGCAATCGTGAAAGATTTTGTTTGGTTGATAGAGGTCGGATTCAAACCTGGTGTCACAGATAATGTAGGAAAGACATCAAAAGAAGGAATAGAAGATATTTTCAAAACAAAAATAAATGGAGTCTATACATCAAAACAATATGTAATAAAAGGGAATTTGAACAGGGAAGATGCAGAAAAAATAGCATCTGGCCTGCTTGCAAACCAACTAATCGAGAGATGGGAGATATTAAGCTTTGATGAGTGGAAGAATAATGGTATCAAAGCGTCTGTTCCTATTGTTAAGATTATTCATAAACCTAAGGTTTCTGAAATAAATCTAGATGTCAGTGATGAGGATCTTGTTAGGATAAGCAGAGAAGGTGTACTAGCATTGAGTCTGGAAGAGATGAAATCTATCAGAGGTTATTACAAAAACAAAAAGATTTTGGATGAGAGAAAGAGATTTGGACTTTCAGACAAACCAACCGATGTTGAACTGGAAACATTAGCCCAGACATGGTCAGAACATTGCAAACATAAAATATTCAATGCTATCATCGATTATACTGACGGAAATGAAAAAACTAAAATAAACTCTTTGTTCAAAAATTTCATAAAAAAGTCAACAGAAGAGATTGGAAAGGATTGGTTGGTCTCTGTTTTCAAAGACAATGCAGGCGTTATAAGGTTCAATGACGATTGGAACATTGTTATGAAGGTCGAAACTCATAATAGTCCGTCTGCTTTGGATCCTTACGGTGGTGCTCTGACTGGAATAGTTGGTGTCAACAGGGATCCTTTAGGAACTGGCATGGGTTCTAAGTTGATATTCAATACAGACATATTCTGTTTTGCTTCTCCCTTCTATGATAAATCATTGCCTCCGAGACTGATGCATCCAAAAAGAATATTCGAAGGTGTGAGAAAGGGTGTTGAGCATGGTGGCAACAAGAGCGGCATACCTACCGTGAATGGAAGTATAGTATTTGATGACAGATTTCTAGGAAAACCCTTAGTGTATTGCGGGACAGGAGGTATAATGCCGTCAAAAATAAATGGCAAAGAGACCCACCTGAAAATAATCGAGCCTAATGATTTGGCTGTGATGTGTGGAGGCAGAATAGGCAAGGATGGCATACATGGTGCTACATTTTCTTCAGAAGAGCTTCATGAGGGTTCTCCTGCAACAGCTGTACAAATCGGTGATCCGATAACACAGAAAAAAATGCTAGACTTCTTATTGGAGGCAAGAGACCTGGGTTTGTACAGAACCCTAACAGACAACGGAGCTGGTGGATTATCATCTTCCATAGGTGAGCTTGCGCAAATAACTGGTGGTTGCGAAATCTATCTGGATAAATGCCCATTAAAATATGCTGGCCTGAACCCATGGGAGATATTATTGTCCGAGGCTCAAGAAAGAATGACTGTGGTTGTTGAACCAGAAAAACTTGACGAGTTCTTGAAGCTAGCAGAGAGAAGAGGGGTTGAAGCAACCGTAGTTGGAAAGTTTACAGACAGCAAAAAGTTTCATGTTTTATACAAAAATAAAACAGTTGCTTATACTGATATGGAATTCTTGCACGAAGGCGTCCCTCAAATGAGTTTGAAAGCAGTATGGCTGAAACCAAAATATGAAGAACTAAACATAAAATGTCCAATAGATTTGACTGACGAATTGAAAAATGTCTTAGGTAGACCGAACGTCTGTTCTAAAGAGTATGTCATCAGGCAGTATGACCACGAGGTTCAAGGAGGCTCTGTTATAAAACCGTTGACAGGATTAAGAAATGATGGACCGAGCGATGCTGCTATAATAAGACCTCTTCTAGATTCGATGGAAGGTGTGGTAGTTTCTCATGGTATATGCCCGAGATATAGCGATGTGGATGCTTACAACATGGCTGCATGTGCAATGGACGAGGCCATAAGAAATTATGTAGCTGTTGGAGGTTCCTTAGAACATGCAGCTGCTCTGGATAATTTTTGTTGGTGTGATCCTGTAAAATCTGACAAGACACCTGATGGAGAACTGAAGTTAGCACAGTTAGTGAGAGCGTGCCAGGCCCTGTATGATTGCACAACTCATTACAAAGTTCCTCTAATATCAGGAAAGGATAGTATGAAAAATGACTATATGATTGGAAGCGTTAGAATATCGATACCGCCGACTCTCTTGATTTCTATAATCGGAAAAATAGATGATGTAAGAAGGTCTGTATCAATGGATGCAAAAGAAGAAGGAGATAGCGTATATGTGTTAGGATTGACCAAGAATGAACTTGGAGGTTCTGAGTATTATGCTCTTCATAACAAAATAGGTATAACTGCACCTTCGGTTGATTTGAAGTCAGCATTAAAACTATATTTTGCCTTAGGTAATGCAATGGAATTAGTACAGTCATGCCATGACTGTTCTGACGGCGGTCTAGGCGTTGCACTTGCTGAGGCTGCTTTTGCAGGAGGTCTCGGCATGTCAATAGACATGAGAAAGATTCCTAAAGAAAATGTTGAAAGAAACGATTTCCTTTTGTTTTCAGAATCACAGAGCAGGTTTGTTGTTACTGTAAAACCGGAAAACGAAAAAAGTTTTGAAGAAATGATGAAGGGAAATATCTTTGCAAAGATTGGAGATGTGACTAAAAATGATTTCACTGTTTACGGGTTGGATGAAAAAATATGTATAAAATCCAGTACAAATGAATTGAAAGACGCATGGCAAAAAACTTTGAGATGGTAATATGAAACCAAAAATATTGGTGCTAACCGGTTATGGAATCAACTGCGATTATGAAACGCAGCATGCTTTTAACTTGGTTGGCGGTGATGCAAAAAGAGTTCACATAAATGACTTGATAGATAAAGCTGAGAATTTAGATGACTATCACATAATTGCATTTCCAGGAGGATTCTCGTTTGGAGACGACATAAGCTCTGGAAAGGTTTTGGCAAACAAGATAAAGTTCAATATTTTCGAAGAGGTTCAGAAGTTCATAGATGATGGAAAAATAATAATAGGTATCTGCAACGGGTTCCAATCTATGGTAAAGTTAGGAATCCTTCCCGCGTTCGAGAGGAATTATAAAAGACAAACAGTCACGCTAACATTCAATGACTCTGGAAGATTTGAAGATAGGTGGGTCTATCTAAAGTCTAATCCAAAGTCTAGATGTATTTTCACAAAAAATATAGGTGTGATATACTTGCCAGTCAGACATGGCGAAGGTAAATTCGTAGCAAGCAATATGTTCCTGCAGAGGCTGAACAAGAATAATCAGATAGCATTCTGGTATGTTGATGAAAAGGAAAATCCTGCAGGATATCCTTGGAATCCCAATGGTTCTTTAGAGAATATAGCAGGTATATGCGATGAGACAGGAAGAATTTTCGGATTGATGCCGCATCCAGAAGCCTACCTGTACAGAACTAATCATCCAAGATGGACTAGAGAAAAAATATCTGACGAGGGCATGGGCGTCAAAGTTTTTAGAAACGCTGTCGAATTCATAGAAGAAAAATTCTAATCCTAAATTTATAAATAAGACATTAAAAATAATATTATGATTAAACTTCTAGTTTTTGATTTTAATGGTGTACTGCTTGCAGATACCCAAGCATGTATGGCAGCAGATAATCATGTTATAAAAACTTTTGGCGGCAGACCTGTCGACCTTAAAGTTTATAGAGATACAATTATCATCCCCTCTGTCGATTTCTACTCAGCTCATGGGTGTAACAGAAAAGAATTACTAAAAAATTCAAAAAAATTAGGAGAGGTTTTTCACACCTTTTATGAAAAAAGAGCAGCGAAAATAAGAGGGAGAAAATATGCAAAGGGAGTTTTAAAATGGCTTTACAAAAACAATATTGATTCTGTAATTTTGAGCAATCATACTGTTGTAGGCATAACTTATCAATTAGAAAGACTTGGAATGAAAGAATATATTAAAAAATTATTGGCAAACACTATTCTTGACTCTACATTGAAAGCAAGAAACAAGCAAGAGAAGTTAATTGATTATATCAAATCAAATAAATTCAAAAAATCTGAGGTTGCAATAATTGGCGATTCACCTGAAGAAGTTGAAATGGGTAAAAATGCAGGAATAAAAGCTATTGCAATTACTGGTGGTTATTACTCTGCTTCTAGGCTTAGAAACAGTAACCCTGATTTTCTGATTAATAACCTGAAAGAATTGATTGGAATTATTAAAAGAATTAACAAAGTATAAATAATTTAGATATTAATTATTACTGAACAATATGAGTTCCATTACCGTAATTCTAGGGTCTGCTTCTGACAAGCCGATATTTGATAAATGTAAAGCAGTACTAGATGATTTTGGAGTAAGATTCGATACGCACATAGCATCTGCACACAGAACCCCTGAAAAAATAGATGAGATAGTAAAGAACTCTGACTCTGATGTCTTCATAGCTATTGCTGGTTTATCCGCAGCTTTGCCAGGTATGATAGCAGCTAAAACAATAAAGCCTGTAATAGGAATACCAGTTGAGTCAAAACTAGATGGCTTGGATGCATTATTATCAATAGTCCAGATGCCACCTGGAATACCTGTTGGTTGTGTTGGAATTGACAGAGGAGAGAATGCTGCATTACTAGCAATACAGATACTATCTCTACAAGACGAGAGTTTGAAAGCTAAGTTAAAGAACTACAGGGAAAAGATGAAAGAGGGCGTTAGAAAGGCAGATCTAGAAGCAAAAAATTGGTGAGTATGGCAATACATCCAATAGATTACAGATACGGCTCTCAAGAGATGAGAAACGTATTCGATGAAGAAAAAAAGCTAGAAAAAATGCTCTTGGTAGAGTCTGCACTTGCAGAAGCTTTAGCAGACTTGGATATAATTCCTAAAAAATGTTCTGAAGAAATAAAAAGAAGAGCAAACACAAAAGATGTAAAACTTGAAAGGGTCAAAGAGATTGAAGAAGAGACCAAACATGATGTAATGGCTATCGTAAAAGCATTAACAGAGGTCTGCGGAGAAGCCGGGAAGTTTGTTCATCTAACAGCAACCAGTTATGACATTGTTGACACTGCCAACGCATTATTATTGAAAGAGGGTCTAAATATTCTCTTGAAAGAAGGAAAAGATTTGTTAAGAACCTGTTTAAATATTTCTGAAAAATATAAAAACCTGATAATGATCGGTAGAACTCATGGACAACATGCGATACCTATAACACTTGGATTCAAATTTGCCAATTATTCAAACAAATTAGGAGAAGATCTTATAAGATTAGAGTATGATGTAGAGAATTATATTCTGGGTAAATTTTCTGGAGCTGTTGGGAATTATGCTGCACAAAAAGTTTATGGTTTGGGAGACGAGCTTGAAATTAAAGTCATGGAAAAATTAAATATAAGACCTGCAGATATAACAACCCAGGTTGTTGAGAGAGAAAGCTTTGCAAGAATAATATGCGACATAGCGATATTGGCGTGCAGCATAGAACAGGTTGCAAAGGAGATTAGAAATCTGCAGAGAACAGAGATAGGAGAACTTAGCGAGCCGTTCGGAGAAAAGCAGGTAGGATCAACTACAATGGCGCAGAAGAGAAACCCAAAGGATACGGAGAATGTGTGCTCAAATGTAAGGATAATAAGGTCATGTGTGTATCCTGCTCTGGAAAACATTGCACTAGAACATGAAAGAGATTTAACGAACTCTGCAGCAGAGAGATCATTGATACCAACTGCTTTTGTTCTAGCAGACGAGGTTCTTACGAGAATGAATAAGATACTAAATGGTTTAGTTGTTTATCCGGAAAACATAAAGAAAAACCTGGACATGTCCAAAGGAACTATTATGTCTGAAGCGATTATTACAAAGCTTGTAGAAAAGGGAATGGGAAGACAGGATGCGCACGAATTGTTAAGACAATCTTCAATACAAGCATTTGAAACAAACAAGCATCTTAAGGAAATCTTACTGGAAAAAAACATTATAAAAAAATATCTGACTATCAAGGAGATTGAAGATGTGTTTGATTATAAAAGTTATACTGGTCTGTCTGTTGAAAAAACCGAGAAAGTAATAAATAAGTGGAGAGAGTGGTTGAATGCAAACAATTGAAAAAACTAATCTTCCGTTGAAATTAAAAAACAGGGGAAAAGTTCGTGACGTATATGATTTGAATGACAAACTGTTGATGATAGCAACCGATAGGATTTCTGTTTTTGACATTATTCTTCCGACGTTGATACCATATAAGGGAATAATTCTAACAAGCCTTTCTAATTTCTGGTTTAAAAGAACTAAAGATTTGATAGACAATCACATAATCATTGATGATTTCAATTCCATGCCTCCTGATGTAAAAAGGTTTCAGGAATTAAGAGGAAGGTCCGTTCTAGTTAAGAAAGCTGAACCGATAATGGTAGAGTGCGTGGTCAGAGGCTATATAACTGGTTCTGCTTGGAATGCATATAAGAACGGAGAAGCAATATGCGGAATAACTCTGCTAGAAGGACTCGTGGAGAGCGATAAACTTCCAGAACCGTTGTTCACGCCAACGACCAAAGCAATGACAGGACATGACGAAGCAATAACAGAAGAACAAATGAGAAAACAATTCGGAGAAGGTTTGACAGAAAAACTGAAAAATATCAGTTTAAAGATTTATGATTTCGCTGAAAAAGAAGCTAGGAAAAAAGGAATCATAATAGCTGACACAAAGTTTGAATTCGGGTTCTTGGATGGAGAAGTTATATTAATTGATGAATTACTAACTCCTGATTCTTCCAGATTCTGGCCAGCTGATGAATACAGACCTGGTGGTTCTCAGAAGAGTTTTGACAAACAGTTTGTACGCGATTTTATGACTAGTAAAGGATGGGATAAAAAACCTCCGATACCAAGTGTGCCAGAAGATATTGTAAAAGAAACCACCAAAAAATACATAGAAGCATATGAAAAGATAACTGGAAAGAAATTTGCTTTTTAGAATAACCATCTTATATGAAATTTCGCTAATGTAAAGATATAACCTTTACCAACTGAAATAAATATAAGATTGTATTTACTTTTTTAACATACGTTCAATTTTTTTGATTTTTTCATTATCCTTCTTTCTTCTCAAAATCTTATAAGGTACCAAGTGTTGTTCTAGTGGTGTAACAGGGATTCTGTTGTTTCTTATTTTTATGAATTTAGGTGATTTTAATCTTTGTCTGGAAATATTCACCCATCTATTTCCAATTTTTTCTGACAACTCTCCCATAACATCAACTTCTATGTTTTTAATCTTCAATTTACCCCGATAAGAACTAATAATTCTATTTTTACTAAATTTTACAGGTTTTATTTCATATTCTTTAAAAATTTCATTTATTTTAAAGGCTCCTTTTTTATCTGTTGCAATGTCTATATCGCTTATTTTCTTAAGTTTTATACCTTGTAAAGATAGACTAGTGCTTCCTCCAATAATCCATTTGATTTTTTTATTTTTTAGTTTTTTGTTAATTATGTTTAGAACATTAATAATATTTTTCTTCATACATCTAATTTAGAAAATCTAATATAAATATCATCCGGATAATTATCTGGCATATTTCTGAGAAAAGGTCATATATATTTTATAATTTAGAAAAACCAAATTTATACAATTTTTACCCATACTTAGTATATAGAAAGTTTAGAGTTTAAGTCTTCATCATCAAAATGTCTTCTTCTACCTCTTCTTTTCCAATTTGGTGGTGACGGCATATTGAAAACCTTAAAATTATCTTCTACTTTCTTTATCTAATATTCTTTCTTCAATTCTATCCAAAAATTTCTGCCTAATCACAAAAACATTGCCCATAGTTATCACTATAAAACTTTTTTGAAAATATGTCCTCTATTAGACGTACCAGTATACTTCTGATAAGCTTCGTCCATCCATTTATTACCGCTATTTACCTCTTTTACATCTTCTAAGTTTCCTGACATATTTATCACCTACATTATTCATAACCTGAAAAATCAAAGTTATGACTCCTTCCTTAAGATTTTGCCAAATCAAATGTTACAGAAATAGTTGTGCTCTATTTCATCTGTTAAAAATTCCAATGTGTCAAATGGCTATTAATGTATATAGTCTCCTAGCTACTTAAAGCAATGATATTTACTACTATTTTATAATAAATTTTAACAATTGTAAGAATAAAGATTTAAGAGTTATTTCTATCTGTTAACAAAGTTCAGTACTTTTCTCTTGAATATTTTAACTGGGCTTTTCTCAGTCCGTCACGCATTTTTCCCATACAACCAATTTAGAATTTCTGGTCTAAATATTCTCTTGAAATTTATTTAATCAATTCTAGCGAATATGAAATTCCGGCAGTTTTTATTAAATTTAAAGTAATAGTCCGGTTCCATGTTCAGCATTACCTACTGATTTGCCTAGGTCTTCTAAAACAATCTTTTCTCCTGTTCTCTTATCTATAAGCTTAAAGTCAGAGACAATTGCTGGATATTCGTTGTAGACTAGTTTATTTGGAAAAATACCTAAAGACTTTTTTCTAAAAGTCCATGAAGAATGAGAATAGGAATTTACAATGAATTTTATTTTTTCATTTTCATTCTCTCCTGATACTGTAAAAATTGGTACATCCTTTCCTATTCTCTTTAATTTTATGTCATTGAAATCATGTAATTTTTTTCCATCAAAAAATGATATATCTTTCTTAATAGATTTCCCAAAAAAATAAGGTTTGAAGTAAGTTAGGACACCTCCGTTTTCAAAATGAATTAACCCCCAATACCAAGAAGTTAGGGGAGAATGAACAAAAACACGCTGAAAGTAAGCACTTCCGTATATTGATTCATTTTTAACCTTTCCACTTAAGTTTAGGTGATTTAATTTCATCATAAAATATCCTCTGTTACCAATGAAAGTGCTTGATTGATAAGTCGGTTTTGTAAAATTATGTTTATTTCCTGCCTTTGCAACGAATTCAAAATCTTTTCCAATTTTTACTATGTTCTTATTTTTGCTTATAGAAAAAGAAGTAGGTGTAGCAGAATTAGAAGATAGCTCTTTACTTGATATTTTTATATTGCATTTTTCAAGGAGAAAGTTGTGGTGCATTTTTTCCCCGTCAAAATACCAAGAAGCGACGGCACCACAAAGATTACTCCTATCCATCGAATGATTTAATTTGATTTTTAGATTGTTGCATTCAATTTTCTTGGAATTTTTTGTAGACCATAAAATCATTAATTGTCTCGGTTTTTCAGGGTTTTTTGGGTTGTTGAAGAAGAATAACCAAAACCACCACCACCAAGCTTCTTTTGGCATAGGTTCATTTTTTATATCAAAAACCTTCTCTTCTATATTAAAATTAATCTTATTTCTAATTTTCATTTTTTATCACTAATTATATGAAATTTAGATAGTGCTGGATTAAAATACTATCTTCTCTAATTCTTCTTTTTTTATTCCCAATTTGATTTCTCTAGCTATCCTCCTACCAGTAGACATTGGTTCTTCAAATAAATAAGTTGAGTAGGGAGAACCATCTGGATAGAGATTTGTGCCAGCCACTATTCTTGCTGATATCTCAAAAACAGTAAAGCCTGTCTGAGGGTGATAGATTGTTTCTAAACAAAAAGGTCCTATCATTCCTGGTTTGAAAAGTTGTATAGAAGCATTGACAGTGTCAATACCCATCTTAATGACTTCTGGCAAGAAACTCTCTCTTATTATGATTGGCTGATTTCCTGTAACAGTGTAATCAAAAAACTCATCGGGTATGTTTGGCAAACCTCTATAGCTCTCGTCGATGGGTTCAATTCTTTTATCCATACTTAGCATCTCTGTTCTGTTTTCAAAAGGAGAATAAAAGTAATGAAAATAATATCTCACCCCGGGAACAAACTCTTGTATCGTTATATTTGATGAATCTTTCTCAGAAATTATACCGCTCTCAACCTTTCCTTTCAGTTTTTCAGAAAGCTCTTCTTCAGAACTCGCCGTAAAAAATCCCCTGCCACCTTTTGCTCCTGAAAGTTTTACAAAAACCTTACCTCTAGTCTCTGATACTGTTCTGTAAATCTTTGGAAGTTTTAATCCTGCCTTCTCTAGCCATTCCCTCTGCATCTTTCTTTCTCCTTCCCATTTCAATGTTTTTCTGTTACCAAACATAGGAACGGAGAATTTTTCCTCAAGGTCCTCTGGCCCGACATACTCGACGAAAGAGCCATGAGGTATTATTATAACATTCTTTTCAATCAACATTTCTTGGAATTTTTTATCAAGAATGTCTTTGAAATTTTTCACCAATATATATTCGTCTGGCTTTCCCAAAGGAAATGAATCATACATTGATTTCCTGCTTTCTGCACATATGCCAACTGTTTTAAACCCTTCTCTCCTAGCACCGTGGAAGATTTGCAGAGCAGAATGGGAACATATTGTAGCGATTGCGATTTTATTTCTATCATAACCTGATAAGATCTCATCTATCTGAGATTTTAATATCATGACAGCACTTCCTCTATTTTTGATAAAAGAATGGCGTCCTTGATTTCTTTGGCAATTCTTCTGCCAAAACTAACAGGTTGCCCGAAAAGATATTTTGTATACGGTGTAACTTCGGTGTCAGGCGAGCCAGGAATCCTAAAGCTTATGTCGTAAACCAATAGATTTTCATTTTCATCTGCTATCGTTTGCAAAGCAAATGGACCGATTATACCTGGATAGAATTCTTTTTTTGTTATTTCCACGAGTTTCATGCCCATTTCTAGTGCTTTCTCCAGCAAAGATTCCCTCAAACTTAATGGTATGTGGGCCAGCTCCTCGCCATTGGGAAATTGCAATCTCGTATCCGTGCCTAGAAGTTCTAGCTCTTCGTGAACCTTTGAATAAAAAAAGTTCAAATTAATCTTTTCTCCCTTAACATATTCTTCAATCGGTGCAGATCTAAAGTTGTCTTCTATTGCCTTTCTCTCTTCCTTGGTTTTTCCTCTATTTATTATCTCCCTGCACTTTGCTTCGAATTCTTCTTTCGAGCTAACAATAGGAAATTCTCTGGAAAAATGTCTGTCGCCAATAGCCTTTGTGGCTTTTATTATCACAGGTCTGTCTATTTCTTCTGGTTTTGAAAACTTTTTGGGTGTCTGTATTTTTGCAATTTTGGCAAGGTAATCTTGATTTTTTTCTATTTTAAATGGCCCTGTTCTTTCTTCTGCCCTTAACAGCATTCTGTTTCCAAAGATTGGAATTTTAAGAGAATTTTCTATTATGTCGTAACCCAGATAAACCTCCAAAGATCTATGTGGAATAATTATTGTGTTAAAATCTATTATTTTTTTAAATATGTTTTCTTTTGTTATTTCCTTCCAATCACTTAGAACGATAACCTCGTCTATGCAACCTATATTTTCTTTAACCCTCGCTCTAGACAAAAAATATTTGTTGTAAGTTTGTTCTCGTCCTTTTTTACATATCGCTAATGTTCTAAAGTCTTCATCCTTTGCTCCTCTAGCTATATCTAGCATAGAATGAGAAGCTAAACTGCCTATAGAAACTTTGTTAGGTTTAAAATTATAATTAGAAATCAAGTCTTTAAGCTGAATCATAAACTAAATTAAGTGTGTTAAAATTTAAGTTTATCTATATTCAATTCAAGACTAGAAAAAATTGCTTAAAATTATCCTAATTTTCTATACTTCAAAAAGTTATATAACGCATTTAAAAGTGCAATGAGAAAAATAACTCCTGCTGATTTAACCTCCTGCATCTGTGCCGAGAAGTTCGTGATTATTTCTATTAAACCATAGGAAACCCCTCCAAAGAATATTTGTTTTAAAAATTTTCCAATAGTAATAAGAGGTTCATATTCTTCTTTTTTAGCTACAGAACCTATCTTCTGTTCAACTCTAATTAGCTTATAGAATAAAACGGCTAAGAAACCGTAGATACCTAAAAACATCAAAATCAATGTCTGTTCCATAAGAATAATGACTTGATGTTATAAATAAACTTTTAGAAATTAAATAAAATAAATAAAATTAAAAAAATTTTATTTTTTACCATTCCTCTTCTTTCTCTTCCTCTGCTTCTGTTTCCTCTGCTTCTGTTTCCTCTTCTTTCTCTTCTGTGCCAAATGTTTCTTCTTCTTCTTTCTTCATTATTTTTTTAGCCATATTTTATCACCGTTATCTTTTTTTGACATCTTGCTAATTCCTACATTGAAGAATGTTAAGCAAATATTTAAAGATATCTGTTTTATTTAAACAATATAAATTTTAGCTTCATATTAATCTTATGAGGTTTTTTTGGCTATTGACAGTAATAACACTATTAACAATTTATTTCCATTCAGTGACATCTGAAGGTTTGATACTAATTATAATGCTGATTATAACAGACTTCATGGTCCTATGGGTTGAAACAGAGTTCGAAAAAAACAATGGTGAAAAAAGCTTTTTGTTAGAAAAAATAGAGAGTCTAGAGAAGCTGACCTCTGACGTATTCGATAAAATAAACAAGCTAACGAACAATAAGAACGATAAAAAAGATATTATAGAGTCATTAAACCAGTTCTAATAGTAATCAAGTAATAAAAAACAGGAAATTATTGAACTTTCGACAAGGAATCGACAGAATGGCATATAGAAAAAATTACTGTCGGAGAGAATAGAACTTTTTCCGACACTCTATAGTGGATAGTGCAATGCCCTCGTTCTCCATGCCTTTGAGGTATTCATTGCATCTGGTTCTCGACAGTTTGATCAGTTTGCTCAACTGGGAAGGTGAGACCTTGCCATATTTTTGAAGCATTAATTTTATTGCATCTTTAGTTTTAACAGAAATCGTGCGTGGTTGAAGGCTCATGCCGCCTGCAGAAATGATATCGTCCAAACCCTTTAGTTTTGCCTCTATCCTGTCGATTTTCTCGCTTATTTTTTTCAGTCTCTCTATTTCCATAGCTATGTTTACATAACGAGAATCCAACTGCTTCAAGTTTTCTTCTAAAATTCTCTTCTCCTCGTCTTTTGATTTAAAAATGGACATGATTTACAATATATTTTTCTATTTCTTGAATATAAAACTATTTCGACAGTTCAAGATATGGTAACTTTGAGAACATATGTCGATTTTTGCTCAAACTGCCTTTTTCTCTGTCAATATGTGCTTCGACATTGTCTATATTCTAATAAAAATTGGCCAATATCGTTGTACAATATTGTACAAGGTTTGATTAATGACGTCTGAAAACCCCCTAAATCTAATAGTAGAAGTTTTGAAGAAGAATCCAGAAGGCTTAACACTGTTTTCTCTAGCCGAATTATCTGGATTGCATAGACACACTGTCACAAAATATGTCAACGAACTCATGAATTCTGGAATCGTTTTCCAGAGAAATGTCGGAGTTGCAAAGCTCTGTTTTTTGAAAGAAAAAGTTGAGATTCAAACTGACGAAAATCCAACAGATACGCCAACAGAAGGGATAACTAACAAGAGATCTCAAATAAAAATTATAGCAGCAGTAGTTCTATTGACATTACTTCTAAGTGAGACTGCGATATTTGCATATCAAAATACAAGTTTGTTCAATGAAACGAATCTAAGTGATTTTACATCAATAAACACTAGCCCATTAACCGAAGTTATTACACCAAACACCTCTCCAATGACCGAATCTATTTCTAATATCTCTCCTGACGAAAACATCATTTTGAACATAACAAACGATTCGACAGAAAAAAACGATTTTATTGATAATTCAACTGTCGAAATTTTGAATGAGACCATCGAACAGATTAACAAATCTCTGCAAGGAAACCAAACCATTATAGTACCTGTTTTAAACGATTCCAACCAAACAAATGAAACTCAAGAAACACCTCAAAAAACACCGGTGAATCTCGAAATAAACCTCGATTACCCAAGAAAAATAACAAGAGGAGAAATTATAACAGCAAAAGCAACTGTAACCAACATCGACTCCTCGACTGCAAAAAACGTTGTTCTTACATGGAGTATACCATCAGGTTTTGAGTTAGTCTCAGGACAGGAAAATGAGATTTGTGGTACTTTAGAGCCTGCTAGCACATGTTCTTATGAAATTGACCTGAAAACCGACGCTTCGACAGTTCTCGGATTGAATGAAATCAAGGTTGTGGTGAATTATGAGTAAGGCTTTTTCAGGTCAGAGTCAATTGTTGATACCGATAATCATAATTCTAACCTCTATTCTAGCATTAGCTGCAAATACGACAATAGATTACATCAATTCTACAATGAACAATACAACCATAACCGGTAATTTCATAGCAATACCACAAACAATTGAAAAGAGTTTTTCGATAGAGGTTTGGGCAAATACCTCTATGAGTTTAGAAGCTAGAAAAAATTCGGTAAGAGCTACTTTGGTTTTGGATAACGGAACCCTGCTTGAAAACAAACAGATAGATTTCTATGTTAATAACACTATTCTTGGTTCTGGTCTAACTAACTCAGAAAGTTTTGTCGATTTTCCTATTGATGAAAACGGAACTGTAAAGGCTGTTTTTAACGGCGGAGAGTACCTGAATCCTTCTGAGGATGAAATAGAGAAAGGCAATTTAAGTATAAAAAATATCAGGAAAATTGGTAAAAACAGCATACAAATCAGCATGAATAAAAAATCCTTCAGGATAGGAGATGAGATTTATTTTGATGTTCTTTTAGATGACGATGCTCTCAAACTGCTAGAGGAAGGAAATTTTAAATCTAAAACTTTGGACGTTCAAAGCTTTAAATCTTTCAAAATAATTTTGATTGACCCCGAAGGCAATGAAACTGAAATAATGTTTTCAGATTTTGGTAAGGTTAAAAAAGTCCTGTTCGATACCGGTAGAAGTTTTATGCCCGGATTATATAAAATAAAAGTTATTGCCTTTGAAGGCACTGAAGATGAGATTGTCACCGAGAATGAATTCAGCCTAGGTCTAATAAGCATCAACACTAGAAAGTCTATATATCATCCAAACGAAACAGCAGAGATAATAATGGTAGTTCTGGACAATAGGGGTCACCTCGTTTCTGGTGCAGGAGTTCTTTTAAAAATTACCAATCCCCATGGCGGGGAAACTGTTCTTTCAACAGCAAAAGAAATAAAGGAGGTTCAAACTGGAGTTTACACGGCAGAATACAAAACAAATGAAGAGGGAAACTATACGATGTTAGTTTTTGCAAAATCTGCAGAAGTAGATAGTTCTATAGAATCATACTTCTTGGTGAAGAACTATTATGAGTTTGATATCATAAGAAACATTCCTGTAACCGCAGACCCGTGGAAAGGTCCTGTACAAGCTTCAATACAAATTATTTCATACATGAATGCGGAAAGTTTTGATTTCAAAGAATTCTTGCCAAATAATTTTGAGATCGTTAATGCGGGTGGAGCTACTGTTATTGAAGAAAATGATACAAAGATTTTATTATGGCAAAATTTAATTAATGATTCAACAGTTTCTTATACTGTAAAACTGCCTTTAGTTACACCGTATCTGTATCAATTAGGACCAGCAGAGATTAGTTACGTAGAAGATTCAGAGAAGAAAACTTTTAAAGAGGCAAGACCTTGGCTTCTTGCTGCAGATCCATTGACCGATATAGGAATGATAGCTTATGGCGAAGGAACTGAGATGTTGCCTCGCTATAGAACATGGGACGGAACTACATGGTCTAGTGAATTAAATGCTAGCAATGTTTCAGGCACAATTAGTTGGGTTGTTTTGAAATCGTACCCCAACACTCTAGGCATAAACAATCAGAGATTTGAAGAATATATTCTGGGTACAAAAGATACTGCCAATAATGTTCTAGTTCAAGTTTATAATGGGACTAGTTGGAGCGCAACAACAAATCTCACTCTTAACGCAGGGGCATACCGCGGTTTTGACATAGCTTATGAACAACTGAGCGGAGATGCGTTAGTAGTTTACGCCAACAATTCTAGATATCTTAATTATAGAGTATGGAACGGTACTGCATGGAGCACTGAGAGAGAAGTTGGTAACACGCAGACCAGTGGAAATGTTTATTGGGTTAAGCTGGCCTCAAGGCCAGATAGTGATGAGATATCAGTCGCATTTTTAGGTAATCAACTGATAAGTGCAATGGTATGGAATGGAACTGCATGGTCTGGAGAACCTACAGGAGGTTTGGAAACTGGAACTGATATAGCTAATGATGTTGCTGAAGGTGACTCGGAAGCCTTTGATTTAGCTTATGAATCAGACAGCAACGATTTATTGGTTGCATGGGGTCATGATTCAACTGTTAGTACATTTGTTTATTATGCCACAAAGGAAGCAGGCTCTACCAGTTGGTTTATAAGTAATATGCCAGCTTTCTTGGATGAAGCAACATTTATAGATCTGGCATCAGACCCCAGTAGTGATAGAATAGCATTTATATCATACTCCGAAATTGCTGATGATATTCAAACCGCAATTTGGGATGGAGATTATTGGACTGAAATATATAATAATCTAGAGACGAGTGGTGGTACTTGGGGTTTGAATGATAAACCGGTGTCTATTGGTTGGGTCGGGACAAGTGGAGAAGCAATTGCAGTCTGGAATGGTAACGCTGCCGCCATAGATTCTGCTGATTGGCGATATGGTGATGGCTGGATTACTCAAACTGACAATGCTACAGTTAGTACTGCTGGTGCAGAAGAATACGACCAAATATATACTTTTCCGTCAGAAGATTCAGCACTACTAGTTTATTCAACTGCTGCAGGAAGCACAGATTTAGGTGTTGAAAAATATTCAAATAATGTTTGGATAGATGTTAATTCAAATCCTATAATAGAAAGCACAGTAAGCTCATCTACAACTGAGTCATTCATGTTTGCTTTCAAAAATTTCATGGCAGACAAACTTTTCATCTACGACATAATTCCTATTTATAGCAATGCGGAAACTTCTGCTGTGGAAGCAGGAGATATCATAGATGTCAATGTCAGCATAAAAAACCATCACAATATTATCATCGCAGGAAACGTTTCTTTAAAGTTGATTGATCCTAACAACAACATAAAATATGACTCTTGGAGTAATGAAACCGCTTTTATATCTGGCAATGAAAGCTCTGACCTAGAAAGCGGAACTGTTCAATATCATGCGGTTTATGGAAACACAACTGTATTTGCTTCATCTTTTGACACTATTTCCACGACATCAAATCTCACAGCTTGTAATGATATGTTATCTGCAGGTTGGAGCGATTGTGTAGATGGTGAGGGTACGATGTTTTTCAGAGGCGTTGCAGAAAGCGGTGCTGCTTATAACGCCTCGTCTACTCAGTATTTTGAGGCAAATGATATAGACACAGGAAATGCTTCATACGTTACCAAAGCAGAAATGAATTTGTCTTCGTATGGATATGCTTACGCCACATTTTATTGGAATAAGACAGTAACAAACGCAGCAAGCGAGCAGTTATATATTTTAGCTAACAAAACAGGTTCTGGAACATTGACGAGCTTGTGGGGTTCTGCATTGGCTGTTTCTGGGTGGTTGTATAAAGAAGTAAATATTACTGACTATATTTCTGAAAGTACTTCGGTCAGATACATGCCTGGTGCATGTTCTGCTACAACAGAGCAACTCCGCATAGACGATTTTAGAATAATAGGCATTCCCTTCAGCATAGAAGCAAACAGCTCGAACGCAAATTATAATGATGTCGTATCAGGAAATTTTTACATTTCAAATATAACTGTTAAAGTCAATGTTTCTGCATATAACAAAACAGGTTCGAATGGCAAGAACTCTAATCCAGATCTTTGGTTGGAAATGTATAATGGTTCAACATGGATAGAGGTTGGAAACATGAGCATTAACGGTGTAGGAAACTTCTCCAAATCTACCCAAGATTCAGTAATATTATCAGGATGGGAAAGCCAAAGCAACAGAGATATTAGAATCAAAACAAAATATGCTGATGCCAATTTAACCGCATGGGACGAAATAAATTATACAGACGTCTGGGTATACGTAGATTCTGTTCAAGGATTAACGTTCACCAACAACACTATCAGTCCTGTTAATTTTTCCAACATAAACACCAGTAACTGGTCTCCTGGATATTATACTGCAAACGCAACAGTTTTCTGGAGGGATGGAAACAACACTAAATCTGAATCACAATCATTCAAAATTGCTACCATAGCACTGACACCAAATTATCCTCTTGGACAGTGCTTGAATACAAACTATTCCATGAATGTTGAGGTTCAGAACACATGGAACATACCAATAACAATCAACATAACGCCATATCAAAATGCTACCTGGAATTTCAACCCGAACTTCACAAGTGTGTACATACCGTCAGACTATACTAATAATACTGTAATCAATCTTACAACTCCTTCGTCTTCAGGAAATTACAACATAAGCTTTAATTACACTTATACAGACGGAAACAATGTTATAAGAAATAAAACTACATCTTTGAATTTTGCGATGCCTAGTCCGCTCATAAGAGTAACGAGAGAAGCACCGGAAGGTGGAAAGATTTCTAATGATATATATCCGAGGTTCAAGGTTCACAATTACGGCTGCGCACTGGTCACCAATATTACGTTCAATGAGACTGTTCCGGAAGGCTATTCTGTGGACACTTCGTACACAGAGAATCAAGGAGGCGCGACCAGCGTTGAGACTGTCAACAACAGCAAAATAATAATATGGAATATAGACAGACTTCCCATAGACGATTTCAGTAATCTTCATTACAAGATGACAATGTCATCGGCACTATCTTCAGACTATCTAGGCAATTGGACGCTCAACTACAGCGATCCTCAAAGCAACCACTTCTATTATGTAGAGGATGAAAAGTCTGCAATAATCAGCGATACATTTTCGAACGAGAGCCTAGGAGTACACATGCAGTTTGACCTTACTGTCAATTCTAGCGAAAGGTCTGTTCTGCCTAACCAAGTATATTTATACAATGTATCCGTAGAGAACATAGGATTGGGGACTGCCACTGCTGGACAATGGAATGTTACTCTAGAAGTAAAGACGAGACCGAGCTATAATAAGACGTGGGATGTTGCAGATTCCTGTAATATAACAAATCAAGGAAACGCACTCTCCTTGGATCAAGCATCGAAAAAACTGATTTATAACCTAACGGAAAATCTTCCATACGGCTCTACGAAGTATATTTACTTCTATATGAATTGTTCTCAAAATGAAAGGGAAATCAATGTCTTGTCAACTGCATCATATATAAAAAAGAGCTATGTCGATTCTGTATGCGACAGCAGCTTGTCTATAGGTAGAAATTGTTATTGGCAAAACGACGCAACAGCCAAATACTGGAGCCATACATTTTCAGGATTGCCAACTTCAACAAGAGATGAAACCATTCTAGGATCATTAGAATGGGTTCAGACAAGTGCTGGAGCTTCTAGCGGTTCGGCATGTGGACAAACACTAAATTGGGATAGTACTGACAATGCGTATGTTGTGTTGATATCTCCTGACAATTCTTATCAATACACTATTTGGAACTGGACACAATATGGTTCAACAAACAGAGGTTTCAAAACTAATCCTATAGTAAATAATACTACTTCATCACAATACAATGCCAGCAAGTTCAACGGAGAACTAATGACATTGAAACTGAACAGTACTAACAGATCCGCCGGAGAATATATGGGAATAAGTCAGATCTGTCATCAATGGTCCTACACAACGTACGATACAAGAGAGCCTGAGAATTTGTTTGTCAAGGTAAGAAGCTCGCAACCACCTGTTTTATCAAATGAAACAGTCAACGGTGTTACTTATAATGCAACCGAAGGTTGGGGAACTAGGTGGAACTTTTCAGTCAATGTTTCAGATGCCAACAGTGATGATGTTAATGTTACTTTGTATATAAATACTGGTTCTGGTTTTCAAGAGATTGAGACCAAACCTTGTAGTGCCTGTGGGGCGTTGACAAAAATTGATTTTAATACATCTTTTGATTGCAGTAAAAAAGGAACAGCATATTACAAATTTATTGCAACAGACGCATACTTGTTTACTGACGAAACTTCTCAACACAATTTCACAATAGAAAAGGATAACGTTGTCTTCGAACACGAGGAAGGTAATGACACCATAGCAAACAGATCCGACGATCAAATACGTTCTCTTGTTCTAAGATTGAAAGATGAAAATAACACTTACCTTGACATTGGAATTAACGCCACGCTATGGGTAACATATCTAGGCAATCCTTATTACGTTTATGATGATGGTCATCAATTGCAAACTGACAATGTTGGAAACTTAACTTATAACTTTAATCCTAACTGTAGTTCTCCACAGTATGAAGCTAATCTGCAAAAATGGAAGGCGCAGGTAAATGAATCGGATCAGTGCTACAAGAATGACTTGTCATCAATATACTATGTTACTGTAAAGGGAGACCTTAATACCACAATTCTTTCACCTATAAATAGCGGTATCAAAGATTGGGGTACTAGCATTTTTCACCAGGCAAAAGTTCAGGACGATTGTGACAACTCTATCCAAGGTGCAACCACGGTATTTAATTTAACACTGGTCCCAAACATTACAGGAACTCTCACCTACTATAATTTCACACCAGAAGACATAGGAAGCGGGTTCTATCAGAAATGGTGGGAAACATATGAAAAAGCAGAAGGGTTTTATAATGTTACGTTTCTTGCAAACAAGACATATTATTGGGATGATTCTGATAATGTAACTGATGCGTTCTATCTCAGAACAAAACCTATACTAAAAGCTGCTAACGTTACTCCTACAAACGCTATTTGGGGAACAATATATAACTTCACAATTAATGTCACAGATGAATTATGGGATAATGTAACTGTAAATTTACTTGAAATGAAATCTGGATATTCTTGGTCTATAGTTGGAGAAGCACAAAACTGTACGAATTGTTCCAACGCGACTCTCTATTGGAATAAAACTTATGGATGCTCTGATGTTGGAACATGGTTTTACAAGTTTAATGCTACTGACATATTGGGAAACCCATATGAAACAAGTGCGTCGAATGGTGATTATTTCAATGACAGCTCGTTCATTGTAGCCAAACATAACGTAACAGTTGAGTATGTTGGCGGAAATGATAGTACTGCAAGTACTAACAATCCAGCGCACTTTGTTATAAATTCCACTGACATCAATTTGGGTATTGGATTGCCAGATCCTTTAACACTAGCCTTTAACGTTACAACAGACACTACGAATTATAAAACGGTAGGAACCAACACTTCAAATTCATCAAACTACACAAACTATTTTTTCACGCCCGACGGTAGTTTTCAGGAAGGTCAACAGAAATGGAAGGCATATGTAGATTCATCTGAAGAGTGCTATAACTACAATTCAACTGGCGTTTATTATGTTAACGTTACACCACCCAAATACCTTTATCTGGAAAACTTAACTGTTGATCCAACAACGGGAGGTTGGGGACGAAATTTCACTTTTAATGTAACCGCGAAAACAAATTCCATCAGCAATGTAAGTTTAGGTTTTTATATAAGCGATAACCAAACTGGTCCTTGGACTAAAATAGATAATGTAACAGAAAATCTAACAGATTGGAAAATTATTAACTTCACTTGGCATGCAGCTTGCTCTGATGCAAATAAAAATAAATATTTCAAGATTAATGCTACTGATGGGACGACCACTAATTCAACCAGCTCAAATTTCTTTGTCGATAAAGACACTGTTTTATTAGAATACGTGAGTGGCAATAACACCGAATCTAGAAGAGATACTGTTCCGACACAGTTTTTTGTTAATGCTACAGACATCAACGGAACTGTTATTTCGAACCTAAATATAACTTTCTACGCATCCCGTGACGGTTTAACCTATCCAGATACAGGCACAAACAATACCACGAACTCTTCCGGTTTTGCATCCTATAACTTTTTGGCGACATGTTCTCCTCATTATAGCGTGGGATATCAGAAGTGGAAGGCTACGATACAAGGTGACTCGTGCTATAAGGATAACACAACAGACAACTATTACCAACTTCGTGTATATGTAAAGGGTGATATAAACCTCACCTTCACCAAACCGGATGGAAGCTCAAACTTTACGCAAGAACAATCAATATTTTTCCAAGGCTACACTTATGATGATTGTCACAAAGCAATTCTACCTACAGTAAGGTTCTTTGCTAACAATACAACTGATTCTGGTTTCGAGTGCGAAAACGTAGAAATTATAGGTGAAAACGTTTTCACATGTGATTTGAGCACGACTCTAGGCACACCAAGAGGTTGGTACAATGCTACCATGACAACAAATCTGACTGATCATTATGATAACCAAAGCATAAGATATGGTGATCCTGGTTTGTTCTACTTATATCCAAAATATAAGTTAGAAAATTTAAGTGTCAATCCCGTAACGCAAGGATGGGGATATAGGAACTGGAATTTCTCGATAAATGCATCCTCAGGAGATCCTGACACTGCTTATAACGTGACATTCCACATAAACAAGGGTTCACCTCCAGGGCCAACAGAATGCAATGAAACATCATGCATAAATCAAACTTACAAAGAATGTATTTATTCGGACTGTATAGGAAGAACAGTCTACTGGTACAGAAACTTTACTTATAATGATCAGGCCACATGGTTTTACAAATTCATGCTAAACACAGAATATACAACCGGCAATGACATAATAAACATCGAAAGGGATGACATAGATATAAATAGATCTTATCCAGCAGATGAAAGCATTGTCAATAGGAGTGGAGATCAAAATATAAACTTGACAGTATTCGTTAACGATACTGATGCAATCCATACAGCAGGTAATTTGACAGAAGGTTTTCCATCAGCAACAGTCTATTTCAACGTAACTAATAGTTCAGGTAATTATAAAACGTATGGTTCAAACTTAACAAATGACACTGGTTATTCTAATGTTATTTTTAACCCTAACTGTACATATTTGAATGGAACGCAGAACTGGACAGCCTACACATCGAATGACTTGAATTATAAAAATTATACATCGTCTGTTTACAATATAACTATTTATGGGAACTTGGTTCCACAAAATATTATAACTTACAATTCAACAGGTTACGAGGCTGATTTTTTCTATCCTAGCAATAATGTTAATATTACTGGCAGAGTATTAGATGATTGCAACAACATTATAATCGATACGACTGGGGTTAACGTTACTTTTGAAATTTATAAAAATGATACTTATCCATCTGAGACAAATAGATATTGTACTGCTGTAACCTATCTTGGGAATGGAAACTATTCTTGTGTATGGAACACTGGAATTTTTGAAAATGGTACTTATCACATAAGAATGAATGCAACCAGTGTAAATTTTCATAACAATGGGACAGGTGTCAAGACCGGAGCATTTGGAATAAACATGCCGCCCAACTCGCCTCCTTTGCTTTCTGCAGCCTCTGTGACACCAAACCCAGGAGGCTGGGGATCTAACTTTAACTTTTCAGTGAATGTTACCGATACTGATAGTTTTCAAAATGACACTGTTTACCTCTGGACAAATGAAACAGGAGAATGGATTTTAATCAGTAATCAAACATGTGCAGAAAGTTGTGCAGGAGGAAACGTCACCACACTTTATTTCAACAAAAGTGATTATGACTGTGGGCACAAAGGTTCACAGTTCTATATGTTTAATGCGAGCGATAATTCAAGCACGGCAACAAACATTTCTGATCCTTTAGGACCAACAGAATTTACTCTAGAAAGAGATGACGTTGACTTCATTAACCCTGTTGGAAGTGGTGGGATTGTTAACAGAAGTGGAGATCAGAACATGACATTTGCCATAAGAATTAATGATACTACAAAGGGTGTTTTGGTTCAATCAAATGTAACAGCTGGAAGATTCTGGATAACCTATGATGAGCTAGATTGGGATGTTGGAAGTGAAAATAAAACAACTAACTCTAGCAGTTACATGAACTATACATTCAATCCTAACTGCAGTGCTCCCAGATACAATGCTAGCAGTTCACAGAAATGGAAAGCCGGCATGATGAGTGATGAATGTTATGTTGATAAAAACAGTTCCAATTACAGTTTAACAATAAAGGGAGATTTGTTAAACACAATAATTCTGCCTAACCATGGTGTGTTTAATGACTTGGAGAACGTTACATTTGAAGGCAACTTAACAAGCGATTGCTTAGATGATATTATAAATGATGCCAATGTAACGTTTAGAATTTCTCATGAAAGCTATAACTATTTTGCTGAGCCTAATCCTGCCATCAACAATAGCACATATTATAACGCAACCTGGAATGTGACAGGAAGCCCCGAAGGTAATTTTACAACATATATGAATTCCTCAAGATCAAACTACAACTCCAACACAACCACCTTAGCTAACTCGTTCCATCATCAGAAAAGTCCTTTATTGGATAATGTCAGCGCAATTCCTATTCAAGAAGTCTGGGGCAAGACCTTTATCTTTAATTATAATATAACGGATGATGATGACAACGTAACAGTTTATTTGTGGAGAAGATGTACAGGTGGCAACACAACATCGTATCCATCACTACCTTGCTATAGTGGCTCGCCATTCACGCTTTATTCGACTATAAAATATTGTTATGACTGCGTAAACACATTGAGCAATTTCTCCATATCTACAGGTTCTGCTAACATAGGAGATTATGAATGGCTAATCAATATCTCTGACAAATATGGTGGCACTAATACATCGATTGTAAAAGTATATAATGTAACCAGAAGACCAATAATGTTTCTTTATTCAAATGGAAACGAGTCTAACGTTAGCAGAATAGGAGACAATAGAACTAACCTAGAGATTTACGTTTATTCTTGGAACGGCGTGAACTATTTTAATGTAACAGACTCGAAAACAATAAAATTCTGGATAACAACCAATGGCACGCAATGGAGCAACTATGATCAAGTAGGTGAAATGAAAAACTTTACAAATTCTGAGAATGACCCGACTGGTTTGGTAAGATGGAACTTCAACCCAGCCTGTCCATCACCATTTTATAAAACAGGCTTGCAATGGTGGAACGTAAGCTTTGCAGGTGATACCCAATACTTCACTAATTCATCTGTTAATTATACACTTTATATTAACTCTACCTTGAACAACACGGTAATCAGCCCTATTAATGGGGAGGTTTACAGCTCTGGCAGTAGCGTAAACATAAGTGGTAATGTAAGCGATGAGTGCGAAGCTGTCTCTGGAGCTGACGTAACATTCTGGATCGATGAAAACTGTGGCGATGTAACCGATCAGAATAATGGAACATATAATTGCACATATGGTTCGAACCCAACGTCTGGAGGATGGAGAAATATAGAGATGAATTCAAGCAAAATTTATTATTATGATGGTTATATTCTAAGAACAAATGCATTCCAGTTGAGAAAGATTCCTACGTTCATAGGTAGTCCGTATATCAATCCTACATCAGGTGCGTGGGGACAACCTTATACGGCTTATGTTGACGTTGATGACGAAGATGGGGGAGATATTGAAAATGTAAGCTTGTGGAAAAGTGTTGACGGTGGCAATTGGATATACATTTCTTCTAAGAACTGTTCCATAGCAGCTGTCAATTGCACAGGTTTGCAGTTTTTACCAGAATTCCACTGCAACGATCTTTTAGGGTCTTCTGGCAATCCTATAAACTTGAAATTTAACGTAACTGACAGCTATGGGTTAAAGGTTAACAGTGATAACTTTACAGTAGACTTAACAAAGGATAATGTTATTTTCTTAAACAATCAAGGAGCCGGAACCACAATAAACAGAGAAAACGGAAATCAAACATTCGTTGTTACAATAAAGGATGCAGATAAATCTGGTAATTCAACAGTCAATCTAACTGAGGAAGGAAGTCCTATAGACGGTTATTTCATATTTGATAAAGGTTCAAGCGAATGGGATGAAGGTCATTCAAGAGAGACAAACTCTACTGGTCATATGAACTACACGCTTGAACCGAATTGTTCTTACAGCGTTGGTTTAAAATATTGGTATGTCAACATCAGCGATAATCAATGCTATAACGACAATGAATCTTCTACATCAAATTCATCTTCTCGTTTTACCATAAAAGGTCAATTGTATTCAGGACTTTACCAACCAATAAATTTTTCCGAGTTTAATGTTTCAAATCTTGTGAACTTCAGATGGAATATTTATTCAGATTGTTACGGGCAAGGAGACAAAGATAATGGCAATATTACTGACCTGAGTCCTACAACAACCATTAATCTAACAAATTATGGGAACATATCTAGCTGTACAGGAATAAACGATCCTTCTTCCAATGGAAATTATAACTGTACATGGAACTCAATAAATCAACCACAAGGCAATTGGTCAGTAAACTTAACAGTTACATTCTCTAATTACTATGCTAATTCTACGAACTTTGCTAATTGGTTTTATCTTAAGAACCAAGCACCAAATGCAACCAGCGTAAATGTAAATCCAGCAAGTGGTGGATGGGGAACTGTTTATACTTATAACGCATCGATAGCTGATTCTGAAAACAATTCAGTAACATGCAAACTCTATGTGAAAACAAATAATGGATGGACATACAAAAGCTCTAACACCACAACAGCACCTAACAATTGTTCAGTCATTGTTAATGATTACATGTGTAGTGATCAGAGCGGTGCACAGTTTTATTTCATAATAAATGATACCTATAATACCATTAATACAAGTGAAACCTTAGGGGTTTCTAATGGACCAACAATAGGAAAAAATAATGTTAATCTTGCACTTGTATCTGGTGATGGTTCTTATGTTAACAGATCTGATAATAACATTGGTAATTTCACAAGATTTATTATAAGCGTTACAGATTTCACTAAGAATGTTTTACCTTTAACAAACACTAATGGAACTGTTTGGATAACAAATGATAGCTCCACATATAACAATTATTCTGTTCAAACCAATTCTTCTGGATATTTGTACATCGATTTCAATCCAAACTGTACAGGACCTCATTATGATGCAGGAACTCAATACTGGCAGATAGGAATTGATAATGATAATTGTTACAACTCGAACAATTCAACTACTACGAACTACACTGCAAACATAGTAGGAAACTTGTGGCCTTTGATTAGTTTGCCTACTGGAGGAAAATATCTAAGAGGCGAAAATAATACAATACTCAGGGGAAATGTAACTGATGAATGTGGGGGCATTGTTAATAATGCAATAGTTAATCTCACTGCAATACACAACGAGAGTTTAGCAGAACATATTTGTTCTTCTAACAATAATGAGGGCGACGGAAACTATAGTTGCACGTTTTTAGGAAGTTCAACTAGTGGCTGGTCTACTAAAAAATATGAAGTAAAATTCAACGTTAGTGAAAATAATTATAACTACAATGAGACTAAAGATTTTTGTTTGCCTGGGGATACTACTCAGTGGTGCACTACAAACAATAAAGGATTCTGGCTTGAAACAAGACCTGTATTAACATCACCGAATGTCAGTTCTTCTGGAGATGGTGGATGGGGAGAGACATGGACGTTCAGAGTGAATGCTACCGACGAGGATGGAGACAAGATGAAAGTATATTTGTGGATGAGAAAATGTGACAATGCAGCTTGTGACAATCCTTCTGCATGGATATCTAATTGGAACAATCCTTCCGTAACCGGTAACAACACAACCGTTACTTTTAGTAGAAGCGATTTTATTTCTGACAATGTCGGTAAATGGCAATATAAATTTAATGTAACTGATATTCCTGAGACTGATAACTGGGACTTTAATGAGACTGTTATAAACAATTTCACTTTGGATAAAGATGATATCAATGTAACTTATGCTGCTGGTAATAACTCTGTTGTAAACAGAAGTATTGCACCAAATCCATCTAACACAACCTTGTCTGTAATAATTTATGATACTGATAAAAATGTTGCATTAGGTGCTTCTGAACATGGACCTGCAAAGTTCTTTGTTACAACAAATCCTTATGACACAAATAGCTTCACTATAGATTTTACTAAAGATGATACTTCAGCTGGTGGATATGCAAATGACACTTTCCCATATTCAAGCAGATGCAACTATGGTATAGGACCGCTTAGATGGAAAGTTGAATTTGGATCTGAGAGTACGGCTTACAAGATTGTAAATTCATCTGTCTTTTATGTTAACACAACAACTTCTCCTCTAAAACCAAATGTTCTTTTACCAAATAATCAAACCTTTGTAAGAGGTATTGACACAGTTCCAGTAACTGGTAATGTTACTGACGACTGCGGCGGAGTGAGTGGAACTACAGTTAGTTTTCAAGGAAATACAAGAGGAGGTTATTCTTATGGATGGATAGCTTGCTCTGCATCAGCTGTTACTGACCAAAATAACGGAACATATAATTGCACATATACCCCGCCAGCAAATGCTGAACCGAGTTATTACAATAATAACATAAGTGCAACCAAAGAATATTATCCAAATTATCCTACCCCAGAAAAAGCAACAAAAAACGATTCGTTCATAATAGTAACCAAACCTGAGATATGGATAGTAGGAAGTGGTGTATCCCCAACAAGTGATGGATGGGGAAAACCGAGAACATTCACTGTTCATGTTAAAGATGCTGACAGTGAAACAGGTTATTTCCCATTCGAGGTTATGAACATAACCCTATGGGCAAATATTGATGGGAATTGGGAGTATGTAAACCAAACAACATGTTCGAACTGTTACAGTAATACAGAAGTAAATATAACTTATCATGGATTTGATTGTGGCGATCAAGGTACTCATAATTTTAAGTTTAATGTAAGTGATTACTGGAACAATAAAAATACAACTTCCGGCACAGATGAATTCACAGTAACAAAGGATTCTGTGTCAATCCCAGATTTTACAGGACCTGATAACATACAAAGATTATATGAATCTGGTTTATTCGTATTCAGAATAAGCGATGATGACAATAACTCTTATGTAAACAATGTATCAACCAACGCAGCCATTTACTTTGGTTATGACAATTTAAATGATTATAACATCAGTTATGTTATTCATCCAAACTCAACAGGATATGTCAATAAGTATTTGACTGCTGATTGTAATTATTCTACTGGCAAGCATTATTGGAAAGCAGGAACCATCAATGATGATTGTTATGATGCTGTTAATTTGACTGCTGGTCCTACGTTTAATACGACTGGTCAATTGAAGAACAGTTTAACATTACCTACATATAACTCAAATCATAACGTCACTGAGCAAATACCAATCAACTTTACTACACTAAGTGATTGTTCTGTTGATAGAGTTGATGAGAATCCTGTGATGAATGCAAGCGATTATAAAATTGAATTGAGTCTAGATGGTTCTTCTTGGGAGTCCTGCTCTGCTAATAATTCATATGCTGGTTGGTATAATTGTACTTGGAACTCGACGAATAAGACTGAAGGTTTATGGGATGTTAGAGTTAATAGCAGCAAGATTGGTTACTTCTTAAACAATTCTACAACTTATACTAATTGGTTCAACTTGATTAATTGGAACGTCAGTAATACGTCCGTACCATTAGTTACACCGTATTCTGGTGGATGGACCAGAATGTATAACTATACTATAAGTGTTTCTGACCAGGAAGGAGACACTGTCAACTGTTCATTGTACATATCAAAAGATAATCAAACAACATGGGAATACAAAGGCTCATCAATAGTTTCTGGTACACCAGGTACTCCTACCATTGGAGCCTGTTTCAAGGAGATACATGACTTCTCTTGTGGTGACAAGGATATTGATTCATCTAATTGGAAATGGTTCAAGTGGCAGATTGTCAATGGCAATCCGAACCATGCTTGGAACACCACGTCTGTCCAAGGACCGAACCTGACTGAATCGAATGTGACATTGGTATTGATAGAAGGTAATAACTATGTGTACAATAGAACTTATGGAAATAATCTTGTCAGAAGACTTGCTATCAATGTATATGATTCGGAGAATGGTACGTATGTTAATAATGCTAGTGTGAGTTTCTGGATAACGAATGATTCATTGTCATATAGGCTAGAGATCATCAATGCGAGTGATACATTAGGCAATGCTTCGTATTGGTATGATCCGAACTGTACGGACTCCGTAGGTCAACAGACATGGATTGCAGGTGTGACAGACGGATGCTATCAGGATAAGAACACCACGACTAATTACACGTTGAATGTTACTGGAGATCTATGGCCGGTGATTACATCACCTATAGGTGAAAAATATCTGAGAGGTAATTATCCTGATGGAACTAATGTAAGTTTATCTGGAGATGTTTTGACTGAATGCTCTGAAGAAGGTTATGTTTCTGCTAATGCAGTAATTAACTTTTCTTCAATACAAGGCTCAACAACTAATTATTGTAATCCTTTAGAAAATCTTGGCAATGGAACTTATAATTGCACAGTTAATACTTCTAGTTTTGCTGCAAAAGGTTGGAATGTTAAAATGAATGTATCAAAAGAAAATTATAATTACAATGAAACAACTGATGTTTGTTCTCCAAACACAAGTCCTACCGGTTGTTCAGGAAGTGGTAAAGGTTTCTGGGTAGAGACAAAACCTGTTTTGACAACTAACTTTATCAATCAGTCTTATAATTCTACAGGTCAGTTAGGTGATGGCGGTTGGGGAGAAAGATGGATATTCAGAGTTAATGCAACTGATGAGGATGGAGATTTGAACACTGTAAAATTATGGGTCAACACTACAAGTTCAGATGACTGGAACCAACCCTCACCGTCTAGCATGTCCAATTCTTCTGTATCAGGTAATAATACGACTGTAACTTTCAATGTAAGTTGGTCTTCAGCGAGTCCTGGTGTCGGACCGCATAAATTCAAATTCAACATCAGTGAAAATTCAGAACCTCAATTTGAGCAAAATATAAATGAGACAACGAATGGAATATTCACAGTAGTTAAAGATGATGTAGTAATCTATCATATAGAAGGTAATAATACAACTGTTAACAGAACTTCTGGAAGTCAAGCACTTTCATTAAGAATTTATGATACTGACAAAGGAGATTGGGCATTGTCAAGTTCAGGTGCTAAAATTTATGTAACTAACAATACTGGAATATACTACATTGCATTAACAACTACAACTGCAATATCTAGCGGTGGATGGGTTAATAACACTAATTTTGATCCTAACTGCACTCCATCACAGGGTTCTGGTAAATTCTCTGTAGGTCCTCAGAACTGGACAGGAGGACCTACGTCAGATAATTCATACTATAAGGCAACAAATATAACACCTGTATTGAAAATAAATATAACTTCACTACCACTAACATTCAATATTTCTACTCCTAGGAATGCTGTTAAATTCATAAAAAGTCCTGAACCTGCACAGTCCATTCCTATATCAGGGAATGTTTATGATGAATGCGGTGGTGTTAGTGGAGCAAGTGTTAAAATTATAGCAGAAAGAGAAACAACATCAAAAGATTGTTCTGTTCCAGGTGATGGAGGAAGTGGTATTAATGATATGAATAATGGAACTTATAATTGCACTTTTTCAAATGCAACAATATATTCTTCTGGAGAATGGGACTATGGATATTGGAACATATCTGTTAACGCAACAAAGAATTATTATAATTCAAGCTCAACGTTTTTAGAGAACAATTCATTTTATCTTGCCTCAAAACCACATTTCACTTCTACACCTTCTTATTCAACTGCTAGAACATACGGATGGGGAGATTCTTGGACATTTACAGGCGGTCTAGAAGATCCAGACTTTTCAGGAGAACTTGGAAGCACTGTTAATGTTAGTTTATGGATTAACACAAGTGGTAGTTGGATATATAATGGTTCCACCGTCTGCGATCCCTCATCAAATTGCACAGACTTGTCATTCGGTGAATTCAGTTTCTCATGCAATGATATAGATGCTGGTTATGAATATTTCAAGTTAAATGCAACTGATAATTTTTATTCAACAGATAACAGATTCAAAGAAGATTCATCATCAACATCATTCAATATAGAGCCAGATACAACAAGTATAGATGCTACGTCAGGGGATGACAGTAGTGTAAACAGAGAAAAGGATTATACAACAAGTCTTCAAGGTCGAGCAACTGATATATCAAAAGGTTATGCACCTATTACTGATTCTGGATTAACAGGAAAAATATGGATAACAGTAAACAGCAGTGATGAAAATAGTTATAATTTCAGTGAACCACTTGTAACTGAAACTTCAGGGTTTTTCAATTATGATTTTGAACCTAATTGTACGTTTTCAGTTGGTCCGCAAAAATGGAAAATGGAAATAACAGACTCTTGTTATATACCTAGCAACTTTACAACACTAGCAACTGTAAATGTTGTTGGACAACTGAAGAATGAATTAGACCTTCCATCGTCCTTTGCAAGCTATGGTACTGGAACACCTATACCAATAAGTTTCACAACTAAGAGTGATTGTTCTGCTGAAAGAGCAGATGAAAGTGCTATAATAAATGCAACTGAAGGAATTTCTTATCCAATACAAGTTAGAAGACCTAATGGCGTTGACATAGAAAATTGTGACCCATGGGATAATAACTATAATGGAACTTATAATTGCACTGCCAATACAACTGTCAGACCTCCAGGTAACTATAGTATAATCTTAAGCAGTGAAAAGTCAGGTCTGTTCAATCCTAATAATAGCTTTGTTTATACAGATTGGTTTGAGTTAATTAATGTTTATCCAAAATATTATAACCCAACTATCACACCTAATTCCGGTGGATGGGGAGCAAAATATAATTTTAGCGTTCAGGTACAAGATACAGATTTAGATGATGTTAATTGTAGTTTGTATGTTTCTAATAACAATGGCATGACGTGGAGATTTGTTAATTCAACAATAATCAGTGGAAGTCCAGACATTAATTTATGCAGCTTTAACTTTTCTGAACCTTACAGCTGCAATTCTACATATAATGATGTAGGAGCTACTAACAGATACTTGTTTAACTTAACGGATACAGTAGGTCAAACTAACACCTCAAACAATGCAGGGCCAACAATACTCAAAGATAATATAACAATATCGCTTGTCTCAGGAAACAATTCGAATGTTACAAGGGTGTTGACCACCAAATTACCGTTAAAGGTTTATGTTTATGATATAATAAGAAATAAATCTGTAGGTTCTGACACATCATCACAAATAAAATTGAACTTTAACATAACTACAAATAGTACAAACTATAACTTCTCTGACACAAACTATTCTTATTCGTCATTGCCAGGAAATGTAACATACAATTTTGATCCCAATTGCTCTTTTGATGTAGGTCAACAGAAATGGATTGCTAGCTATAATTCGACTGTTATAACGCCTTCGGCTGATTGTTATGAGTATAACGAGAGTAATCAATTCGATATTGGAGTAGTCGGTCAGCTAATAAATTATCTAACTTCTCCAAACTCAACTAAAAATAGATTTGTCATGAATTTGGAAAATATAACATGGCGTGGAAATGTAACAACAGATTGCCCTGCTAGAGACGGAGGAAAGAGCAATGCAAACGTATCATTCAACGCCACTAATTGGGACAGTGGCACCACTTATTTCTGTGATGAACCTTACAGATCTGTAAACAATGAGGATAACGGATACTTTAATTGTTTATTTGTAAATAACAATACAAAGGATCCTAGAAACTATAGAATGTATATGCTTTCTGAAAATGTAAGCTGGTATAACTCTAATACAACTCAGATAAGTAGTATATGTTCAGTAATACCTGCGGGGCCATGTGCATTCTATGTCGTCACTCAACCTAGCTTATCAAGTCCAAGCGTATCTTATACGCAAGATGGAGGTTGGGGAGAGATGTGGAATTTCAATGTTACATTAACAGATACAGATTCTGACACAAATAATGTAAGTCTTTGGATTAGAAACATTACTCCTGCAAGAACCGGATGCAATGAAGCTTCTTACCCATCATATTATTTGAAGAGTAGCAAAAATACCACGCCAGGACTTGTTAATTTCAATTTTGTCTCACCAGCATTCAGTTCCGCATGTGCTGGAACTGATTTTGAATACTTTTTCAATGCAACAGACGGTGAAAACAAAGCAAATACGACTCTGAAGAATTTCACTGTACAAAAGGACGATATTAATATAACTTACATTAGCGGTAATGATACGACTTTAAACAGAAGCATTTCTCCTGACCAAGAAAACATTACTTTCAGTATAAGAATTTATGATACCGATAGAAATCTTGCATTAGGTTACAACGTTCCTGGAACAGGAAGATTCTTTGTTACAGCCAATTCTTCAGATCCTACAAACTTCTCTCTTGAAGCGAGCTATGATGCAACACAAACTAACGGTTTTATAAATCACACCTTCCCTGATGTCAGTAAAAGATGCAATTATCTTATCGGACCACAAAGATGGATAGCCGAATTCGGTTCATCTAGTCTTATTTACAAGGCTAATAACTCTTCTGATTTTTATAGTGGTGATTTTTACATAAACTTGACAACATATCCGTTACAAGTTAATGTTCTATATCCGAACAATCAAAGCATTAGAAGTGAAATAGATTCTTTAATTTACATCGGTAACGTTACTGATGACTGCGGTGGTGTAAGTGGAACGAATGTATACTTTAAAACTGAAAGACAAGAGCTCACGCCGCCTTCGGATTGTTCACCCACAGATTTGACAGATTACAATAACGGTACTTATTCATGTTCTAAATCGGCACCACAAGACTGGTATTTAGAATACCATAACTTAACGATCAACGCATCAAAAGAATATTATGACCCTTCTGAAAACGTTAAAAAACAAGATTCGTTTGCAATAGTGACGAATCCAAAAATAGATACGCTAAGTGTAGTAACAACTTGTAGAGCTGGTGAATGTCTCCCTGGAGATAGCAATTATGGATGGGGAGAACTTTGGAACTTCTCAGCAAAAGTTCAGGATGCGGACCAAGGGACATATAATTTTGAAAAATTAAATATTTCATTGTGGATGGATTTAGGATCGGGTTACCAATTAATAAATTCAACTGTTTATCAGAATGGATATGCTGCTTCTCAGAAGACAGTGAGCTTTTTGCAAGCATTCAATTGCCAAAATAAGGGAAGTAGGAATTATAAAATTAATATTTCTGATTATTGGAATTATACCAACTTTAGTAGCAGTAGTACTACAATAAATCCTGATAGCGTTGAAACTGAACTCATAAGTCTTCCAACAAGAATTGACAGAGAGAGTGGAACAACAACAGGAACATTTGTATTTAGAATAAAAGATTTGGATAAGAATGAATCTTTACAAGCTAATATAAATGCATCATTCTACTTTACTCAAGACGGTTCAACCTTTACTCTGAAGAATGATACAACAACGAACTCAACAGGTCATATAAACATTACAGTAAATCCTGATTGTTCTTATTCAGTAGGCTTGCAGCGTTTTGATGGAGGAGTTTCTGGTGATGAATGTTATACAAATGAAAACTATACGCAGAGAGAAACAGGTGGTTATGAAGCGCAGTCTTATAACATAAGTGGGCAGATAAAAATCAATATTCTCAATCCAACCTATCAACAGATTTTCAACATAACCCAACCAATATTGATAAAATATAACACAACAAGCGATTGTACAAACGAAAATTTAATATCAAATGCTACAACGCCAACAGCGCAAATAAAATTAAAATCTCCAGCAGATGTTTGGGAAACCTGTTCTCCATTCGGAAATGAATATAATGGTTGGTATAACTGTACGTGGAATTCTACTGGAAAAGCTGAAGGCTATTGGTCATTGAACCTAACAGCAGGCAAGCAACCAAATTATAATTTGAATGAGACTATATACAATAATTGGCTATGGTTAGAGGATCTGAATACAACATCCGTTAATTCAAACGTGAGTCCATCAAATGGAGGGTGGACAAGATTGTATAATTATTCTGTTGATGTAAATGATACTGAAGGAGATACTGTCAACTGTTCGTTGTACATATCTAAAGACAATGAAACAAGCTGGGATTATAAAGGAAGCTATGTTATTACAGGAACTGCTGGTATAAACACTACTGGAAAATGTTTTGTAACAGTTCATGATTTTAATTGTTCTAATATTGATGCAGATTCATCCAACTGGAAATGGTTCAAGTGGCAGATAGATGATGGAACAAATCCATATAATACAACATCAATTCAAGGACCGAACCTTACTGAATCGAATGTGACACTGACATTGATTGAAGGTAGTAATTATGTTTACAATAGAACTTATGGAAATAATCTTGTTAGAAGATTATCTATCAACGTGTATGATTCAGAGAATAATTCATATGCTAATAATACAAATGTGAGTTTCTGGATAACGAACGACTCATCAACGTACAGGTTAGAGAATATCAATGCTAGTGACTCATTAGGCAATGCATCCTATTGGTATGATCCTAACTGCACGCATAGCGTGGGACAACAGACATGGATCGCAGGTGTGAGTGATGGATGCTATGAGGATAAGAACACGACTACGAATTATACGTTGAATGTTACTGGAGACTTATGGCCGGTGATAACGTCTCCGTATAATGACACTGTCCAAGGAACAAAATACCTTAGAGGTGAGAGTGATATTCTATTCAGAGGAAATGTAACTGATGAATGTAACGTTGTCATCAGTGCAGCAACATCCAATTTCACTGCAATACAGAGCAGTGAGGAACATGCATGCTCTTCTACTAATGAGAATAATGGATTCTATAACTGCACTGTTCTTGGAGCTACTACATCTTCATGGACACCATCCAATACAACTGCAGGAGTTGGTTACTCGGTCAAGATGAATGTTTCTGCTGTTAATTATAATTATAATTATACTACAGACGTGTGTTCTCCTGCCACATCATTGTTAGGATGTACTGTCTCTAAGAGAGGATTCATATTAGAAACGAGACCTAACCTGACTAACCCAACCGTCAGTTCATCTGGTGATGGAGGATGGGGAGAGGCGTGGACGTTCAGAGTTAATTCAACTGATAGGGACTGGGACAACTTAAGAGTTAGATTGTACCTGAGACATTGCAATGATACTACATGCAACTTTTTTGATCTAAACTGGACACAGAAAGGTTCGAATAACACTGTGAAAGGTGTTAACAATACGGTTACATTCATATTGAACGGACAGAGTGATATTGGTTCTGATAAGATTGGAAAATGGCAGTATAAGTTCAACGTGACAGATTACGAGAGTGGTCAACCTACTCCGTTTGATAGCTGGGACTTTAATGAGACCGTCATTAATAATTTCACTGTTGTTCAGGACGATATCAACATAACATATGTTGATGGAAATAATTCTGTTCTTAACAGAAGCGTTGCACCAAATCCATCTAATGCAACGTTATCTGTAAGAGTTTATGACACTGATACGGGAAGCGCATTGAGTGGAACAGTATCTGGTGGTAAACTATTCGTAACCACTAATCCTGCTATCACGAATAGTTTTATATTAGATTATGTAAAGAGTGCAACTAACGGATTCCTGAACTTTACATTCATGAATTCGTCTAACAGATGTTCGTATGATATCGGACCACTTAAATGGAGAGTAGAGTTCGGTGGTGGTGCATACAAGGCTAATAATTCTACTAGTTGGTATAATGATTTCAATGTTAATACAAACACATCTCAACTACAGGTGAATATACTAGGACCGAATAACCAGACGTATAGGAAGTTGGTTGACCCTGTTCCATTCAGAGGTAACGTCACTGATGACTGCGGTGGAGTTAGGAACGCTACAATAACGTTTGAAGGAATACCTTCATCAACATGGAATCTATGTCAAGATGAGTCTGTGACGGACCAGAACAATGGAACATATAATTGTTCTGTGATGCCATCCATGCTTGCTTCGTTTAGCAGATACAATCTCACGATGAATGCTACTAAAGATTATTATAATTCATCGACCACAACCAATAAGGTCGATTCGTTCTGGGTTGTCTCTAACCCGCAGATATGGGATGCGGCAAATGATAAAGGTGATTCAGGTGGTTGGGGTGAAACTTGGAAATTCTCAGTTCATGTCATGGATGAGGATGCAAATGACTTCAGTTCATTCGAGAGAATGAATGTATCTTTATGGTTGAATCTAACTGGTGATTGGCAACTAGTCAATTCTACACTACTCACTAACAAGTATGAAGACTATACACAAGAATTCTTACAGACCTTCAATTGTGGCAACAAGGGTGATAGACAATACAAGTTCAATGTTAGCGATTATTGGGGTTATAATAATACCACATCAAGTAAAGCAATGACTATTGAGAAGGATGATGTTGCTGTCAATTATCTGGATTCTATAAATCCTAGTTCAATACAAAGGTTGAGTTCTGGTCTGTTTATCTTCAGAATAAACGACACTGATAAGAATGCCTATGTCACTAATCTATCAACGAACGCTAGCATCTATTTCACTTGGGATAGGAATAATTATGCAATAGCCTATCCTGTCAATCCTAATTCAACAGGTTACGTTAACTATTCTCTAACACCTAACTGTTCATATTCTGCAGGAACACAGAAATGGACAGCAGACGTGATGTCCATTGACTCGTGTTACCAGCAATTAAACAACATGACGCCACTTACATTCGATGTCATCGGTCAGTTGAAGAATAATTTGACATTGCCTATACATAACTCAGATCATAACGTTACTGAACAAATACCAATCAACTTCACAACGT
>Ga0315293_10000197_pt1 | contig 53380 bp, 48 predicted proteins | sample YL17G13_20_MG_FD_203071 | JGI IMG/M metagenome (GOLD analysis project Ga0315293, IMG submission 203071) | Sediment microbial communities from Yellowstone Lake, YNP, Wyoming, USA - YL17G13_20 | ecosystem: Environmental > Aquatic > Freshwater > Lake > Sediment | place: USA: Wyoming | collected... | reverse complement strand
CGGCATGAAATTCAATTTTTTAGCCAGGTATCTCAGGGTCAGGTCGGCGTTCAACTGGCAGGAGATGCGGTCCACGGGATAGAGGCGCATGTTTTTCCCCTGCAGGTTGAAAGTCAGACTCTGCAATTGGTCACGATCGATCTCCAGTCGGCCGTTGCCTTCGACTGGGCCGCCACCCATTTCCCCGCTCAGGGACTGCAGGTTGAATTTCATGCCGTCAAAGGTCAGGGTGGCTTGAAAATTGTCCAGGGAATGGGAGAAACTGGGCAGAGAGAGCGTTTGGCCGGAAAACACGGCCACACCGCGGCTGCGCAACTTTCCCCTCTCGCCGGAATAAATTTGCCCGAGCAGGCGCATGGTCCCGGAGTTGTTCCTCCAGGGAATCAGCAGGTTCAGGTCCATGAGACTCAGGTTGAATTGACCGCTCAAGCGGGAATCCTGGCGGCTGAGGTCAAAGGTCAGCGGCGATGTCCCGGCCGGATTGAGCAGCGCGCCGCTGCCGCTGGCGGTAAAATTGCTGAAATCGGTCAGCACGCTGGCCTTGCCATTGAAGGAGAATTCGTTGCCTGAGGAAACAAAGAGCCTGGCCGAGCGGCAGGAGATCTCCAGCGGGTCGCGCAGGAATTCCCCGCTGCCGTTGACTTCGATATCGGCCAGGCCGTTGACCTTGTCCGTGATGCGGCCGATGTCAATGTGTTCGATGCGGCCGTTGATGGCGAATTTCCTTTGCCGGTAATCGATGGCCACGGCCGCATTGCGGGTGCTGCCCCCTTTGTAGCCGAACTGGAGGCCGCTCAACTCGACGCCGTTCAGGTCGGAGCTTAAGGAGCTGCTGACCTGGTCGAGCGGCAGCCCCATCAATTCCAATCGCGGTGCTTGGAACGAGCCCTGCAGCGAGGGCCATTCGCGGTCGTGGCGCTTCTGGTAGGTGAAGGCGCCGGCGATTTCTCCGTGCAACGCCAGAGTGTTTCCTAAAATTTTCAATATTTTCCCGCCGTCGCCGCGGACATTCTGAAAATGGATGGTGGAGGTGCGATCAACGATTTCCAGTTTCGCCAGCGCCTGCAGATCGGGAGCCGAAATAATAAAGTCACCCTGGGCGCGGAGCTGGCTGACCCGGACATCCCCTTTTAGTGAATCGATGGCTTGCTGGTTGGCCAGGAAGTTCTGGGCAATGAAATGGCTCTTGCTTAGCTTGTTGCCCGGCTGGTTGTTGATTTCCAGGGAGAAGCTGCCATTGCCCTGGCTCAGCTTCCAAGGCAGCAGATTGATGTCCAGATAAAAGGCCGAATAGGCCGTGATGTTCTCTATATTTTTCAAAGAGACGTTGATCTTCATGTCCAGGGTCCGCTGCCGGGAGTCGACCCGGCCGCTGATGTCCAGCTGGCCGCAGTTCAATTGCAGTTCCCGGCCCGAAAAGGTGATCTGTCTCTTTTTTTGATCGCGCTGGAAATCAATGGTTCCCTTGGCCACGAACGGCAGGCTCAGCGGCCGGGCCTGGGTGGCGTCCAGGTTGGCCTGGCCGGTGATGAAGTCATCGGTGATCTTGAATGCGCCGCTGCTGACGATCCCGGCCAGCGGGGCATCTTCGCCGATGGAAAGGATGTTGGCCAGGTAGGCGGCCGGGATATCATGGATGGCGACATCGATCTCCCCGTTCTTGCTGGCGACCTGCACCCAGCCCCGGCTGAGCGGCGTGTCAAAGGCGGCTTCGAGAGCGAGATCGCCGCTCAAGTCGTTCCAGCTCATGTTCCCCGCCAGATTGGAGCAGGGATTGTCCTTCATCACGCAGGTTGGCGAAGTGAAGTCGGCTTTGATCTGGATTCGATTCTTGACGTTTTTGACGATCTGGGCGCTGGCGTAGGTCAATCCTTTGACGGTGAGATCATCCAGCAGGGGGCGCAGGATATTTTCCGGATCGCCCTGGGCGGAAGTATTTAAATAAAATGATCCGTCCGGCAAGATCCGGCCGTTGAGGTTGAACTGGATATCCCGGGTCCGCCACCGCAGCCGGCTGATCTTCCAGATGCCGCTCTGCTGGCGGATTTCGCCATCCAGGTCCCCCTCCAGAGTGAGCGGCTCGTCGTTGACTGGGAATTGGATCTTTAAATGGGGCGAGTTGAGTTTAAAAGCCAGACCATCGATCAATGGGCCCGATCGCAAATCGAAATCGAGCAGCTGCAGGGCGATAGCCCCGCTCTTGAATCGGATCTCGCCATGAAGGAGGTCGATGTGTTTGACAATGAAAGTGGATGCGAGATTTCCACTGCCTAGGTCTATTTTTAGCAGATTTTCATTGAGCAAAAAGACCGGTTTTTCAATGGCGATATTGATGGATTTCTTTTTGCGGAAAAGGGAAGTGAAGGGCATGGTGATGGTGACATTGGCAAAGGAGATTAGATTTTCATTCTGGATGGGTAAATTTTCGATGTTCTTGATTTCCAGGCCCAGGGGGAAAAGGGAAAGCTTCAGGTCGCTGAACTGAATCTTATACTGGCTGCCGGAGACGATACTGCGGAAGACGTAAAATTTCGCCGCGTAGAAAAGTCCGGCACAGCTTAAAAGTATAAAAAAAAACCGAAGAGGATTTTATACTTTTTCTTCATCGGTCAAGTTTTGACTTTTTCCCAGTCTTTCAGAAAGCGTTCCATGCCGTTGGCGGTCAAGGGGTGGGATAAGAGTTGGGATAGGGTGGCGAAAGGGATGGTGGCTACGGCAGCGCCGATCTTTGCCGCCTGGACGAAATGGAAGGGATGGCGCACCGAGGCGACGATGATCTCGGTAGCCAACCCGTAGTTATCGTAGACCATGGCGATATCTTCGACCAGCTGCATGCCGTCGCCGGAGATGTCATCGACGCGCCCCACAAAAGGGGATACGTAGCTAGCCCCGGCCTTGGCTGCCAGCAGCGCCTGGGACACCGAAAAAATCAGGGTGACGTTGGTCTTAATGCTGCGCCCGGTCAGGGTTTTAACCACCTGCAGCCCCTCCAGGTTGATCGGCACCTTGATGACCACGTTGGCGGCGATGGCCGCGTACTCTTCGGCCTGGGCGATCATGTCTTTCACTGTTGAAGCCGTAACTTCCACGGAAACGGGACCGGGAATGATAGCGGTGATCTCCTTGATCAGGGGAATGAATTCGCGCTTCTCCCTGGCGATCAGGCTGGGGTTGGTGGTGACGCCGTCGATGACGCCGTACTCCAGGCCTTTCTTGATTTCAGCGATGTTGGCCGTGTCCAAAAATATTTTCATGCCGTTTCTCCAATAGTCCTATTTATTATAACAGAAGGCAAGAAGTAATGAAAGTCATCGGCATGAAAAAAACGGGAGCAGGCTTGCCTCCTGCCCAGGAATCAGCAAACCTGCCCCGATCGAAGGCACTTGTCGGTTATCGTTTTTCCTTGGCCTTGGCGGTCGAGCTGGAGCTTGAGTGCGAAGCGCTCGAAGACGCCCCCCCCCAGGTACGGGCCGGGGCGGAGGAGGAGGTGTGGGATGAATGATTGGCTTGGGCGGTCGGACGGCTGCTGGCGAAGCCATAGGCGCGGACGCGACCGCTACTGACGCTTTCGTTGCCGCGGCTCGAGCTGCCGGGGTAGCTGCGGATGGTCGAGCTCTGGTTCGGGAATGCGCGGGTTGAGTTGCCGGCTCTTGCCGCGGTGCGGTCAGTGCCATAATTGGAGCGATAGGAATAGCCGTTTAGCCGATATCCCGAATCAGTCTGAACGTCGGTACGGACGCTGGCATAGCGGGTCGGGCTGGCCGGGGTGAAATTGTCGGTCGTGCTCCCGGTACTGGCGGTCCGGGATTCGTAGGAACGGTAGGAAGAGCGATCCATGCCGTCGGTATGGCTGCTGGCGATGCCGGTCGCATGACTTTTGTATCCGGCCGTATTCTCGCTGCGCAAGAGCGCCATGTAGGCCGCTTCATCCTTTTTCTTCTTGGCTTCTTTTTCCCGACTTTCCTTGGACGAGGAGGATTGGCTGGAACTTGTCACCGTGTCACGCGCTCTGGCTGCGTTGTCCGAAGACGATGACTGGGAAGAGCTGGAAGAATCGTCGCGTGTCGACGTTTTGGATCGCGCCGGTTTATTGCTGCTCCCGGTGGAATCGGAAGAGTCGTCGCTATAGGTCTTTGAATTTTTCCCTTCATCCCTTTTGTGGTAAACGCGCGGGGAGTAATTGCTGCCAGTGTCGCTGGATTTATTGTACCGGTAAACGGTAGTTCTTCCTGTCTCGGCAGTTTCGTTGCTGACCTTGTATTTTTCCTTGGACACGATGCCGTTCTGCTTGTAGGCCACGGTCTTGCCGCGGGCGTTGATGACCGAAATCTGGGCAGCGGCCGGCCGTTCACTGGGGGCGGTGCCGTGGTAGGCGATGAGCCTGGCGCTTTTGGGATCAAAATTGTTCTTGTGAATGGCTGCCTGCATGGCGTTGACGGCCGTGAGTTCGTTTTTGCGGATGATGATGGTGGAACGGGAGTTGTGCGGGATGCCGTGGCGGTAATCGTTATTGCGGTCCCAGCGGTTGTTGACGATGACGACTGGCTGGTTCCACCAGCTCATCGGGCACCAGCCGTAGTAATCGTTGTCCCAGAACCAGGAAACCCAGGCTGGCGACCAGTGGTAGGCGGGGATCCAGTACCAGCCGCTGGCGTAATTCCAGTGCCAGCGTCCGTAGTGGTGGGTGAACCAGCCGCACTGGTCATAAGATGTCCAGACATAGCCGTAGAAGGGATGATACATCCAGCGGCCATTGGCATACGGCATCCAGTCGGCGTTGCCGTAATACGGAGCCCAGACATAACAGTTGAACTCGGGCATGTATGTCCAGTTCCCGGAGCGGGACATTTCGTATTCATAGTCCTCGTAGCCGCTTTGCAGATAGCGGGAGGTCCCGTAGCGGGCATACCCCTGCTCGCGGTTCTGGCTTTCGTTCCAGCGGTCGAAATCGTCTTTTTCCGATGCGTAAAAGTAGTATGGTCTTTCCTCTATCCGGCCCCGGGACATGACGATTTTCTGGTTTTCCCGCACGTTGCGGCTGTTGGTCTGGCCCGAGATTTCGGCGTTCCCTTCCATGACGTAGACCTCGGTCAGCGAATTTTCATCGACATTGATCCGGTAAAGGCCCTTGTCCAAAAGGAAAATGCCGCAATCGGGGGTCTGGATCTCGATGCTTTTTTCGTTGTCCAGGTTCTCGATGTCCAAGTAGATGGCGCCCTTTTCAACGCGGGCGATCAGGTCGGTCCGGCGCAGCTGCGGGACACCCAGCAATTGGACCGTGGTGTCCGAGTCCAGACGCAGGTAATTCAAGCGGCCCAGGTAGATTCCCAGGCGGCCGGCGGTGGTGCCGACTGTATCTTTTTCAAACAGGGGCAGGTTGGGGGTCGCCTCTTCATAGCCTTCGTCGTAGGAGCGCTGGACGAAGCCTTCGCCTTCTATATTCTTGATGCGGACGACCTTGGCATTGTCGTAATACTTGGCTTCATTGTCGGTGTTTTCCATATTGTCGGCCCATGAGACGCCGGCCAATAACATCAGACTTGCAATGGCAACCATGATCTTTTTCATATTGACCTCCTATATGTCTCTTAACTGAATGCAAATTCATTGCCAACTTTTTTTGGCATATTCTGTCCTTATTTTATGACACTTGGCGGTAAAAGCGCAAATTATAGGACAAGTGCCCGGTTAACGGGCAATCGGCTGTAAAGACCGGTCAACTTGCGCAGGCGCTGGCCGATTTCTGGGGTCAAGGCTCCCTGAGTTAATTTCCAGCTCCAATTTCCGGCTCCCTGTCCAGGTGTATTCATGCGAAAATGTCCGTCGTAGCCGAGAATGTCCTGCGCCGGGAAAATCGCCAAGCCGGCGATCGATTGCATGGCCAGGCGGATAAACTGCCAGTGAAATTCGTCGCGATGCGCCACGCCAAGGTAATCCAGAACATATTGCTTGGTCTGGGGGTTGGTTTCCTGGCCGTAAAACCAGCCGTTGCTGGTATTGTTGTCATGGGTCCCGGTATAGACCAGACAGTTGCTGCTGGTAAAATTGTGAGGCAAATAGGGATTGTCGTTTTGGCCGTCGAAAGCGAATTGCAGGATCTTCATCCCCGGGAATCCCAGACTGTCGCGCAAGGCTTCCACGCCCGGGGTAAGTTCGCCCAGGTCCTCGGCGACCAGGGGCAGCCGGCCGAGCTTTTTTTGCAGATGGTCGAAAAATGCCTTCCCCGGTCCGGGCAGCCAGTGGCCTTTGACCGCGGTTGGCTCGTCGGCCGGGATAGCCCAGTAGGTGTCGAAGCCGCGGAAATGATCGATGCGTAAGACGTCGACCAGTCGCAGCAGGTGGCCGATGCGGGCCGTCCACCAGTCCATGGTCGGGGCATGGAGGGTTCCTCCCTCCTGCCAGCGGTATAAAGGATTGCCCCAGCGCTGGCCGGTCGGACTGAAATAGTCGGGAGGCACGCCGGCCACGGACGCGGGCAAGCCGCTGCTTTTGTGCAGCTCGAATATCTCGGGATGGGACCAGGCGTCGGCGCTCTCAAAATTGATGTAGAAAGGGATATCGCCAATGATGCGCACGCCCTGCCGGTTGGCATATTCCTTCATTTCCAGCCATTGCCTGAAGAAAACGAACTGCTCGAATTGCCGGAAATGGATGGCCCCGGCCAGCTCCTTGCGCCAGCGATCCATGGCGGCCGGCTGGCGGCGTGCGATTTCCTCCGGCCAGGTCGTCCATTGCATAGTGTTGAAATGATCGGCCAGGGCCCGGAAAAGGGAGTAGTCGTCCAGCCAGTGCCGCTGTTCAAAGCAAAAGCGTTCGAAAATATTTTTTTCGTCGGGGCTGCGCCGCCCAGCGAACGAGCCGGCCGCTTTTGCCAGCAGGGACGCTTTTCGCTGGGCGGTTCCGGCCAGGTCAACGAAGTCGCTGTTTTGGCCGTCTGCGCTTTCACACAATTGTTCTGCACTGAGCCAGCCCTGGGAGTGCATTTTTTCCGGATCGATCAGCAGTTCATTGCCGGCCATGGTCGAGGGCGAGGAATAGGGCGAAAAATGCCAGTGCGGACACACCGGCGCCAACGGCAGGACCTGCCAATAAGACTGGCCGCTGGCCGCCAGAAAATCGCTGAAAGCGGCCGCCTCGCGGCCGAGAGTGCCACAGCCGTATTTTCCGGGCAGGGAGGTGATGTGCAGCAGCAAGCCGCTGCCCCTTCCCTTGTTCATGGTCTTGATTTTCGCTTCAACGCCGTCCGCTGGAGAAACCGCTGCCTTATTCAAGTTCTTTTCCTATATTTTCACTATAAATAACGGTGCGATTGCGCCCCGACTCTTTGGCGAAATACAATGCTTTGTCGGCGTGGTTCAATATTTCCTCCTCGTTCAGCCCGTGTTCCGGGTAGGCGGCCAGGCCGATGGAGATGGTCAGCTTCTTCAACGGCTGGAATTCGGCGCCGGGGAACACCTTCTTTTCAACGCTTTCCCGCAGTCTCTCCGCGGCCAAGTAGGCCCCGACCTTGTCGGTGTGGGGCAGGATGATGACGAACTCGTCGCCGCCGTACTTGGCCAGCAGGTCGGTGGTGCGGAATTTGCTCTTCATGATCGACCCGAGGCCTCTCAAGGTTTCCGAGCCGCGCATATGGCCGTTGTGGTCGTTGAAATTCTTGAAGAAGTCGACGTCGAACATGATCAGCGCGTAACCCTGGTTGTGGCGCTGCGCCTTTTTTGTTTCCAATTTGATCAGCTCGAAAAAATGCATTTGGTTGTACAAACCGGTCAGGCCGTCGGAGATGGAGATCTCCTGGGTCTGGTTCAACAGCTCCTTGAGCAGGGTTTCGTTGGTATGCAGGTTTTTCGAAAGGTAGCCGGATACGAAATAAGTGAAAATGAACATGATGTCGAAGGTCAGCATGGCCATGATCTGCTGGCTGTAGAAAAAAGTCTCGCCTTTTTGCAGCAGGGTGATGAGCAGCACGAGAACGATGACCGTCAGGGTGATGCGAAAGGCCTGGTGGTAATCGGTCAGGAAGGTGGCGATCATGATGTAGACGATGAACATGGCGATGACCGGACTGTCCAGGCCGCCGGAGAAAAAAATGATCAGGGCAATGGCGAACAGGTCGAAAAAGAGCTGCCTGGAGATAACCGACAGCAGCTGGTCGTAGCCCACTCGGCGTTCGGTCGATTTTTCCTTCTGGCGGATATCGAGGTGGAACAGGAGGTTGACGATGAGTGGCAGCAGGAAAACCAGCAGGGCGTTCTGCCAACTGATCAGCGAGCTCCCGGCCAGGAGATTGTATGACAGGAAAAAGAGCATGATGAAAACGGGATAAAACATGCGAATGCGGATCAGCCAGTGGTTTTTTTCGAACAGGTGCTTCAGGGCCAGGACTTCCGGTCCCTGCATCGGCGGCTGCGCCGGCTGCTGATCGATCATCCCCATAAAGTATTTTCTTTTGGGAAAAAAGTCAAATATTTTATTGAAGTTGTTTTGGAAAAATACTAAAATAACGCCTGATATTTTTTTATGGAGGCGAAACTTGTATAAACGAACGCGGTTTTATGACTTCACGTACTACAATTTCATCGGCACCTGGGCCTGGATCCTGCACCGGCTGGCCGGCCTGGCGTTGATCTTTTACCTTTCCCTGCACATCTGGGTCATCAACAGCCTGACCTATGGCGAGCAGACGTTCAACCAGGTCATGATCTTCCTGAGCAGCCCCCTGTTCAAGCTGCTGGAAGTTGGGCTCTGGGGGGTCATCCTGTTCCACGCTTTCAACGGCGTACGCATCGTTATCGTCGATTTCTTCAAGGGCTCGCTGGCGCAAAAGAAGTGGTTCGTTTTGCTGATCGCCATAGCCTTCGTCATGTGGGCGCTGGGATCGTACCTGATCCTGTCGCACGTATTTTAAGGAGGCCCTCATGAACAAGGATTTCAAGCAAACGTCGCGCTCGGGTTCGCTCGCCTGGCTGCTGCAGCGCATTTCGGCCGTCATCCTTTTCATCCTGCTGATGCTGCATTTCGTGACCTACCATTTCCTGGGTAAGGGCAAGCCGGTCAACTACCATTGGGTCATGTCCAAGGTCGGCAACTGGTGGTTCCCGCTGCTGCAGTTCATGTTCCTGATCACCGCCCTGTACCACGGACTGAACGGGCTCTGGTCGGTCCTGGAAGACTATACAACCAGTAAAACCTGGCGCTTGGTCTGGTACAGCCTGCTGCTGACGGTCGGGGTCGTCCTGTTGTTCGTCGGCATCCTGACCATCATCAAACTCTACACCCTCAAGATCGCCTAGGAGTAACACCATGAAAATCGATGAAGCAAGAAATTATCACAAGATCGACGCCGTGATCGTCGGGGCTGGACTGGCCGGACTCCGCGCTGCTTTGGAAGTGGCCAAGAGCGGCTTATCGGCGGCGGTGATCAGCAAGGTTTATCCGACCCGTTCGCATTCGGGCGGAGCCCAGGGGGGCATCGCGGCCGCCCTGGCCAACGTGGGCGAGGATTCTCCGCAGCTGCACATGTTCGATACCATCAAGGGCAGCGATTATCTGGCCGACCAGGATATTATCGAACTTTTTGTCAACGAAGCCATCAAGACCGTTTACGAGTTCGAGCATATGGGCGTCCCCTTCTCGCGCACCGAGGACGGGCGGATCAATCAGCGGCCGTTTGGCGGCCATTCCTCGCCGCGGGCCTGTTTCGCCCAGGACGTTACCGGCCATGTCCTGCTGCACACCCTTTACGAGCAGTGCCTGAAGCACAATGTGCTTTTCTTCAACGAGTTCCAGGTCCTGTCGCTGCTGATCGAGAACGACGTGGCACGCGGCCTGGTGGCCTGGGACATCCGTCAAGGCGGCCTCCATATTTTTCACGCCCGCGCGGTCCTGCTGGCCACCGGTGGCTACGGCCGGGCTTGGAAGGTGACCTCCAACGCGCATGCCAATACCGGCGACGGCGTGGGCCTGGTGCTTGAAGCGGGCCTGCCGCTCGAGGACATGGAGTTCGTCCAGTTCCACCCGACCGGGTTGTACAAGCATGGCATCCTTCTTTCAGAAGCCGCCCGCGGCGAAGGGGCCTACATCATCAACGACCAGGGCGAGCGTTTCATGAAAAAATACGCGGCCGCCAAGATGGAACTGGCGCCGCGCGACATCGTCTCCCGCTCCGAACAGACCGAGATCAACGAGGGCCGCGGCATCGGCGGCAAGGACTACGTCTACCTCGATTTGCGCCATTTGGGCAAGGAGAAGATACTGCAGCGCCTGCCGCAGATCTACGACCTGGCCTTGAATTACCTCAAGGTCGACGCCATTAAGGATGCCGTCCCCATCCAGCCCACGGCCCACTATTCTATGGGCGGCATTCCGGCCAACGCGCACACCGAAGTGATCCGGGACGCCAAGGGCACCGTGGTCAGGGGCCTGTACACGGCCGGCGAAGCTTCCTGCCTCTCGCTGCATGGCGCCAACCGCCTGGGTTGCAACTCTCTCCAGGACGCTGCCACCTTCGGCCGCATCGCCGGTATCCGCATGGGCGAATTTTGCCGGGAGAACGCCTACAACGATCTGCCGGCCGAGCCCCTGGCCAAGGCCCAGGCCAAGATCGACCGCCTGTGGCAAGCGCCGGGCAAGGGAAAGCACGCCGACATCCGCGAGGAATTGCAAGTAAACATGACCAAGTACATGGGGGTCTTTCGCTGCGAGAGCGAGATGTTGAAAATGAAGGCCATCATCAAGGAATTGCAGGAGCGTTACCGCCGGGTGGCGGTCGACGACCACGGCGCCGCCTTCAACTTGGACCTGATCGAAGCCCTGGAACTAGAGAACCTGCTCAGCTTTTCCGAGGTGATCGTCGAGGGGGCCCTGGCGCGCAAGGAATCGCGCGGCGCCCATTTCCGCACCGATTTCCCCAAGCGTGATGACGGCCAGTGGCTGAAGCACACCCTGGCCTGGCGCCGGGATGGAAAGATCGTCCTCGATTTCGGCAAAGTGGTGGTCATCTACCCGCAGTACCAGCCTCAGGAAAGGAAATATTAAGGAGGATGCAAAAATGGCTAAAATAGATATATCGGTAAAGATTCTGAGATACCTGCCGGGAAAGGACGAGAAGCCGCGCTGGCAATTGTTCCAGTTCGCCATCGAGGACGAGGCCACCATTCTCGACGTGCTCAACGAGATCCACTGGCAGCACGACGGTACCCTCTCCTATCGCCGCTCCTGCCGCAGCTCGATCTGCGGTTCCTGCGCCATGAAAGTCAACGGCCGCAATGTGCTGGCCTGCGAGACGCCGATCCACCGCTTCGGGAACAAGCTGAAGATCGAGCCGCTTTCGGGCTTTTCCATCATCAAGGACCTGGTCGTCGACCTGGAGCCGTTCTTCGCCAAGCTGAAGCGCATCAAGCCCTACCTGATCGTTGACAAGCCGCTGCCCGACAAGGAGTTCATCCAGTCGACGGCCGAGCTGCAAGCGATCGGCGAATCGACGCTGTGCATCCTCTGCGCCGCCTGCAGCGCGGCCTGCCCGAGCTCGTGGCCCAACCAGGACTACCTCGGCCCAGCCGCCCTGCTCAAGGCCTACCGCTTCGTTTTCGACAGCCGCGACGACGGCAGCGACGAGCGGCTGGAGATCATCAACGACAAGAACGGCGTCTGGCGCTGCCACACCATCTTCAACTGCATGGAAGCCTGCCCCAAGAAGATCAAGATCACAGACTACCTATCGCGCTTAAAGGTCAAGGTGGTAGAGAACTCGCTGTAATAAAAAACGAAATGTAGGGGTTCAATATAGTCACAGTATGGTTTCAGCAAGCTTAGTAATCTGCTGAAACCATTAGTGTGACTATACTAACACTAGATGTTTTTGGCGACTTTCTGAATGGACAAAAACATAGTGTTAGTACGAGATCAATGAGATCATATTGAACCTCTACATTGAAAATGCCGAAGATTGGTCGAATGATACTATGAATAAGATCGCGGCGGCCATTTCCCCGGGCGTCCAGGTCCGCGCAATGAATTTATAAATTTAAAGAGAAAAATTTCCCTGCGATTTACAAGAACTTTAATCAACCTCTCTCGTCCCTGTCTTCGGCTCCCGCCTTCGCGGCAAGCCGGAGACAAGTTCTCCGTAAGCCGGGAAAGCGAGAAGTTATCTCTTCTTGGCCTTGGCTTTCTTTACCGGCTTGGCCTTCTTTGCGGTCTTGGCTTTTGCCTTGACTTTTGTCTTGGCCTTGGCGGCCTCGGCCTTGCTCTTGCGTTTGATGTCCATGCTGTGGGACTTCTTGTAGCTCTGGATGTCCTTGAAGCGGCCTTTGCTGTCGCGCACCGCGTAGAGCTTGGTGCCCTTTGAGCTGCGCATGACTGTTCTTTTGATTGGCATATGTCCTCCCTTCAATCAATAATTTAAATTATAAAATTTTAAAAACATATTGTAAACAAAATAAAAAATTTGGATAAAAAAAATTGGTAAAAAATATTTCGCGATCAAACGACAGGGTACTAGAAATATGTGTGGTTGAGAAATCTTTGTGAATTTGTTTTTAATACAAGGGCGGGGTTCCCTTCTGGGACAGACAAATTAGATCCACCAAAGTCGGTGGATAATTTGTGCTGCAAGCCCCACCCCTACAATTAATTAAAAACCTTTCAGCAACTCCATTTGCACATTCAACGGCCGGGCCAGGGTTTGGAAATGGTTGTCCAGGGTAAGCACGGTCAGAACATGCGTCTTGGCCAGGGCGGCGATCAGCAGGTCGGAGAGGGGCATGGTAATTCCTTTTTTGTGCAGTGCGGTTCCCATTTTTCCGGTTATTACAAATATCTCACGGGTCGCTTCCAGGTAAGGCAGACCGAAAAAACATTCTTCCAAAAAGCGCTGATCTTTTTCATTGCTTATCCCGGTCATCAATTCGGCCAATATGATTCCCGAGACATGCGCCCGGTTCTCGTCTAAAAGTTTTTCCAGCCGCTTTTTTACAGCGATTTTTTTCCCGCGGAAATATTCGACCCAGACCGAAGTATCGACCAGGTATTCATTCATCCAGTTCTCTCCGCCTGAGTGCCCGTACATTCAAATCAATGGGGATTTTTCCCCAGGCCCCCTTGAGCTTCTGTCGCCGCAATCGGTTGAGCATCTCATGCAAGGCCTTGTCGATGATCTCGGTTTTGCACTTCACTCCGGAAAGTTTGGAGATCTCTCCCAAAACGTTCTCTGAAATATTGAGCGTTGTCCTCATCTGCATCTCCTATCTGTATTATAGATGCATAAAAGCGGGAATGTCAATGCAAAAAGAAGCGTGGATTGGCTGGGATATAATTTTTATATAGGGGAGGGCAGCACCGATCATTCGCTGTCCTAGCGGATCTGATCGGTCTGCCACCTGAGGGGGTTTGCAACCCTCCCGGATAGATTATTTGTTCATAAACGGGCGGGTCTGAGACCCGCCCCCACATCAAGAAAAGTGATCTCGCCTATTTTTAGATTCCAATTATTCTACAGATGTTTCTTGACCAAGGCGAGAACCTCGGGCAGGTTCATGCCGATCTTTTTCAGGTGCTCGACCGTGGGCACGCCGTCCTTGGACCAGCCGCGGCGCTTGAAGACAGCGTCAATCAAACTTTCATACTGCTGTTCGCGGTATTGGCGCAGGAGCTTGATCTTCTCCACCGTGCTCTTGCCGGCGGGGTCGATGTTCTGCTTTTCCTGCAAAGCCTTGTCGTAGCGCTCGGCGCGCGATTCGTACTCCTCGACCGTGACCGGCCCCATGGCGCGGTAGGGCGGGTAGTCCTCGGGGCGCTTGCCGTGGCCCATCTTCAGGTTGAAGACGCGCTGGAAATTGTAGACCCGTTCCGACTGCATCATCAGTTCTTCCTTGTCGATCTTTTCGCCGGTGATGGCGTTGAAGATGTCCACGTAGTTCTGCACGTGCTCGGGGACCTTGTTGGGCTCGGAATTCTCGGCGTTGTTGGCTGGCTCGATGTCGTTCCAGGGGAGCTTGCAGAGGCCCTGCAGGCTGAACCAGGTGCGGAAGACCGGGAAGTAATGCAGCGCTTCGGCTTTCTTTTCGAAAGTGGGGATCATGTTGTTGACCATGTCCATGAAGATCAGCCAGGCTTCGTCGTGCTGCGGCCCCTTGTTGGTCAGGTAATAGCCGCCCTGCTGGGCCAGCGACTCCTTGGACTGGTACTCGGACTGCTCCAGCCCCTTGCCGTGCATGCCGATGTCCTTCAAGAACTGGGCGTCGGCGCCGTACTCCTTGACGAAATATCCTTGCATATACTTGACGCCCTTGCCGGCGATCAAACCGAAACCCTCGCCGCGGGCGATCTGGTGCATCATCTCCAGGGCCGCCCGCCAGTTGCCCCAGGTCATTTCCAGGCCGCCGGTGCGCTCCTTGTTCAGGATGCCGTTCTCGTAGCAGTCCATGATGAAGCCGGTCATGGTGCCGAAGGAGATGGTGTCCAGGCCGTAGGTGTCGCAGTAAAAGTTGATTTCGATCACCGCGGCCGGGTCGAAGATGGCCGGGTTGGAGCCGCAGCCGCCGACGGTCTCGTATTCGGGACCGTCGACCAGGACCTTTTGTCCTTTATATGGCCCGGTGCGCAGCTCGAAGTTGTCCACGCCGTGGGCGCAGGACAGGGTGCAGCCGAACCAGCAGCCGTCGGGGACGTTCTGGGTGAAAAAATCCTTCCAGACCCAGGAGGCCAGCTTGACCGCATCGGGGTGGCTGCCGTAGCGGAAGTTCTTCGTCGGCAGCAGGTCGTAGTCGTTCATGATCTCCACCAGGTGGGCGGTGCCGATGGTGCGCATGTGGCACTGCTTGTCGTCGAGGCTCAGGATCTCCTTGTGCAGCTTCAGCCCGGTCTTCTGCAGGGTTTCCATGTCGACCGGGTTGTTCGACTTCCCGGTCAGGCCCGAGTACTTGACCACCAGCGCCTTGATCTTCTTGTTGCGGAAGACGGTGCCGGTGCCGCCGCGGCCCGCCTGCTTCAGGCGCGGCAGTTTGCGGCGCTTGTCCCAGTAGGAGAAGTTCAGGCAGCCGATCCAGGCATGCTCGGCGCCGCGCCCGGCCGAGACCACTGACACGTATTGCTTCTCGCGCTCGTTGGCAGCGAACATCTCGTGCAGCTGTTCGGCCAGGACGTGCGAATCGACCGCTTCGAGCGGCGCTTCCAGGATCTGGATCTTGCCCTGGTTGCCGTCGATGTAGATGATGATCTCGCGGTCCGACTTGCCCTGGATCTCCATGGCGTCGAAGCCGGCGAACTTCAGGTAGGGGCCGAAATGGCCGCCGACGTTGCAGTCGACGGGGATGCCGGTCTGCGGCGAAATGGTGGTGACGATCGACTTGCCGGAGCCGGGGTAATTGGTATTGCCGGCGATGGGGCCCATGGCGATACAGATCTCGTTTTCCGGGCTGTCCCATTTCGTGTCGCCGCTGACTGCGTCCCAGAGCAGCTTCAGGTCGTAGCCTTTGCCGCCGATGAATTTTTTCTTCATCGCGGCCGGTACCGGCTTGATCGTGATCTCCCTGTCGCTGAGGTCGATGTGCAGGGTGCGGTCGTTGTAGCCCTTGAGCACCGGCTTTAGTTCATAGGTGAACTCTTTAAGTATTTTATGGGCTTTTCTGATTTTTTCAATGTCGTGTTTTGTTTCAACGGGACTCATAGCTCATTTCTCCTTGATTTCGATCTTCAGGGCGCTCGTTGGGCACTCTTTGGCGCAGGCGTCGCAGGCGATGCACTTGAAAGGCGCCAGTCCGCCGTGAACCGTCATCATGGTCGAGGTGGGGCAGACGGCCACGCAGGCCAGGCAATTGATGCACAGGCTCTTGTTGAGCATCACCACTCCCTGCTTGCTGACGGTGAGGGCGATGGTCGGGCACTCGGGCACGCAGTCCCGGCACTGGTCGCAGACGGTCAGTGCGAAAGCGTTCTTGCCGGCCGGTGTCACCTGGATGGCCGATTTTTCCGGGTTGTCTTCCTTGAAATAAAGTTTGGCGCAGACGCTCATGCAGACGTTGCAGCCGTTGCATTTTTCGGGATAGGTTTTCAGGTATTTCATGCGCTTGGCAGCTCCTCCTATTTTTTATCCATGGTCAGCGAAATCTCGATTTTTTGCATGGGTTGGGGGATCTTGTCCAGCGATTGCACGGCTCCCAGCACCACGTTGGCGATGATCTTGCTCACGAAGGGATTCAAGGCGATCATCTGCCCGTTGACCTTGAGCTCAATGGTGTTTTTCATGATAGCCCTCCATAAAGGCGGTAATTTCAACGATCTGGTCGGGATGAAAGCAGGGCAGGCCGGGGGCGCATTTTTCATTGCTTACCAATGCCACGAGTTCGGCCTGCGGGAATTTAAGCGTTTTTTCCCCTTTCGGGTCCTTGATCTCGATCACCGGAATTCCGGTCTGGTAAAGGCCTTCCAGCAGCACGATATCGTCCGCCTGCAGCCGCGCCTCCAGGTCTTGCAGCAGTTCCCGCGGGTCGTTGAGAGGGGTCATGCGCAGCAGCTCCTTTTGGGCGACCAGGAAGACCTCGTCGGCCCCGGCGCGCAGGAACTGGGCTGTGTCCTTGGCCTCGGGCTGCAGCGCGTACGCTTCGGGAGCGTTCTTGACGGCGATGACGCGGCGCTGCCTGGCCTTGAAGCTTTTGATCAGGCGGGTGATGAGCAAGGTCTTGCCGCTACCCGACCAACCGGCGATGGAAAAGATTTTCATGGCGGTTTATATTAAACCAGTTGCCTGCATTAGTCAATGAAAAAACCGCTTCTTTGGGCGGGTGCTTTTCCGGTTCCGAACGGGCGGCTATTTACTAATCAGCGCGCTTCCATTATAATCAAAGGGATGAGAATTTTTTTCGGAATCCGGTTGGCTGACGCGGCTAGGGAAAGCATTGCCCGGGAACTACTGCCCTTTAAAAAAATCCCCGTTGCCATACGCTGGACCGAGAGCCGCAACATCCACCTGACCCTAAAATTCATCGGCGAAGTACCCGAAGCGGTGCCGGGACGAATGGCCGTAGCGCTGCGGGGCGCAAAAATAACCGTGCCGCCATTTTCCTTCAGGATCGTCGGTTTCGGCAAATTCCCCGCTGGCGCCGGCCTGCATATCTTCTGGGCAGGGTTGGCTGAATCCGCGCCGCTGCGGGCATTATTCGACTGGATCGAAAACGCGCTCGCCCCCTTGGGGATCGCCAAGGAGGATCGTCCCTTTAGCCCGCACATCACCCTGGGGCGGAACAAATCGCCTGGAGATTTCAAAGAACTTTTCGCGCTTCTGACCGAAAAGTGCGATCTTTTCCTGGCCGAATGTCCGGCGTCATCCTTCCAACTTTTCAGCAGCCAGCTTACCCCGGCCGGTCCGCTCTACAAGGTTTTAGAGGAGTTTCCCCTTGAGCAGCCATGAAATCTCGTTCCTAGTCCTTTCCTATCTGTTGGGCTCCATCCCCTTCGGCTACCTGGTCTTTTATTTCACTGAAGGCAAGGACATCCGCAGCCTGGGTAGCGGCAACATCGGGGCAACCAACGTGCTGCGCAGCAAGGGCAAACTGGCCGGATCGCTGACCCTGGCCCTGGATGTCCTGAAAGGCGCCCTGCCGGTGCTGTACGGCCGCGCACATTTCGATTTACCCTGGTTCGTGCTGCTCGGCGCCCTGGCCGTGCTGCTGGGCCACATTTTCCCGGTTTTCCTGAAGTTCCGCGGCGGCAAGGGGGTCGCTTCCTTGGTCGGCATTTTCCTGGTATTTTATTTTCCCGCCCTGCTTGTTTTCTTGGCGGTTTTTTTTATCGTCCTCAGATTGACCCGTTATGTGTCCCTGGCGTCCCTGCTGGCGACCACGGCGTTGTTTTTCTGCATCTTGTTTACCCAGGTGGCCGAAGCGTCGATGGTGGTCTTCGCCATGGTGCTGCTGATCGTGTTCCGGCATCGCGCTAATATTCAGCGCCTGCTGGCGGGTAATGAAAACAAGTTCAGTTTGAAGAAAAATGGATAACATCCTGGTCATCGGCGGCGGCTCCTGGGGCACGGCCTTCGCCGACTATCTGGCCCGGCTCGGCAAAAATGTGAAGCTCTGGGTGCGGGAGAAGGAAGTCATCGACGCCATCCTCAAGCAACGGGAGAACTCGGTCTTTCTGCCCGGCATCCCGCTGGCCGCGGAACTGGAACCGGTGACCGACCTGGAGGCGGAAGTGGGCCGGGCGAAAACGCTGATCCTGGCCGTGCCTTCCAAGTTCATCCGCGCCGTAATGCAGCGCGTCAAGGATGCGCGCCCGGACAAGCAGACGCTGATCAATCTGTCCAAGGGCTTCGAATCGAATTCGCTCAAGACCATGTCGGAGGTCGCGGTGGAGGTTTTCGGCCCCGGCATCGCGGCATGCTGGAGCACCCTGTCCGGCCCCTCGTTTGCCCGCGAACTGGCCGGCCAGCACCCGACGGCCCTGGTCGCCGCGTCCGTCAACGATGCGCTGCTCAAGAAAATCCAGAACGGTTTTTCTTCCGCGATCCTGCGCATCTACCGCACCGATGACCTGAAGGGGCTGGAAGTCGCCGGTTCGCTAAAGAACGTGATGGCCATCGCGGCCGGGATGATCAACGGGCTCGGCTACGGCTACAATACCACGGCGGCGCTGGTGGCCCGGGCCAACATGGAAATATCCCGGCTGGGGCTCAGGCTGGGCGCCCGTGCCGAAACCTTCTGGGGATTGGGCGGCATCGGCGACCTGATGCTGACCTGCTTCGGCAGCCTGTCGCGCAATTTTCAATTGGGCCGGAAAATAGCCCTGGGCGAGTCGCTGGCCGTCGCCGAGAAATCGACGCCCATGGTGGCCGAGGGGGTGGAAACCACCAAGGCGGTCAATCACCTGGCGCAAACGCTGGCCATCGACATGCCCATTTCCCAGGGGGTCTACCAGGTGCTTTTTGCCGGCCAGGATGCGCGGAAAATCGTCCGCGAATTGATGCAAAGGAGTTTGAAGAGCGAATGGAATATAAATTAGAATATCTGGTGGAAGATGAACGGAAGGTGTTCTACCTGACTAAGGAGAAAGTGCTGATCGGCAAGCTCCCAGAAAACGACATCGAATTGAAGGACAACACGGTTTCCCGCCAGCACTGCCAGCTGCAACGGGCCGGGAAAAGTTTTAAGCTGTCCGACCTGAAGAGCACCAACGGCTGCTTCGTCAATGGCCAGCGGGTTCAGCACAAGGTCCTTGAAGTCGGCGACAAGATCACCGTCGGCCGGACCGTCATCAGTTTTCTAACCGTCAGCAAAGAGGAAAGTTACCGCGACTCCAGCGACCAGAAGATTTCCCTGATGGTGCCCATCGAACAGCTGCTGCAAGCGGAAATGAAGCCGAAGCTGAAAAGCGCGGAACCCAGTTTCCTGGCTTCCCTGACCGAACTGGGCAAGAGCTTGATCGCCTCGCAGAACATCGACGACAGCTTCCAGAAACTCGGCGACCTTATTTTCAAGTTCGTCCATCCGGAAAAGATTTTCATTTTTTACTATGACGACAAGCAGAACGACATCCACCTCAAGTACACCTACGCGCAACAGGGCAAGAAAGATGATATCGTCAATATCTCCAAGACCATCGCCTTGAAAGCCATTCATGAAAAAGTCGCCATCCTCTCCTCCAACACCCGCAACGATTCGCGTTTCGACAGTTCCAAGAGCATCTTCATCTACGGCATCACTTCGGCAATCTCGGTCCCCATCTGGGCCAAGGACTCCATCTATGGGCTGATCTATGTCGATACTTCGAGCATCGCGCAGGTTTTTAGCGAAAAGGACCTGGAGATCATGTCCATCATCGCCAATTTCGCCGGTTTCTCCATCGAAGGGATCAACAGCCAGGAAAAATTGAACCGCGAGCGCAGGCTGCGTTCGCGACTGGAAAGGTATCATTCGCCGGCTGTGGTTTCCCGGCTGATGGAATTCCAGGACACCAATACCGGCGAGGTCATGCCCTACCGGGAATCGGAAGCCACGGTCCTTTTCATGGACATCGTCAAGTTCACCTCGCGGGCGGAAAAAATGACCCCCATCGAAGTGGGCATCTTCCTGAACAATTTTTTTACCGAAATGACCGAGATCATCTTCAAGAACAACGGCACCTTGGACAAGTTCATCGGCGACGCCATCATGGCTCTATTCGGCATTCCCTTGGAATTTTCCAACCACGCTGACCTGGCCCTGGTCACGGCCCTGGAAATGATGAAAAAATTGCAGGATATCAACAGCCAGATGACAGCCGAAAACAAGATCCATGTCCGCATCGGCATCCATTCCGGCAAATTGATCTCCGGGGATTTCGGCTCGCCCAAGCGGCTGGATTACACGGTTTTGGGAAACACCGTGAACATCGCTTCGCGCCTGGAATCGTCCGTGGCCGGAACCGATGAAATCATCGTGGCCGAGCCGACCTATCTGGCCACCAGTTCCAAATTCGATTTTAAACTGCTGGGAGAAAAAAAATTGCACGGCATATCCAAGCCGGTCAATGTATACCGAGTGCTGGGGAAAAAGGGGGATAAATGAGTAAAAATTGCTTTTGTCTGGGTGTGATCCTTCTGTTGCTGGCCTGCGGCGGCGGCCAGCCGCGCACCTCTCCCGGCCAGCCGGAGCCCGATTCCGCCGAATACCTGGCCAATCAGGGCGTCGGCTATCTGAACGCAGGTCAGCTGGATCTGGCGGAGAAATCCCTGCAGCAGGCGCTGAAGAAAAAACCGCAGCTGGTCCCGGCCCTGCATGCCCTGGGGTTGGTCTACATGTACCGCCGCGACTTCGCCAGAGCCATCGACGCGCTCAACCGGCTGCTCCTGGTCAGCCCCAAGTTTTATGACGCCTACAACCTGCTGGGCACCATTTACACTGAACAGCGCAATTACCAGCAAGCCAAGGAAAAGCTGCTGCTGGCCGCCAACGCCGAGGATTACCTGACCCCGGAGTACGCGTTTGCCAACCTGGCCGTGCTGGAGATCAAATTTGAAAAATACGACGCGGCCCTGCGCTACACGGAAAAAGGCCTGTTCCTGAACCGCCGCTTCGCTCCGCTCTACAACTTGAAAGGCCTGGCCCTGGAAAATATGAAGGAGTTCGCCCAGGCCATGGAGAATTACGACAAAGCATTGGCCTTGCTCAATCGCCCTGATTCCAGCTACCTGATCAACAGCGCCCGGGTCGCGGCCAAGTTGGGGGACAAGAAAAAGGCCCTGAACAACCTAGAGCTGGCGATGGGCAACACCCAGGATGCAGCGCAAAAAGCGGAGATCATGAAAATGATCCGCCAGCTCGACGGCGGCTGAAAACATCGTTGACATTCATCGATTTTGTTTTTATAATGAGCGGCCGGTAAACCGGACATACCGTTGCGTTCCAAGGAGGCCGAATGAAAAAATATGTATGCAGCATTTGCGGTTATGTGTACAATCCCGCCGATGGGGATTCCGATTCCGGAGTCCCGGCCGGGACCGCCTTCGAAGATCTTCCCGAAGACTGGGTGTGTCCGGTCTGCGGAGCCGCTAAGGACGCTTTTGAAGTAATGGAGTGAACGGACCCTTCCCGTTCATTTTTCGCTTTGTCGGCGGAAAAATCGATTGGACCGGAACGATGGCTTGAATTGGAGATGACATGGCAGTTATACAAATCAAAAAAGGCATCCACTGGGTGGGTGCGATCGATTGGGACCGCCGTCTTTTCGACGAACTGATCCCCTTGCCCGACGGAACGACCTACAACGCCTACCTGGTCGAAGGCAGTGAAAAAACCGCTTTGATCGACACGGTCGATCCGAGCAAGACCGGGGAGTTGCTCGAGCACCTGCAGGAATTGGGCGTACGGCGCCTCGACTATATCGTCGCCAACCACGCCGAGCAGGACCATTCCGGTTCCATCCCCGAGGTGCTGGCGATCTATCCCGAGGCCGTGGTGGTGACCAACGAAAAATGCAAGGCCATGCTGATCGACCTGCTGCCGATTGCGGAAGACCGTTTTCAAACCGTGGCCGACGGCGCCAGCCTCGACCTGGGCGGCAGGACGTTGGAATTCATTCTGGCGCCCTGGGTCCATTGGCCCGAAACCATGCTGACCTATCTGCGCGAGGAAAAGGTTCTTTTTTCCTGCGACTTCCTCGGCTCGCACCTGGCCCAGAGCGAACTGTTGCTTTGGGACGAGAACCATGTCTATCAGTCGGCCAAGCGTTATTTCGCCGAGATCATGATGCCGTTCCGCCACCTGATTTCCAAATACCTGCAGCGGCTGAGGACGCTCGCTCCGGACGTCATCGCCCCCAGCCACGGAGTGGTCTATCCGCGCCCCGAGTTCATCCTCAAGGCGTACGAGGAATGGACGGCCGACAAGGTGCGCAACCGGGTGCTGATCCCGTTCGTTTCCATGCACGGCAGCACCCGGGAAATGGTCGAGTACCTGACCGGCGCCCTGATGCGGAAGAACATTTCCGTGTTCCCCTGCAACGTGATTCGCGCCGATATCGGCGAGCTGGCCAAGGAGCTGGTCGACGCCGCCACGGTGATTATCGCCTCGCCGACGGTCCTGAGCGGGCCGCATCCGGCCATTTTGTATGTCGCCTACCTGGCCAACGCCCTGCGGGCGAAATTCAAGTTCGCTTCGATCATCGGTTCCTTCGGCTGGGGCGGCCGCATGCTGGAGATCCTGCAGGCCCAATTGGCCAACGTCAAGGCCGAGATCCTGGAACCGGTCATGGTCAAGGGCTTTCCGCGGCCGGCTGACTACCAGGCCCTGGACAAACTGGCGTCAGCCATCGCCGAGAAGCACCGGGGCATCGGTATTCTGACCTGAGGGGTCGTCCACCTTGCCCGGCATCGGATTTAAGTGTAAAATAGATCGGTCGTATGACCGCGATGTAAAAAAATTATTTGCAAAAAGGAGATGAAAATGAAAAAATTTTTATTGGGCCCGATAGGGATACTGATCGGTTTGGTCGTGATCGTAGCCATTTGGGCGATAAGCTCTTACAATGGCCTGGTTGCCCTCGACCAGAAAGCCCTTTCGCAATGGGGACAGGTGGAGAACGCCTACCAGCGCCGAGCCGATCTTATTCCCAACCTGGTGGAGACCGTCAAAGGCGCGGCCGCCTTTGAAAAGGACACATTCACTGCGGTGACCGAGGCCCGGGCCAAGGTCGGCCAGATCAACCTGGGAAGCAACCCGGCCAGCGATCCCGAGGCCTTCGCCAAGTTCCAACAGGCCCAGGACGGGCTGTCTTCGGCCCTGTCGCGGCTGATGGTCGTGGTGGAAAAATACCCCGATCTCAAGGCCACGCAGAACTTCCGCGACCTGCAGGTCCAGCTGGAAGGCACCGAGAACCGCATCACCGTGGAGCGCATGCGCTTCAACGAAACGGCTCAGGCCTTCAACACCAAGAGGATGAGTTTCCCGACCGTTATTATTGCCAATTTCATGGGCAAGCGCTTCCTGGAAAAGACATATTTCAAAGCCCAGGCCGGGGCCGAAACCGCACCCAAGGTCAGTTTCAAGTAAGTGAAACTGCGGAAATTATTTCCCGCGATCCTGGCCGGGGCACTGCTGCTCCTGGCCTTTGGATCCCGCACCAGGGCCGAAGTCGGCACGCCCATCCCGCCGGCGCCTGACCGCTGGCTGACCGATACGGCCAGTTTTCTCTCGGCCGGAACCGCCGCCGAAATCGATGCCCGGCTGGAGCAATATGAACGGAGCAGCGGCCACCAGATCATCGTCTATATCGGCAGCACTACCGGCGGAGTCCCGATCGAGGATTGGGCGGTCAAGGCCTTCGAATCGTGGAAGGTCGGCCGCAAGGGCCTCGATGACGGCGTGGTTCTTTTCATCATGTCCGCTGACCAGCGATTGCGCATCGAGGTGGGCTACGGCCTGGAAGCCCAGGTTCCGGACGCCTTGGCCGGACGCATCATCAACGATGACATGGCGCCGAAGCTGCAAGGCGGGGACAATGACGGTGCCGTGCGCGCCGCGGTCGAGCGCCTCATTTCAATCATTTCCGGAAATGGCGCAGTGGAGGGCCGGGAAGGCGAACCCCAGGCGCCGGTTAAACTGACTTGGATGCAGAAGATCATCATCGGGATCATCATCTTCGGTTTCTTGATCCTGCTGCTGACCAATCCCTCCCTGGCCTTCTACCTGTTGTTTTCCATCCTGTCGGGCGGCCGCGGCGGCGGTGGCGGCGGTTGGTCTGGCGGCGGCGGGCGCTCCGGCGGCGGCGGCGCCTCCGGGTCGTGGTAGGGAGGCAGCCATGAAATTCTTGAGCCAGCACAAGTTGCTCCAGGTTATCGACGACGACCGCATCAAGGCGGCCATTATCGCGGCCGAAAAACAGACCTCCGGCGAGATCCGCGTTTCGGTCGCGCGCTTTTTCTGGGGCAATGTCCGGCGCGCGGCTGAAAAAGCGTTCACGCGCATAGGCATGCGCGCCACCCGCGACCGCAACGGCATCCTGTTCTTCATCGTCCCTTCCCGGCACGCCTTTGCCATCATCGGCGACGAGGGCATTCACCAAAAAGTAGGCCAGGATTTCTGGAATGAACTGGTGGTCAGCATAGCCAAAGATTTTATGGCCGGGAAGTTCAATGAGGGCTTGCTCCTCGGCATCGCCGAGTGCGGCCGCCTGCTCGCCGTCCACTTCCCCTACCAGGGCGATAGGGACGTCAACGAGCTCCCCGACGACATAGACCACGGCGAAAAGGAATAATGGGTAAGGGCGATCCACTTCGGTGGCAGACAAATCATATCCGCCGAAGGTCGGTGGATGATTTGTGCTGCCCGCCGGATCGCCCCTACGAAAAAAGGAAATCAATTACGATCCTGCAGGTGATCACGGGAAGAACTCGTCGTGGACGGCGCGCACGGCGCGGTCCAGATCTGGACGCTTGACCAGGAAGTAGCAGGCCACAGGCGAGGCGCCGGCGGCGGCCATTTCGACGTTGATCTTCTCGCGGGCCACCGCGCTGAATATCCTGGCGTAGATCCCCTCCTTTTCCATGATCTTGTCGCCGACCACCCCAACCAGGGCGAAATGCTCCTCGAGCTCGATCCTCTTGATGACGCCGTTGGCCATGGCTTTGAGCCGCTGCAGGCTGCGGCGGCCGTCGCCCGGGTCAAGAAGCAGATTGATGCAGGTGTGCGAGGTGAGAACCGAATGGATGTTGATGTTCGCGGCTGCCAGAAGCGAGCTGATGCCGGCAAGCAGCCCCGGCTTGGAGCCGATGCCGGCGCCGTGGACGCGGATATTGGCCAGACTCCGATTGGCGGTGATGCTGGCCACGGCCTCCTCACGCTCCGATCTCCCGGCGACGATCTCACTGCCCGGGCTTTCCGGCCGCTTCAGGTTGCGGATGAACACCCGGGCTTTCGTTCCGGCCAGCGGTTCGATGGTGCGCGGGTGGAGAATCTGGGCGCCGAAGTAAGAAAGCTCTGCGGCCTCGGCGAACGAGATGCGCTCCAGGCGTCGCGCCGTCGGCACCAGCGACGGGTCGGCGCTCATGAATCCGTCGACGTCCTTCCAGATCTCCAGGCAGGCGGCGTTGAGGGCATAGGTGACCGCGGCGGCGCTGTAATCGGAGCCGTTGCGGCCGAGCAGGGTGATCGCCCCGCCGGCGCCGCGGCCGAAAAAACCGCTGATAACCGGAATGACGCCGTCGTGGATTAGCGGTTTAACCCTGTTGGTGAAGTTTTTCCGGGTGCGCTCGCGGTCGATGCTGGCATTCTCGAAATTGTCATCGGTGCAAATGCCGATGAGGTGGGCATCCAGGGCCTTGGCTTTCCGGCCCCGGCTGACCAGCAGGCCGGCCAGCAGCCGCGCCGCCAGCCGCTCGCCGTAACTGAGCAGCCTGGCCCTCACCGCCGGTGTCAGGTCGCCGTGAAAGGCGATGCCGGTCAGCAGCCGTCGTACCTGGGTCAGTTGCGAATGAATTGTTGCCAGCAGGCGCTGCTTCTCCCGGCCGGGCAAAAGAATGGCATCGATGATCAGCCGATGTTTCTGAATTAAACGGGCCAGAATGCCCGGAATGTTTTTTTCGCTTCGCTTGGACTGTTCGATGGCCGCCAGCAGCTGCTCGGTGACGCCGGAGACCGCGGAAACGATAATGGCGGTTTGCTTTTGCCGGCCGATGATTTCGCTTACTTTTAAAAAAGCGGGTCCGTCCTGCAGGCAGCCGCCGCCGAATTTCATTACCTTGATCATCTCAATTTCCCCGGAGCAGATTTGTTTTCAACGCCAGCTCGGCATTCAGCACGCAGCCCCCGGCCGCTCCGCGCACCGTGTTATGCACCAGCAGGAAGAAACTGCAGCGGTTTCCCGAGCTGCGCACGCGTCCCACGCTGACCGCCATGCCCCTGGCTCTTTCCGGCTCGCCGGCTTGAACGTCAAGAAGCGGCTGGGGCCGGTCCTCGTTTCCTTGCAGCAGCAACGGCCGCCGCGGCGCGGTCGGCAGGGCCATTCGCTGCGGTTGGGCGCTGAATCCCGAAAATGCCGCCGCTATCGCTTCCGCCCCGACCGGCCCAGGAAATTCCACGGTGACGCTCAGCAAGTGGCCGTTGCGCACCGGCACGCGGCTGCAGGAGGGATAGATCTCCAGCTCATGGTCCTGGATCCGTTCCCCGGTCCGCGTGCCCAGTATTTTTCTGGTTTCGCGCGCAATCTTCTCCTCTTCATTGTCGATGTACGGGATCACGTTGCCCAAGATGTCCCAGGCGGCGACGCCGCGCTGCCCGGCTCCGGAAATGGCCTGGAAGGTGGTGACCACGACGGCGCGCAAGGAGAAAACGGTCAACGGCTTCAAGGCCATGGCCAGCCCCGCCACCGAGCAGTTGGAATTGGTGACGATGAAACCGCCGTGGAATTCCCGCACTTGCACCCTGGCCAGCTCCAGGTGATCGGCATTGGCCTCCGGGACCAACAGCGGTACTTGGGCGTCCATGCGGTGCGAACTGGCATTGCTGAAGACCGCCAAGCCGTTGCGGCGCAGCTCAAGCTCCAGATCGCCGGCGACGGCCGCCGGGAGGGCGGAAAAGGCGACGCGGGCCCCGCTTTCGATCACGGCCGCAGCCGCGGTTTTCCGGATCACCAGGGAGCCGGTTTTTTCGCTGACGTCCGGCTCGGACCCGTGGGCGATGGCCTCGCCGTACCGCTTCCCCTGGGAACTGGGCGATGCGGTCACGCATGACAACTCGAAATAGGGGTGATCGTCCAGCAGCCGGGCGAATTGACGGCCGACCAGGCCGTTGCATCCCAATATGGCGACTTTGATCTTTTTCATGTTTTCCTCCTAGCCCAGCTGGGCTGCGAAGTCCCCGGCCAAGGGGGGATAAGAGCCTTAGATAGCAAATTCAAAATTTGTTCTAAAAAGCTAACAAATTTTAGAATTTGCTATAAGGCTCTAACCTTGACTGATGAGATGCGCTGCCACTGGAGCGCGCACGATTTCCGGCAACTCGCCGCCTATTCCCAGGCGGTCGTCGGCGACGACCAGCAACCCCTCGACTCCCTCTGTCAGCGTGCGCCGGATGGCCGCCGCGATCGCTTGCGGCGTCCTGGCCTTGACCCGGTTGCCGAGGGCGGTAGCCATGGCGTCGGCCAGGTAGCCGTCGCCGGCGATAACGGTGGCGGCGTCGGCGCGGCCGAATGACAGGGAATGGCCGACGGTTCCCGACGAGGTGCAGACGGAAAAAATGTCGGACCGCAGTGGGAAGCACAGGGCGATATCCCGGATCCTGGCCGGGCCGGTGAAAATGCCGATGCGCACCGGCCGGTCGATAAAGAGCACGATATCCCCGCCGTTGTCCACGATCGCGTAAGGGGCGCCGGCTGCGACCAGGGCCTCGACCGTATCCTGGGCGATGGCCCCGGCCACTGCGGCCATGGGGCCTACGTTGGCGCGGGCCGCGGCCGCGGCCATGCGCTGGATGACCGTCGGTGCCCCGGCTTCGACCTGGAGCGGCTGCAACGTGGTGCGGAAATCGGGACGGCGGGCGATGTAGGCCTCGATGGCGCTCCGGGTGGCGGCGATCGTATGTTCCGCCAAGGCCATGAAGCGTTCGGCCGCGAGCACGGTGGCGAAGGTCTCCCTTAGGCGCAGCCGGTGCCGGGCAATGTCAGGATTCATTTTTTTTAAAGACAATGGCATTCCGGGGGCAGACTTGCTTGCACTGGCCGCATTGGTTGCAGCGTTCCAGTTCGGCGGTCACTTGCCAGTCGGAGTCATGGCGATAGACTCGCTGCGGGCAGATGGCGAGGCATTGGCCGCAGGAGATGCACAGCCGTTCGTTCCAGGAGATGAAGGGGGTGGCGTTCCGCTCCGAAACTTGCTGGTAACGGCGGTAGAACTGAGCCGGCCGCGCTTGGGGCTCATGCTGGCTCAGGGGATGGGCCGAGCCCTGGGCAGGTATCGCGGCGGCCGGTTCGCTTAAAAAAAAGCCTCCCTCGATCCACTTTTTCAAGGTCAAGGCCACCTGCCTGGATTTACTGTAGCTGACCAACGGCGCCGTTGGAACGTCGCGCCCGGCGATGCGCACCATCCCCGATTTCAACTGCTGATAGTTGCAACGGCCCAGCACTGGCCGGGAGCGCGCGGGGATCGAGTAATCGATGACATCGGTTTCGATCTCGCGGTCGCTGATGCCGGCGTTTTGGGCTATGCGGGCGTCGAGAACCGGGATGGGGATGCCGATGCCGACGTACAAGGAACTTCCGTAACCGTGGAACAGCGCCGCTTTGAGGAATTCCACCGACATCCCCTTCAGGTCGCCCTGGACCATCAAGGTGGCCAGGCGGGCGGCGGGATCGTGCTGCGTGCCGGAACCGGTGATGTAACCGATACCGCCGCCGAGGAAGATGCGCGTACCGATGCCAATGGCGGAATAGTCGGGGTCGTTCATTAGCGGCGATAGTTCGCCGGCCCCGGAAAAATTGACGTTGCCGCAGCCGGGCAGGAGCTTGCCCATGTAGGTGTGCAAGGTCCGGCGCCCGGAGTTGGCGGCGGCGTTGTAACGCTGATAGGCGTTGCGCGGATTGCTCATGATGGCCTGGTTCAGGTCGGCCAGGGTGATCTCCGTGATCAATTCTTTACGTGGATAGCAGTCGCTGCCGTAGGAGACGGCCCGCAGCACGACCGGCTTACCCAGTAGCAGGTCTTCGATGACATGGGCGCCGGCGTACTCCATACCCAGGGTCTCGGAAGCTTGCGTGACGCCCAGATAGGCATCGACGGCGGCCACACCGGCGTAGGCTTCGACATCGTTGAGCCAGACGCGCGTCATTTTCATCGGCGGGTCTGAATGGCCGAAATTCAACCAGACCCCGGACGAACACATGGCGCCGAACGTCCCGGTGGTAACCACGTCGACTTGGGCCGCGGCCTGTTCGGCGCCCAGCTCTTTGACGATCCGGGTCATCTCGTCGGCCGCGACCACGCGCACGGTCCGCTTTTTGATTTTTTCGTTGATCTCGCGAATGCTTTTGGGCATGATCATCCTCCGTTGAATTTGGATTTTTTGTTTTGGAGAAGCGGGGGTGTCCCGGTCCGGCGCTTTTAGGTTAAAAGCACCCGGCCCGGGCCAGGCATGATCATGATGTGCTTAAAAAAAGATTTGTTGCACATGGCAGTAGAGCGGAAGGATACAATAAATCATGGAGCATGTCAACCGGCACGCAGAAAATATTTTGTCGGAACGACGGCGGCACGGTTGATTTCCGCCGGCATTGTGCTATAAGTAATCAGTAAAATAGAAGGAGTGGAAAAGTGTTCACCCGGGCATTGCTTAAGAAACCCTGTCGCAACCTGATCCGCGGCTTGTCCAGCGCCGGACTGGGCGGTTGCGCCCGTCCCCTTGGGGGGCTGAGCGGTTACGCTCGTCCTCTTGTGGGGCTTGGTGCCCCCGATTATGAAAAGGCTTTGAGCCAGCACGCCGCCTACGCCGAGGCGCTGCGCTTTTGCGGATTGGAGGTGACCATCCTGGCGGCCGATGAAAATTATCCCGACTCGGTCTTCATCGAGGATACAGCCGTGCTCAGCGAGAAGGTGACGGTCATCACCCGTCCTGGAGCTCCCAGCCGCAGGGGCGAGGAAGACGCCGTAGCCGCGGCGTTGGCGAAGTTCGTTGACCGGCTGGAACATATCACCGCCCCCGGGACCTTGGAAGGGGGCGATGTGCTGCGCGGCGAAAACCATTTTTTCATCGGCATCTCGGCCAGGACCAACGAGGCCGGGGCCCGGCAGCTGGCCGTTATTTTGAAAAAAAACGGCTATGCGGCGACCCTGGTGCCTCTGCAGCATGTCCTGCATTTGAAAACCGGAATCGCCTATTTACAAAAGAACCGCCTGCTGGCCTGCGGCGAATTCCTCGGCCGCACCCCCAAGGGGACGGGCGCAAACGCCCTGCCCCACAGGGGGACGGGCGCAAACGCCCTGCCGCCTTTCTCGTCCTTCAAAATCATCCCAGTGCCTGTTGGCGAGGAGTACGCAGCCAATTCGCTGTGGATCAACGGCCGCGTCCTGGTGCCGGCCGGCTTTCCCATGACAAAAAAAGCCATTGAAAGATCCGGGTATGAAACCGTCCCCGTCGATGTCGCGGAATTCCGTAAGCTGGACGGCGGTTTGAGCTGCCTCTCGCTACGCTTATAGTCTGGCTGCAGATTTTTCCGGAGAGGGCTTTCCGGCGCCGGTTTTCTTTCTTGGCCGGCATGATTCAGCCTATACAAGCGGGCGGATTGTTGCTATAATTCGAAGCAGGAGCGACGCCATGATAGACAGGTACGAGGCGGCTGAAATTGCCGGCATCTGGAGCGAGGGAAACAAGTACCGCAAATGGCTGCAAGTCGAACTGGCGATCACCGAGACCTGGGCTGAAATGGGCGAAGTGCCGGCCGCGAGCCTGAAAAATATCAAGAAAAACGCCGCCGTCAATCCAGACCGTATCCACAAGATTGAAAAAAAAGTAAAGCATGACGTCATCGCTTTCCTGACTTGTCTGGAGGAATCCATCGGCAAGGATTCCGCTTACGTACACAAGGGCATCACCTCCTACGACGTGGTCGATACGGCGTTCTCGCTGCTCATTCAGGAATCCCTGGCCATCGTCCTGGCCCGGGTCGCGGTCTTGAAAAAAATTCTTCTGGAAAAGGCCTTCGCCTACAAGGACCTGCCGGCTATCGGGCGCACCCATGGCATCCATGCCGAGCCGATCGCTTTCGGCTGCAAGTTCCTGATTTGGCATGACGAGATGGAACGCAACCGCGAGCGGCTGCTCCGGGCCAAGGCGATCACCGCAGTGGGCAAAATATCGGGTTCCGTCGGCACCTATATCCATTTTCCGCCGGCCGGGGAGGAGCGGGCGCTGCAAAAGCTGGGCTTGAAGCCTTGCCGGGTCTCCTCGCAGATCATCCAGCGCGACCGCCACGCCGAAGTGATCTGGGCCCTGGCCCTGCTGGGCAGCAGCCTGGAAAAGATCGCCGTGGAGATCAGGCACCTGCAAAAAACCGAGACGCTTGAGGTCGAAGAGCCTTTCAGCCGGGGTCAGAAGGGGTCTTCCTCGATGCCCCACAAGCGCAACCCCGTTCGCTGCGAGCGGGTTTCGGGGCTGGCCCGGATATTGCGCGGCAATCTGGCTGTCGCCCTGGAAAACAACATCCTCTGGCATGAACGCGATATTTCCCATTCTTCGGCCGAACGGATCATCTTTCCCGATTCCTTTCATCTGGGAGTTTTTTTGCTGGATGACCTGATTGATATCTTACGGCACCTGGCGGTTTATCCGGAAAACATCAGGAAAAACCTGGAACTGACCCATGAAGTCTATTTTTCCCAGAAGGTGCTGACCCTGCTGTTGAACAAGGGGCTGGCCCGCCAGCAGGCCTATGAATTGGTCCAGGAGCAGGCCTTGAAGTCGTGGCAGGAAAAGCGCAGTTTCCGCGAACTGGTCCTGGCCGACCCGGCCATTCGCGCCGTCTGTCCGGCGGCCGAGCTGGAGAAGGTCTTTTCCCTGGATGAATTGCTGTCAGGGATCGGGGCGATATACCGGCGTTTCGCCGGGGAGAAATAAGGCGGCCATGGCCCTGGCAACGATCGATTCGTATCTGGAGCAGATCGACGAATTGGTCAGCCAGGTCGTCGATCCCGACGACAGGGGTTTCCGCCTGCACCTGGAATCGTTAGTTAAAAAAGGGGGCCGCGACACTGAAAATGCCATTGCCCATTACATCACCGGCACGTATGTCAGTGTCCCCACCCGCATCAACTTGGTGCGCATGGCAGGTTACATTCGCAGCTCGGCGTTCCTGGTGCCGCTGAATACGGTGATCGAACTGGGGGAGGATATCCTGCTGCGCGAAGAGGCCATCAACAGCATTGCCAAGTTCAACGACCGCCGCGCCCTGGATATCCTGGACCGGGCCCTGATGAAAAGCAAGAACAAGCCGCTGCACGAGCCGATCGCCCAGGCCATCACCCGCATCAAGAAAAACAATCCCTTTCTGGCCATGCTGCCCCGATTCCTGCATGGCAGCAAAAACCTTGAACTTTTCCAGATCACCATGAAGATCTTCAAGAAGATACTCGGCCCAGCCGACGCCAAGAGCTTCATCTCCTACCTTCACCATGGTGACCAGGTCGTGGCCGAGGGCGCTTTCGAGATCCTCTGCTTTCGCGGCGACGCGGCGGTGTTTTTTTTTATCGCCGAATTTTTCCGCGAGCAGAGCCGCCTGCTGGTACGGGAAGCGGAGCGGCAAGCGGGCAACGCAAGGCTCCTGGCGCTGATCGCCTCTCTGCATGAGTACCTGAAACGGCAGCCTGAATTTTTTCCGCAATTGCGGCCCGACATCGTCGCCATTGGCAGCCGCGCCGGCGACAGCGGCTGGGGAAAACGGCTGACCGCTTTGATGGCAGACATGGAAAAAAACGAAGAAGGCGGTGACGCCGCTGGCAGGCAATAGAAAGGAGCTTTGCGCATGGCTGTAATCAGAAGGATTTACGTCGAGAAGAAAGCAGGCTACGACATCGAGGCCAAAGCCATGCTGCTCGACCTGCGCGACAACCTGGCCGTCAAGGGATTGCGCGGATTGCGCCTGCTCAACCGCTACGACGTGTCCGGAATCAGCGGACGGGAAATGGTCCGGGCGCGGCAGGCTGTCTTTGCGGAGCCTCCGCTGGACGAGGTATACGACGAACGCTTTCCCCTGGCCGCCGACGAAACGGCGTTCGCCAGCGAATTCCTCCCCGGGCAATACGACCAGCGGGCCGACTCGGCCGTCCAATGCCTGCAATTGCTCTCCCCGGGCAGCAATTCCCCAAAGGGGACGGGCGCAGCCGCCCAGCCCCACAGGGGGACGGGCGCAGCCGCCCAGCCGCTGGTGGTCACGGCCAGGGTCGTGGTTTTGCGGGGCGAACTTGACGCCGGTGAATTGAAAAGGATCAAACACTATAGCATCAACCCGGTCGATTGTCGCGAAGCCGCGCTGCCCAAGCCGGCCTCGCTGTCCTTTCGCGCCCCGGTTCCCGCCGCCGTACCGGTTTTAAAAAAGTTCATTTCCATGTCTGCTGCCGAATTGACTGCGCTGGGAAATGAGCTGGGACTGGCCATGGATGCGGCCGACCTGCGCTATTGCCAGGCCTATTTCCGGGACAAGGAGCAACGCGATCCGACCCTGACCGAGATCCGCCTGCTCGATACCTACTGGTCCGATCATTGCCGGCATACGACTTTTTTAACGGCCATTTCCCGGGTCGCTATTGACCCGGGTCCGGGTGGCGAGCCCATGCGCGAGGCGTACGACGCTTATCTGGAAACCCGGCGCCGGCTTTACGGCGAGCGGCAAGGGAAAATCTGCCTGATGGACCTGGCGCTGCTGGCCATGCGCGAACTGCGGGCCGCCGGTCGCCTGGGCGATGTGGAGTTTTCCGAGGAGATCAACGCCTGCAGCATGGCGGTCAGTGTCGACGTCGACGGCAAGAGCGAGGAGTGGCTGGTGATGTTCAAGAACGAAACCCACAACCATCCCACCGAGATCGAGCCTTTCGGTGGGGCGGCCACCTGTCTGGGCGGGGCAATTCGCGATCCGCTTTCGGGGCGGGCCTACGTTTACCAGGCCATGCGTGTGACCGGCAGCGGCGATCCGCGCACCGCCGTGGACGCTACCCTGCCGGGAAAACTCCCCCAGCGCAAGATCACCACCGAGGCTGCCCACGGCTTCAGTTCCTATGGCAATCAGGTCGGGCTGGCTACCGGCCAGGTCAGCGAGGTTTATCATCCCGGCTACGTGGCCAAGCGCCTGGAGATCGGGGCCGTCATCGGCGCCGCGCCCAGAAAAAATGTTAGGCGGCGAATTCCCCGGCCCGGCGATCACGTGCTGTTGGTGGGCGGCCGGACCGGCCGTGACGGCATCGGCGGCGCCACCGGTTCCTCGAAAGCCCACGGCGAATCGTCCCTGGCAACCTGCGGGGCTGAAGTCCAGAAAGGCAATCCGCCCGGCGAACGGAAGCTGCAGCGGTTGTTCCGCGACCCGCGCGCCAGCCGCATGATCAAGCGCTGCAACGATTTCGGCGCCGGCGGCGTGGCAGTGGCGGTCGGCGAGCTGGCGCCGGGGCTGGACATCGACCTGGATAGGATACTCAAAAAATACGCCGGGCTGGACGGCGGCGAACTGGCCTTGTCCGAGTCGCAGGAACGGATGGCCGTGGTGGTCGCCGGCGCTGACGCTCGCCGCTTTCAGCGGCTCGCCGCCGGCGAGAACCTCGAGGCCACCGTGATCGCCCGCGTCAGCGCCCGGCGACGGTTGCGAATGAAATGGCGCGGCCGCGTTATCGTAGACCTCGACCGCGATTTCCTGGACAGCCATGGCGCCGAGCGCCGGGCCGAAGTCGAAGTCGTGGCGCCCGATCCGGGCAACGATTTTTTTAAAACCGCACCCGCGCTGGCGAAGTTAGCCGATCTGCAAACGGCCTGGCTGAACGCGCTCTCCTCCTTGAACGTCTGCTCGCAAAAAGGCCTGGTGGAGCGGTTCGACAGCTCGATCGGCGCGGCCACGGTCTTTTCCCCCTTCGGCGGCAAATACCAGGCCACGCCGGCCGACGTCATGGTTGCCAAAATCCCCCTCCTCTGTGGCGAGACCCACAGCGGCACGGTCATGGGCTTCGGTTTCAACCCGCAACTGTCAAGCTGGAGCCCCTTTCACGGGGGCCTGTACGCCGTCATCGAGGCCGTGGCCAGGGTGACGGCCGGCGGGGGCGATTTCCGGCGAGTGCGCCTGAGCCTGCAGGAATATTTTCCCAAGCCCGGCCGCGACCCGCGCCGCTGGGGCCTGCCGTTCGCCGCCCTGCTCGGTGCCTTCATTGCCCAGCAGCAACTGGCGATTCCGGCCATCGGCGGCAAGGACAGCATGTCGGGGACTTTCGGGAACCTCGACGTGCCGCCGACCCTGGTCGCCTTCGCCGTGACCGGCGTTGACGTGCGCCGGGTAATATCCCCGGAATTCAAGAAAGCCGGCAGCCAGGTGCTCTACCTGCCGTTGCCCAGGGACGGCAAGGAGATGCCCGATTTCGCTGCCTTGAAAAAGAATTATGCCCGGGTGCATGAACTGGTCCAAAAGGGGAAGATCCTGGCCGCCCAGTCGCTGCACGGCGGCGGCCTGGCCGAGGGCTTGAGCAAGATGTGCTTCGGCAACCGGCTGGGCATGGCCTTCGCCGAGCCGCAACCATTCGGCGAGCTGTTCACCCCGGCCATCGGCTCGCTGGTTCTGGAGGTGCCGGAAAGGGAAAGCGTCTCCGAGCTGTTTTCCGGGCTCGACTGCCGCGTCCTGGGCAAGACCCTGCCGGAGGCCGTGATCCGGGTCAACGGCCTGGAACTCGGCCTCGACTCGCTGCGCGCGCATTGGGAAAAACCCTTGGAAGATGTCTTTCCCACCCGGGTCGAAAGAGAACCGCTCATTGCCGATCCGGGCTGGGAACGGCCGCTGGCGCGGGAACGGACCAGCCGCCGCGGTCATCGCCCCCTGGCCCGGCCGCGGGTGCTGGTCACGGTCTTTCCCGGCACCAACAACGAATACGACGTGGCCAGGGCCTTCGCCCGGGCCGGCGGCAAGCCCGATACGTTCGTTTTCCGCAACCATTGCGCCGTTGACATCGAAGCTTCCAGCCGCGAACTGGCCGGCAAGATCAGGCGTTCCCAGATCCTGATGCTCCCCGGCGGCTTCAGCGCCGGTGACGAGCCGGACGGAGCGGGGAAATTCATCGCCGCTGTTTTCCGCCATCCCCGTTTGCGCGACGCCGTGCATGAGCTGCTCGAGCGCCGGGACGGCCTGATCCTGGGCATCTGCAACGGCTTCCAGGCCCTGGTCAAGCTGGGGCTGCTGCCCCACGGCGAGATACGCGAGCTGACGGCCGATTCGCCGACTTTGACCTTCAACCTCATCGGCCGCCTGGTTTCGCGCCCCATCCGCACCAAGTTGGTCTCGACCCTCTCGCCCTGGTTCAGCCTGTGCCGGGCCGGGGACATCCACACCCTGCCGGTGGCCCACGCCGAGGGGCGTTTCGTGGCGCCGGCAGCGACCATCGAGCTCCTCTTCTCCCTCGGCCAGGTGGCCACGCAGTATGTCGACTTCGATGGAAAACCGACGCTGGATTCCTTCTTCAACCCCAACGGCTCCATGCTGGCCATCGAGGCGATCTCCAGCCCCGACGGCCGCATCCTGGGCAAGATGGCCCACAGCGACCGCATCAGCGACCACGTTTTGCAGAACATCCCCGGCGACAAGGACCAGAAGCTCTTCGCGTCGGGTGTTAGATATTTCCAATGAAAAATGTGAAAATTATTTGTTTGTTGCTCGCCGTCTTTGTGCTGGGAAGCTTGATGCTTCAATGCAAGCCGAAAACACAAAAAAATGATAATTTAGATAACGCGGCTGTCGGTTCCGCGCTTGCGCAAATTTTGAGCAAAGGCAAGCCTGGGCCTTTGGGAGCTTTTGTCATATTCGGCGGAAAATCGGATTACGACTATGTGCAGTACGCTTTGCATGAAAAAGGATTGCTGTTGAATTGGCCGACCGTGCAAAAAGGAGGAGCGGAGAGATTGCCGGTTTTCGTGAGTTGTTTGGTTCAAAAAGGATTTCAAGAAATACAGCTAGATTCAACCATTCCAGAGGCCGAGCAGGTGAAAAAATTATCAATCAGGCAATTTATAATTCTAAGCGATGGACTGTATGCCGAAGCGGGAAAAGATGTCGATGAAATTAAAACGCTTACTCTCTATTTAATGAAGACTATATTTAAAGTTTTTAATGAAACTGAAATCAACATAACCTTGGAATTGGAAGGATGAGGAAATCTTTAATAAAACAGTGAGGAATGAACAATGACCCGCGCGATTGTTTTTTTAATAGCTTCCGTTTTCCTTATCTATGTTTCCCGGAAATCGGTTTTGCATCCCGGCGCTCATGGGTTCTACCGCTTCTTCGCCTGGGAGTGCATGCTGGCCCTGGCGCTGCTCAATGTTCCGTATTGGTTCAAAGATCCGCTTGCGCCGAAACAGGTTGCTTCCTGGCTCTTCCTTTGCATCTCCTTGTTTCTGGTGGCGCATGGCCTGTACCTGCTGAAGCTGGTCGGCAAGCCAAACCGGGAGCGGGCCGATGACAAGCTGATCGCTTTCGAAAAAACGTCCGCTCTGGTCACGGTTGGAGCCTACAAGTACATCCGCCATCCGCTCTATTCATCGCTGCTGTTCCTCGTCTGGGGAATTTTCCTCAAACACCTTTCCTGGCCCGGCTTGCTGCTGGCTTTATCCTCCACGCTTTTTCTGTTCCTCACGGCCAAACGCGACGAGGCCGAGTGCCTGGACCATTTCGGCGACGCGTTTCATTCCTATATGCGGGGTACCAAGCGATTCATCCCGTTTTTGTTTTAAGGTATAATCAGCTGACGATGACCTCCAAGATCTACACTTTTAGAGCGAGGTGATTCCGATGAACAACAAGCCAAAGCCCGAGGTGGGCGTTTCCGTTTCTCCGTATCGCTGGGTGGTCCTGGCCCTGTTCATGCTGCCGGCCATCGCCACCCAGGTCCAGTGGATCACCTTCGCGCCCATCGCCAAGGACGCCGCCGCCCTGTTCAGCGGCGGGCGCACCGGCGCCATCGACCTGCTGGCGATCGTGTTCATGCTCGTCTACATTCCCGTCTCCTTCCCGGCCTCCTGGTGCATCGATAAGTTCGGGCTGAAATGGGGAACCGGCATCGGCGTCATCATCCTCGGCCTGTCCGGCTTCCTGCGCATCTTCGCCCCGGACTACGCCTGGCTTCTCGTTTTTCAGATCGGCTGCGCCGTCGGCCAGCCGTTCGTCCTCAATTCGTTCACCAAGGTGGCGGCCAACTGGTTCCCCGAAAAGGAGGAAGCCCTGGCCTCCGGGCTGGCCACCATGTCGCTTTTCATCGGCCTCCTCGCCGCCATGTTCGCCGGGGACTTCGTCCTCGCCCATTACCGGGCCAACGGCGACCCGCGGGGCGGGATCTCGCTTATCCTCATCATATATGGGGTATTTTCCCTGGCCAGCATGGTTCTGTACCTGGTCTTCGTCAAGGACAAGCCGAAAACGCCGCCCAATCCCATCGCCGCGGAAAAGAAAGTGTCCATCCGCGTGGGCATCCGGGCGCTCTTCCGGAACCGGGACTTCCTCTACCTATTGTGCGCCTTCTTCATCGGCCTGGGGGCCTTCAACGCCATCTCCGCGAAGATCGATGCCATTTTCAACCGGCCGCTGGACATCGACCCGGCGCTGGCGCCGGGGATCGTCGGCGGGCTGATGATCCTGGGCGGCATCTTCGGCGCGGTGATCCTCTCCGCCCTTTCGGACCGCTATCACAAGAGGAAACTGTTCATGGTCCTGACGATGATCACGGCGATCCCGCTGACGCTGCTCCTGGGCAACCTCGCCTCGATCGTGCCGCTGGGCATCGCCGGCTTCGCCTTTGGGTTTTTCCTGGTCGCGGCGCTGCCGATCGGCCTGACCTACGCGGTCGAGAAAACGCACCCGGTGCCAGAAGCCACCTCCAACGGCATCCTGATGCTGAGCGGCCAGGTCAGCGGCATCCTGCTGGCGCTGTTCTTCAACCTGGCCGTTATCGCCGCCCTGTTCGGCCTGGGGCTGCTTTTTACCCTGCTCATGACCGAGATAGCCCCCCGGCGCGCATCCTGACGGAGAACGCGGGAAGGATTTTAATTTACTTATATTTTTATCCTGTATTTTTTGTTGACAAAACGGATTTTCGATATTATAATAATCAGCGAAATCAGTAAAATCAGTTAAAACTGAAATGGAGGAACGGCCATGACGAAAAAAAAGGAAGGTTCAGCCGGCAGCTGCTGCCAGGTGACGGCGCTGCTGAGCGTGGACGAGCGCGGCCAGATGATCCTGCCCAAGGAGATCCGCGAAAAGGCAGGCATCAAGGCCGGCGACAAGCTCGCCCTGGTTGCCTGGGAAAAGGACGGGGCTTTTTGCTGCCTGACCCTGATCAAGGCCAACGAGCTGGGCGGCATGGTCAAGGAGAAACTGGGACCGGTGCTGGCCGGTTTGGTTCGGACTAGCATTTGGTAGCCGGCCAAGCGTGAACAGGTCTTATGAAAAAAACGGAAACAACAAGGAGGTTTCCAAATGAAAAAAAATATTAAGCAGGAAGTCAAGAAGAAGTACGGCGGGATCGCGGCATCGTCAAGCCCTTGCGGCTGCTCCGCGCAAGCAAGCTGCTGCAGCTCGGCCCCGTCGGCGGAGGAGTTGAGCACGGGCGTCGGCTACTCGGTGGCCGAGCTGGCCTCGATACCGGAGGGGGCTAACCTGGGGCTTGGCTGCGGCAATCCCGTCGCCCTGGCCTCGCTGCGCCCCGGCGAGACGGTGCTCGACCTGGGCTCGGGGGGCGGCATCGACTGCTTCCTGGCCGCCCGCCGCGTCGGCCCCGAAGGCCGGGTGATCGGCGTCGACATGACGCCCGAGATGATCCGCCTGGCGCGGGAGAACGCCGTCAAGAGCGGACTGAAGAACGTGGAATTCCGCCAGGGTGAGATCGAAAGCCTGCCGCTGGAGAACGGCTCGGTCGACGCCGCCATCTCCAATTGCGTCATCAACCTCTCGCTAGACAAGGAGCGCGTCTTCCGCGAGATCTATCGGGTGCTGAAGCCGGGCGGCCGCATGATGGTCTCCGACATCGTTCTCGACGGCGAGCTGCCGGCCAAGATAAAAACGTCGATGGCCGCCTACACCGGCTGCATCGGCGGCGCCCTGCAGCGCCGGGACTACCTGGACGCCATCGCCAAGGCCGGTTTCACCCAGGTGGAGATCCAGGCCGAGGACCGCGTCCCGGTCGATCTCTGGGCCGATTTCCCGGAAGAAGCGAAGACGCTGTCGCGCGAGGATATTAAAACGGCGCTCGGCCTTATTGCCAGCATCAAGGTTTCGGCGCGGAAATAGCCGGCACCGAGCCGCAACCTATTGATTATCTTTTGATTATTGTCGAAAATATCAGGAACATGGAAGCAGATAAAAAACATCGCGTATGCCCGGTCGAGCACGCCGGGGTCTTAAGCTTCGCCTTGCGCAAGTGGCTGCATAATCCGAAAAGGATTCTGCGGCCGCATGTCAGGGCGGGGATGGCCGTTCTCGATCTGGGTTGCGGCCCGGGTTTTTTCACGTTGGAGATGGCCAGGCTGATTGGCAAAACGGGAAAGGTGGTCGCGGCCGACCTGCAGGCAGGGATGCTCGAAAAGGCAAGGAAGAAGATAGCCGCCGCCGCGGCGGATGACCGCCGGGCCGATGCCGTAACCTTCCATTTATGCCGGGCCGACGCGATCGGCCTGGCCGATAAGTTCGATTTCATCCTGATTTTCTACATGCTGCACGAGGTGCCGGATCAGGCAATATTTCTGGCCGAGATCTGTTCGCTGCTCAAACCGGGCGGCAAGGCGTTGTTGGCAGAGCCGACTTTTCATGTCGGCCGGGATGATTTCCAGAAATCGATTGCCATCATGAAACAGGTCGGCCTGGAAGTTGAAACGGGGCCCAGGATCCTGTTCAGCCGCACGGTCATTTTGCGGAATGCCGGCCATGAAGACCCGGAAAGGCAAGCGCGGAAATAAGATCATCCGCTTGCCGGCTCAGTCAAGGTTAAGAAGTCCGGCCCCGGAGAAATGAGATTTGCAGAGCCGATCATTCATCACAATTGCTGTCGAGATTCGCATTTTCACGGCAGCATGTTGATTATCTCGAACAAAGATGACATTATACTTGTATAGACGATATTATTCTTAATCAAGGGAAGAAATGACACGCAAAAAAACAGTCAAAGTCCCTGAAGAACTCAAGGATGTCTTTCTTAAATCACAAAAATTGGTCGAAAAATACTTTAGCAAAAAAAAAGAAAATCCCTTCAAAGGTACGATTGAAATCGAAGATCAGAGATATATTCTCATCAGGGCCGCGTCGATGTCGGTCGAATTTTTCGAGGTGGTTAAAAAGCTTTATTCCGACAAGAGCGACAAGGAAGCTTTGTCCTTGACACGCGATCTTCTTTTTGATGTCGCCCATGCCATTGGGATAGCCGATGCAAGGAATTTTCATGCCAAAATGAATTTGCAAACGCCCATTGAAAAGCTGTCCGTCGGACCGATCCATTTCGCCTATTCGGGATGGGGTTTTGTCGACATTCTCCCGGAAAGCAATCCGGTTCCCGATGAGAACTATTTCTTACTATATAACCATCCTTTTTCTTTTGAAGCTCAGGCTTGGCAAACGACAGGGCAAAAAGCAGCGTTTCCGGTCTGCGTAATGAACGCCGGTTATTCCTCCGGCTGGTGCGAGGAAAGCTTTGGCGTGCCACTGGTGGCTGCGGAAATATTGTGCCAGGCCAGAGGAGATAATCACTGCCGGTTTATCATGGGGCATCCAGATAAAATAAGTAATCATATCGATAGCTACTTAAAAAAACATCCGCAAATCGCTGAGAGAGTAGCCAAATTCGAGGATACCGGCTTTTTCAAGAAGAAAAAATTCGAGGATGAACTGCGGCGGAAAGAGTTGCAGCATGAGATACGGGAGCGCGAACATGCGGAAGCGGAATTGCTGACCAGTGAAGAACGTTATCGGATACTGTATGAAAACAATCCTGCTATATATTTTACGGTAGATGCCAAGGGCAAGATCCTCTCGGTCAATCGTTCCGGTTGCGAACAATTGGGTTATCCACCGGACGAACTGGTTGGTAAATCGGTTTTACATGTTGTTTTCCCTGAAGACCAACCGAAAGTGTCTCAGCAATTGGCCGCCTGTTTGGATCAGCCCATGGAAGTAGCGCACGGAGATTTTCGTAAAATCCGCATGGACGGAAGCCTGATATGGGTCAAGGCGCTCTCACGAGCTATCCGCTTGCCGGGAGGCCAACTGGTGGTTTTTTTCGCCTGTCAGGATATCACCGAATGGATGCGGTCGGAAAAGGTGCAAAAGGCGATCTACCGGATCACGGAGGCCGCCCAGACGGCGACCAACCTGGAAGAGCTTTACAGATCGATCCATGCCATCATCGGCGAACTGATGCCGGCCCGGAATTTTTACATCGCTCTCTATGATCGCGATGCCGACTTAATCCAATTCCCTTACTGGGTTGATGAGTGCGATGTTGTTCCACCTTTGGACCATCTGGGCAAGGGGCTGACCGATTACGTACTGCGTACCGGACTGCCTCTACTGGCGGCACCGGAGGTTTTCGAGCGGCTTGTTCAATCCGGGGAGGTTAAATCCATCGGCGCACCGTCGTTGGACTGGCTGGGAGTACCGCTGAAGACACAGGCAGGAAAAACAATCGGAGTGATGACCGTCCAGACCTACTCCGAGTCCGTCCGCTACAGCGAGGCCGACAAAAATGTCCTGGTGTTCGTTTCCACCCAGGTGGCGATGATGATCGAGCGCATGCGGGCGGACGAGGCCCTGCGCCAGAGCGAAGAGCGTTACCGCAGGATGGTGGATAATGCGCCGATGGGCATCCTGACCGCCAACCGTGAAGGGCGTATCATCGACGTCAATCCGGTTTTGCTGCGGATTCTCGGTTCGCCGTCGGCCGAGGCCACGAAACAGATCAACCTCCTTCATTTTCCCCCCCTCGTCGCAGCCGGCATAGCGGCTGATTTCAAAAAGTGCCTTGACGAATCCCGGTTGATCAGCGGCGAGTATCCCTACACCTCCAAGTGGGGCAAGAAGGTATACCTTCGGGCCCACTTGGTCCCGATCCTCGATATTGCCGGGGCCGTTGTCGGTATCATGGGCATGTTCGAGGATTTCACCGAGCACAAGCAGATGGAAGAAGAACATCGAAATCTGGAGGAACGTCTACGGCAGATGGAAAAAATGGAGGCCATCGGTACCTTGGCAGGCGGCGTAGCCCATGATCTGAACAATGTGCTCGGAGTCTTGAGTGGCTATGCCGAATTGCTGATGATGGAAACGAGAAAGGATAGCCCGGTGCGGGAGCACGCCGCTAAAATCTTGAAATCCTCCGAGCGTGGAGCAGCCATTATCCAGGATCTGTTGACGCTGGCGCGACGCGGAGTAGCCATCTCCGAGGTGACCAACCTAAATCAAATTGTCAACGATTATCTGAAATCCCCTGAGTTCACGAAGCTCTCGTCGCAATACCCGCAGGTCAGGGTGGAAATTTCGTTGGCAGCAGACTTGCTGAATGTGATCGGATCGCCCGTTCATCTGAGCAAGACGATCATGAATTTGGTTCTGAATGCCGCTGAGGCGATGACCGCCGCCGGGGTGATCTCCATCTCCACCTGTAATTGTTACCTGGATAAACCAATCAAAGGGTATGATGAGATGAAAGCCGGAGACTATTCCGTATTGTCGGTGAGTGACACCGGCAGCGGCATTGCCTCCCAGGATATCGGGCGGATCTTCGAACCTTTCTACACCAAAAAGAAAATGGGCCGCAGCGGTACCGGTCTTGGCTTGGCCGTCGTCTGGGGAACAGTCAAGGATCACAATGGTTACATCGATGTTCAAAGCAAAGAAGGAAAGGGATCGATTTTTACCCTCTATTTTCCCATTACCAGGGAAAGCCGGCGTCTGGACCAGATTCAGGTTTCTTTTACGCAGTTCATGGGCAAAGGCGAATCCATCCTGGTGGTCGATGACCTGCCGGAGCAACGCGAGGTGGCTGCGGCCATGCTTAGCAAAGTCGGCTATCTCGTTCAAACTGCCGCCAGCGGTGAGGAGGCACTTAAATATCTAAGTCAACATGCCGCCGACCTGATCATTCTGGATATGATCATGGATCCAGGCATGGATGGATTGGAAACATTCCGCCAGATAAGGGCAATGATCCCGCACCAGAAAGCCATCATCGTCAGCGGATTCGCCGAAACCGATCGCGCCCGGAAAGCACTGGAATTGGGAGCCGGGATGTATATCCAGAAACCCTTTATAATGGAAAAAATCTGTCAGGCCATCCGTCATGAGCTGGATAGAGCCCCCGAGGATGTCTGAAAGATATCGGTTAGAAGGTAGGTGGCATACATGACTGAAATTGAACAAAAGCAAGCGGATGAAAAAGGCAATTCGGGGAAACAATGGAAAAGCATTTATAGCTTGGGCGGAGCGGCGATCTTCGCCGTACTGGTGGGAAACATTTTCTCTAGAGTGACGGCGTACTTGGGCATTGCCGGAAATGCCTTGATGCTGGTTTATTTTGCGCTGGTGACCTTCGTCCCCGGCGCCGATAAGTCGGCGTTGGCCCTGGCCATGCCCGGCGGCCTCCTGATCATGGCCTGGATGGTCTTGTTTGCGCTCCGGCTCTTCCACCTGGCCGGCAGTCCAAGTGGAAAATAGACAGGAAAAGCCTGGCAATGAACTGGCGATGGGCGAACGAGCGGCCAAGCCCGACAAGAAGCGGGAAATCGCCCTGGCGCACGCGTCATGCCTCGCGCCCGGGACTCCGGCCACGCCAACGGCGCGCGGCTATGGCGAATGCCCGTGCCCAAAGGAATGCACGCTTCACGGCGAGTGCCTCCTTTGCACCGCCTACCACGGCCGCAAACACGCCCTGCCCCCGGTGCTTGAGGTAATATTTTGACAAATGCTGTTATGATTTTTTTATTCTCGGGGACAGACAAATTTTATCCACCAAAGTCGGTAGATAATTTGTGCTGCCCATGCTGGACAGACAAATTTTATCCACCAAAGTCGGTGGATAATTTGTGCTGCCCATGCTGGACAGACAAATTTTATCCACCAAAGTCGGTGGATAATTTGTGCTGCTCCGCTGTCAGCGATAACCCAAAGTAGATACTTCTGGAGTCCCTATGGCAATAAAATTGGCAGGTGTCATCATGGCGTTGGCTGCCGAGCTGGCGATAGCAAGAAAGATGGAGGTGGCATGAGCGGAATGGCTGGAAGCGACTTGATGCTGAGGGTCGAAAATCTGTCCCGGAAATTCGGTGAATTGACCGCTGTCTCCGGGCTCTCCTTTGCTGTGCCGCGAGGGGAGATCTTTGGTTTCCTGGGGCCGAACGGTGCGGGCAAGACCACGACCATCAAGATGATGTGCGGACTGCTCCGCCCTCATGGCGGTGTGATCGAAATCGCCGGCCGCAAGATGAGCCAGGGTGCTTGGAAGGGATCTCGCCGCATCGGCGTCTGCCCGCAGAACATAGTCATTTGGGAAGCGATGACCTGTTTTGAGCAATTGGAATTCATGGGCCGCATGTACAACCTCGATCGGCGCCAGGCCAAGAAGAGAGCGAGCGAACTGTTGACTGTGTTCGCGCTTACGGAAAAGCGCAACAAGCTGGGCAGAATCCTCTCGGGGGGAATGCAGCGCCGGCTCAATATCGCCCTGGCTCTTGTCCATGAGCCGGAGTTGCTTTTCCTGGACGAACCGCAAGCGGGACTGGATCCGCAGAGCCGGGTGCTGGTCCGCGAATACATCAAGAGCTTGGCCGGAAAGATGACCATCGTGTTGACGACCCATGACATGGAAGAGGCCGAAAAAATGTCCGACCGCGTCTGCATCATCGACCATGGGCGCCTGCTGATGCTCGACAGCGTGGCCGGCATCAAGAACCGGCTGGGACAGGGCGACCTTTTCGAGATCAAGATCGCCGAAGACCCGAACCGGGAGCTGCTGCCGCACCTTTCCGGCCTTGGCTCATTGACCGGCCGCCTGGCGGTCCGCGATGGCGTGGTCAGCCTGGTATCGGAAACGGCGGCCGATGTCCTGCCGTTGATTTTGCAGCAGATCAAGGAGAAAGGGCTGCATCTGGAAGACTTGCGCATTCGCAAGACGACGCTGGAAGACGTGTTCATCCGTCTGACCGGCCGGGGGTTGCGCGAATGAGATTATTAGCTTATTTCAAGAAAACGTTCAAGGAAAATATCCGCGAATGGAAGATCTCCATACTGGCATTGGTCTTCGGTCCCTTTTTCGTTTACATGATGTACGCCTATTTCGGCAATGCCACGATCAACTACACACTGCTGACGATCAACCGCGACCAGCCGGTTTCCTCCGCCAGCAACCGCTTGAGTGCGGGAGCCGACTTGCTCGCTCAATGGGAGAGGGCCAAGTATCCCGATGGCAAGGCGATCTTCAAGGTGAAAAAGATTATGGAACCGGCGGCGGGGAAAAAGCAACTGCAAGACCGGGATGCCGATTTGCTGCTGATCATCCCCGCGGATTTTTCCCTGCGGCTCAGGCAATGCCTGGAAAAAAAAGACAAGGCCGTGCCGCGCCTGACCAGTGTCGGGGACCACAGCAGCTCCCGCTTCAGTATGGCTGTTGCCTTCGCCGATTTCATCACCTATGCCTATATTTCCGAAGTGGCGAAGGTGAAGATACCACTGCAAATTGATTTTCAGTCCATTACCCGGGGGCGCAGCCCCAATGAATTTGACCTTTATGTACCGGCCCTGCTGGTTCTATCCATCATCATGGTCCTGTTCACCGCCTCCGCCTCGCTGATCAAGGAGGTGGACAAGGGCACCATCACCCGGCTGATCCTGTCGAAATTGAGCACCAGCGAGTTTATTGCCGCCATCGCCGCCAACCAGGTACTGATCGGCACGGCGGCATTGGGGCTGACCTATCTGTCGGCCTTGCATGTCGGGTTCCGGTCGTCGGGGTCGATGCCGTTGTTCCTGCTTGTCGGAGCGCTTTCCAGCCTGGCCGTAGTCGCCATCAGTATTTTGGTGGCGGCATTCATCAAAACAATATTCGAGTTACTGACGGTGGGAGTTTTTCCCTTTTTCGTTCTGATGTTCTTTTCCGAATGCATGTTCCCGCTGCCGCGCATCACTCTTTTCCGCCTTGCCGGCCACTCTTTTTATGCCAACGATGTCCTGCCAACCTCCCTGACGGTCAAGGCGTTCAACAAGATATTGAATTTTCAAGCCGGCCTGGGTGATTTGAGCTTCGAAATCGGCGGAATCGTGGTCATGACCATGCTCTATTTCGCGCTTGGCGTATGGCTTTTCCGCCGGCGGCATATCAGCATGGATGGCGGCGTTTGAGGATATCCTGCCGATTACTTCTTTTCAGCTTTTTTTTCGCGCAGCTCGGCCAGCAGTTTTTCCTCGAGCGACTTGGGCAGGGGCGAATAGTGCAAAAATTCGATCGAGTGGCTGGCGCGGCCGCTGGAAACGGTGCGCAAAACCGACGCGTAGCCGAACATCTCCATCAGCGGGATGCTGCCGTTGATCTTCTGCGAGCCCTTGCGGAAGCGGCGCATGCTGTCTATTTTCCCGCGCCGGCGGTTGATGTCGCCGATGATCTCACCCATGTATTCGTCGGGGGTATTGACTTCGATCTTCATGATCGGTTCCAAAATGTGCGGGGAGGCCTTGGCGATGGCTTCCTTGATGGCCAGCTGGGCGCAGGTCTTGAAAGCCTGTTCGCTGGAATCCACGGCGTGAAAGCTGCCGTCGAGCAGGACGAACTTGACATCCATCATGGGATAACCGGCATAGGGGCCTTTTTCCATGGAAGCCAGAAAACCCTTGTTGATGGCCGGGATGAATTCCTTGGGAATGTTGCCGCCCTTGATATTGTTGATGAATTCCAATCCCAGGCCGGGATTGGGCTCCAGGCGCATGACGATATGGGCGAACTGGCCCTTGCCGCCGGTCTGCTTTTTGAATTTGTAATTGGCCGGAGCTTCCTGGGTGATGGCTTCGCGGAAGGCCACGGCGGGCTTGCCGACCTGGACATCGATATGGTGTTCGGTTTTCAGCCGGTCGACGATGATTTCCAGGTGCAGCTCGCCCATGCCCGAAATGACTGTTTCCTCGGTCTCATCGTCAAAATGGACTTTGAAGGAAGGATCCTCCAAGGACAGTTTATGCAATGCCGCTGAAAGTTTGTCGCGTTCTTTGGCGGAAGGCGGTTCGATCTTCAAATCGATGACGGTTTCCGGGTAATGGATGTTTTCCAGCAGCAGCGGTTCGTTTTCGCTGCACAGGGTGTCGCCGGTGGTGGTGAACTTGGTGCCGATCAGGGCGGCGATGTCGCCGGCGCCGATGCGTTCGATCTCTTCGCGGCTGTCGGCGTGGATGCGCAGGATGCGGCCGATCCGTTCGCGCTTGTCCTTGACCGGGTTGTAAATGTAGCTCCCGGCCGGGAGCTCTCCCGAGTAGACGCGGACGAATGTCTGCTGGCCGACGAAGGCGTCGTTGATGATCTTGAAGGCCAGGGCCGTGAAAGGCTCCTTGGTTGAAGGCTTGCGCGAAATCGATTTTTCCGGATTACTGAGGTCGCTGCCGACGATGATGCCGCGGTCGATGGGCGAGGGCAGGTAGTCCACCACGGCGTCGAGCAGCAGCTGGATGCCCTTGTTCTTGAAGGCGGTACCGCAAAAAACCGGGGTGACGCCCAGGGTCAGCACGGCGTGGCGGGTGGCGCGCTGGATGTCTTCCTCGCCGATCGGACCGTCGTTGAGGAATTTCTCCATCAGCTCCAGGTCGAAATCGGCCAGCCTTTCGATCATCTTGGCGCGGAACTCCTTGGCCTTGGCCAGCATGTCCTCCGGGATGGGGCCGGTCGCCATCTCCATCTCGCGGTAGGTGACGGCCTGCATTTTTACCAGGTCGACGACGCCGCGAAAATTTTCCTCGCTGCCGATGGGCAGCTGGTAGGCCAAGGCGTTGGCGCCCAGCATTTCGTTCATCATGGCGATCGTTTGAAAGAGATCGCCGCCCTGGCGGTCCATCTTGTTGATGAAAGCGATGCGCGGCACCTTGTAGCGGTCGGCCTGGTGCCAGACGGTCTCGCTTTGCGGCTCGACGCCGCCCACGGCGCAGAAGACCATGATGATGCCGTCCAGGACGCGCAGCGAGCGCTCGACTTCGACGGTGAAATCGATGTGGCCGGGAGTGTCGATGATATTGACCTGGTAGTTCTTCCAGTGAGTGGTGATCGCGGCTGAGGAGATGGTGATGCCCCGCTCCTGCTCCTGTTTCATGAAATCCATCACTGCCTGTCCGTCATGCACCTCGCCGGTGCGGTGAATGAGGCCGGTAAAGAAGAGAATGCGCTCGGTGGTGGTGGTTTTGCCGGCATCGATATGGGCCACGATGCCGATATTGCGTATTTTCTGCAGGACCGCTTGTTCCATGGCTCAAAGCTCCTTCGGCGATTCGTTCCGACCGCAAGGACCATGCTTCGACAAAATCAATGCTTGTCCGAATATAGCTCTTTAAGGTTCTTGATAGGGATGATTCAGTGCAGGGTTGCCCATTCTCAGGAAACAAATCGCCTAAATTTATATTTAATTATACCACATTGCCGGCCCTTTGGCAATGGAGCTGGAGAGCAAAATTCCGATCTCCGTACATTGCAAATTCAACGGACATTGGCTAAGATGGGCTTTTTAAAGGTGAATATGCTGCGCACGATTTTCTGGTTTACTTGCTTCTGGCTGCTGCAACTGCTCTCCCCGCTTTTCCTGCTGGCATATTTCTCGCTCGGGTTTCTCGGCCGCGGGCAAGGGCAGGCGAAATTCCTGGATTGGACCACCCGCACCTGGGCCAGGCTCCTGATCGGCATCGCCGGCGGCCGGGTCGAAGTTTCGGGACTGGAAAACCTCCCTGCCGGCGGCGGCGTACTTTTTATATCCAATCACCAGGGGGCTTTTGACATTCCGCTCCTGCTCGGCTATGTTCCCGGGCTCAAGGGCTTCATTTCCAAAAAGGAAAACAGCCGTTTGCCCATCGTCGGCATCTGGATGAAGCTGCTGGGCTGCATTTTCCTGGACCGCAAGGACCCGCGCCAGTCGGCCCGAGCCATTGCCCGGGGCATCGAAAACCTTAGAGCGGGCCGGTCGCTGGTTGTTTTCCCCGAAGGCACGCGCAGCAAGTCGGGAGTGATGAACCGTTTCAAGGGCGGCAGTTTCAAGCTGGCCACCCGCTCGGGCGCGGCCATCGTGCCGCTGACCATCGACGGCTCCTACCTGCTGCGGGAAGGCAACCACGGCCGCATCACGCCGGGGAAGGTGCGGCTGCATATTCATCCTGCCATCAGGCCCGAGGTTTTAAGCTCCGTTGACAAGGGAGCCCTGACCGCGACCGTTCAGCGGATCATCGCCTCCAAGTTGCCTGTTTAATTTATTACCTTTTTTGCTGAGGCAATGCGCAATATACCGGGGTCAAAAAATAATAAATCAATCACTTTTATAAAAAAAATTAAATAGTTTTATATAAGGCCCCGGTCTTTTAAAATTGTCTTGGCTTCCTGCCCGGAAAATTGCAGGTAAACTGCCGTTGTATTTAAATTTGAATGGCCCAGGATCTGCTGCACGATGGTCAACTTAAAAAAAAATTGAACGGTCAATTGAAAAAGCTTTGCCCTTCATTTCGGGATACAGCGCCAAGTAACGGGCCAGTTTTTTTACCGCCGGCAGGGGCACGGAAACCATTTTTCTCATGTTCTTCTTGTGGGGGTTGTGACGTTTCAGGACGGCCAGGGTAATGTCACCAGCGCGAAAATCCACATCGGCCTGGTCATCGATGCCGGCAACCTCGGAAATCCGGGCGCCGGTAAAGCGCAAAAACAAAAACATGAGAAAGTAGCGTCCCCTGATGCGGGCGACCCTAGGCTCCGGTGCCTTTTCGTAATAATCCCGGAATTTAGCGGTCAAAATTTTAAGCTGTTTTTCATTCAAGTAATCAATATTCTGCCAGACCTGATTTGAGACCTGTAGGCCGTAATATGGGTTAAGAGAGTTCATTTTATTAAACCTTTAAAATATGCTTTCCAAAATAAAGCCCTTCTTCTGGAAAGGCCTGGGTGATTATAAAGACATTCTTTAATTCTTTCATTCGTATAGTGATCAAACATCCATTTGACTTCCTGATCATCTCCATACTCTAAAAAACGTTGAATGATATAGAAATCGTATTTATCAAGATCGATTGCCGAAACATCGGATTCCCAAAAAAGCATTTTGAAATTGTTAAGGTTTTCAATGCGTTTTTTCACAATCAAATGATGTACGAAATGCTATAAAGTGTCAATGCTCAGCCGCGGCCATGAACAGCGCCAAAAAAAAACGATAGTTAGTCCCTGAAAATTTATTTAAAATTGGAAAGTTTTAAAATACATGCAAATTACAACAATATAAACATTTTGTTGTGACAAAACGCCGGGGATCCGCCCGGGCGGAACTACCAACGCAGTTTCGGGCGAGCTGCCAGCCGCGATTAGGCCCAATTCCAAGATCCAAATTCCGCCTTGGTAGTCTTAGACAAATACAAGAATTAATCTACCGTCCCCAATTTCTTCTAAAATAAAATAACTATTTCAAATATTTTTCGATTTTCTTTTCTGTTGCTTCTTCGGCCGATTAATTTTATTCGAAAACTGTATAGCTTTAGAAATATGATTTTTGAGGGGAACAAGGTCTCCATTGTTTGCATTCTGCAAAGCTGAGTAATATTCATAATTATCGAAAATAATATCAAATTTTTTCTCCATAAGATCTCGAACTTGCATTTTTAGTAAAAGTAGTGCCATTGTTCCATTTCCGTCGGAAAATGGATGTATTTCAAGAAACTTATAATAGAATTCGACAATTTTATTAAGTTTTTCATTTTCTGATGCTTTTGTTAATTCCGAATATGTGGCATTCCAATCTTCTATCAATTCTTTTAAAGCACCTGGTACTTTTTCTGGTTTTATCGGAACGAAATCAACCCCACAAATAATGACACTCACAGTACGTAAGTGGCCAGCCTTTTCATATCCTGTTGGAAATAGTTTTCTATGAAGCGTTTCAATAAGATCTACTGATAATATCTTGGAGCTAGGAGTGGATGGGAAAAGAATCTGTACTGATTGGCTTGCGACCTCTCCAGAGATTTTTCGAAAATTCTGTTTGCCATTTTCTCCAACAAATGCTGGTTTTACCCTTAATGCTACTTCAACCTGTTTTCGAAGTTCAGCGAAATTTTTAATTAAATTTTCTTGATTATAAGTAAGTGAAACGACTTCGGTAGAGTGTGTTATTGCCGCATCGTTAAGTTGTTTTTCAATTATTTGTAAAAGTTTATACTGTGATTTCTCTGATTCCTTCTTTTGACGAAAATAAATGGAAACAGCTACTAAAGCAGTTACTACTATTCCAATAAGTAATGAAATTACTTGCCCCATATGACTTATAGGAAAATCAATTACTTATAGGAAAATCAATTTTCTCCATGAGTCGATTTTATAGATGGATTGTGAATAAGTCAAGCAAAAAGCAAGGAAAAGATGTGGGCCGCGGGCGGAGCGGGGCGGATGATAACGTAAAATAATGTCAACCTTCTATTGCAATTTAAACAAAATATCTTTAAACTTCGATCATAGGGAAAATTGATTTTCCTATCAACTATAGAAATGACAATAAGGGAAACAACTTCAATTAATCACGTAAAACCTTTCTTGAGATGGGCAGGGAGCAAACAACAACTTCTTCCTATGCTATCTCGTTATTGGGATTCTAATTATATTCGTTACGTTGAACCATTTGCAGGTTCCGCATCTTGGTTTTTTTATATCTCACCATCATCCGCATTATTAGGCGATATAAACAAAGAATTGATGTTAACTTATCGACAAATTAAAATAAATCTTGATGAAGTCATTAAAATTTTGGGAACAATGAATTTAGGGATAGATAATTATCTTCGTCTACGTAGCATTCAACCCTTCACTTTAAATCATGCAACTCGGGCTGCAAGGTTTATTCATCTAAACCGATTTTGCTTTAATGGAATATATCGAACTAATAATTCTGGAAAATTTAATGTACCCTATAATGGCGGAGCAGGAAGAATTCCAGATATAAATGTATTCAAA
>Ga0315293_10000196_pt1 | contig 53401 bp, 56 predicted proteins | sample YL17G13_20_MG_FD_203071 | JGI IMG/M metagenome (GOLD analysis project Ga0315293, IMG submission 203071) | Sediment microbial communities from Yellowstone Lake, YNP, Wyoming, USA - YL17G13_20 | ecosystem: Environmental > Aquatic > Freshwater > Lake > Sediment | place: USA: Wyoming | collected... | reverse complement strand
AAAGAAATGGATGGGGCAATCATAGCCTACTCAGGAGGAGTTGACAGCAGCTTCTTGCTTAAAGCCTGCGTGGATACAATGGGAGAAAAGGCGATTGCGGTGATCGCGGACTCATCCACAATGCCTCAAAGTGAGTTATCGGAAGCCAAGGACATGGCCAAATCACTTGGAATAAATCCTGTAATCATAAATACAGATAAACTATCGGGCATTGACTTTAGCAGAAACGATAGGGACAGATGCTATTACTGCAAGACAAGCCTCTTTGGAGAGATAAAAAAGATAGCTGTGGACAGAAATATCGCAAATATACTCTATGGAGGAAATCTGGATGATGAAAGCGACTACAGGCCGGGCATGCAGGCAGCAAAAGAAATGGGGGCACGCGCGCCTCTGCGCGAAGTTGGACTGACGAAATCAGAGATACGGATGCTCTCAAAGAAACTAAACCTCGGGACATGGGATAAGCCTGCACAGGCATGCCTCTCATCAAGAATACCGTACGGAGTCAACATCACAATGAATCGGCTGCAAAAAGTCGAAAAGGCTGAAAATATAATGAGGGAACTAGGATTTAAACAGAACAGGGCAAGGCTTCAGGATGATCACACGGTCAGGATAGAAATTGAAAAGGAAGACTTCGATAGAATTCTGGATGGAGACATTCGACATAAGATCGTGGACAAGGTCAAAAAATTGGGGTTCACTTATGTCACACTTGATCTTGAAGGTTTCAGGTCAGGGAGCATGAATGAAATTTTGCCCGAACACACCGCCAGTAACGAAAGAGTAAAAAACAATGGATGATGAAAAAACCAGCGATAACAATATTGACTTTGCCTGCCTTGATTTCGGCAGGCTCAAAAGGACAGGGCTGCCTGAGGTAATCTTCTGCAGGGGCAAATCGCTCGAGCAGATAGTGAGCATAGCCAAAACCATGTTCAATGCAAAGGAAAATATCCTTGGCACAAAGGCAGAACCAGCAGTGTACCACAAGCTAAAAAAGATCATCCCGGAAATCCGCTACAACGAAATGGGTAAGATATTTCACCTCAAGCAAAAGGAGACGGAAAAAATACCGGGGCTGGTCAGCGTAATCACGGCTGGCACCGCAGACATTCCTGTGGCAGAAGAGGCAGTCGAGACACTTAACTTTTTCAACATAAAAGTCAAAAAACACTATGACATCGGAGTGGCTGGAGTTCACAGGGTTATAACAAGATTAGATGAAATAAGAAATTCTGATGTGATTATTGCCATCGCGGGCATGGAAGGAGCACTGCCGAGCGTAGTCGGTGGACAGGTTGACTGCCCGCTAATTGCGGTGCCGACCTCGACAGGATATGGGGCCAGCTTCGGTGGCCTGTCCGCTCTCCTGGGTATGATAAATTCGTGCGTCCCTGGCATCACAGTGGTGAACATAGATAACGGTTTTGGCGCTGCGGCGGCAGCGATTTCAATCTTGAGGAAGATAAATAAAAATAATAAGTAAAAAGATTTCATATAGCAGATATATAAATTTTTTTCTTGCCATGCTTATCATCGCGTCAGCAATGCCTGTGTTCCACGCATGCGCGAAGAAGGAGGCAACTCCCATCATGAAATTGAACGAAAACACGGAGAGGATCAAGCTCCCGCAGCCGAACACTTCAGGAACAATCTCGATAGAAGAGACGCTTCTGAAAAGACGTTCAGTAAGAAGTTATACCGATGAAGATCTTTCCATTGAGGAGATATCACAGCTTCTATGGGCAGCTCAGGGCGTAACAGATTCAAGAGGCTTCAGAACAGCACCATCAGCCGGGGCGCTTTACCCTCTCAACATCTACATAACAAAAAGCGATGGTACCTTCGCTTACAACCCGACCAGCCATGAACTGATTAAACTGTCAGAAAGCGATATCAGAAGACCACTATACACAGCCGGGCTTTACCAGGAGGCGATTGCTGACGCTCCCGCAGTTTTCGTCATAACAGCAGTTTTCCAGAGGACGACGAAAAAATACGGAGATCGCGGCATTCAATACGTCTATATCGAGGCTGGCCATGCAGCGCAAAATCTGTTGCTGCAGGCAACTGCCCTTGATCTGGGAGGAGTAACCATCGGCGCATTCGTCGACGAACAGGTATCTGACATCATGGCGCTTTCTACGGAAGAGACACCAATCTACATAATACCCGTAGGCCATCCCGAAGAATAGGCAGCTTAATATGCGTCTTTAAACAATCTCTGGATATCATCAAGATCAGGCTGACGGCAGCTGTTTTGAAGCGATCTCTTAACATCAAATGTCGACCTACTTAATTCCAAGAAATCGCTCTCCTTGATACCAAACTCCAAAAGACCACCACCAAGACCGAGAGCTTTTTGCAGCTTAAACAACTCACCAATAAAACTATCCGACTTCTCTGAAATGCTCTTTAGATTATTGGCTGGTTTTATTACGTCAAACAACGAGGCAAATAGATCAGGGGCCTCTTCTGCATTGAATCGCATTACCACCGGTAAGACCAGGGCATTTGCAAGACCGTGTGGGATATCTTTTAGCACACTGAGCGCATATCCCATAGCATGAACCGATGTCGTCCCTGTATTATTAATTGCTAAGCCTGCAAGCATAGTACCATAAGACATAGCTTGTCTTGTAACCAGGTTGGTGCCATCTTCGTATACCTTAACCGCATTTGTAAAAATCGCAGCTATGGACTCGCGGGCGAACATCCTGGAAAACGAATTTGCACGCCTGGATGTATATGACTCAATGGCATGCGAGAGGGCATCCATTGCAGTTGACGCAGTGAGAAGACTGGGCATCGATGCCGTCATCATCGGATCGATGACTGCCCAGTCGGGCACTATGTATGGACTGACCACAGAATTCTTCGTGCACTGATCTTTTAGCTTGAGCACGGAATTGCATGTAACCTCCGACCCGCTGCCCGCGGTCGTCGGCACCATTATCGAAAAAATGCCCGGCTTCCTGATCAGATCCGTCCCGATAAACGATTCGACATCCCCGTCATTGTTTACCAGTGCAGCCACCAGCTTTGCAACATCCATCGAGCTGCCGCCGCCGATACCGATGATGCAGTCGGGAGCTTCCTTTCTGGCAAAGCTGCGGCAAGTCTCGACATCGCAGGGTTCGGGCTCAGGCGGTACATCGGAATATTCGACATAGCCCATTTTAGCCTTACCAAGGACATCTTCCACGGCACCAGAGATATTTGTCTTTTTCACTATTCTTCCGCATATAAGCATCGGTTTTTTAAATTCCCTGCTTTTCAGTATGTCCGTAATCTTCTGCACAGCACCGGTACTCAAAAAAATCCTCGGCATTCCGTTATAACTAATATCCTCAGACAACTAAACCTCCAAAAATATCTATACTCCTGCAAGTAATCTAATATCAGACACTATAATATTGAAATCCAATCAAAACTAAAAAGATTGAAATGAATTCCTGAAATCAAAAGGAATATACAGCAAGTCCCTCGAATCTTTCCAATTTATCTCACCAAGTACATTCGAAAACCTGATGATCTTATTATTAATGGCTTCAGTCTGTATTCCCCAAACAGGCCTTGGTTGGCCATTGTCAATCAAAATTGGCTTAACCTCCGCCCGCTGGATTTTTCCACCAAGGAAATACACATATAATACAGCAGTTTCGTTGTATCGAAATCCCTGCGTAAAAACAAAATTTCCAAGTGAATATGCGATCAGCCCACCGTTATAGACTTCGATGCCCTGCAACACATGCGGATGATGACCGACAACAAGGTTCGCTCCCGCATCAATAGCAACATGCGCAATATCGATCTGATAACTGCCGGGGTAATTACTGCCCTCCTTTCCCCAGTGGAGAACAACAACCACGATATCAGCCTTTTCCGTCAGCTCTGAGATATCCTCCTTCATCTTCTTCATATCAAATTTATTAATGCCCGCGCCGCCATCTTGTGCCGCCGACAAAGGTGGCACCACCATTGAATAAGCAGCGATCCCAACTTTTTGCCCGTTTGCTTCAAATATTCTCGGCGAGCTTGCTTCACTATCATTTCTCCCCGCCCCAACATATCCGATACCCTCTGAACCAAAAATCTTGATCGTATCCTTCAAGCCCTGACCTTGATAGTCCATTACGTGGTTGTTAGCAAGGGAGAAAACATCGATACCGCTATTTTGCACAGCACTTCTGCCGATCTCTTTGCTCACCTTAAACACGTAATTCCTGCCGTCCTCAATGCTTTCCTGGCTCTTGCCGGGAGTTTTGGAAGTACAGTCAGTTATCGGGTTTTCAAGATTGGCAACAGATAAATCTACGCTCTCCAGATACGGCCTGACGAACCGAAACGGAAAGTCAGCACCGTTCTGCTGTACCAGGGACTCCATCCTCGAGCCAAGCAGCACATCACCGATAAATGCCAGTGATGTTGGGTCGAGTACATTAATTTCCTTAAATGTCCCATTTTGATAAATTTTTACTTTTTTAAACTCGCTGCCATCCAGGGAAAGAGAATTTGCCGTAACAATCAAACATGGAAGAAAAAACAGAATCAATGAAAATATTCCTGAAAAAATTAATCTTAAATAAATCTTTATTTTCATATGATTTTATTTCCCGATTTTTATCTATTTCCTCTATTTTTGATCTAAGTTCATTCGGCTTTTTTATTAGATGTTAAATGATGTCAGAATGTGCTATTATATTTCAGAAAGTTATAAAAATATATAACTAACTGAAATAACTATGCACCTAAAAGAATTTAGAAAAAAAATGCAAAAAGACATCTTCTCAAGGGAAGAGGCTCAAATTGTAGCATTTGACACTGCCCCTAATACATTAAAACTACAGCTCCATCAATGGGTAAAGTCGGGAGATCTTGTGACACTAAAAAGAGGGCTTTATATATTTGCCGATAAGAAAGTTGATAAAGTTGAGATAGCAAGATGTCTTTATTCTCCATGTTATATCAGTCTTGAATATGCTTTAAATATGTACGGGTTAATCCCCGATGTTCCTTTCGCGATGACAATGGTTACACCCAAAGCGACAAGGAAGTTTAACACGGTTTTCGGACAATTTATTTATCGTAATATAAAAAAAGAAGTCTTTTTCGGCTTCGACGAAGAGACTTTAATCGCTGAAAAAGAGAAGGCACTGGTTGATTATCTGTATTTAAACAGCAGCCACTTGGTGCCATCAGTTATCTTCTGGAAGGAACTCAGACTTCAAAATCTTGATGATTTTGACTTTGACAGAGCATTATATTTCGCCGAAAAGTATAACTCCTTGAAGTTACTAAGTCTTTTAGAGAGCGTGAAGAACTATGCAGTTACTGAAAAAAGTCATTGATCAGGCAAGAACAGAAAAACCGAGAATTACATCAGAAGACCTGGTCAACATCGTCCGTGAATATTTGCAAACAATCATCCTGAAATCAATTTATCAGTCAAAGTTTGGCCAAGGATTATCATTCATGGGTGGAACCTGCCTTCGGATATGCTACGACCTCAAAAGATATTCAGAATATCTTGATTTTGCCCTGGATAAAAAAATTACCGGCTATGACTTCCCAAATTTAAATCACCGCATTCAAAACTATTTTTCCTTAAGAAACATTGAAGCCGATTTTAAGGCAAGTCAGGACAAGACCGTTCAAAAATCTTTTATTAAGTTCAAAAATTTACTCGAACCGCTTGGTTTATCAAAGCTAAAAGATCAGAAATTGCACATAAAAATAGAGGTAGATACCAACCCTGTGGATATAAGATATGGCACGAGAGAGACCTTCTTCATAAACAAATATAATGAAATCTTCCCGATCCTAAAGCATGATTTAGCAACGCTCTTCGCCGGTAAGATACTTGCCATTTTATGCCGTCCTTACAGAAGGGGGCGGGATTTTTACGATCTGATCTGGTACTTGAACCGAAAGTCAAAAATCAATTTCGATTATTTAAACGAAGGCTTGAGACAAGCCAATAACCCAAAAAAATTCTCTGAAGAGAAGGACGTCATTAATGCACTTGCCATTATCATCGATCAAATCAAACCCGATTTTATTTTGAAAGACATAGGACAATTCCTTGAAGACCCTTCGGAAGAAGCCTGGATTAATAGATACAGCGAAGTCTTTTCTCAGTTAACAAGCTCCGGATCCTGACATTGATTTTATAGATGTGGTGCCCGAGGTCGGGGTCGAACCGACACGCCCTTTCGGACAACGGATTTTAAGTCCGTTGCGTCTGCCAATTCCGCCACTCGGGCACCTGCATTTATATTACACTAATGAAGGTTCCAAGCTCAAGAAGAAGATATTTAGATCTGGTTAACGGGTATAGCTATAAATTATTTCAATAATCCAAGATACTTTTTAATATGGTTTGCGAGTAAATTATCAATTTCAGAATGCCTGGGAATTGGCTGTTTTTGGCCTGTTTTAGGGTTTATATAAATGTCGTGTTTTGCTTCACTCCTTAATAAAAGAAAACCTGCCGTTTTTAACTGCTTTAATAATTCATTTCGTTTGATACAGAAATTTCTTTTAATTGGTAATTTGAGGGGACATCATCCATCATCATTAATTTATATGCATCTTTAAGATTTTCTTCCAGTTCTTCAATAGTCTTACCCTGGCTCATGATTTCAGGATGTTCCAGTAATTTCCCCAACCAAAATTTTTCACTCTTCCAATAAACCATTGTTATTATTTTGTTCACCATTTCCTCTTTTGTTTCACTCATCATTCTATTATTTTTAGTTTTAAGGACTCTTTATTTTTAAAAATATTATATACAAAATCTTATTAATTTCATAATTATTTACTAACACTAATTGACAATAACCAGAAATATTGATAATATTTTGACACTACTTAGAAGGATTAAGTCATGGAAATCTCAAATAAAAACAAGGAGTTGAAGCTCCTCTCGGTAAAAGATGTAGCTGAGATTACACAAGCTGGACTTTCAACTGTGCGTGGGTGGATTCGAGAAGGAAAACTGAAATCCGTAAAAGTTGGACATTTTCGCCGCATTAAAGCTACAGATCTTGAGGAATTTATTACTGGCACTGACAGCAGCCGTCCATCCAAATCCAAATTCGAGGAGGAATCGTTTCTGATAAAGGAAAGCCAGGAAAAATATGCTGAACCTGATCAAAACGACATCGAGTACTGGGAAAAACGCTTCCCTCCCTTAAAAAAAGGAGACTCTTATTTTAATCTAATCGGGATTGGATCCAGCGGATTAACTGATGTATCCGAAAATATTGATGAATACCTATATGGCGAAAAAAAATAAATGCCAAAAAACGTGACTATTCCGTTGTCGATAAGAGAAAAAATCATCTTCGTTGATACCAGCGCTCACTACGCTCTAATTGATGAAAGCGATAATAATTTCAGGACTGCTAAAAATTTTATAGAATTTGCTGAAAAGAATTACATTAGTTTCTTTACAAGTAATTTTGTAGTAGCAGAAACCCATGCGCTCATTTTAAAAAAATCTGCTCTCGGCTACAAAGTTGCTAAAAAATTTCTTGAGGAGATGCGGAGAAACAATAAATTACCTGAAAGAATCACCACAAAAGACGAAGAAAGAGCATTCGAAATAATTACAAAATACTCGGATAAAGATTTTACATATACAGATGCAACGAGCTTCGCGCTAATGGAAAGACTTGGTATCAAGCGTGCCTTCACTTTTGATAGCCACTACGGTCAGTATGGCTTTCAGATAGTCCCATAAGCCATCATTAACAAATATTCCAAATAAAAAACTCGGCAACTTTATTAATAGAGGAGGAGAGATGGGAGAAATTGAACTTCTAACACCAGCAAAGATAGCAGAAAGATGGGGAATATCGGTTGATAAGCTTAAAAAGAGCTGGCGGCTCAGAACATCCAGCCGGAATCAAAAAAAGGCATCTGCTTATACTACGATATCTCAAAACTTGATAAAGTAAGAGAGATGCTGCAGGGAAGCAAATAAGTTTTGTTCCTGGTCTTAAAACACTGCTTTATAATAATTAATTCTCAAATAGAATAACATCGTTCACATCTTTTTAACTAAAACATATAACAGGACATCGTGCACATAAAAGTAAATTTATATAGCATGAGATCGTTCACTTTAAAAATGGTAGTCAAATTCTTGAACTATCTTCTCATCATAAACAACCTATAGCTTCTGATCTTTAACCCATATAATTACGAACACATACTCGTATGTCAGATCAAATATCACCATAAACTTTTCAGAGAATACATCCAGAATGCAGTCACTTCTTATCAAATATGTCCTGAAATCTATCTATCTCTGCGTTTCTTCGTGGCTCGCCAATGGGAATGAAGACTGGTTCAATTCCCAGAGCAAGGCATATCCTTATCACATCCCTAAAAGAGCGAGGTTAGCGATTTGAACCCCAAAAGGCGAGCTCGTTGTCCATCTGGAAGAACTTGGGGGTGCCCAGCCGCCTCCAGATTATTAGCAAGTAAAAACGCCCATCACCTTTTATGTATCGAGGACCCAAGATATCTCCCTGTTGAATGTCGTTGGGGTTATTAGAGGTAAAGCCTGGATATTGCTTTGGCTTGGGTTCATATATTTGTATCTTTCTCGCCCTTCCATTACGGGCAAGTATGCGGTTGATCGTCCAGATCTCAGGCATGAACTCCATTCCCAGTTTTTTTAATTCCCACTGTATGCCACTTGCCCCAATTTGAGCATACTTTGTATTCTCAAGGTACTATCTTACCTCTAGTACAAGATGCTCAACATCTTGGCTGGTTTTGTTTGCAATCCTCGAAGGTCGTCTTGGTCTTCCCTTAAACCAGTCATCAACAGACGGCTCGTAGCGTTTTACCCACTTGTATAGCCACCTACGCCCTTTCCCAGGATCTTTTACTGCATCGCTGGCATTCTCTCCTGATAGATAACGCTTTTCTGATTCGATACGGATATCCTCTATGCTCCTATCCATTTAACAACCGTCCTTTATATTTTGGGGGCAGATTATCTGATACTTGGCAGTTCTGCGAAGGTGACCACGAATGGGTTAATGACCTTCTGGTCTGCTATTTTGTGAGATCCTTTGTTGGATGTATGAAATTCAAAGGGAATTATATTGCCATTTTATGAGTGTAGAATTGACAGCTTCTTTCATAGGTACCAAAGTCAAAATTTAACTTGATCTGCATATTCCCTACTGGTACAGTATCAACATGAATATTCCTCAATTACTATTCCTGGAGGTTTAAGTGTTAAATACAGGCAAGACCCTTAGAATGAGTCGGATTCTTGGACCGGATAAGAGATCATTCATCTTTCCCGTAGATCACGGTATTCCACTTGGGCCCGTAAAGGGAATTGAAAACCCTATAGATATACTTTCCTGTGCTGTTAATATGGGCGTTGACGCGCTTCTGTTAAATCCGGGCCTTGCGAAACGAGCGGTAAATATATATAAAGGAAAAACTGCACTTGTCCTTAGAATTGGCGCGTTCACAGTGCTTGGTCCTGATCCAAGTTATGAAATTCCAGTTATCGAAGTTGAGGATGCCCTGGCGCTTGGAGCTGATGCAGTGTGCATCACTGTAAACATCGGTTCGCAGTCTGAACCCCAGCAACTGCAGGGTATGGGGAAAATTTCCAGTAGATGTGAGCGATATGGCATACCATACATTGCCGAGATGATGCTGGATCCTAAGCATATTAAAGACGTGTATGATGCTGAGTACATAGCCTGGGTGGCGCGCATTGGCGAGGAGGTAGGAGCAGATATGCTCAAAGTGCACTATTCTGGAGACCCGAAATCCTTCAAAAGGGTCGTTGACTCAGTGAACATACCTGTGGGGATAGCTGGCGGTGCAGCGATCGATTCGGAAGAAAAGCTTTATAAAATGGTTGAGGGCTCGATACAGGCTGGTGCAGCCTGCGCATTTATTGGCAGAAACGTGTTTCAGGCAGAGAATCCAAGAGCAGTTCTGAGAAGGTTGATAGATATTGTACACTCCAACCCTGCAGCAGTTGAGCCTTTGCATACAATAAAGTGCAATAGTTGTGACATTTGCAGTAAGAATATCAGTAGCGTTTCCAATAGATCGGTTTTCGAACCTGCTATGCTAAGTGAACAGAATATTGCCAATATTGCCAGAGAAGTCGCAATGAAAATTATGGGAAAGTAAAGTTTCATTTATTCCTTATTAATAAGTAAGATGGGCTCCAGGGTTCATCTTCTATTTAAAATATCATTATCCCGTGAATCATCTCGAGTCTAGATATTATTGCTATTAAATATTTATGATTAACAAGCCATATCTTTAGATGCTCACTCAAAGGAAACGCCGGTATAAAATAGCTGAAATAATAAATATAAAGAGGTTTACCAGGATCGAGGATTTTTAAGAGTTGTTTAGCATTTCGGAGATGACGAAGAAGGAAAGGGTAGAGCTCACCCTGGCGTACAAGGAGATGGACAAAGTAGTAAATTTTGAGCCTTTATAGCTTACATTTTGTTTATTGTTCCCAACACAAAACCTCATGCCCTTTTATGACTCTTGTTTCATTAATTATCATACATGTATAGCCAAAAAGCAGATGGGGGATTATTTAATGTGAAAACACGGAACTTGTGCCCGAGGTCGGGGTCGAACCGACACACCTTTTCGGACAAAGATTTTACTTATACAGATGCAACAAGTTTCGCGCTCATGGAGAGAATCGACATAATGAAGGTTTTTACATTTGACCAGCATTTTGCTCAATATGGTTTTGAAATAGTCGTCTGAGATACAATCCTATACAATTTCGATAAGGAGGTTTGAAATGGGAGAAAGTGAACTTCTTGCACCTGCAAAGATCGCTGAGAGGTGGGGGGTATCTGTCGATAAGCTCAAAAAAGAGCTGGCAGCCCAGAATATCCAGCCGGATTCCAAAAAGGGTGTCTGCTCATATTATGATATTTCCAAACTTGGAAAAAGTTAAGGTAAAGCTAACAGGGCAATAGGTAAGAATTATTCTATGTTAGTTTTCGGCATTACAGGACCAAAGCTCTTTACGAGCTTTGCCACCTTCTCTATCCTGTCAAATTTTGCTTTAGGTGGAGTTGTATCTGCAAAGCTCACAATTAGATGATCGCCCGAGCCGACGTCCTCTAAAAACTGATTCAAGTAGACTTCAAACTCATAATTGCTCATGGAATCCTCAAGAAGACATATTGATGGCATCCCTCCCCATATCGTCACCTTATTGCCAAGAACTTTTTTTATTTCCCTAATGGTAAGCCTGGTCATAGGACTTGGGCAAATGGAATCAGCTATATCAATCTGGCTTGCCAGGTACTCCTCAAGCAGCCCATCATTTTCCCCATCGGTATGGGTCAGGATGTACTTTCCGCTTGAATGAGCCATCCGGGATTGTTTTGACAGATAAGGAGTTATGTATTGCTTAAAAAATGGCGGACTTGTAATGGTGCTATCATAGTTCGCCCCCGAGAATATAACTTCAGCAGGACAACCAAGGACGACTTCAAAGAGCTTTTCGTAGAACTGACTAATGCTATCTGCAAGCAACTCAAGCCCCTTCCTGTTATCGTGTAGTTTGTAGACGAAAAGCTCGAAGGGCATAAGCTCCTTCATAACAAGGTGCATTGGCGAAGCCGAGAGTAAGTTAAATGCGACAGCGATCCCCCTCTCACCAACAAACTCCTTATATTCGAGGTAGCTCTCATATGCAGGCTCAACTTGAACATTTCGAAATATATAGGCAACAGCCATATAATCATCTGTGCCCTTGATTGCGTGCTCAGCTGTATGTGCTAATGTTGAGCCGGCCCTGCGCATGGACTCATCGTAGAGAACCTTGGTGTTTATCTTGCCATAGGGAGTACGAATTTCCACCTCAACTAAATCGCCATTAATTCTTGATCTTAAATCCAGCTCCTCAAAACTAATCCTATATGGCAATGACCTTAAATTCAGCAACCCAAGCGCGTAACCCACCTGATCGTCTTTGCTTTCAAAGTCCCTGAAGTCGGGTACAACGCCATGATAACCGACATCGAGATCCTGTGCTATCTCCATGAGGGTTGCATCTCTGTATTTAGCGGGCAAACTACCAGCTAGCTTGTTTGCTTTATACCAGATATCCAGTCTTGGCACAAAGGGCAACTGGTCAGTGGGGTCGCCTTTAATTGTTGCTAATATTCTTGTTCTCCAATTCATTTATCTTGATATTAAAATCATTTTTGTTTAAAAAATTCCTTAATAATATCTATTTGATCATCCTGAAAACGCTCATAACCACCATCAGCCCCTTCTATAAACATAATTCCATATTTGCTTGTTGAAAAAAATACCTGATTGATTACACCCCTGAAACCCTTCTGTCTTTTTAACAACCCAGCAATCCAACTTTTCCTACTCGGAGTAACCATGGAACTAAAATAAACCAAATTTTTATGCTCGTTTCTATTTTTTTCCTGAATCCTCACTATCTGATCAAAGATCAAGGAGATATCGCCCATCGTAGAATTGTGAATGCCGGTTAAACAAGATGTGGATAAGACATTTTCAAAATTATTTTGACCATTACCGCACCAATGTATAATACCACCACCTAATTCGCGAAGAATAATCTCGTTATAAGGCTGGGCAAACTCAGTATACAATTCCGGGGATATAGAGATTAGGTTATCCTCGGAAATCCTAATCCTGCCTTTGCTCTTGGGGAAAAATATGCCCGTCCATTCAAAAACACCATCTTCTGATTCAAGCCGGGGATACAAAACTTTCTGAAAATCAATGATGAGTTCTGTTATCATCTCTAATAATTTGTGCATTCTGCTGGGATCATCAAAAAATCCTAGATAGAGATTCTGCATCCCCATCAAATCTATTGCTATCGATAGCGGCCCCTGAGGATCGGGCATACTTATGGGTATAGTATCGCCCACCTCCTTTTTCCAGAAATCAATTCGATTTATTACCTTCATTATCATCTCTGATTCTTTTATTCTTGGTTTTTTGATCCTATCTATATCTCTGTAATCATCTACAACAGCCCTTGCAACCCACGGGTCTTGGTTCTCGAAGTATCTCACTCCACCGCCAAAAGCTGAAGCCAATACACAGGTGCCCATATATGAATCCAGATATGGAATATAATCATCCTCAAGGACCTCTAAACGCTCCTTAATCGACTCAATCTGAACCCTTAATGCAAGCTCATCGTTGGTATAATATTCATAAGCAGTGGTTAAAAGCCCATTCCGTAAACTGTAATATGGAGGGAGCCAAACTAAAGTTGGTATGTATGGAAGTTTTTCAAAATTCCAAAAAGATTTGATTACCTTTTTCGAGTATACTACTCTTTCCTCATATTTCTTTAAAAAATGAGGGTTGACCACACTCATTAAAACCCCCCTCCTCAAAAGTAGATTTCCCATCTCTCAAACTTTGTGCGTTGGTTCTTCATAACTTCCACATGATGGATCTATGAGTAAACATAAAGCTGGGATCAAAACTGTAGGAACTCGATACCGAGAATACCGCATAAATCCTTCAATGGGTCGATCATATCTCCATAGCAGAACGTGAAATGCTGGCTCGGTATATTGTCAATAAATCTATCCATATCTCCTTGAATCTCAATTTCAATTCCTGGGAAAAATTCCTGGCGTAGCTCACTTTCCAGTCCCAATCCTCTCACCGCAATAAACTTATATTCACCAACACCTTCAATCAAACACCCAACAGTTAACTCACCAGGTTTTAAAACAAATGAATTCATTAATCCCCTGAAGGGGTTTACTTCCCTCAGACTGGGCTCTGCCTTTTTATATCCCCTTAAGTCTTCAAAAAAACTATCAAAATTGTTTATAAAGACATCTTTAGACCTATCCGCTAGGCTGAATGGCGCTGCTCCACAGGACGAAAGCCAGATGACATTATCCTTTATATCAACAATATCTCCATAAAATATCTTCTGATCCGTAAAATAATTGAATATCACCATGGAGGTAGTTATAATTATATCTCCCTCGCAGGCTGCAACAATTCCCTCCTCGGCCATCAAGCTAATTGGCAAGCATGCGGTCATGCCAAACTCCTGTGATAATTCATATTGACATTTGACATTTACAGCATCCAATTTGTGATCTTCAACAATCTGTTTTAAAGCAAGAAACATTTTGATGCATATAAACAAATCAGATTTATTAATTCTATTGCTGACCTTGGCTTTATTGTTAAGTGCATCGATGAGGGAAATACAATCCACATCCTTAATTTTTTTTGTCCTTTCTATAATGGAATAGATGTCAAAATGAACTACTTCAGGACCAATATGTCGGCGCAGTAATAGATGATCAAAATTTCCAGGATACATCGACATGGAAGTATAGCCAACCAGCCCAATCCTTGTTTGTCTTAATCTATTCCACACACTTGCTGCCAGGCTGAAAGAAACTGCCTTTTCAACCGTTATTTGGTCCCCAACCGGCCCCAATATAGCCTTATACCTATACTTGACTCTATCGAGAGCTCCTTTAAGAACAGCAAAAGAAACCAGCGAACCGGTGGAGTCATACTTGCCACGGTCATTGATAAACATTGGAAACCCCCAAATAGCAAAAGGAAGATGTTCAATCATTCTTATAGCTGCGAGCGCGGTCGAGCTTTCAATCCAGGTACCAAGAAAGACAATCACACCATCTATATCCTTTTTAGCTAAACTATTAGCCTCTTTTGAAGCGTCTACAGCCGATGTGAGGGCCTTACTATTAAATTCAACCGAAACACCTCTTTGCTTCAATTCATTTGCTGCTTTGATTGCAAATTCAACCCCAAGGTCATTTGGATAATCCCTGTGCCCGACGATCAAAATCCCAATAGACGGATTCTTTTTAACTATCATCAAACTTTACCCTTTTTTAATTTATAGTTACTTGATTCCCTGACAATTAAAGACGTCTTCAGGTTGACAATTCTGACTGGCTTCATTTTTGAACTTTGAATATTTCTAAATAATAGCTTCGCGGCATTTAAACCCATCTCGTAAGTGGGCTGATAAACGGTTGTTATCGGCGGTTTCAAGTAACTAGCCCACTCGAATTCATCGTACCCAACTATTGCGATATCTTCAGGAACCTTCAAGTTCCTTTCATTGACTGCACGAAGAACTCCAAGGATCATCCGGTTATTCGTCGCAAATATCGTAGTGGGTCTCTCATCTAATTCTAACAAGTCAACGGCTATTCTATACCCATCTTCACTAGACAGACCACCAATTCTTATATATTCAGCTCTCACTTCCAGACTATGATCAGATAGACACTGCTCGTATGCAACCACTCTTTCACCCTTCCTAGGGAAATTAGCATAGTGAGAAATTATACCAATTCTTTCATGACCCATTTCAATCAGGTGTTTTACAGCATTATATGCACCCTCAAAATTATCAACTTTAACGTTGTCTAAACAATCCAGAGAAGAATCATAGTCTATCACCACAATAGGCTTACCAGATTCCTTGATTTTAAGGGCCTCACATATTAATTCATCTGACGGCAAAGCTATGATTAAACCATCTACTTGTTTTTCTGCCAATATTTCCAGGTATTCCTGTTGCTTCTGGTTATCATTATCTGTATTGCATAATATTATGCTATAATCATTATTATCTACTACTTCTTCGATGCCCCTGTAAACCTCTGGGTAGAATATGTTTCTGATATCAGAAATAATAAACCCTACCAGATAGGACTTTTTACTTCTCAATCCTCTTGCTAACCTATTGGGAGCATACCTCAGTTCTTTTATTGCTTTTTCGACTCTCGACCTTAACTCAGGACTAACGAAGGCACTGTTATTTACCACTGCAGATACTGTGGCAATTGAAGTGTTTGCTTTCTTGGCAACATTCTTTATGGTAGTCATACACTCTTCCCACAAACTATTATTTATATCTGGTAAACGCTGCTAAACGAATGTTCGTTTAGTTGCCAATAACTGATGATGTTGAGTTTAGAACTCTGTCACTATTTTCACTTTCTTTAACATATATTGCCCCAGTTATCATTTTGACAATTTCATCCGTATTTGTCTCTTCCTTTCGCTTCTCTCCAACCTTTTCGCCAGTCCTGAGTACAAAAAACCTATCAGCAACCAAAAATGCGTGTTCAATGTTGTGCGTGATAACTATTATAGATAAACCCTTTTTCTTTAATTCAAGGATCATATCCAGAATTTTTCGAGTTTCTTTCACTCCAAGAGCAGCTGTCGGTTCATCCATTATAAGAATTTTGTTTGTCCAAAAAGCACCTTTGCTAATAGCTACTGCATGTCTTTGGCCTCCTGATAACTCGCTAATTATCCTATCGGGATTATCAATATTTATCCCAACCTCTCTAAGGAATTTCATTGCTCCTTTTTTCATTTGCTTGTTCTGTAATACATCAATGAAACCATATTTTTTTACAATCTCTTTACCTAAATAGATATTCTTCTCAATACTCAAACAGTCTATAAGGGCAAGATGCTGATATACCGTCTCTATCCCCAAGTCTTTAGCATCCTTCGTGCTCGCAAAGCTTACTTCTTTCCCTTCAACAAAAACAGACCCAGAAGTTGGACGCATTGCTCCTGCTAATATTTTTATTAAAGTGGATTTACCGGCACCATTATCGCCAAGTAACGTTACAACCTCATGTCTCGGAAGTTTAAAGGTAACATTATTCAAGGCGACGATCCCACCAAACTTTTTCGTTATGTTTCTGCCCTCAATGATAATATCATCTAGATTCGTCATCTTCTTCTCGCTATTTGCTTTAATCATCTAAACTAATTTTAACAAAATGCTTTTGGCATAATAATACGAAAATATATATAATTAAACATCAAACTTCTTACAATTTCATACTAGATATCCTCTAACATAATAGCGGGTGGTCTTGCTGGATATTAAATGCATCCAGCAAGACCTTTTCATTTTTCTAATAGGCTACTTTCTTGTGGGTGCAGCTTCCTCAAACGGCGTGTATTCTTTCCCTTTAAACGCTATTGGTTTTTCCATGTCAGGTACATAATTGTCAACATTTTCTTTTGTGATCAGAACAACTCCAGCATTAGTCTTTTTGGGGAACGGGTTACCCAGATAATAGTCAACAATATTTCTAACTATCTCATACCCTTGCTTATAGAAGTTCTGGTTCAAAGTACCCCATACCTCATCTTTTCTGATTGACTCAAGAAGATCTGGAGGATCATCTATACCTAGTATTGTAATTTTATCGAGTATGCCCAAATCTTTTGCAACACTCGCTGCAGCAATTACGCCACCGGATTCAAGGAACAATACAAAATCAATCTCAGGATGTGCTTTCAAGGCAGCATTGAGTCTTTCTGCAGCTTTGACGGCATCGGCTTCTGTAAACTCGGTATCTACAACTTTAATACCAGGATATTTCTCTGCACATTCCTTCTCAAATGTTTCCTTTTGTATCGCTTGATTAGAAACATCTGGATTTGTCATCCCAACAAGGACATTTGCGTTGCCGCCCATTTGTTCATTTACTATTTTCGCAGCAGTTTTCCCATACTCCTCATTATCTATGCCAACCCAAGAAATGTACATGCTATCGTCAGCTAAATAAGGAACATGAACAATAAATATTGGTACCCCTTTATCTTTGGCTTTCTGAAACGGCTCCTTGAATGGTTCATTGACCCATGGTTCACTAATAATTGCATCATATCCCTGTTCAATAGCAGCATTTAGAACATCAATATATGCTTCCACTGATACTTCAGTAACATTTAGCACATCAACTGTAACCCCATAATCCAAAGCTGCTTTTTTAACGTATTTGTTCCTATTTTGATAGCATGGAAACTGCAAAAATTCTAATTCGGCAATTCTAATGACTTCACCCTTATCATTTACAGGTGCTTCAGGTTTTTCTTTTGCAGCAGTTTCCTCTGCCTTTGTTTCCTCAGCAGTTGTCTCAACTGCCGACTCAGTAGCTACAGAAGTCTCTTTAGTAGGCTTTTGTGCACAAGATGAGAGCAGTGAAACTAACAGCACAAAAACAGCAATGATACACACTAACCTCTTAAAATTCATTACCCTCTCCTTTCCAATAAATTCTTACTAAAACAAATATTATTTGCTTTATCAAAATTGTAGCTTTTTGAATCACCTCCCTTTCTTCATATTCACGTTAAAACTCGCTGCTATTCCCTGCTTAACTTTTTCTGCCTGACAATATCTATCATTACAGCTATGATGATAATTATTCCGATCAGTGCCTGCTTCCAGTAGGGAGATACCCTTGCCATTATCAAGGCGTTCTCAAGAACAACCATAAACAAGGAACCAAAAAGTGTACCTAATACAGTTCCAAAACCCCCAAAAAGGCTAACTCCCCCAATAATCGCAGCGGTTATAACTCTTAATTCAAAACCTTGACCAACATTAATCTGAACAGACGAAAATCTCGAAGTAAAAAATATTCCAGCAATAAAAGCCAATATACCAGTAATGACGTATGTAGTAAATTTAATCTTACTGGTTTTTATTCCTGCCAGTCTTGTGCTCTCTTCATTTCCACCAGTAGCTATCACATATCTACCGTACCTAGTCTTTTGCAAAACAAAAAGTGAAATCACTAATAGAATAGCCATAAATAGAATTACATTATTAATTCCAAATAAAAAAGGCCTGTCGAGTAAACCTAAACTTTCAGGAACAGGCGTAATTGGACTACCTTTCGTTATTCCAAAAACCAGACCTCTATATAGATAATATGTAGAAAGAGTGGCTATAAATGGTGGTATTCTTGCAACGGTTACTAATACTCCATTAAAAGCGCCTGCGGCTGCACCAACTATCAACGTAATGACAATGCTCAGCCAAACCGGCAGCCTTAAAACCACCATTAATGTGCCTAGAACAACTCCTGATAGCGCTAGTTGAGAACCAATTGATAAGTCAAGCCCTCCTGAAACTAATACAAAAGTTATTCCAACACCTGCTATGAATAAGTAAGTAGCAGATCTCAACATATCGATAATGTTGCCAACGGAATAGAAACTCTTGTTAACAATGCTTATCAGAATCACAAGAAATATCAGGGGAAGTAACGCTCCAATTTCCCTCATTTTCAGAAATCTCTTGAACATATTTTCTCTTTGCAGACCTGCCGCTAATTCAGCCTCTCTCATTAAATCCCCTCTTTATATTTAACAAGATAGAAAATTTCTACTCTAACAAATACAAAATAGTTGCAAAACGTTATGCTAAACGTTATGCTAAACGTTTAGAATATTAACTGCTATCTTCTTAATTGTCAAGACAGATATTTTTAATGAAAAGGAGCTAATTGAAAAAAAATTTACGAGCCGGAACATCGATAATAGATATATCTCCTGAGCTAGGAGTTGAACTTGCTGGCTATCCTCATTACCCGAGGTATAACACGGGCATCCACGACCCTCTTTACGCAAGCTGCATCTATCTTAATGACGGAATAACGAAGCTTGCTGTTGTGTGCATGGATCTGGTCATGTTTTCAAATAAATATGCCGATACAGTTTGCAATAAAATTGCATCCAAAACAGACATTCCTGCCAAAAACATTATGATAACGTGCTCTCATACCCACTCAGGACCATGGGCTTCGGGAATGCTCGATCTCGAGGCACTGAGAGATGGTTCAAAGCCTGATGAAAAATACATTGAAGAGCTGGAGAATAAGCTTGTCAAACTATTCATAGAAGCGCATAACAACAATTTCAATGCAAAAATTGGTATTGAAAAAGGTTACTGTGGCAAAGAATCAGGGGTTGGTGGCAACCGAAGAGATCCAAATGGACTCGCAGACCCTGAAGTTTGGGTAATTGGAGTTCAGGATGAAGAGAGTAACTGGAAAGCATGTCTTGTAAAATACAGTCTCCATCCTACAGTAATTCATGAGGGGAGCACTCTGGTTACCGCTGATTATCCTGCCTATATAAGACAAAAACTCTCTGAAACGAAACCAGGAATGACCTTTTTGTTCGCCCAGGGGACATCAGGTAATCAGAGCACTAGATATTTCCGGAGCGGACAAACATTCGATGAAGCTAAAAGAATAGGAACAGCTATTGGTTCAGAAGCAGACAGAGTCCTCAGCTCAATGAAACTTTCCTCGGATATTGAGTTGTTTGTAAAATCGACTGAAATTGACGTTGAAATAAGAGCCTTGCCTTCTAGAAAAGAGGCGGAAGCGCATGTTATTCAGGCCAAGAAAAAATACGAGGAACTGAAAGCCGTTGATGCTCCCTATATAGAAATCCAAAATGCCTACTTGGAACTGCTGGGAGCAGAAGATACGCTGGGATATGTCATTCACAAAGAGTGTGGAAGAAAACTTGAACTTATAGAAGACGAGCTCCCGGCTGAAGTGCAAGTGATAGGTATTGGAGATACGAGAATAGTCGGTCTGCCCGGAGAGATATTTGTTGAATTTGGTCTAGAGATAAAAGACAGGTCTAAATACAAAAATACTTTTGTAATTGAATTAGCAAATGGTTGCCTGCCCGGATATGCCTGCACAAAAGAAGCATATGATGTTGGGGGTTATGAACCAGGAGCATCGATATTAACTGCGCAGGCAGGAAAGGCATTGGTTGAAGCGGCTCTGAAATTAATAGAAAAAACATAAGAACTAAGCAATGAAAAATAAGAAAGGGCTAGAACACATCTTAGCAATTGACTGCGGTTCGACAAACCTGAAAGCGGCTTTATTTGATGACAGTTTAAACAGAATCTGCCAGTGCAGTGAGCCATTGTACTATCTATCAAAGGAACAAAATAAATTAGAATTTGATACAGAAAAAACATGGCAATCCACTTTAAATTTGATAAAAGATGTCTATAAAAGATCAGGCATATCGCTTACTAAAATTAAAAAAATATCCTTCACCAGCCAATCAAATACATTTTCAATACTAAATCCGTCAGGAAAACCTATGATACCGTTTATAAGTTGGATGGACGAAAGAGCTGTTGAAGAATCTCAAATCATTGCAGAAAAACTTGGAAAAGATTTTCACTTACATAGCGGCTATGCTGAACCATTACCTAGCCTACAGATTACCAAACTCTACTGGATTCGCAGGCATAATTCAGAATTACTTTCACCGCAGAATAAAATTGTTTCCGTACCGAGCTTTCTTTCACTCAAAATTGCAGGAATTAACTCGATAGATTTCAACCTTGCTGGAATGAGCGGACTCTACTCATTTACTGATTTGGACTGGTGGGACCAAGCCATCGACATTTGCCAGATAAATAAAAAACAGCTACCACTCTTAACAAATATCAGAACCGGGGTAAAAGCGTCAACAATCAATAAAGAAATTGATTTCTCAGATGAAGTTGAAATATTTTTTTCAGGCAACGATCAAAGCGCAGGTGCAGTTGGAAACGCATGTTCAAGCGATAAAATGATCGTAACCCTGGGCACTGCACTTGTAGCATATAGATACATGGGTAATAAACCAGGACCGTATAGCAAAAACAGTATATGGGGTAGATTCCCTCTAGGGGGGTACTTTGAATTAGGTGGAGGCGCAGATAATGGTTGCGCCGCACTTGATTGGGCTATTGGCCAGTTGATGCCTGGTTCAAATATACATGATTTTGAGACGAGAGCAAAAAACGCCTACCTAGACAGAATAAGAAGTGAGAACTCCTTGAATGAAATATTTTTCTATCCTGATTTCGCTGGCACTAGACGAGCGTGGTCAGGAGTGGGAAATCTGGATTGGTTTGTTTTGTCTGTGTTTGAAGGAATTTTGTTTACATTACGCAAACTTATACTCGAAGATATGCAGGTTAAAAGGCCTCTTCCTAAAATACTGGCCGCTGGTGGTGGAAGTAAGAGCAACTTCTGGCTACAAATGATGTCAGATATCTTAGATGCGAATGTCTCCAGAGCCACTGGTGATGCACTATTGGGAGCAGCAATTATGGCTTCAAAAACCAATATACCTGAGTTCATTGATAAGCAACACTGGATCCTACCCGATCAAGCCAGAGTAGAAATTTACGAAAAACTCTACTGGAACTGGAGAAAGCGTCTACACGGAAATGCCAAAAATTAATCTTAAAGAAACAATAGGAGCAATTAAATGAAAGAAAAATATATGCCACTTTTGGGAGTCTGTCCAATTGGGAAATTTGTTTTTTCACATGAAGATGCGCTAGCTCAAAAAACAGCCATATTTGAAAAATTAAATGAAATGAAAATCAATTATTGCACGATTGAAAATGTAATCTCCAACGGCATGGTGAGAGACCAAAAGCATGTCGAGCCTGTGGTTGAACATTTCAAAAAGCAAAGGATTGATGCGTTATTTGTACCCCATTGCAATTTCGGAACTGAAGGAGCTGTCGGAATGATAGCCAAAAAGCTCAGTGTCCCGGTTCTAATATGGGGTCCACGAGACGAGGCGCCACTTCCAGATGGTTCAAGACTTAGAGATACATTATGTGGAATGTTTGCAACAACTGGGGTGCTCTATAAGCTTCAGGTCCCATTTACTTATATTGAAAATTGCAGAATCAATGAGAATCAATTTGAACAGGGAATTTCACTTTTTATCAGAGCATCCGCAGTGGCCAAGGCAATCAGAAAAATGAAAATTGGTCAAATTGGAAACCGAATAGATTTCTTCTGGTCAACAATAATTGATGAACGCGATCTTTTGCAAAAGTTTGGAATCCAAGTATTTCCAATAGACATGGTTGAATTTTTATGGAATATTAAGAAACGTGCGTCTCAAAACAAAACTATATATTCAAAGGAGGTTGATGATATTAAAAAATGGCTAAGCGTGGAAGGGCTTAATGATAACGAACCCTTAATTAACAGCCTAGCATTAAGGGATGAGTTAATAGAACTAGCACAAGACCAGAACCTGGATGCATTTGCAATTCAATCTTTCAGTTCAATACAGAAAGAACTAGGAGGCGCTAGCGGTTTAGGTGGCTCTATGGTGGAAGATGCCGGCATTCCCATCGCTTCTGAGACTGACATTCATGGCGCAATTAGTTCAGTATTGTTGGAAGCATCTTCAAACACTCTGGAACCCTCATTCTTTCCTGAATTTACGATAAGACATCCAGAGAACGATAATGCTGTTCTAATGTGGCATGCTGAAGCGCCTCTATCACTTCGGGATGGCAAATCTAAAGTAAAACTGGCACCGCCCTGGATTCTCAAGAACCTCCCCCCCGATAGTTTACATTTTAAACTTAAAGATGGCATGCTCACTGTTTGCCGCTTTGAAAAAGCCGGCAATGAATATGTTTTAGGAGTAGGAGAGGGTAAAACAGTACCAGGACCATATACCCAAGAATTCTATGTTTGGATGGAAGTAGACGACTGGCCACATTGGGAAAGAAAGCTTATGGACGGGCCCTACATCCACCATTGCTCAGCCATCTATGACCAGTGTGCTGATGTTCTTGTTGAAGCATGTAAATACATCCCTCATCTTAAACCAGACAGATTTGAGAAAAACTTAGCTTAACTCTTTTTGCTCATTTTTTACGGTTTCGCTAATAGCCCTGAGGTTTCGATTTTTTGTCTCAAGCGGGACAGCGCATTCAGGTGCAATCATATCTATGCCTGCGTCCATAGCCCTTAAGGTTTCTCTTCTGACATCCTCCTCATTGCCCAGCAAAAGGGTACCGGGGTTATTAATATTTCCGATAAGTATGATGTCATCATTTACGATCTTCTTTGCCTCATATGCATCGACTTTTGAGTCAAAGTGAAATGCCGCCACTCCGGTTTTACATATGTATCTGAGCCTATCCTTTGTATCGCCACAAATATGAAGTATCAAAGGAATTTTTATCCTCTCCGCAAGCTCCTTGTGTATGGGCATAAGAAAATCCCTGTAGTCTTCAGGTCCACAGAGATCACCAGTTGCGTGATCTGCAAGAGTAATGGAATCCGCTCCCGCCTCTATTTGAGGCTCAGCATAGATCACCGGAATCTCCTTTAACTTGTCCAGGATCCTTCTTACCTTATCGGGATTAAGCCTCAACTCCATGAGGAAGTTATCAATACCAAAGAGATGATAAGCAAGTGTCCAGGGTCCAAAAACCTTTCCAATTATCGCTACATCATCACCGTACTTTTCTCTTATCAGCTCAATAGCTCTGATAGGCGTCTGGACATATTTGCTATCCAGAAAATTCTCTGGGATCTCTATTTCATCAGGCTCCCTGCACAATACCCCTTTTACCTGAGGCATCCTGTTTGCTGCACCCCAATCTATCTCGCACCCCAGGGCTGCTGACTCATGTACAACGCCGAAGATCGGCGCAATCGTGTCAAAGCCCAAAACCTCATAACCCGCACCTGCCAAAGTCGCCATCCTCTCTGCATTCAGATGAGCTTCGGGGAAGTAGCAACCCGTCTCATCCATAAGCTCAAGTGTGGCGACAGATGTTGGATTTACAACTGGCCTTCTCTCCAAAGGAGTTCTGTTTAAAGTATTTAAAAAAATTTCACGTGATTTCAACTTGATTTCTATTAAATAATCAAAGTTTTTGGAGTTCTTCTATTAATGGCTTAATTTCTGGGAGGTTTTTTGTAATTATTTGCCAGATTATTTTTAGATCTATTCCAAAATACGCATGCGATACAATATTTCGCAAACCAACAAGTCTTCCCCAAGGAATTTCAGGGTATTCATCCCTAATTACAACAGGAATATTTTTTGCAGCTTCTCCAATTATCTCTATGTTCCTAATTACCGCGTCAACTGTTTTTCCGTCTGCAGTAAAACTATCAAAGTCCATGCCTTCAACATAGCGTTCTATCTTTTCTATTGAATCAAAAATATCCTCAATAAATAATTTGTAGTCTCTACTTATCATAAAGAAACAAGTTCTTTTAGAACCTTATCCTTCATCTTTTGCTTTAATGCACCTGGTGTTACTAAATCAACTTTTACTCCAAGTAGTTCCTCAAGATACCCATTGAGATCTATGAACTCCCAACCAATTGGTTCATAAAAGTCTACTAAAATATCCACATCACTTATCTTCTTTTGTTCTCCTCTTACATATGAGCCAAAAATGCCAATATCTTTTACTTTAAACTTTTTGCTTAAATCTTCTTTGTGCTCAGCTAAAATTGTCTTTATCTTATTTAAGTCCTTCATGCTTTTCATAATATCAATGTTTAGCCTTCATGTCATCAGGCGAAGAACTGCTCCATGCTGAGATAGCGCTCCCCCGTATCCGGAAACACGGTTACGACGACTTTGCCCTCTCCCAGATCCCTTGCCACCTTCAGCGCTGCGAAGCAAGCCGCACCGGAGGAAAATCCAACCAGCATACCCTCTTTTCTCGAAAGCAGCCTTACAGTCTGATAAGCTTCGATGTCGGCAACCTTTACGATCTCATCAATGATCTTCACGTTCAAAACATCCGGTACAAAGCCAGCTCCTATGCCCTGTATCTTATGCGGGCCAGGCTGTCCCCCTGAGAGCACGGGAGATGCTGCCGGTTCAACCGCGACTATCTTCACTGAGGGATTTTTGTTCTTGAGCACTTCTCCAACTCCTGTAATCGTGCCGCCAGTACCGACACCAGCCACAAAAGCATCCACCCTGCCGCTGGTTGATTTTAATATCTCAACCGCGGTGGTTCTGCGGTGAATCTCGGGATTAGCGGGGTTCTTGAACTGCTGCGGCATGAAGGCACCGGTATCCGCCACGATCTCCTCCGCTTTTTTTATGGCACCCGACATACCCTCGGAACCGGGTGTTAGAACCACTTCAGCTCCATAGGACTTCAGGATATGAATTCTCTCCTGGCTCATCGTCTCGGGCATGGTCAGCACAACCCTGTAACCCCTCGCAGCCCCGATCATGGCAAGCCCTATTCCCGTGTTGCCGGAGGTCGGTTCAACAATCGTGCCGCCGGGCTTCAATAAGCTCCTGCTTTCTGCATCATTTATCATTGAAAGACATATCCTATCTTTAACGCTTCCGCCTGGATTAAAAGACTCAAGTTTAGCTATAATTTCCGCCATACCTCCCTCTACCACGCGGGTCAACTTTATCATAGGTGTATTTCCAATCAGCTCAGATACATTATTGTAAACACGACTTTTCTGATTAATATGTGCCTCTCCGTCACTCATATATACCGCTTCCTTCATATTTGATAGGTCAAGATCTTTCTTTGCTTTAAAGTTGAATCAGCCAGGTCCTGCAATGTTACGGAATCCAGCTTACTACTTAACTCACTTCTTATATCATCCCAGAGCTCAGGGAAAAAAGTATTATTTATGGGAACTGATGTATATCCTTCAGTTATAACCAGGATCTGACTTAAGCTTATATCTCTGGGCAACCTGCTCAGGGAATATCCACCGTGGACACCTCTTGCGCTTTCTATTAATCCTGCTCTTTTCGGCAAAAGCAGGATCTGCTCCAAATATCGCTCAGGAATATTCTGTCTCTGGGCTATCTCGCCTATCTGCACCGATCCCTTCCCGTAATTAATCGCCAGCTCGACCATTGCCCTTAAAGCATATTCGCTCTTTATCGAAAATTTCATATGTTTATTATTCCCTTCCAATGCAAAATAAACACATATCTTGATAGACTAAGTCGACATTTTAATTTTACATTGGAAGATTGTCAAGAAAATTAATTCTGAAATGGTGCTAAAATGTTTCAAAACCCAGGAGCTCAAGCTCAATACCGTCAAGTATATCCTTCTCGCTGACGATCAACTCATCCCTGCCAAGCATCTCAAGAGTCCGCATCGTCACTGCTATACCGCTTGCTATGACATCTGCGCGGGCGGGCTCCATGCCTATGACCTGTTTTCTCTGTTCAATCGTCATGCCCGAGAGCATCTTAAACTGCCTCTGGATGAAATTCAGGCTCAACCTGGACATATGCACAACCTTTGGGTCATATTTGATGAGACCAAGGTTCATTGCGGACAGGTTAGTAGCGGTACCTGCTGTACCTATTACAATATCCGCACCGATATTATTGATTGACTTAATGGTATCGGCAATCATTTTTTCAACAAACACCAACATCTTGTGGAGCTCACGTTCGGTCGGAGGATCAGATCTGAGGAAGCGCTCGTACATTCTTACACAACCTACGTTTATACTCTTAAAAAACAATATCGTATGGTCTTTGCCCAGGGTGTATTCAGTGCTGCCGCCTCCAACATCAAAGACCAGAATGCTGCCACCACCGCTCAATGCCATGTCGTCCCTTTTGACATCACGGCCCAGATCGTATGTCGCCCCGCGAAAGGAAAGGGATGCCTCCCTCTCTCCTGAAATTATCACAACATCAATTCCTGTGAGCGATCTGATCTGCTCAATAAACCAGTCCGAATTATTAGCATCGCGAAGTACACTGGTTCCAACAGCAAGATACCTATCCACGCCCGCTTTGTTCATCAGATCCCTGTATTCCAACAGGACTTCGCTCACTCGGTGCAGAGCCGATATGCTGATATTTTTGTCCCTGTTGACGCTCTGCCCAAGCCGGGTAATTTTTGTGAGACGTGCTATTTCGTTGACAGATTTGATACCGCAGGCATCAGCCCTCTCTGTGATTAAAAGTCGGGTGGAGTTCGTTCCTATATCGAGCGCGGCTACCCTGAAGCTTGAGTTAAAAACCATCAATCAACTTCAGAACTGTCATCTTTAATCAGGACAAAGGCGCTCTCACCCGGCATAACCAGACCGAAGCGCTTTCGTGCCTCTATCTCCAGGTACCTGGCGCTCTTGTATTTTTCAACCTCCAGCATGAGTCTTTCACTCTCCGCTTCTGCTGAAGATAGTTCTTTCTCGAGATCTGCCCTCTTTTTCTGCAGTTCTGATAGTCTGATTACAGGATCAAGCGCAAAGGCTACCATAAGCACCATAAAAAATATGAGCACCAGAAAAACTGAAATGAAGGTTTTTGTAGACCTCTTTTTTCTTTCCATGCGCTATTAATCTTCTTCTAAAGACACGCAATTCCTTCATTTGATTAAGATTAAAAAAATAAAGAGGAAAAAGGGTTATTTTGCGGTATTTAATATTAATATTGTGCTTTTTTAGTAAATTGGTATTAAAATATTCACTAAATACCAGATACATGAAGAGCAATATCCAAAGGAAGTAATGCGCCTACAACTTTACAGGGAGGTCCTAATGAAGGGGTACTGTGTTAAGTGCAAGGCTGAGCGGGAAATCAGAAACGAAGAAAGAGTCACGATGAAAAACGGACGGCCTGCAGTCAAGGGCAAATGCACAACATGCGGAACGGGGATGTACAAGATTCTGCCAAAAAAGTAGAGGTATATAAACAATCACGGCTTAAGGGCTCCAGTTACTGGAGCCCAATTTTTTTGCAGGTATTTCATTTGCAAAAATATCAAAAAGCCCAGGAGCCTGAATTGAGCTCCTAAACTATGAGAACAGGGGAACATACTGGTTTGATTTGACGTGGAGAAGGCCCCTCTTATCGATCTTCAATTCCGGAATCGGCAGACTCAAAAATGACATGGTCATAAAGGGAGACTTAAGAAGGCACTTGAGCTCACGCGTCGAGCGCTGCAGCTTAACAACCTGCTTATAGAGGTCTTTCGGGCTCTTATCGGACATAAGCCCTGCCACAGGCAGGATGACCTCGCCAATAACCTTCCCGCCCAAAACAGATACCAATCCACCGCCACGCTTTAAAACCTCATTTGCAGCAAGCGCCATGTCCTCATCGTTTGTGCTCACTACAATTATATTATGCTCGTCATGGGCAACACTGGTCGCAAGTGCGCCGTCATTTAAACCAAACCCGTGAACGAATCCGACCGGTATCTTCTCCAGTCTCTCTCTGTAGCGATCGATCACGGCGATCTTCAAAAAGTCAGAACTCAGGTCAGCTTTGAGCTGGCTATCAGTTACCTTCATCTTCGCGTTAATCTGAGTCGTATATATCTGCCCATCGATCGCTCCAATTACCCGCACATCGACAAACCGCGACCTTGTGGCTGGTTCAATCCTGAAATCGCTTGCTTTTATCTCCTGATTTAAAATAAAGCTTTTATAACAAAAATCTGGAGCTCGATATTTTTCAAACTCAATATTCAGGCTCCCGTCACTATATACCTCCTGTCCTCCAACCATGACAAGCGAAATCTCAAAGTCAAATATGTCATGCAGCAGAACTAGATCCGCACATTTCCCTGGTGCAATGCTGCCGTACCTTCCATCCAGCCTGAAATGCGAAGCGGCATTAATGGTTGCCATCTGAATTGCCTTAATCGGATCAACCCCTTTTCTGACCGCCTTCCGCAGACAATTATCAACATCTCCATAAAAAAGAAGGTCATCTATTTCAAGGTCATCCGTGCAGAAGAGCAGCTTCCTGGAATCTCTCACCCTGGACCAGAAATGGTCAAATATCATATCCATATTTTTGGCTGCTGACCCCTCTCTCACGATCAGGGTCACACCACGCCGCATCTTCTCAAACGCCTCATCCGCAGAAACTGTCTCATGACAGGAGGAGACGCCGTGAAAAGTGGCGAGATCAAGATGCTTCTGGGCATAATCAGGCCCAAGATGTCCCTCCAGCAGAAGATCATTTGTTTTCGCAAATTTGCATGCCTGGATAAACTTATCTCTACTTGAAAAAAAGAAAGGTGAAACCTCACCAAGACCGATCAGTCGATCGCGGTATTTATCCAGACCTTCATCATCAGCAAGCTTCTTTACAATTTTGAATGGAGCGGTGAAATAAATTTTAACAGGACATCTCCTGGCTTCATCCACGAAATATTTAAGCCCATTTACTCCGAGCACGCCCGTTATCTCATGTGGGTCGGCAATTATTGCGGTTGTTCCCTTTGTCAGAAGCACCTCAGCAAGGTTATTTGGTGTCAACATTGAACTTTCAATATGAATGTGTGAGTCGATTAACCCGGGTATGAGATAGCGACCATTTGCATCGATTATCTTCTCGAAATCGGGTGATTCACTAATCTGATTACGAACCGATATCACGCGGTCATCCTCGATCAGCACATCCGCGCGGTAGATTGAGCCTATATTAACGTCAACAAACCTCGCATCCCTGATTAAGGTTAGCATCAGACCTGGTGTACTTTTATGAGGTTAGTGGAACCGGGGATGTTCACCATGACCCCTGCTGTAATCACCACCACATCGCCTTTGCTTATCTCTCCCTTATCGAGCGCAGCTTTCAGCGACACATCCAACATCTCATCAATGTTGCTCGTGTGCTCAGTCTTAATGGGTACTACTCCCCAGGAAAGCATCAGCTGGTTCACAACAAACTGGTTCTGGCTGCAGGCAATGACTGGCTGTGCAGGACGATATCTGGATATCTTCCTTGCGGTCAGACCGCTCTGAGTGGATGTGATGATAGCGCATGTATTCAAGTCACGTGCAATCTTGCATGCAGCAAAACTGACTGCCTCTGGTATTGTCTCATGCGCCCACTGGCTGCGGTCATCAAGCATCCTAGCAAAATTAAGAAACGATTCTGCCTTCTGGCAGATGCGCGCCATCATCTCCACGCTTTCAACAGGATATTTCCCAACTGATGTCTCACCGGAAAGCATCAGCGCATCTGTGCTATCAAACACCGCATTTGCTACATCGCTTACCTCTGCTCTGGTTGGACGAGGATTTAAGATCATGGAGTTCAACATCTGCGTAGCCACTATCACCGGCTTTCCAGTCTTAAGGCACTTTTCAATTATGCTCTTCTGCAGGAGCGGTACGTCTTCGGCTGCAATCTCAACTCCAAGATCGCCGCGCGCAACCATTATCGCATCTGCTGCCTCAATTATGCTGTCTATTGCTGCGACCGCTTCATGTTTTTCTATCTTGGCGACTACCTCTATATTGGAATCCCTGTCCGCTATCATCTTTCTCACGATATTGATCTCATCTGGCGATCGGACAAAGGAAATTGCTAACCAGTCCACATCCTGTTTAATGGAAAATTTTATGTCCTCAACATCCTTGGGCATAATAGTAGGCATGCTAACAATGGTATCGGGCAGATTTATCCCCTTGCGCGGTCTCAAAACTCCACCCACCACAACCTCACATACCACTTCTTCTCTTTTGACCTCGATAACCCTGAGCTCCATCGCCCCATCATCAAGATAGATGCGATGACCTGTCTTCAGGTCATTAATCAGACCAGGGTTACCCAGCGGAACCGATTTAAAAGCTGCAGCCTGATCCATGCCCGGAACAAGAGATATGCGCTCACCTTCCTTAAGCCTGATACCGTCGTCAGGTAAATCGCCTATGCGCAGTTTGGGGCCCTGCAGATCGACCATTATTCCGACATTCTTCCCCAGCCTGTGAGCAGCTCCTCTCACCTTCTTTATATCATGCTGCATATCCTCATGTTTTTCATGGGAAGCATTGAACCGGATTACATTTACGCCTGCGGAGATCAGCCTATCGATAACCCCGCTCTTACCACATGCAGGTCCGTATGTTGCTATTATCTTGGTCTTATTCATGGACAAAAATTTACATTTTTATGCTGTAAAACGCCGCTCGTCCCAGATATCTTGCGCTTTCTCCCAGATCATCTTCTATTCTCAACAGCTGATTGTACTTCGCAACCCTGTCGGTTCTCGACGGCGCGCCAGTCTTTATTATCCCCGCGTTCATCCCGACTACCAGGTCACAGATCGTCGTATCCTCCGTCTCACCAGAGCGATGAGAGACAACTGCTGTATATCCTGCTCTCTTCGCCATCTCGATAGCATCGATGGACTCGGACAACGTGCCTATCTGATTCACTTTCACAAGTATGGAATTGGCTACACCTTCCTTTATCCCTTTTGCAAGAATTTCAACATTTGTAACGAAAATGTCATCACCGACAAGTTGAACTCTTTTGCCTATCCTTTTTGTGACCTCAGCCCATCCAGCCCAATCATTCTCAGCGAAACCATCTTCAATTAAAATGATTGGGTAACTATTTACCAGCTTTTCATAATAGTCGACCATCTGTGATGGGGTCAGGCTCCTGCCCTCGCTCTTTAAATGGTACTTTCCATTTTCAAAAAATTCGCTAGCAGCAGGGTCAAGAGCAATTGCGATCTCGTCACCCGGCTTATAGCCAGCTTTCTCGATCGCCTTGATGATGTACTTTATTGCGTCCTCATTTGATTTGAGATCAGGCGCAAAGCCACCCTCATCGCCAACCGCAGTGTTAAGACCATTAGCCTTCAGAACTGATTTCAGGGCATGGTAAACCTCGACGCTCATCTGCAGAGCTTTGCGGTAAACATTGGTGCCAACTGGAGCGATCATGAACTCCTGGATGTCAACGTTGTTATCCGCATGCTTACCACCGTTAAGAATGTTCATGAGCGGGACCGGGAGCACATGTGCATTCACTCCTCCTAAATAGCGATAAAGCGGCAACCCAGCAGTCAGCGCAGCTGCCTTGGCAACAGCAAGCGAAACACCCAGAATCGCATTTGCACCAAGATTCCCTTTATTCTTGCTTCCATCCAGATCGATCATCGCACTATCGACTTCACGCTGGTACATAGCATCCATGCCGGTGATTTTGGGGGCAATCTTTTCGTTGACATTCTCAACGGCTTTCAAAACACCCTTGCCCAGATAACGCCCTTTATCCCCGTCACGGAGTTCAACCGCTTCATTTGTGCCCGTAGAGGCACCTGACGGAACGGATGCCCTGCCAACCGCTCCGTTATCAAGCAGCACCTCAACTTCCACTGTGGGATTGCCCCTTGAATCCAGTATCTCCCTTGCATAGATTGACTCGATTTTACTCATATTTTTTCCTTTCCAATGTCCTTTTTTGACTTTACTTGATCCCAGATCTCATCCATTTCATCTAAAGATAGGTCTTCAAGGCTTATGCCCTTTGCCTTTGCCAGTTCCTCCATCTCATTAAACCGATTGATGAATTTTTTACAGGTGGAATTAAGTGCGTCTTCGGGATCGACATTGAGATGTCTTGCGATATTTACAAGGGTAAACAACAGATCACCCAGCTCGCCCCCGATATGTTCCCCATCGGCTTCAACCTCATGCCTGAATTCGTCCAATTCCTCGTTCAACTTCTTCAATATATCCCTGCCATCATCCCAGTCAAATCCAAATCTTGCCGCTCGCTGCTGAATTAAAAGCGCGTAATGCAGGGACGGAAGCGATCTGGGTATCTGATTAAGGCTGTTCTTGCCATCATTTTTCTCACCCTGTTTTATCTTCTCCCAGCGCTTTACGATCTCTCCTGTTGACTTCGCTTTTATCCCATTAAATATGTGCGGGTGGCGGCGCTTTATTTTTTCAACGATTCCGAAAATCACATCATAAATATCAAATCTTCCTTCTTCTTCCGCCATCTGGGAATGAAAAACCACCTGCAGAAGCAGATCGCCCAACTCCTCTTTCAAGGCATCGAATTCGCCATCATCGATCGCTTCAACAGCTTCATAGGACTCTTCTATCATATTTCTTTTTATCGACTGATGGGTCTGCTCCCTGTCCCACAGACATCCGTCAGGTGAACGGAGCTTTTTCATCACCTCAACCAGCTCAGAAAAAGATGCTTTGCTGTCTTTTGCTTTTGATATCAATTCACAATCACGCCTTCAATCACCACAAAATCAAGAATAGACTTAATCGTCTCATATATCTCACTGAGCAGCTCGAGTCCATCTGCTTTTTTTACGGTCAGAATGAGCTCGCCAAATGACTTCCTGTACCTGAAGTCAGGGAATAAAGCTTTGAGCCTTTTGAAGTCTATCATATTTTCCGCTATTTTGGATAACCTTAATATCTGGCCTGACTGTTTCAGCTCGTTAAGACCCAGTTCATAACACACCGCCCTTATACGAGTGATCTCAATGAGTGCTCTGGCCTCCCGGTGAATCGGGCCATACCTGTCCTCCAGTATCTTCACTGTGTTATCAGCGTCAATTTCGCTAGCAACCCGATCAATTATCCGATATGCCTCTATCCGCAAAATATCATCGACTATGTAGTCTGAAGATATGTACGCATCAATATCAACATCGATAAGCAGCTCCTGAGGCCTGGGCCTGGCTTCTCCCTTGATCTCATCTATCGCCTCTTTTATAAGCTGAGCATACAGCTCAAAGCCGACGGAGGCCATATATCCATGTTGCTCAGGTCCCAATATATTTCCCGCTCCCCGAATTTCAAGGTCTCGCATTGCAATCCTGAAGCCAGAGCCAAGATCGGTAAATTCAGAAATGGTCTTCAATCGTTCAAATGCCTGGCTGGAGAGCACATCCTCATCCTGGTAGAAGAAATATGCATAGGCCCTCTCGCCGGCCCTGCCGACCCTTCCCCTCAACTGATACAGCTGCGAAAGGCCGAGCATCTGGGCCCGCTCGACTATTATCGTATTCGCAGAAGGTATATCAAGACCTGACTCCACAATTGTCGTGGAGACGAGCACATCGATCCTCCTATTGACGAAATCAATCATTATCTTCTCAAGCTCACCTTCTCCAAGTCGGCCGTGTGCAACTGCCATCCTGGCATTTTGAACCAACTGGCGCAGTCGCTGGGCTATGAATTCAATACCGGAGATACGATTGTAAACGTAAAAGACCTGGCCGTCCCTGGCCAGCTCCCTTTCAATAGCCGCCTTCACAAGAGACATGTCCATCTTGCCCACATAAGTCAGGACTGAAAGCCTGTCCTCAGGAGGAGTATTTATGATGCTCATATCGCGAATTCCGGACATTGCCATATAAAGAGTGCGGGGGATTGGAGTCGCCGTAAGCGTCAGCACATCAACCTCCTGACGAAATTTTTTTAACATCTCTTTATGTCCGACCCCAAAGCGCTGCTCCTCGTCTATTATCAGCAACCCTAAGTTCTTAAGCCTCACATCATCCTGTAATAATCTGTGCGTTCCTATTACCAGATCGACTGCTCCAGACTCCAGGTCCTTTAGCACTTTATTTTGTTCCAAATCGCTCTTCAGCCTGCTCATCACAGCAATATTGATCGGAAAAGGAGCAAAACGATCCATGAACGTGTTGAAGTGCTGCTCGGCAAGTATGGTCGTCGGCACGAGCATCAGGACCTGTTTCCCTCCATCGATTGCCTTAAACGCAGCCCTTATGGCGACTTCAGTCTTGCCATAACCAACATCGCCGCATACAAGCCTATCCATCGGTCGAGATCTCTCCATATCAGATTTGACGTCTGAAATCGCACGCACCTGATCCGGAGTTTCTTCGTAAGTGAACGACTGCTCGAGCTCCCTCTGCCATATTGAATCCGCTGTAAAGGCATGACCGGCTATCTTTTCACGAATCGCATAAAGCTCCAGCAGGTCAAAGGCAAGCTTTTTGACTGAATTTTTCACCCTGGACTTTATCTGATCCCACCGTCCTGAACCAAGTTTATGTATCGTGGGTTCGCGGTCTCCTACGTATGCCTGCAGCATGCTAAGTTGATTTGTGGGCACAAAAAGCTTGTCGCCTTCAGCATACCTTATCAGAAAGAAATCTCTGAGTATTCCATCAATCTCCTGCCGAACGATCGAATCAAAAATACCTATTCCGTGGTTGATGTGCACCACGTAATCGCCTGGCCGAACATCTGAAAGCGCCGATATTGGGGCAGCATCGCGGGTCTGTCTTATCTTCTTGGTTTTAACCCTGATTCCGAAAAGTTCGTATTCCGTATATAACGAAATATCTAATTCTGGCAGGACAAACCCTCGCCTCAGCGGCGAAACAAGCACCGAAATACTGCTTTCGGGAAGATCAAGTTCACCGATGAGCTCAGTCAATCTTTGCGTCTTACCCCTCGTATCCGCAGTAAAAATCACTGAAAATCCTGACCTGATCTCATCAAGGACATAGCCCTTCAGCATCTCCATCTCGTGGCTGAATATTTCCTGTGGGGAACATGCAAATGGAACAAAAAAGTGCTTTGACTCCCCTTTAGCAAATGATGTCAGGCTCAGGTTCATAGAGCCAGGCACTGCAACAATTTCATCAAATGTACAGATAAGATTTAAGGCTTCTGCCCTCTCCTTAGCATTTTGTCCCTCCAGCTTCTTAAGAAAAGCACCATGAAACTCCTCAAATTTCTTTAATACCTCGGTCCTGTTGTTCACTACTATAATTAAACCGCTTCTAAAACAGTGTGAAATTGGGACCAGCCCTTTCTTACCGCCAGCCTCCTTTACCGGAAAAATCCTTATATCATCAATATTTCTTACCGAGACCTGGCTTGAGATACTGAATGTCCTTACAGAGGAGACTTCCACTCCGTCGAATTCAACCCTGTAGGGTAAGTCCGCCGTGCCATCAAAGACATCCAGTATTCCACCCCTTACCGCAAACTCTCCCCTCTCCTGTACTTTCGAGACTCGCGTAAAACCATACTCAACCAGTCTTTTAATTAGTTCCTCCATCTCCATCTCGATGCCATTGGAGATCTCTACTGGAGCATATAATTCTTTCTCATCTCCCGGAACTTTCTCCAGCAATGCACGAGCGGAAGAAATAAAAAGGCGTTGCATCGAAGGTCGAAGAGAAACCTCAAAAAGAACCTTGTTCCTCTGTGCATTGGATTCTTTATTTTCAATCAAGTTATCGAGCGGATAAAATTCCCTTGGAGGAACAAGGAAGCACTGCTTTAGATCGGCATATCCATTACTTTCATCAAAGATGTCTTCCGCTTCCTCAACAGACGGCGAGATGAAAAGAATGTCACGCTTTGCGCACTTCAGGAGACAATTCAAAAAAATTGAGACAGTAAAAGATGGGCACAGCACATCCCCGGCTGATGCTTTACCCCAGTGTTCTAAAAACCTTTGCCACTGCTCTGATCTTACGATCCTGTCTAAAATTCCCTGCATCAATCATCTTTCAAGCAGTTAAACCTGTTCATGGCGCTCTGAATGCCTTCCTTCACCCAGAATTCAACCGCCAACACTGCTGAATTTATAACCTCGCCCAGCTCATTTGATTCATCACTGCTGAAATTTTCAAGTACAAATTCAATTGAATCCTTTTTCCCGGGAGGCCTACCTATGCCCACTCGCAATCGCGCAAAATCATCCCTGCCAAGATAATCGATTATCGACTGCACTCCACGGTGTCCACCGCTTGAGCCGCCAACTTTAAATCTCAGTGAAAATTGGGGTATGTCAAGATCATCATGAACGACAAGGATATCATCAATTGATGGGCGATACTTCCTGTAAAACTTGATAGCTGAGGCCCCGCTGTTATTCATGAACGTTCGTGGTTTGATGACAAGACACTCCTGCTCAAGATCCATTACGGCAAAATCTGATTTAAATTTCGAACCGATCCGCAGGAGCACCTTGGATGAGGTCAGGGCATCCGCGATCATAAACCCAATATTATGGCGGCTCTTTCTGTATTCTATTCCTGGATTGCCCAGACAAAATATTAACTTCACAAAAATCAGTAGTGAACTTATATCAAGGGATCAGTCCTCTTTGGACTCTATTTCCCTCTCCTTCTCAGGCTTTATGAGCTCGGGTTCTTTCTCTTCCTCGCTGACGACTACCTCTTCAACCTTCAATTCAGTAGGTGGCGTGACAGCAGCAATTACTTCGTCTCCGGGGGATAGTATGGCGACCCCCTCAATGTGAGGAAGATTTTCCACCCTGATGAAATCCCCAACTGCAAGATTGCTTACATCCACCTGAATTTCTTCAGGCATATTAGTCGGGAGACAGGAAATCTCAACATGTCTTAAATGATGTTGAAGGACTCCTCCATCTTTAACCCCAACCGGATTGCCTACAAACTCGATCCTCACACGCGTTGTGATCTCTTCATCCATTGAAATTTTATGGAAATCAACATGGGCTATGTTCTGTGTTAAAGGATCCCGCTGTACTTCGCGGATCATCGCCGTTATCTTTTTCTGCTTGTCCTCGGGTAATATCAGGGTAATTATGCTATTTTCGCTTCCAGATGCTTTGACCAGATTTTTGAACTCCTTCAAGTCAAGGGATATTGCCCGGTTTTCGAAATCACGCCCGTATAAGATGGCAGGAACCCTGCCTGATCTGCGCAGCGCCTTTGATTGAGCGTTACCAAAATTTTCTCTTTTCTCTGCTTTAAGTTCATTTAGCTTCATTCTTACTCCACAAATAACTATTTTTTTAGTAAAACAAGGAAGTTATTATAAATAAATTATATCTGGTTGTCACCTTCAAATATCTGGCTGACGGACTCATCAGTGTACACATTGTAGATCGTCTCTGCAAGAATTTTGGATATGGAAAGAATAGTAAGATTTTTCATCCGCTTTTCTGTGGGAATCGGCAGGGTATCAGTCACGACGATCTCCTTTACCGGCGTGCTTGTGAGCTTTTCAACCACATCACCGCTAAAAATCGGATGTGTCGCTGCCACATACACCTCTTTTGCCCGCTTACTTACCAGGAATTTAACACCTTCGCAGATACTGCCGCCTGTATCTATCATGTCATCAATCAATATCGCCGACTTTCCCTCGACCTCACCAATCACGTTTAAAACCTCCGCAATGTTATGATTCGGACGACGTTTGTTAAGGATGGCAAGCGATGCCTTGATTCGCTCCGCAAACTTGAAAGCACGCGGAACGCCTCCAATATCCGGAGATACGGCCACGACATTTTTCAGCTTTTTATTCAAAAAGTATGAAGACAGTAGCGGCACAGCGGTCAGATGATCAACCGGAATGTTAAAAAAACCCTGCAGCTGTCCTGCGTGTAAGTCCATGGTGAGCACTCTATCCACACCGGCAGTGGTCAAGATGTCTGCAAATAATTTTGCTGTGATGGGCTCCCTTGCCGAAGTTTTTCTATCCTGTCTTGCATATCCAAAAAAGGGAATTATTGCTGATATCCTTTTTGCCGATGCGCGCTTTAGGGCATCGATCATGATCAGGAGCTCCAATATATTGTCGTTAATTGGATCACAACAGGTCTGCAACACAAAAACATCACATCCGCGAACACTCTCAAGAAAACGTATATATATCTCTCCATTCGAAAACCTGGAGATCTCGCATTTGCCCAGTTCGATATTGAGTACTTTCGCGATATCTGCAGCGAGCACAGGACTTGAGGTGCCGGAAAATAAAGATAATTTCTTCTTTGTTACTACTTCAATGCTGGACATATTTGAATTTTCACCCTTTCTTAAGTCTTTTTTCGGCCTTTTTTTCTCTTATCTTATCCCACCCTAAAATGTTCTTCTGATCTGACCTTTCTATAGCGAGCGCTCCATCAGGCACGTCCTCAGAGATCACTGAACCCGCCCCGGTGGTCGCATTTTTGCCAATCCTGACCGGCGCAACCAGCATGGTATCGCTCCCGATAAAAGATCCCTCGCCAACAACGGTTTTATGCTTGTTAAATCCATCATAATTGCATGTAATCGTGCCCGCACCTACATTAGCATTTGCACCTATATCAGCATCCCCCACGTAGCTTAAATGAGGAACCTTAGCACCTTCTCTAATGACAGATTTCTTAATTTCACAAAAAGACCCGACCTTCCCTCCTTTCATAACCACACTGCCAGGTCTGAGATGGCTGTATGGGCCAACGTTACAGTCATCCATAACTTCTGATCCTTTAACAACAGAATAGGCTATGGTAGTTCTATTTCCAATTACAGAATCCGAAACAAAGGTATTTGGCCCTATCGTGCAGTCGCTGCTAACCCTGGTTTGACCTGTGATGTACGTATACGGGTAAATTATCGTGTCCTGTCCAATTTCGACTTCGTCATCAATGTACGTAGTCGCCGGATCTATTATGGTCACGCCTGAATCCATAAGTCGCTCACATATTCCCCCGCGCATAACGGCATTAGCCTGGACTAAATGCACCCGCGAGTTTATGCCGATAAAATTCGTCGAATCAGGAGCAACCATAACCGATACCTTCTTACCCCTCTTCCTGAGCATGTTCACACAGTCAGTAATATAATATTCTCCTTTGGCATTTTTATTGTTGATCTCTTCCAAAACTTCCAGCAGATCGGATATCCTGAAACAGTAGATTCCGGTATTTACCTCCCCTATCCGGCACTGCTCGGGAGTTGCATCAAGCTCTTCGATAATTTCAGCAAACTCATTTTTTGAATCTCGAATAATCCTGCCAAAGTCGCTTGGGGGCTTCACTGCTGTGGATAAAACCGATACAGATGAGCCAGTCGCCCAAAAATCCCGCAACAATAGCTCGAGATCAGTACTTTTAATCAACGGCATATCACCATATAAAAGCAAAAGGTCATCAAAATCCTTAATACATGGGATCGAAATTTTGACCGCGTGGCCCGTCCCAAGCTGTTCTTCCTGAACTATTGATCTAACCCCGAACTTCTTGATCTCTTGAGCAACATCTTTACTGCCAAATCCGGTTACAACGAATATCTCAGATGGATTTAGCATTTTTGCAACCTTGATGGTGTAATAGATCATGGGCTTGCCGCAAATCTTGTGTAGAACCTTAGGCTTGCTGGATTTCATCCTCACGCCCTGACCAGCCGCGAGTATGAGAACAGCAAGACTGTTTTGGTTAGTTTTCGTCATATCCAAATGCTAATTATTTACGATGAGATTATACAATATATAGCTATGGCAATAAGCTTTTTTGTCCATTTCAAAAAGAAGAATTTCCAGAAATAAAAATATATTGAATTACTGCAAATATATAAATTTAACTTGTATTTTTATTAATTCTCTTGTAAAATCCAAATTGGTGATTAAAATGAAAACAACACTAACTAAAAGAGGCCAAACCTCAGTTCCTTCTGAAATTATTAAGAAATATAATTTAAAAAAAGGATCAAAGCTTTACTGGCTTGATACAGGTAAAGGCATAAAGATTATCCCTATCCCAAACAACATTATTGAGATTACCCATGGGATTGCAAAAGGTGAAGATTTATTAAAATTATTACTTGAGTCACGAAAGAAAGATAAACTAAGTGAAAACTAAATTTATTTTTGATACATCTGCCATTCTAACATATTTTGAAGATGAAGAAGGCTCCGAGACGATCGGAAACCTAATTGAACAGGCTGAAAAGAATGAAATCTTAATTATTATACCTTTTATTGTTCAAATAGAGCTGTATTATGTTAATTTTAAAAAAAGCGGCGAAGATATCGCTAATCAAAGATTTGCATACCTAATAAACTTGCCATTTACATTTAATAATCAAATTAGTGAGTCATATTTAATACAAGCAGGAAGAATTAAAGCTCAATATCCTATATCTATTGCTGATGCGATGGTTGCAGCTTATGCTCTTCTAGAAGAAGCTGTTCTTGTACATAAAGATTCTGAATTTTTATCTTTAGAAAATGAAATAAGGCTTCAAACATTACCTCTCAAATAGCACAAAATCAGATCAATTGTTTAGTTGCAAAATATTTCAATTCGTGTTGGAGGATCCTCTCCTTAATTGCAGTTCCGTATCCAAATCCTCCCAATCCATCCTTTCTAATTACGCGATGACACGGGATTATCAGGAAAATAGGGTTTCTAGCACAAACGCTCCCAACAGCCCTAACGGCATTTGGAGAACCTGTGCTTACCGCGAGAGTCGAATAAGGAACAGTTTTCCCGGGTGGAATCTTCCTCATCTCCTCAAGGACCTGCCTTTGAAAAATAGTGAGTCCGTTTAAATCAACCTGGATATCGTTTAATGAGAATTTTTCACCCGATATATATTTATTTATTCTCTCAATTACTTCCCAATCCTTTTGATCATGCGGGCTAAGGCTACCATCAGCAATATCTGATAGATAAGCTCTTGTGACAACACCCTCCTTGATCTCAATGATTATGAACTTACCTATTAGCTCCCACCAGATGGAATAAAGCATTTGAACATCTCCTCATTTTCCTGTCACTCTAACTAACTTTAATATCATCAGCCAGGCGAGCTTGTTTAGCAAGCTCCTTCATAAGCGCTCCATTACCATGCAGCGACATATCGACAAGTTCGACCAGGTGCAGTGTGGTCTTCTTCAGATCGCGCTGCTTAATGCCCTCGGCAATATGCATCATACACCCGGGGCACCCGCTCACGACAACATTTGCTCCGCTGTTCTGCACATTATCAATCTTCCGCTTACGGATAGCACTTGCTATCAGATAATGAGTAGCTGTGAAGAAGCCTGCACATCCACAACAACTGTCGGCTTCGAACATTTCAATAAAACTCACACCTGGAATTGACATTATGATGTCACGCGGTTCTTTTGTTATACCGAGTCCGCGACTCAAATGACAGGGGTCATGATAGGTAACCCTGAAATCAAGCAGCTTGAGTTCTGATGGTAATCCATACTTCAGAATGACCTGCGAGATATCGAAAACTTGTTTATCTATAAGCCCTTTACCATAGTAACTTTCTTTTAACTGCAATCCACAGGTACTGCACGTCGCTACAATTCCGTCAGCCCTGACGGAATTAAACATCTTCACGTTCCTATCTCTTATCTGTTCAAATGTCTTCAGATCACCCGATGCTTCGATTGGAGCACCGCAGCAGCCAATATCCTCAATGAATATCACCTGTATGCCCATGCTGGACAATACCGAGATAGTCGATCTGATTATTCCATAATAAAGATAGGTGGCACCGCAGCCGGCAAAATAGATAAAAGTAGCCCTCGGATTTTGCACTTCTGGTATCTTATCTATTCCCATGCCTTCTCTATCATAGGAAATGGGCGGAACGACCCTGTCCTTTCCCACCCCGAGGAGACCAAATACGCTTCTTATTGGATTTCGCGGCGAGAGGTCTTTCAAAAACCATCTGTAAAACAGATTACCTACCTTTCCGAGCAACCTGAAACGGCCATTGTACGGGAAAAGATATTTAAAAAGGTACTTTTTAACCCACAGAAGATCGCCTTTGCCAACTATCTCCTCTTTTATCGCCCTGCTGATCTCATGAACCTTAACCCCACTTGGACATGCCGACTCACAACGCCTGCACTCAAGACAGGTAAAAAGCCTCTCTTCGACGTCCTTTGAGAGCTTCAACTTTCCAGTCATCACCGCTTCAACCAGGCTTATCTTCCCTCTGGCATAGAAGCTCTCGTTCTTCGTCTCTCGATAGACAGGACAAGCTGACTGACATGTGCCGCATTTCATACATTTAAATGCTGCTTCTTTAATCACATCTGCAGATATGCTGCCGACCTTGTTCATAAGAGCACCTTGCCCGGGTTCAATATATTATTGGGATCAAGCGTTAACTTTATCCTCCGCATGACATCTATATCGCTACTCGTGAATTCAAGCGGAATAAACTTTACCTTGGCAAATCCTATACCGTGCTCACCGGAGAGAGTCCCGCCAAGTTTAATCGTCGCGCTGAAAATCTCCTCAACCGCCATCTCAACTTTTTTGGCTTCCGCATCTATTCTTAAATCCGTCAGAATCGTGGGGTGCATATTTCCGTCCCCGGCATGACCAAAATTCCCAATTATAAGACCGTACTTCCTTGAGATCATCTCCACCTCATTGACAAGATCGGCTAACCTTGACCGCGGGACAGTGGCATCCTCAAGGATCGTGGATGGCTTCACCCTGGACAGTGCAGACAGCGCTGCTCTTCTGGCAGTCCAGAGGTTCTCTCTTTCAGAATCATCTTCAGCAATTTTCAAGTCGGAGGAACCCGATTTTTTTATTGCCGCTGTCACCCTATCAAACTCCCATTGAACGCTGTCCCCATCACCATCCACCTCGACCAGCAGGATGGCTCCAGCTTCCATGGGCAAGCCAATCTTCAAGAACTCCTCCACTGCTCTTATGGTGACGTTATCCATTATCTCAAGCGTAGCCGGGATTACCCCATAGCTGATTATTGCATTTACTGATCCTGACGCCTGCCTTAAGTCATCGAAAACTGCAAGCGCGCTTTTCCTTGTTACAGGATCTGGCCTGACATCAAGCACTGCCTTAGTTATCACACCAAAGGTACCCTCACTTCCGATAAGCAGGCGTATAAGGTCAAAGCTACCAAGCGACATCTGTTCATCTTTTGTCGTTTTTATCACTGTCCCATCAGGTAAAACCACCTCAAGCCCATAAACATAATCACCGGTTACACCATACTTGAGCCCGCGCAGCCCACCTGCGTTCTCTGCGATATTTCCACCAATCGTGGAAGCAAGATGGCTGGAGGGGTCAGGTGGGTATATAAGTCCAAACCTGGCCAAAGCGACATTTACTGAATTAGTAACAGTGCCTGACTCGACAGTGACGCGCAGATTATCCAGATCGATATCTAATATCCTGTCCATTAAAGTCATGTCAATGACAATGCCGCCCTTTAATGGGATGCTCCCGCCGCTAAGACCAGTAGCGGCACCTCGTGGAGTTACCGAAACTCTATGATTATTTGCAACTCTCATGACATTAGATACCTCCTGCGTGCTCCTTGCCCTTACAACGATTAAGGGCATGGACTCCATTCTGGTCGCATCATATGAATAACATATGAGATCCGCTGGTTCGGCCAGTATCCTTGAGGGCTCAACAAATCGCGAGAGATCTCTCTTAACGTTCAGTTTCGGATTTAATGACATAAAACATCCATATTTAATAATAATTATTATTATAATAATGCAATTTAGCTGATGCGTCGCCAGGCTGAATATTTCGCTATATTTCCGAACTTTTTACGACTGATTGAAAAATATTTACTATTCGAGGATCGAAATGGGTACCTGACTCCCTGATCAACTCATTTAGCGCTTCATCAATAGTCAGTGCATCTCTGTAGGCTCGTGGATTGATCATAGCATCAAATGAATCGGCTACTGCTACTACCCTGCTCACAAGAGGAATCTCGTCACCCTTTATGCCATCCGGATAGCCCTTGCCGTCATAACGTTCATGGTGATATTTGATGACATCAAACACCTCTTTATCAAACTTGATATTACTGAGCAGCTCAACGCCAAAATCCGGATGGCTCATCACAAGCAGTCTCTCCTCATCGGTAAGAGCAGCCTGTTTGCTTATTATGTCACTGCTTATGGTGAGATACCCCACGTCGTGCAGGATACAGCCTATGCTCATAGCGCGAAGCTGGTGTTCGGAGAAGCCCAGCTTTTCGCCTATATCATTTGAATATTTCATAACTCGAGCTGAATGTCCTGCCTTCAACGGGTCTTTGAACTCAATTGCAGATGCGAGCACCTTCAGGAGCTCCCGCATCACATCGTCCTTCAAAGATAGAAGATTGATATTTCTTGCCTTCAGCTCTAACTGCAATAATAAGGATTCGAAGATATTAAATGAGCTTTCGTTAGAGAGGAAGCCTGCATTGCTGCCCCAGATTACAAGCGTTGAATAAACAGAACCTGAGAAACATGATGGAATGCCCACCGCATATATATCGGAGAGAGCGGCACTTTGCGCTAACTCACTATCCTTGAAATGGTCAGGGAATACCGTTCGTTTATTGGTATACTTAAGCGATTGGGTGATAGTGTCGATTATATTTGTAAGCAACAAGTTTTTATCAGTGGAAATGCTGTCAGGGTTTTTATGTTTTGTCAGTTTATACAACTCATTGTGTTTTTCATTCATCAGCGAAACACTTATGCCATCAATCCCCAAATTCTCAACAAAGAAAGATAGCGAGGCCTCCAGGTCAGAAAAGGTTTTTGCGCTTGATAACTTCAAAACCATATTATTTAAAAGGGAAAGCTTGTCCAGATTATCGGCAAGCTGAAGCGATTTTCCCTCGACCTGCTGGAAAAGATCACGATTTAAGTCCCGTAATTCCTTCTCCCTGAAATTAAGATAAACGATGAAGACGATGATCAGGGATGCAAATCCGAATATTAAAACGAAATTCAGGTAGATTATCGAAAAAACGTTACTTAATGTCTTTACAGCGAAAAAGAAAAATGCTATTGAGACAGCAAGTATGAAAATTATCACATAGGATAGGATGCTCAGTTGCCTCCTGCGACGCTCGACCTGCTCCATTCTATTAAACAACTTTACCCCCTACGTTTTTAGAAGTACCTCTCCCAGAGATCAGGGTGGGGAGACGGGATCACCACGAAGTCTATCAGAACCCCATCTTTTTTTATTGCACCAACTCCGCTTTCAATCGCAGAACGGACTGCTGCAACATTGCCAGACATTAGCACGTATGCTTTACCTGCCATTCCCCGCGCGATCCTGATCTCGATAAGATCGACAGCGGCAGCTTTTGCGGCTGCATCTGCAGCTACGATAACTGAGCTTACAGTAAATGTCTCGATGATGCCAACAGCGTTGATCTCTTCTTTTTTAGCAGACCCAAGCAAAGCCGGGAAGACACCAGGATGGACATTAGGGATCATCGTATAGTCCACAAGGGTCTCTTCTCCAACAAGTTTTGCCGCCTCAATCGAACTCTGGACTGCTGCCACCTCTCCTGCTATTAAAGAAATGTATTTACCTGGACACAGAACTATCGCCTGAAGCAGCTCAACATTCGCTGCTTTCAACATGGCATCCGTCGCTTCAATACCCTTCGGCACGCTTATAAGTTCGATTATACCGATCGATCTATAAGGCATTTATTACCTCTTAATTCTTAGAAATTACAATTTTATCAGAAACTTCTCTAACAATACCTGAAATACTTGCGTGGATGTTCGAACCGATCGCATCATCAGGTATTCGCGCGATCAGGTCTCCTCTATTAACCACATCTCCCACCTTAACAATCGGCTCAGATGGAGCGCCTATATGCTGCTTCAGTGGAAGATGTATTTTTTCAACAGGGAACTCCTGTAACTGCAGGGGTGCGGGAACATCATATCTTTGCAGCCCAAGACGCGATATGAGTTTTTTCGTCGGCACTCTTCTGTATTCCCTGAGTGGATTAATTTTTTGATCGGTTAGATGGTAGGGATTCTTATTGCCCCTTTTCTGCAGTTCTGATTTGACTATCTTTATCATCTGCCTGACTGGAAGATATACAGGACATGCGTAGACTTCGCACACTCCACATTCCCTGCACAGAAAAGCATGTTCCATCGCCTCAACGTCAAACTCAACACCATTACCCATGGCCTGCATGATCCTGTGTGGATTAATGAAACTTCCCATTAAATAATATGGACACAAGTCGGTGCAGTTCCTGCACAGGTCACACTGGGGTGTCCTCTTAAAAACACCCCGTTCACTCAGACCTTCCCTGTTCGTATTGATTGGGTGATCAACCGGAAGGACGATCACTCCTTTTGTGGTCTTGGTCACCGAATCATCCGCTCTTGCAACTGTGCTCATCATCGGACCTCCGGTGATCACAAAGAAATCATTAAATTTGCCGTCTATTCTATTACTCAGCAGATCTTCAAGCAGCACACCTACCGGGACTCTAAGCGTCACTGGCTCTATAACCTGGCCCGTTACCGTGAGATATTTATCCATAACCGGGATCCCATCAATGGCGTTGCTGACGTTCAGCAATGACTCCACATTCATAACTAAAACACCAACCTCAGGCGGGATACCACCCACAGGGACTATCCTGCCAAGCACATCATAAATCAAAACAATCTCATCACCTGCGGGATAATAGTCATCAAGCAGAAAAAACCTGAACTCATATTTGCCCTGCAGCTCTTCCAGGCTCGCAAGAGCACTTTTATATTTGGCCTTTATTCCAACTATGAGGTCCCTGGCACCTACAGTCCTTCGTGCTGCATCCGCTGCACTAATTATCCGTTCGCCTTCCCGCTCAAGCAGCTGCTGGTCAACGCGCAGCAACGGCTCGCATTCTGCCGCATTAACAATTATGGTGTCAACCTTTGATTGAAGCTTAATATAAGTTGGAAAACCCGCACCGCCAGCACCAACAACTCCGGCTTCCCTCACAACGTCAACTAGATTTAATTCCATAAATATAAATCCATAAATATGGCCATTTTATTTAAGCGAAAGAGCCCCGGAAAGCATGATCCTGCGTTGTCGCGTAAAGGTCTTGGCTGTTGTAAGTCCCTCTCCTGTAGGACCTGCAAGCGTCATGCTGATAGGTCCCTCTCCCGTGCCGTCGCCATCAGTATGTGGACCGTTTGCAATAAATAACACGGTGCCAATTGTTCTCGCAAAATCGGTAATTCGGTCAAGGCGGTTTGAGTGTATTGAGGCAGTATGCTTGTAGTCATGCTCAAACTTTATTGCCAGCTCCTTGGCTTGTTCATAATCTTTAGCTCTGACAATAGGTAGAACTGGCATCATCTGCTCATGCTCAACGATCGGATTTTCTGGATCAGCTTCAAAAATGATCAGTCTGTGACCACTAGAGAAGATGCCAGCGTCCCTGAGGATGACATCGGCATCCTTACCAATGTAATTTTTATTTATATGTCCTTCTTGAATAACAAGGTTGGTTATTCTGCTGGCCTCTTCACCCCTGGCGAGATAAGCTCCATTCTTTGTCATCTCACGCATTAATTCATCAGCAACAGAATCAATTGCCACAACTACTTTCTCACACAAGCACGGAAGGTTGTTATCAAACGGCGAGCTTAAGCATATATCCCTGGCGGCCTTCGCAATATTAGCAGATTCATCAACTATCGAAACCGGGTTTCCGGGCCCGGCTCCAATGGCTTTCTTCCCGCTCGATAGTGCTGCTTTGACGACCGCGCCTCCGCCCGTTGCGCAGATCATCTTCACCTTCTGGTGCTTGAACGCGATCTCAACATTTTTTATCGATACCTCTGAGCACGAAGTTATCAGATTATCAGGTGCGCCCGCCGCTTTTAACGCCCTGTTCATAACCCTGATCGCCTCAAGAGTGCAGTCTCTGGCGCTTGGATGTGGAAGATAAACCACGGAATTACCTGCAGCAATGATCATTATCGAATTATTGATTACCGTCGAAGTAGGATTAGTCACAGGGGTTACGGTAGCAACCACGCCAAAGGGAACATATTCTATTATCAGGGTGCCCTTGCTACCAGTAATCACTTCAGGTGTCAGCGATTCAACGCCCGCGGTCAACCTCGCATTCATCTCATTTTTCACTATCTTATCCTCATAACGACCTATTTTCGTTTCATCAATTGCCAGACGTGCTAATCTTTCCGCTTCCCTCAAACCTGCTTCGCGCATAGCCTGCTCAAATTTTCTCCTGGCATCCAGTCCCATCGCTTCATATATATTCTGAGCTATAAACGCAGCATCTATCGCTTCATCTATAGTGGCGAAAATTCCAAGTTCACCAGATGGACCAAAAGATGCTGCTGGAGTTGCGCCCTGAGCCGTGCCTATGCCCTGATAAGAAGCACGGACTCCAGCCAGAACCTGCTTTACTATCTCCTCAACTTTTTTTTCATCTATCTCCATGGGGCCTCTCTTTCAAACTATCCTGATTACGATTCCATGCTTCGCAGCAACCTCTTTAGCAACATCAGTCACCTGCGAACCAGATGGAATCTCTATTTCCTTTTGATTATTCGACAGCGCATCCTCAACATCTCGTGCTGTCAATATAACCTTTCCCCCTTGCTTTGCAGCCGGCACTCCGGCAGACTGCTGTTGCGCTGCCGCCGCTAAAACCGCCGACCTCAACTCTTTCGCCTCTACAAGGGTTATCCCAAATAACTCAAGTTTATTTAACCTTTTTTCTATTTCATCGAGAAGAGTTGGCGGCCCGGTAGAAAGCCCGACGCATGCACATTTTGCCGACTTCGGATCAGCCGAATTCTTTACGGCTATGACTGGTTTATTAAGCATACAGCCCTGGAATATCAAACTGGTTATCGCAGAATCGCTTATTACATTCGATAGCTTCATCGCTGTATTTCTGGTCAAAACCGGCACGATCAGGATATCCACCTTTGTTATCAGCGTATTAACATCTATAAACGTACCTTCCTGATACACTTCTTGGCTGCCTGTGATCTGCCTGACCTTCTCCTCTCCGATGACATAGGCTGCCGTCTTTGAAAGCACGGAGATCATCCTGAAGCCATCATCGCGCAATTTGGCAACATGATTCATGCTGCTCTCAAGCTCCTGATGTCCACCCGTAAAGAGGGCAAGGATAGTCTCCTTCCTCAATGGTTTTTTCAAAACGCTAAGCTGCCTGATGACCTCTTCTACGATAAGTCGAATTAGTGTTTCCTGATCCATTTTTTATGTACCTACCTGACCAACTCGGCATAAGTACCACACACCACATCGGCCGCGTTTGCATCATCGGTATCAATATGCATCTCAAGCACAGATCCCGGGACCACGCGAACCTGAACATTCTTAAATATAGTTTCCTTTTCACCCGGAATTCTAACGGTGACAATATCTCCGTCCTTAAACCCAAGCCTCTTTGCATCTGATTCATCGCAGTGGATATGACGATTAGCCCTTATAGCTCCCTCGCTCAGGTTAACTGAGCCTTTTGGACCAACCATTACGATCGGAGCAGAACCCTTTAGATCTCCTGATGGGCGAACGGGAGCGTCCACCCCAAGAATTATGCAGTCAGTCCGTGTAAGTTCAACCTGGGTCTGTTTTCGAAGTGGAGCTAAAATCCTCACATCGGAAATGCTTCTGAGGCGCTTGCCGACAATAGTGACTACTTCATTTGCTGCAAAGGTACCAGGCTGGGTCAGATCGTTCTTCCTGGTGAGTTCATAACCTTCACCGTAAAGCTTATCAAGGTCTTCCCGGCTTAGATGAACATGCCTTACCGAAACTCCAATGGGTATCCTACTATCAGCCTCGATTTCTCTGACAGGAGCCCCCCTTTGAGTAACTAATCGGAGCACATCTTCGGTGATCTTTTGAATTAATTGAGTTTCTTCCAATCCAAGATACTCCCTAAAACAAATATATAATAAATGGACTTATACGCATTTTTGCGCAAAGCCATCTATTAAACTTAAATTATAGAATTCGCTTTTATCTTCCGGGTAATATCTTATCAACGTCGGTGTGCGGTCTTGGGATCACGTGCACTGATACCAGCTCGCCAACCTTTTTTGCTGCTGCAGCGCCGGCATCAACTGCTGCTTTCACGGCACCAACATCACCCTGGACTATGACGGTCACAAGTCCGGACCCGACTCTCTCACTGCCAATCAGAGTAACATTGGCTGCCTTGACCATAGCATCAGCAGCTTCCACTGCGGGTACATATCCCCTCGTCTCGATTAGACCAATAGCCTCTCCAACCATTTTTCAATTCTCCTCTATTATTTTCCAGTTACTTTGTTTCTGCTTTCTTTTGCTTGGGCAATATCTTGTCCAGCTCCGCGTGCGGTCTTGGGATCACGTGCACTGATACCAGCTCGCCAACCTTTTTTGCTGCTGCAGCGCCGGCATCAACTGCTGCTTTCACGGCTCCAACATCACCCTGGACTATGACGGTCACAAGACCGGACCCAACCCTCTCCTGGCCAATCAGGGTAACATTGGCTGCCTTGACCATAGCATCAGCAGCTTCCACATTGGGCACATATCCCCTTGTCTCGATTAGACCAATAGCCTCATTTGGCATAACATTTTCCTCCTTTTCTCATTTTAGCTATACGGCCTTAACTTTGCCTTCTTTCACTTTCTCAAAAAGACTCCTGTCAACTTCAATATAGTCAACAATTGCCATGACAACAGCGTCCACTGATTTGCCCTGGGTATCAACAGTGGCCCTTGCAGAGCTTCCCGTGACAACCAGGACGACCTCACCAACACCGGCACCCACTGTATCAACTGCCACGACGAACGGATCCACCACATTGCCTTCGAGGTCCATCGATTTTACTATGAGAAGTTTGGAGCCTACTAACTTTTCATTCTTCTTGGTAGCAACTACCGTTCCGACAACCCTACCTAAATTCATGCCTCGCCTCTTATTAGAACTTTATCCGAGTTTACCTTATTAAGTGATTCCTTATCAACATTATAATAATCAAGTATGCCGACAACGCAGCCTCTCACAGGTACGCTCTCTATGCCGACTATCTCGCTAGCCACGTCGCCGTCCATACACACCAGGACAATATCGCCAGCTTTAGGACCGATCGTATCTAACGCGGTCTGCGTCCTTCCTATTGGCTTCCCATCAAGATCGACTGGTTGAATAGCCAGAATTTTAGAATTCTGAATCTTCTCAAACTTGCAGGTGGAAACAACAGTACCAATCACCCGGGCCAAAATCATTCTTCTATCTCCATAAGCTTTCCTTCTGCCATTGCTTCCGTGGGCACTGATTCAATATCAACGGTATCCACAATACCTACGATTGCTGCATCGCAGGGCACCTGCACGGGCAAAAAAGGCCAGCTTCCCTCACGACTATCCACATAAAGGATAATATTGCCAATGCCCGAGCCTACAGTATCAGCGGCAACCACAGGCTTAAAATTGGGTTTTTTGGTTATCAAATCTATCGGCTGGATGATCATGAGTTTCTTCCCATCCAAAGTATTAACTTTTCTCGTCGCTACTACATCGCCGATAACAACCGCTAAAAACATTACTTCCCCATCTTATCAAGCATCTGCCTGGAAATACTTGTAATTAATTCCCGGAGTTTTCCTTCATCTACCGACGCAGCCTGGTCTGACTGCATTGAGCAAGCCCCGCACGCTTGACAGGTAGGCGACCTTGGTATGTAGCTAACCTCGGGTTTGATTTCTTGATAAGTGCTGACTACTTTCTCCGGACTTGCTGATACTTCTCTTTTGGAAGGAAATTTCTCCCTGATCTTAAAAGTGACCTTACCACCAGGGGTAAGAGGGTCACCAATATCAGAACATTGAATATAACCGACACCCGACTCATTAGAGAGTCCAATCGATTTTGGGTTAGTGCCCATCTGAACAGTAAGCAAAACCGGCATTAAGGATGAAAGGGCAAAATAGCATATGTTCTCACCAACCACGCATACATTTTCATTTACTTCCCAAACATTACCAATCTTAAGTCCTGCAAGGCACCTGCCAGTAACATCCACTACCTCTATGATGAGCCTTTTCATCAAAACCCCTTTTGCTTAAGAATCCTTATAGTTGCTTCGAAATAGAATACAAACAATCGTTGGGAAACCATCTTTTTTAACGATAGATTATATCATTTAGCTATTCTATCAAATAATAAAGCAAAACCTAAAATTAATATATAACCTAATTAATGATGTTAGCATCTCTTTTTCCGTGATGAACATTACGCAGCATTTCTTGCCAGCTCTTTTCTGCGCTCTTGCCAATATTCATCCCATTCTTTATTTAGCTTCAGTAGCCTTAACTTTATAAGCGGATTA
>Ga0315293_10000194_pt1 | contig 53528 bp, 27 predicted proteins | sample YL17G13_20_MG_FD_203071 | JGI IMG/M metagenome (GOLD analysis project Ga0315293, IMG submission 203071) | Sediment microbial communities from Yellowstone Lake, YNP, Wyoming, USA - YL17G13_20 | ecosystem: Environmental > Aquatic > Freshwater > Lake > Sediment | place: USA: Wyoming | collected... | reverse complement strand
CGCCCAGGTTTCAGTATAATAATTTTCTAATTTATTTACGATGGGCCTATAGCTCAGCCTGGTAGAGCAGGAGACTCATAATCTCTTGGTCCAAGGTTCAAATCCTTGTGGGCCCACCATGAACCACTCGTGACTATGCTTAGTCTGTTTCACTCGGGTTCATGGCACAGCCCTGACTTTTAGTGGTTCATGCCCTATACCGGAGCAAAAACGAAGTTTTTGCGACTGGTATAGGGCAAACACGGATAAAACAGATGTATTATGTATATGTTCTTCAGAGTTTAAAAGACAGTAAGTTCTATATCGGGTTTACTAATAATATTGAAGATCGGGTAAAAGAGCACAATAACGGCAAAAATTTAAGTACAGAATTGAGAAGGCCATTTAAGCTAATATACTACGAAGCACATTGCGAAAAGGGCGACGCGCTTAGAAGAGAAGCCTATTTTAAAACAACGAAGGGCAAGGTAACAATTCGCCAAGTGCTTAAAGAATATTTGAGTCGTTGCAAAAATCGGGCACTTAGCTCAGCTGGTTAGAGCGCTGCGCTCACATCGCAGAGGTTTAAATCTTACTTTGCATGTCAGTTATCTTCAGAACGTCGGGAAGATTTAAAGCCTAATTTTCGCCGAACGAATAGCGAGGAAAAGGCCTCCGGCCGACAGAAAATTAGGCTGGTTCGATGTCACGCTATGCGTGACATCGATGCAGGGTGAATCGCCCGTGGACGATTAGCTCAGCTGGTTAGAGCGTTGCGCTCACATCGCAAAGGGCGTAGGTTCAAGTCCTACATCGTCCACCATTAAAGACACATATGGAAACCCTAAAAGATCAGATCAAATTACTCGTTGAACTTCAGGGCCTTGACACGCAGATCTTCAGGATGGAGGACGACCTGGCGGCCATACCCGAAACGATAAAAAGACGCGAAGAAGAGTTTAAAGCCAAGAGCGCTTCCTTGAAGAAAGCCGAAGACGGATTGAAAGCGCTCCTCTTGAAACGGAAAGAGAAAGAGGGGGAGCTGGAAGGGAAAGAGGTTACGATAAAGAAGTATCAGCAGCAGTTAAATCAGGTGAAGACGAACAAGGAATACTCGGCGCTACAGGAAGAGATAAACCGGGTCAAGGCCGACAATTCGCTGATAGAGGAAGCTATCATAAATATATTTGACCAGATCGACGCGAATAATAAGGATATCGCGAAAGAGAAGGAAGTTTTAAAAACGGAAGAATCCAAGTTCGGCGAAGAAAAAAAGAAACTCATCGCCGAAGCGGATAAGATAAAGACCGAATTGGATGTCTTGAAAAAACAGAGAGAAGGGCTGGCCGTCAAAGTAGATGGTAAGATATTGAATAAGTACGAAAAGATCGTCAGGAATAAAGACGGCCTCGCGGTGGTACCGATCAAAAATGACGCCTGCCAGGGATGCTTCAGGATATTGCCGCCGCAGGTCATAAACGAGGCGCGGATGAACGAAGACCTCGTCCTGTGCGACAGCTGCGCGAGGATATTGTACAGTGAAGAGTAAGCGGCTCATTCTTTACGCGGACGGAGGATCGAGGGGCAACCCCGGCCCGGCGGGCATAGGCGTCGTGATACTGGATGAGAAAAAAAAGAAGCTGAAAGAGCTATACAGGTATATCGGCGAGACGACGAACAATAACGCGGAATATAACGCGCTGATATGCGGCCTCGAAGAGGCGGAGGCGCTGGGCGCCGATGAGATAGTGGTGAACCTCGACAGCGAGCTCGTCGTGAAACAGCTTAACGGCGAATACAGGGTGAAGAATCCGGAGATCAAACCGCTGTTCGGGGAAGCGATAGCGGGCCTGAAAAAATTCAGATCTTTCAAAATATGCCACATAGACCGCTCGGAAAATAAAGAAGCGGATAAGCTGGTCAATAAGGCAATAAACCTGGCAGGGCTTTTTTAAAGGTAATCCTTCAGCGCCTAAAATCCTTTCATTGGTCGGATTTTTTAACGGCGCTTCAGGATAAATTTACTTCGTAAATTTAGCGGACCGGATGCTCGCCCTGTACCTGAGCCGCGAAGCGGCGAATGGTACAGGGAGGAAAGTCCGGGCTCCACCGAGCAGCGTAGCGGCTAACGGCCGCCCACCGTAAGGTGAGGATTAGAGGACAGAGACGAATCTGCTTTGCTAAAAGCGAAGCAGGGTGAGACGACCAATCTCTACGCGGAGCAAGACCAAATAGGTTCCGATCCTGGAGTGCGCTCGCTCCAACTGTAAATATATCAGTATCGGAACGGGTAAGGTCGCTCGACCCGGCCAGCAATGGCCGGGCTAGATAGATGAGCATTTCACCCAGCACCTGAGCCGCGGAGCGGCGAATGGTGCTGGGCCAGACTGAACCCGGCTTACAGGTCCGCTTAAAAGGGGACAGGCTACTTTTTAAAAAGTAGCCTGTCCCCTTTTTCATTGAGTTATCCACAATGTAGGGGACGTTTAAACGTCCCCTACAATTTTTTCACCTCTATTATTGACAAAAGGTAGGGTGTCGTGTATACTTATACCGATCTGTGGTGTAAAGTGGTTTAAAAGGGAGGGGTGTCAATAATGTTTTACGGTGAATATGAACACACCATAGACAAGAAGGGGAGGCTCATCATCCCTTCGAAATTCCGCGAATCCTTTAAGGAATATGATATAGAGAAATTCTATATCACCAGAGGATTGGATAAATGCCTCTTTCTGTTTACCGAGAACGAATGGAAGACGCAGGAATCGAAATTCAAATCGGTATCCTTCACGAAGCCCGAATCGCGGAAGTTCAACAGGCTGTATTTTTCGGGAGCGAGCGACATCGAGTGCGACAAGCAGGGCAGGATACTCATCCCGAAATACCTGAAGGATTACGCCGGCATAAAACGCGACTGCATGATAATAGGAGTGTCGAACAGGATAGAGGTATGGTCCAAAGACGGGTGGCTTGACTATTACAATAATTCGAAGGAGTCGTTCGAGGAGATAGCGGAGAAGTTGATGACGGAAGAGTCCTGAAACGGGGGTGTTCTCAAATGAGTTCCAGGCAGTTCAAGGTTCTTAAGAGGGAACGTTATTACGGCGCCGACATCGTTACATACATAGAACGGCTGAGGAAGGCGAGGGCGCTCGGATGCAGTCTTTCTTATCTCGGCATCGACAGTCAGGGGTGCAGGAAGCTTTCTCTCAATAAAATGGATCAGTCGACGAAGTAAAGAGGGTCTCGTGCACCGTCCGGTGATGCTTGAAGAAGTGATAAGCTCTTTGCGCCTTTTACCGGGCCATCTGGTGCTGGATGCCACCGTAGGCGGCGGCGGGCACTCAAGAGAGATATTGAAGAAGATATTGCCGGGCGGCAGATTGATAGGCCTCGACGCGGATCTCGAAGCGCTTGAGGCCGCGGCCGGGAATCTGAAAGAGTTCGCCGGCAATTTTAAATTCATTAACGAGAACTTCAGATACCTGGACAAGGCGCTTGCAAAAGAAGGCATTAAAAGTTTAAACGCTGCTCTATTCGATGTAGGCGTATCCTCTTTTCAGCTGGATGATGTGTCGCGAGGCTTCAGTATAAAAAGTGATTCGAAGCTCGACATGAGGATGGATAAGAGAAGCGATGTCACCGCCTATGATATAGTGAACAGATATAAAGAAAGCGATCTTTCAGATATAATTTTCAGGTACGGCGAGGAGCGCTTCCATAAAAGGATCGCGAAGCGCATCGCTGGTGAGCGCGCGCGTAAGCCGGTAGAGACTACGGGCGAGCTTTCGGCGATAGTGCGCCGCGCGATCGGCTCGGGGCGGCGGAACTTCAGGATAGACCCGGCCACAAGGACTTTCCAGGCCCTACGTATCGCGGTCAACGATGAACTGGCCGCGCTGGAAGAGGGCTTAAAGAAAATAGTCCCCTCACTCGACATCGGTGGCAGGGTAGCGGTGATCACTTTCCACTCGCTCGAGGACAGGATAGTCAAGAACCTGTTCAAAGGTTACGCCGGGCTGGGCGTATTGAAGATAATAACGAAAAAGCCGGTCAGACCTTCGGAAGAAGAGGCAAGGGATAACCCGAGGTCGAGGTCCGGCAAACTAAGAGTGGCGGAAAGGATATAAAGGCAATATGAGGCTCTTGAAGACGGTAGCATCGATAATAATTTTTACGCTTACGGCGCTTGTCTATGTCCACCAGCAGGTGGAGCTGGTCAAATTAAGTTACGCAATAGAGACCAAAGAGAAGACGCTTCAGGATATCCTTGACCGCAAGGACAGACTGAACTATAATATAAACAACCTGGCGGCGCCATCGCGCCTGGAGCAGGTCCTGCTCTCCAAGAAGATAGACATGGCTTTTCCGGGAAGATCCAGTGTCGTGAAGGTGGCGAAGCTTCCGGCCGGGACCGGCGATGAGAATTTACGCTCAAGTGGCGTCGACAGAAAATTTAACCCATTCGGAATCGTGGATTTCCTTAGCCCAAGGGCAGAGGCCCATGTCAGGGAAAGATAAGAATCTGTCGCTTCAGTCAGGATTCAATCCTGACGGTTTAAGTGACGGATAGATAGATTTACCGAAGTACGTTTTAAGGATTCTTGAAAATTCGTGCATAGCGGAAACTTTCGAACGCGGCAGATCGCCGTCTCTCTCTTCTTCCTATTATCCCTATCCATCCTGTTTGTACGCCTGTTCTACCTTCAGGTCCTGAGGCACAACTTCTACGAAAAGCTAGCCAGCGAACAGCACACCGTATCCGTCGAGGTGCCGTCGGTGCGCGGCACTATATTCGACCGCGACATGCGCGTGCTCGCCATAAACCTCACCAGCAATTCCGTATTCGCCAATGCCCGCGAGATAAAAGACAAAAGAAAGGTCGCGCGCACACTCAGCCTCTTGCTGAACCTGAACGAATCTTATATAATGCAGAGGATCTCGCGGGACAAATCCTTCGTCTGGATAAAGAGAAAGATAACTCCTGCCGAAGAGGACGCGCTGAAGCGTCTCAAGATAAGCGGCGTAGAGATAATAAAAGAATCTAAGAGGTTCTATCCCGACAGGACGCTCGCAAGCCACCTCATAGGGACCGTCGACATCGACAACACCGGCCTCGAAGGGCTTGAACTCAATTACAACAAATATCTGAAGGGCGAATCGGGCTGGCTCATATCCACGCAGGACGCGAAACGAAAGCTCCTCGAATCGTACCAGTACGAATTCATCCCGCCTAAAGACGGTTTCAGCCTGGTCCTCACGATAGATGAAGTGATACAGTCGATCGCCGAGCGCGAACTTTACAAGATGTACGACAAATATCACGCGAAGGGCGCGTCGATCATCGTGATGGACCCGAAGAACGGCGAGATCCTGGCGCTCGCGAACCTTCCGAATTTTGACCTTAACGACCCCGGCAGACGCGCGCCGGATGCCATAAGGAACAGGGCGGTAAACGATTTCTTCGAGCCGGGAAGCGTATTCAAGATAGTGGCCGCGAGCGCGCTTTTGGAAGAGAACCTCGTCAAGATGAACGACACATTTTTCTGCGAGAACGGCCAGTGGAAGATAGGGCGCAGGATACTGCATGACCACAGGCCGCACGGGACGCTCACGTTTAAAGAGGTGATCATGATGTCGTCGAATATCGGCACCGTCAAGGCGGCGAGCCGCCTCGGGCAGCAGCGCATGTATAAATACATGGAGGCGTTCGGATTTTATGAAAAGACCGGCATCGACCTGCCCGGCGAGGTCATAGGCATGAACAGGCCTGTATCCAAATGGTCAGGTGTCAGCATGTACGCCATCCCGATGGGGCAGGAAGTCACTTCGACCGCGATGCAGCTCGCATCCGCGATAGCGGTCATAGCCGACAACGGATATCGCGTCAAGCCGCGGATCGTCAAAAAGGTCATCGACAACAAGGGCGAGGTCATAAAGGAGTTCCCGCCGTCGGTCACGCGCAAAGTCATCTCCACGCCCACGGTCCTTAAGATGAGGAGCATATTGATGGGTGCAGTCACGACCGGCACCGGCAAGAAGGCCAAAATAGAAGAGTACAGCTCGGCCGGGAAGACCGGGACGGCGCAGAAGGTCGAGCCGGGCGGAATTTATTCGCACGACAGGTTTGTAGCGTCGTTCATAGGGTTCGCTCCGGTCGAGAAGCCGATCCTGGCGGTGGCGGTGTGCGTCGACGAGCCGCGCCCCGTATATTTCGGCGGCGATGTGGCGGCGCCCATATTCAAGACAGTGGTCGACGATTCGCTCAAATACTTGAATGCAAAGAGCGCTTTGACCGGCAGGATATGATAAGGCGGCATATATGTTATTGGAAAAAATTTTAGAAGGCATCGAATATAAGGCATCCGGCTCTATCCGCGGCATAGAGGTCGGGCAAGTGACGTGCGATTCACGCTCTGTCGCACGGGACGACATGTTCATAGCCTTCAGGGGCTACAATCTGAACGGCCATAAATTTATTAAAGAGGCCGTCGATAGAGGCGCAAGAGCGATATTGGCCGAAGAGGATTTCGCCGCGCCGGATGGCATATTGAAGGTATTGGTCCGGGATACGAGGTCGGTGGTGCCTGCCATAGCCGGGAATTTTTACGGCCATCCTTCGAAAAAGTTGAAGATGGCGGGCGTTACAGGGACGAACGGCAAGACGACGATAACTTATGTGATCGAAAGCATATTGAATAAGGCAGGAGAAAGTTCCGGCGTCATCGGGACGATAAATTATAGATTGAACGGCAGGGTAGCGCCGGCCAAGAATACCACTCCGGGGCCGCTGGAATTGCAGTCGATGCTTGCCGAGATATCGGGGACCGGCGCTCGATACGCCGTTATGGAAGTCTCGAGCCACGCCCTCGACCAGCGCAGGACCGAAGGCATTCTATTTGACGCCGGCATTTTTACGAACATAACCCCCGAGCACCTCGATTACCACAAGACGTTATACGAATACTATATCGCGAAGGCGAAGATATTCGGCTACATGAAAAAAGACGGCGTCGCCATACTCAATAAGGACGATAAGCTGGTCGCGAAGCTCGAGAAGACCTTGAAGCTAAAAGTGCTGACCTATGGCCTGGATAAAGAAGCCGACGTAACCGCCAGGGACATACGGATGTCTCTGGACAATTCGAGCTTTACCGTTGCGACCCCGGGCGGGGGGTTTAAAGTATCGACGAGACTTATAGGGCGGCACAACGTCTCCAATATCCTGGCCGCAGCGGCCGCCGCCGGCTCACTCGGCATAAGCGAAGAAGCGATTAAGGCGGGCATAGAGGCGGTCGATTTTGTCCCGGGCCGGCTGGAGCCGGTCGATTGCGGCCAGCCGTTCAAGGTATTCGTGGATTTTGCGCATACGGAAGACGCGTTGAATAATGTGCTCGGCCTTTTGAAGGGCTCTTCCCAGGGCGAGATCATAACGGTCTTCGGCTGCGGCGGCAACAGGGATAGGTCGAAGAGGCCTTTGATGGGCGAGACCGCGTGCAGGCTTTCGAGCCGGGTCTTCATAACTTCCGACAATCCGAGGTTCGAAAAACCGGAAGATATAATAGAAGAGATAATGCTAGGCGTAAAGGGAAAATTCGACAATTACTATATCGAGCCGGACAGGCGCAAGGCCATCGAGAAGGCGATCCGCTCGGCCAAGGACGGGTCTATCGTCATACTAGCCGGCAAAGGGCATGAGAATTGCCAGATCGTGGGCGATGAGATCATGCCGTTCGATGACCGCGAAGTGGCGAAGGAGATATTGGCTAAATGCGTGTAAGTGAGATTATAAAGGTAACGAAGGGTAAGTTATTGTCCGGCAGCCCGAAGACAGAGATAGATCCGTCGAGGATCTCCACGGACTCGAGGACGATAAAGAGGGGAGACTTCTTTGTAGCCCTGAAGGGACCTAAGTTTGACGGGAATGAGTTTGTAAGGGAAGTCCTGAAGAAGGGGGCCATAGGCGCTATCATTACGCACAACGCACAACGCACAACGCACAACGACAAAGTAATTATCCGAGTTAGCGATACAACCAAGTCACTACAGGACATCGCCGCATACCACCGCAGTAAATTCCAAACGCCGGTCATCTGCGTAACGGGCAGTAACGGCAAGACCACGGTGAAGGACATGATATGGCATATCCTATCCGCCAAGTATAATGTCCTGCGCAATGAGGGGACGAAGAATAACCACATCGGTGTCCCGCAGACATTGTTACAGTTAAAGAAGAGTCATGATATATGCGTGCTGGAACTGGGCACCAATCACGAGGGTGAGATAGGATCATTGGCGCGAATTGCCAGGCCGAATGCCGCGGTCATCACGAACATAAGCCCGGCGCATCTGGAATTCCTGGGCGATCTCGAAGGGATCTTCAGAGAGAAGAGCTCTGTATTGAATTACCTGGATAAAAAGGGCGGGCTTCTCGTCCTGAACGGGGATGATAAATTTCTGTCGAGGATAAAGAAGAAGGGCTTCAATGTTATAAGGTATGGATTCGGCGAAGCCTGTGATCTAAAAGCGGAGGCATTGCCAGCGAGAGGGAAGGGCCTTCTATTCGTATTGAATAACAGGATGATATTCTCACTTGCCGCGCTCGGGATCCATAACGTATATAACGCGATGGCCGCGATCGCCGTTGGCTTGAGTTTCGGGTTAGAGCACAGGTTGATCCGGAAGGCACTTTCCGGATATAAGCCTGCCGGGATGAGGCTTGCGCTAGAAAATATCCGCGGCATAGATATTGTGAATGATTCGTATAATTCCAATCCTCTCTCGATGATGAAGGCGCTCGAAGTGGTGAAGGACTACCCGGCCCGCGCAAAGTGGATCGTATCCGGCGACATGCTCGAGCTGGGGAATGAGAGCGAGCGTTTTCACCGGATGATAGGTGAATTTATCGCGAAGGCGGGCATTGAAGGGTTGATGACGTTCGGGGAATTTTCCAGACACACCCTCTCGCAGGCAAGGGCGCTCGGCATGACGCCGGGCCGCCTGTGGCATTGCTCGACGCACGACGAGATAGCGCAAACCATAAAGAAGGTCGCGAGGCCGGGGGACGTGGTGCTCGTCAAAGGATCGAGAGGGATGCAGATGGAAAAGGTGCTGGAGAAACTTAAAACCTAAAGGCGCGATATGCTCTATTATTTATTTTATCCGTTACGCGACATATGGTTCGGGTTCAACGTATTCAGGTACATAACGTTCAGGGCGGCGATGGCGAGCATGACGGCATTCATCATCGTGCTCATAGCGGGCCCGTTCATAGTCAGGTGGCTTAAGGACCTGAACTTCGGGCAGAATATAAGGCGCGAGCACGTGGAGTCGCTTTACGACCTTCACAAACATAAGCAGGGCACCCCCACGATGGGAGGCGTCCTCATAATACTGGCGATCGTCGTATCGACTCTTCTTTGGGCCGACCTGCGGAATCAATATATACTGTTGACGCTTCTCTCGTTCCTGTGGTTGGGCCTCGTCGGTTTCACGGACGATTACATAAAGGTCATAAAGAATAGGAACCTTGGCCTGACGCCGGGGAAGAAGTTTTTGAGCCAGGCGCTTCTCGGGATCGTCATAGCCGTCTTTGTAATGTATTGCACGCCGATACCGCCTACCCTGTCGATACCATTCGTAAAGAACTTCGCGCTAAACCTCGGGATATTATACATATTCTTCGTGATACTGGTCGTGGTAAGCGCGACTAATGCGGTGAATCTGACGGACGGGTTGGATGGGCTCGCGATAGGATGTACCATAATAGCGGCGATAACCTATTCCATCTTAAGCTATGTCTGCGGGAACTTTAAATTCAGCGATTATTTGCATATCTTCTACCTGCCCGGCGCGGGAGAGCTCTCGGTATTTTGCGCCGCGATGGTAGGGGCGGGGCTTGGATTCCTGTGGTTCAATTCGTATCCGGCGACGGTATTCATGGGCGACACGGGGTCCCTGGCGCTTGGCGGGGCTATAGGCATCGTGGCGATATTTATCAAGAAGGAACTTTTACTCTTCAGCGTCGGAGGCATATTCGTAATAGAGGCGCTCTCTGTGGTGCTGCAGGTGATCTGGTTCAAGACGACGAAGAAACGGTTATTTTTAATGGCTCCCCTGCACCACCATTTTCAGCTTCTCGGATGGGCGGAGTCGAAGGTCACGATAAGATTCTGGATAGTCGCGATCGTGTTGGCGCTACTTAGTTTGTCAACGCTGAAATTGCAGTAACCATTTGCCGACCGGGTCGGTCGACATGGTCGACCGACCCGGTCAAATCGGTTCATTATGAATGTAAAGAACAAACGAGTCACGGTGGTGGGCTTGGGAAATAGCGGCGTCAACGCTTGCCTTCTCCTTAAAGCTCGCGGCGCGGAGGTCAGGGCGACCGATTCCGGCGATTCTCCTGCTATACGCGACGCATCAAAGAAACTCGAGAACCGCGGCATCAGGGTCGAGACGGGAAGGCACACCGAAGATTTTATAAAGGGAAGTTCGCTCGTCATAGTGAGCCCCGGAGTCGAAGACGATTCCCCGGCCATGAAGTGGGCCGTTAGATACGGCATACCGGTGATAGGCGAGATGGAGCTGGGGTACCGGTTCTGCAAGGGCAGGATAATCGGAATAACCGGCACGAACGGAAAGAGCACCGTGGCCACTCTTATAGGCGAGGTGCTGAAAGACGCAGGCCTTGACGCGGTCGTCTGCGGCAATATAGGTAATTCGCTCTGCGGCGAGATCCCGCGGATAAAAGAAGAGACATGGGTGGTCCTCGAGGTAAGTTCCTTCCAGCTCGAGCGGATAGAAAAGTTCCGTCCCCACATAGCCGTGATCCTCAATATCCGCGATGATCACATGGACAGGTATGCGAAATTCACCGACTATTTTAACGAGAAGCTCAAGATATTTTCAAACCAGGACAAAAACGACTTCCTTATATTGAATAAAGACGCCGAAGAGCTGAAAGGGCTCGATAAGAAAACGCGCTCAAAAACGCTATTCTACAGCAGGCGCGAGAACGCAAATACCGTTTACGAGATGAAATTGAAAGGGCTCCACAATGTAGAAAATGTCCTTGCCTCTTCGACGGCCGCAATGCTGGCCGGGGTGAACGAGAGTTCGATAAAGAGGACGGTCGCTAACTTTCGCGGGCTTGCCCATAGATTCGAGACGGTCGATACTATAGGCGGCGTTGAGTATATCGATGACTCGAAAGGCACGACGGTCGACTCGACTTATAGGGCGCTCGAATCGTGCGAGAGGCCGGTAATACTGATAGCCGGCGGGAAAGATAAACACAGCGATTACGGCGCCGTAAAAGAGATCGCCAGGCGCAAGGTGAAGCGGCTCATACTGATAGGAGAGGCCGCCGGCGCGATCAGAAAAGCGCTTTCGAGCGCGGTGGCAATGGAAGATGCGAAGGACGTGGACGATGCCGTTTTGCAGGCCAGGGATGCGGGGGTGAGCGGCGATATAGTCTTATTGTCGCCGATGTGTTCCAGTTTTGACATGTTCAGCTCGTATAAGGAGCGCGGCGAGGTGTTTAAAAGCGCAGTGAGACGGCTTGAAGAAGGGGCCAGGGTCCAGGGACCAGGGGCCAGGAGAGCATGAGGGACATAAGAATATCCATATTCATGATAACGGCGATACTGGTGGCTATCGGCATCGTCATGATATATTCGGCAAGTTCGATATACGCATATTCGTCGATGGGGGACAGCCTCTATTTCTTAAAGAGGCACCTTTTATATCTCTCGCTCGGGATCTTGATGATGTTCGTCGCGATGACTATCGACCTCAATATACTTAAGAGGTTTGCGAAACCCATAGCGCTCGTCGCGATCCTGCTTCTTGTGCTTGTGCTCGTGCCGCACATAGGAAGCCAGACCGGCGGCGCGAAGCGCTGGTTCAAGATGGGGCCGTTCAGTTTTCAGCCGTCCGAATTCGCGAAAGTAGCGATGATAATATATATCTCCGACCTCGTTTCCAGGAAAGGGGCGGCCATAAAAAGTTTCTGGAAGAGCTATCTGCCCGCGATCATCGTGCTCGGCGCCGTCGTGGGACTGGTCCTGCTGGAGCCGGACCTCGGGACCGCGATCATCGTTTCATTTGTCGCATTCATCATACTTTATGTGAGCGGGGCAAGGCCGATATACATGTGGGCCTCTTTTTTAGCGAGCCTGCCGGTCCTTTATCTGCTTCTGTTCAAGGTCGCGTATAGAAGGAAGAGGCTCATGGTATTCATGAATCCATGGGCGGACAAGCGCGGCGCCGGATTCCAGATCATACAGTCTTTCGTTGCGCTCGGGAGCGGAGGGCCGTTCGGCGTGGGGCTCGGGCAGTCCAGGCAGAAATTATTCTATCTCCCGGCGTCGCACACGGACTTTATTTTTTCAATAATAGGTGAAGAACTGGGTTTTATCGGCGTCGCGGCTATTATCGCGCTCTTCTTCCTGTTCATCTGGCAGGGGATGAAGGTCGCCTTCAAGGCGCTCGACCCATTCGAGCGCTCGCTGGCGCTCGGGATAGTCTCGATGATAGCGCTGGAAGCGATAATCAATATAGGGGTCACGGCGGGGGCATTGCCGACGAAAGGGCTGCCGCTGCCTTTCATAAGTTACGGCGGAAGCGGGCTCATCTTTCACATCGCGGCGGTCGGCATACTTCTTAACATAGCGAAATCGTGCGAGACATGCAGATAAATCTTCATGGTAGCGCACCCTTAAGGGTGCGCTACAGGAGAAGGGTGCGTTGCAAATGACCAAGACGAAGAGACCGAAGATCCTGATCGCGGCGGGCGGCTCCGGAGGGCACATCTTCCCGGCGATAGCGATGGCCAGGGCGATGAGGGAGTCTTCCGACGTCGACATAAGGTTCATCGGCAGCTCTAAAGCTCTCGACAGAAGGATCCTCGAGAAAGAGGGTTTTAACTACTCGACGTTGTCGTCGAATAAATTTCCGTACGGCCTGTCGCTCGAACTTTTGCCGTTTTCATTTAAACTGATATTGGACATGATCAGGGCTAATGCGATAGTCCTTTCATACCGGCCGGACGTTGTCATAGGGTTCGGCGGATACATCGCGTCTCCGATAGTGCTGGCGGCGTCTATGTTCGGCATACCGAGGATAGTGCACGAACAGAATGTCGTGCCGGGGCGGGCCAACAGATTTTTGTTCAGGTTTGCCGACAAGATCGCCGTAAGTTTTAACGAAACGATGAAACTGACGGGCCCATCCGCCGCCAAATGCGTATTCACCGGTAACCCGATAAGGGGCGAGGTCCTGAAAGGGGACCGGGCGGGCGGGATAAAGAGATTCGGCCTGGATGAGGCGAAGTTCACGATACTCGTGATGGGCGGCAGCCAGGGCGCGCATTTTTTAAACGAAAATTTCATCGCCGCGTTCGAAAGCTTTGACGACGGGACGAGGCGCTCCTTCCAGGTGATACATCTGACGGGCGTAAAGGATTACGAGTGGGCGATAAAGACGTATTCGGCTCTGCAGGGCCTTGAATCGCGCGTATATTCGTTCATAGATAGGATAGAGGAGGCGTACAGCGCCGCGGACTTGATAGTGACGCGGGCGGGGGCTTCCGCGATATTTGAGGTGGCCCATTTCGCCAAGCCGATGATACTCGTGCCTTATCCGTTCGCGATGAACCACCAGGCCGAGAACGCGAAGGCCTTCAAGGATAACGGCGCGGCGATCATGATCGAGGAGAAGGATCTCATCCCAAAAATATTTAAGGAACATATATTGAGGCTCTTCCGCGATAAAGAGGAGAGGCGTAAATTAAGCGAAGCGGCTAAGCGCATGAGCGTGCCGGAAGCGTCGACGAATTTGGCGAGAGAGGTATTGAGGCTCACCCTGTAGGGCACACTTAAGTGTGCCCTACTACTGTTACATTATGAAAAAAACATTGTTATCGGATAAGAAGAATGTGCACTTTGTAGGTATCGGCGGCATCGGGATGAGCGCTCTCGCGCAGGTCCTCCTGGAGATGGATTATGAAGTCTCCGGGTCGGACATTGAGACGAGCGGCATAACGAAGCGGCTCGTCGAATCCGGCGGCAGGATATACGAGGGGCACAGCGCATCCAATCTGCCGAAGGATGCCGACCTCCTCGTCTACTCATCCTCGATATCCAAAGAGAACCCGGAACTCGTCGAGGCGAAGCGCCGCGGGATAAAGATAGTCCACCGCTCGGATGTCCTCGGCGGATTGTTCAACGGTAAATTGGGAATTGCGATAACGGGCACGCACGGCAAGACGACGACCACCTCGCTCATCTCGGTGATGCTGAAGTCGTCCGGGCTCGACCCGACGATAATCGTCGGCGGCGAGGTCGCGAGCCTGAACGGCAACGCGCGGCTGGGTAAAGGCACCCATGTCGTAGCTGAAGCCGACGAGAGCGACAGCTCATTCCTGCGGCTGAAGCCGTTTTACGCCGTAGTGACTAATGTCGAGATGGAGCACATCGACCACTTCCACACGCTAATGCTAGTCAAGAAGGCATACGGCGCGTTCATCGGCAATATAAAGAAGCGCGGGGTTCTATTCTATAATTACGATGACCAAAACTTACAGTCAGTTATCCATAGCTGTAGGGGAGGTTTAAACCTCCCCTACAGCTCGCGGAAAATTAAATTCCGCAGTTTCGGTTTTTCCGATAAGGCCGATATCTATCCTTCTAATATAAAGATGGACGGTTTCAGAACATCGTTCGATTGTATCAGGAGAGGGAAACCGCTCGGCAGGATAAATTTACGGATACCCGGAAGGCACAATATCATGAATGCCATGGCCGCGGTATCGGTCGGATTGGAGCTCGGGATCAATTTCAAAAAGATAGCGGGTTCACTCGCGAAGTTCGAAGGCACGAAGAGGCGGTTTCAGCTGAGGGCCGATTCGGGCGGCGTGATGCTGATAGACGATTACGCTCACCACCCGACGGAGATACGGGCTGTCCTGGACGCGAGCCGCGGCCTTAAAAGGAAGAGGACGATCGTCATATTCCAGCCGCACCGCTATACGCGCACCAAATTTTTGGCCGACGAGTTCGGCAGATGTTTCGGCGGGGCCGACAAGCTGATATTGACCGATATCTACGCCGCGAGCGAAGAACCGATAAAAGGCGTTTCGATAGATATGATCCGGGACAGGGTGATAGCTAACGGCATCGATGATGTCGTGGTCCTGAAAAAAGAGATGATAGCCGGCCATGTGATAGACCAAAAGAGGCCCGGTGATATGATCATAGTGATGGGCGCCGGGGATATCAAGAAGGTGGCGGATGAGCTTTGCGAAAAGTTGAAAGAAACGTCCGCAGAATTGAAGAAGATCGTTAAGGGCGAAGTTAAAACGGAAGAGCCGCTCGACAGCCACACCTCACTCAAGATCGGCGGCAAGGCATCTTTATGGTTCGAGCCCTCCGGCCTCGAAGACCTGAAGAAGGCCCTGGCCTTTGCCGCGAAGAAAAATCTCCCCACTTTTGTTATCGGCAACGGTTCCAACATATTGGCGAAGGACGAGGGCTTTAAGGGCATGTTGATCCGCCTGGCCGCCCGTGATTTTAAGACACTTGAGATCCACGGCACTTTCATGCGCGTCGGAGCGGGCTTCAGCCTGCCGAAGCTTGTGATGACCTGCTGCGATAAGGGCCTCGCGGGGCTCGAATCGCTCGTCGGGATACCCGGAACGGTCGGCGGCGCCATCTACATGAATGCCGGCGGCTGGACCAACCCCATATTCAGGAACATCGGCGAGGCCGTGCAATCGCTTAAAGTTATCTCCCCCCGCGGCAAGGTCAGGACGCTGAAGAAGGCGGATCTTAAGTTCGGATACAGGCATTCGAACCTCAGGAGCTATATAATAGTGGAAGCCCTCCTCAGGCTCAAGGATGGCGACAGGTCCGCGCTCATGTCGAGCTGTTCCAAGTTCCTGAAGATGAAGCGCGAGAAACAGGTGCTGGATATCCCGAGCGCGGGGTGCGTATTCAAGAATCCGCCCGGCTCTCAGTTCACGTGCGGACAGATGATAGATACGCTCGGCCTGAAGGGCAAGCGCATCGGGGATGCGGAGATCTCGGCAAAACACGCCAACTTTATATTGAATAGAGGCGGCGCTACTTCTAAAGACATGCTGGCGCTTATCGAGCTGGTTAAGGATAAGGTGAAGGAGAGTTACGATATTGACCTGGAGCTGGAGGTTAAGATACCATGATGCGTGTCGGGGTTTTGGCAGGGGGTGCGTCGAGCGAACGCGAAATAAGCCTTAAGTCCGGAAGGGCGGTCCATAATGCGCTCATCCAGGAGGGCATAGACGCTTTTTTTCTGGACGTGCGCGATAACATTTATGATATAATCAAATCCGAGCGGATGGATGTCGCTTTTCTAGCGCTGCACGGCGCCTTCGGCGAGGACGGGACGGTCCAGAGGATACTGGGCGCGGCGGGCATACCGTATACCGGCTCCGGGGAAGAGGCATCGCGCCTTGCCCTCGACAAGATCGCGTCGAAAGAGATATTCATAAAGCGCGGCATACCAACGCCGCGATTTATTGTATTGGATAAATCGAATTTAATAAGTAGGGCACACTTAAGTATGCCCTACCATGAGCAAGAGAGCGGGAGTAGGGGTAGGCCAGGTTTAAACCTGGCCTACAACGGTGAGTTCCCGATTGTTGTAAAACCTCAGCTCGAAGGCTCGAGCATCGGGCTTACGGTAGTCAGAGAAGAGCGAGAGCTAGAGAGCGCTCTTGCAAAAGCTTTTGAATACGGCCCGAAAGTTTTGATCGAGGAATACATCGCCGGCAGGGAGCTGACGGTCAGTGTGCTGGGCGAAGAAGCGCTTCCGGTGATAGAGATAGTCCCGAAAGACCATGTATACGATTACAAAGCGAAATACACTGACCCGGATACACAGTATCTCGTCCCCGCTCCGATAACCGAGGCCGAAGGGCTTAAGGCAAGAGAGCTGGCAAAGAGGGCGCATGATGCGCTCGGCTGCAGCGCGCTGTCGCGCACCGATATGATGATGGATGGTCGGGGGAGGATATTCGTTCTCGAGGTCAACACGATCCCCGGCATGACGGAGCGGTCGCTATTGCCGAAGGCGGCGCAGGCGGCTGGACTTGATTTCAATAAACTCTGCCTGAGACTGGTAAGAGAGGCGTATGAAAAAGCAAAGAAAGTTTAAGAAAGAAGACCTGGCGAAGAACGCTGTAAATATTCTCATCGCAGCCGTATTCCTGGCGAGCCTGTTTTTTCTATTCAAGGCATATCTTTACAGGGTGGACTATTTTCGTTTGAAGACGGTGGAGATAAGGGATACGTTCCTCGACCAGAAATCGATAACGGCGGTCAGGTCCAGGCTTTTGAACACATATAAAGGAAGGTCTGTCTTCGGCCTGAACCTCAAAGGCATAGCAGGCGCCTTGCAGAATTCGCATCCCGACGCGAAAGATATCGTGGTGCGGATAGCGCTTCCGGACAAGCTCGTCGTAAGTCTTAAACTGAGAAAGGCCGTCTGCATAGTTAAGAGCGACCGGCTCTACGCCGTCGACGAGGACGGAGTGATACTGCCGACGCTTGACCCGGCGACAAGCGCATGGGTGCCGACGGTCGAAGGCGTCTCCGTCAGGTCCGTCGACCGCAAGGCCGGGGCCATATCGTCGCCCGCGTTGAAGATCGCGATAGGGCTTTTGAGGAACATCAAAGATGTAAAGGTGGTGGCGGATTACGGCATCGACAACATGAATGTCAGGGACCTCGGGAATATCGTCTTTTATCTAAAAAATGGGGTGGAGGTAAGGATCGGCGGCGAACGTTTCAAAGAGCGCCTGGCGCTTCTTGCGAAGACGGTAAAGGACCCGCGGCTCGCATTGGACAGGATAAAATATATCGACCTGCGTTTTGACGACGCGGTGATAGGACCGAGATGAAGATCGGAAATAAGATAGTCAGGCCTGGATATCGGCTCCTCGAAAGTTTCTGCCGTCTCGGCGTCCATCGAAAAGAACGGCGCGTTCACGATCCTCGGCCAGGCGAGCGTCGGATCCAGGGGCGTTTCGCGCGGAGCGATCACAGACCTGAACGAGGCCGTCTCCTCGGTGTCGGGCGCATTCAAGAGGCTGCAGGGAAAGACGCATTCTTCCCCGGGCGAGATATACGTCAATATAAGCGGCGAATCCGTGAAAGGCAGCCGTTCGAAAGGGATGATACCGCTCACGACGCGCGGCCGCGAGATCACGACGTTCGACATGGCAAGATGCGTCGACGCCGCAAGCACCATCCACCTGCCGTTCGACCGCGAGATCGTCCACAAGATAGTGCATAAATTTTCCGTCGACGACCAGGCGTGGATAAAAAATCCCGCCGGCCTTTACGCATCCCGGCTCGCCTGCGAAGTCTATATCATCACGGCCAATGTCAGCAACATCCAGAATATATTCAAGTGCGTGAATCTCGCGGGCCATGACGCGAAGGAGGTAGTATTTACCGGGATAGCCGATGCGAGCGCGATCCTGGAAACCGAAGAGATGCAGGGCGGCGCCCTGATACTCGACATGGGTTCTTCGCTTACGCAGGTTTCGATATTTTTCGAGGGGACTTTGAACGTGATGGATATAATGGCGATCGGCGCCGAAGATATTAAAGGTGATTTTGCGTCGAGCGATGTATTTAGCCAGGTAGTGGCGAAAGTGAATTCGCGCCTGCAGGAATTCAACCTCACAGGTAATAAAATAAAGTCGGCCGCTCTTACCGGCGGCATAGCGTTCACCGAAGGCGTAATAGAGTTTCTCGAGGAGAAGCTTGCGCTTCCGGTAAAGATGGGCATCGCCAAAGATATCCGCGGCGAGATCTCCGGTGTAGACAGCATGAAGCTCTCGACCGCGATAGGGCTCGCCAAGTACGCCTGCAATAAATATGAAGAGAACCGCATCCGCAGCAGAAACTTCGCCAGCCGCATCTCCTCCACGGTCGTCGACATCTTCAACAACTACTTTTAGGATTTCAAAAAGTTAGCTATAATAGCTTGACATCTTTCAGCTATGTGCTAGACTAACAACACGTTTAATTTGCAGTAAAATTAATCAGACGCTTGGCAATTGCCAGGCGTTTTTGTTTTGTAAATAAATCGGTTTACTAAGTTAAAGAAACAAAACACAAGGAGCAAATAATAATGAATAGAATCAAACGAATAATCTCATCTGTAGTACTCACAGCATTCCTCCTCAACACCGCCCTGTCCGACTACGCCCTCGCGCAAAATGTAAATTACAGGCCCAACGCCGATAAGCTAAGTACTCCTAAATTGACAGACGACATCAACGGATTTACTCCTCAGCGGATGTTCGTGGCAAGGCAGACGCTCGAAACACTGCTTAGCAAGATAGCTGGTGAAAACAGGTCTATTTATCACATGTCCCGCGCTGAAGTTGCGAACGCGCTTACTAAAGCGTTCGAAGACCTGCCGAGAGAGGTGCGCGAAAAGACGCGATTCTTCTTTCACGAGATCCCCGATGTGGCCACGATGCCGGGACCTACTAATGGATTTTACCGTTTATGCGTGAGGTGCGATGTTAACGATCACGGCAGAGAAACGGTATATCTGACATTTGGACTTGATAGAGATGAAGCTGACGGATTTCCTGTGCAGGCATTTCCTAGAGCAGAAGCTGAATCAAGATACAACGAATTGCGCCGCATACAAAAAGAAGATACGAGAAATAATGTTGCGGATAAAAAATTAAAGCCCGGCGAGAAGCCGAGCGGGAATCCCGCGTTTTTACTCGATGCCATCGCCTCATCGGACCTGGATCTGGCGAAGATGCCCTCGATAACTTTGGAAGACATCCTTCCTGGATATTATGAATTCTGCAAGACCAAGGGCGTTGAGCCGGTCAAAAGGATCGATACTCTGCGTGATGATCTTTCCCGCAAGGAGAAATCCCTCGTTCGGCAAGGGTATCTTGAGAAGCCGGTCATGGAAAAGGGCAGGTACGTATATAAGGTAATGGAGAAGCTCCGCGCGAAAGCCGCGCTGGTAGCAGCGGAAAGAGAACCGGCAAATTCGGCAATAGTCAATGGCGGACCAAATGCGATCGCTGCAAAACTTTACAATCTTGCGAGAGACGTGGCAGCGAGAAAACTTAGGCTCAGTCTCAACGTTCACACCGGCGAGGGATCGGCGGCTTACGTTAGAGAACAGGCGAATGTGGCTGCCATTGAAACGGAATTTACTCGGCTTTTGGTGAAAGTGCGTGACAAAGATACATTCAAAGATACGCTCGATCGGACAAGAGATCTATTTACTATCGTAGCTAACAGTGCGGCGAGAGATAAAGGCTATTTTGCTCCTTTTCTAATGCAGATAGATCTTTGGGAGGAATCGATAACATCGAGACAAGCCGCGGAGGCCGTTGCAGTATTATCCGGTGTTTTTGACCAATTCAGAGCAATGTCAGGATTACCTGTTGTATTAAAAAATAAATGGCCTGAAACGTCCGGCTCTACGCTAAATGAGATATGGTCATCGATTTTTCATTCGCTTACATTTGAAGAGCCTATCTTTAGAAGAGTGGAAAGAGAAAGAACCGCGACTGCCGAACGCTCCACGGGCCGCCCCGCATTTGCTAACGCAAACAAAGATACGGACATAAAGCCGCTACCTGTCTACAAAATAACGAAATATAAAGGCGCGATAAGACCGGGGGAGGCAATGCGGGATGTTCTTAGCGATAGTAGCCCCCATGCAGCCGTGACCCCGGAAGCATATTTCATGTACAGAGGCATATTCAGGAGCCGGGAAGATGTGCAAAAAGCATTTTACGATAATATCATACGCTACGATATTACGATAATGCCGCCGGCACGATGGGGAATCGAAGCCGCGAAGACTTACGGCCATTTTCATGATCCTATCGAAAAGCCCGAGATATACCAGGTCATAAGCGGCGAGGCATGGTATCTGATGCAGAAGACCGATAGCGAAGGTAATGCTATAGACGTTATCATGGTGAGGGCCAGACCGGGAGAGTTTGTCATCATGCTGCCAGGGTACGGGCACGTCACTATAAATCCATCTGAGGACAGGCCTCTCATCATGGCAAACTGGCTGACATGGCATCAGGACTCCTTTTACGGCACGAAGGCCCAAACTTCTGAGGTAAATAAACGGCGTTCGTATAAAGAGAATAGAGGGGCTGCATACTATGCGAAAATCGGACGGAACGGAAAATTATGCATGATGCCCAATCTCAAATACGGGGAACCGGTGCATTACACACAGATGAGCCCTGCAGACAAGATCCCGGAATTCGGCCTGATAAAAGGCGAGCCTATATATAATTTAGTGGAGCGGGAAGACTTCGCTTCCTGTGTAAGATTTTTGAACTATCCGGCCGACTACTCGGGATTGCTTAAACCGGAGAATACGTTAACGGAAACGCCTTCCGATGATATTGTGCCGGTAGAGATGCCGACGGATCAAGCCGTCCTCAAGACCGCCACTGACAAAAAAGCAGCGCAAGCCGCGGCGGAGCGGAATGCGGAATCGCAAATTGTTCCTCTCAATCCCGCCGAGCTGAAAGGCGTGTGGGCGGCGTTCACATACAACTTTGATAATTCAGGCCTCGTCAGTGTCAGGCCGGGAAATCTGCCGTCGATCAAAGAGACGAGGTTCCCCGGTCAGTCGGACCGCGGAGAAGAATACGCGTTTGATCTGCGGTTAGGGGCGCAAGCCGATAAGAACGGCGTGAATTCATTAAACGAATTGCAGGACAGGCTTAGATCGAAGTTCCCGGATATCACCAAGCTCTACCTGCCGACTGCCGAAAGTTTTCATATAGCTCTCGCCGGCCGTTATCCGGATAAAAAATTAGGACCATTGTCGGAAGATCTTATTATGAAGACGGTTTCATATCTGCGGGAACGCATCATCCGGTCCGGGACAGATAGATTTATGATAACTATCTCGGGCCTGAAAAGGACCACCAACGGCACCATCGTACTCGAGCTAACGGAAAATACGATGCTGGGCCAGCTTCGCGGCAATGTATCTGAGGCTATGAGATCGGCCGGTTGGAATATGGAAAAGGAAGTGAGGGCCAATCTCACCTTCGGAGGCATTATTACATTAGGCAGGATCATTCCTAATTTGGAAGGCAATTGGGTATTCATGGGCGAAGACGAGCTTCGGAGACTTGATAGAGAGATCTCGATAATCAGTGAAGAGCTTAAGAGGGCTCCCATCGGCATCGAATTCGATACTGTCTCGTTCGTCCATCCGGCGAGAGAATTCCTCTCCGTGGGATGGGAAAGCGAAATAAAAATCCCTCTAGGCAAAACTGATGCGGCGCAGATCACGGCGCAAGGCGCGGCGGAAGCGAAGGTCAAAGTGCTCTTTGCAGATTATCCGGCGAACCCGCGAATGCTTGATGACATCCGTCCGCAGCTTTTAGAAAGATTTGGCGGTAAACTTGGATTTACAACCGAACATGGCAATGGAAAAGACGCAACATGGCTTCGCGCTAAGATCGAAACTGAAAAGCCGAATGTTATAGTAGTTCGCTCAGAGACAACAGCTTTTAACGGCAAGGATCCTTCGATCTTTGAATTTGCTAAGCAGCACGGCCTCAAGGCGATCATTCGTGCCGGAGTAGGATACGACAATATAGATGTTGATATGGCAGCTGAACACGGGATCTCAGTAGGCCGCACGCACGGAAGCGCGAATTCTGTCGCTGATCTGGCGCTGACATTTTTATTCGCTTCTATCTCGGAGAACGGCAGCTTTCCGGGTGTAAGAAGACAAAGTTCTCAGGGTTCTGCTTTCCATCCCGGCATTAAGGAATTGCTCAAAACCGATCCAGCCGAATATAAACAACTTATACTTAAGAGCAAAAAGTGGGCAGGGGTTCCCGAAGCCGAGAGGCCTGCGCTTGTCGAGAGCTTTGTAAGCGACGTGCTTTCGCCGCTTGAAAGAAATGACCTGGCTTCTATAGCTAAGGCGTTAAAAGGTAAGACTATAGGCATCCTTGGCTGGGGGCAGATCGCCCAGGCAACAGCCAGTAAGTTAAAGAGTATTGCCGATACATATGAGGTATCATTTACTGTTTTAGTTTATTCGCGCAGTTTAACGGCTGATAACCCGCTTCTCAAGGAATTAGGATTTATTGCTGTCTCGCGGGAAGATCTCTTTAAAAGGTCCAATATAGTTACTATCCATCTCCCGGGTATTGCAGGCCTTGAGCTGACTTCGGAAGAGCTAAGTAATAAAAGACTTCAGACTATCGTTAACACGTCCCGGTCCAGCCTTGTCAAGCCGGAGCTCCTTACGCCATTGGTTAAGAGTGGAAAATTGAAATATTACGGCGATCTGGATATGACGCCGGAACTTTATCAGTTGATCAAAGAGAATCCTAAGAATGCCGTCATCTTCCCTCATATTGCTGCTTCGACCAAAGATGGTTCGACCGGCGTCGAGGCGAGGACCATCCCCGCGCTAGTTGACATGGCCGAGCTTCTTTTGAACGGAAAAATTTCATCCGAAGAACAGGTGCTTGACATCGTGAATGGGGTAACGCCGGAGCGGATCGTTTCAGGCGCTAATACCGCGTCAGCTCAAGCCGCGGCGGCGGGAGCTGTCTCTAAAGCCGAATCAGGCTGGCGCGGAGAACTCTGGAAAAAGGCAGAGCTTGCGGCATTTTTAGATAAAGAGTTTGATACCAAAAAGGCGCTTTCCGCCGGCCCGATTTTTGTGCCAAGGGCCGTAGTCCCGAATGAAGCGAGGATGGGCTTAACGCCGGTCGGCATTAAATTTTTGCGCGACATAGGCGTTAAAAATCCTATTTATGTTCAAGAAGGTTTAGGCATTAACCGCGACACCGGTGAAATCTATTTTTCTAATGACGAATACCTGGCAACAGGAGCCGAGGTGCTTGCGTGGGAGGATTTTGCGGAAAAGGCGCAAAGCGTTGGCCCAAAGATCGTGGTTAATACGAAGGATCCGCAAGAGTCCGAATTTCCTATTCTCAAAGACGCGGTTTTATTGGCGTATTTACATCTGGCGGCTCATCCCGCGCTTGCCCGAAACCTGTGCGATGTCATTGCGAGCGGCGTTGCTTACGAAACGATATCTTACGATGACAATGGAATCCTGCGCACTCCAGTTCTTGCTCCGGCAAGTCACGCAGCAGGCTGGTTGTCCGCGGTTCGTTACGCAGAAACGGTGCTGGCGAAAAAGGCAGGATTAGACTTAAGGTCGCCTGCGACGCAAGAACAGATGGAGAAATGGTTCCGTGAGGATGTTGAGTCATATCCCGGGATGCCGCGGCGTCTTGCCGGGGCCCTTTATCGCAAGACGGTTGTTGTTTTGGGCGGGGGGGAAGTAGGGGCGAGCGCTGCATTCGCAGCCGCGGACATGGGGGCCTCTGTTTATATCACCGAGATCAATGTTAATCGTGTTCTCGAGCTTGAGCGGATGATAGCCGAGCGGCGCGCCAGAAGCGCTGCGGGTTCTATCGAAGTAGTTATAAGAAATCAGCAAATGTATCCGGCGATCGACAAGGACGAAATCCGCGAGAATCTGTGGAGAGCCGACGCCATTATAGGCGCCTATTATGTCGAAGGCGCCAAGCCTTCCGTTGAGATCGACCATACGCTTTATCAATTGCTTAAAAAAAGCGGGCAACTTGAATATGTCGCTGATCCCCCGATCGATCAGGGCGGCAGCATCGCAATAAGGCCCGGCGCAGAAGTTTCAGTTGAGCGCGCTTACAGGGATGGATGGGTGATGGAAGACGGCGTTTCGCAGTTTACCGTCAGGAATATGCCCAGCGCCGTGCCGCTTCAAATCTCTCTCGACCTTGAGCGGGCCAAGATGCCGTATCTTGCGTCGCTTCTCATGGGGTCAGAAAAAGCCATTGCCGCTTTTCCCGAACTTGCCAGCGGCTTCAATATATATAACGGGAAGGTAACCCATCCGAATGTCGCCAGGGACATCGGGAAAGAGTATGTCCCGCTGGAGAAAGTCCTTTCCGATGCCAGGGCGAAAGCGGGACCTGATATGCAGAAAATTAGGAGGCTCGCTGATTTCGGAAATCGTGGACGCGTATTTATGGGGGATGAGCAACGGAATGTTGGAATGCAGCAACCGTCGTTGTATAGAGGAACGACATCGCAAGCCGCGGCGGGTTCGGAGCTTTCAGCGATCAGCTCTCAGCCTTCAGCTAAAGCCGCGCAAGCCGAGGCGGAGAAGCAGACATTGCAAGCTATGGAATGGGAAACAGGTAGTGTGAACGTTGATGAACTTACATCTGAATATATTCCGGATGAAGCGGAGAAAGTTCTTAAGCAAGGCCGCGGGGAAGAGCAATTAGCAAAGGTGAGTGAATTGGCGGACAAAGCTCACCAAGAAGGCAATCAAGCGGCGGAAATCACTTACAGACATGATTTATTGTTTAATGGTTATCAAGTGGAGATACAAATTGCTGGACTTAAACGTATTGCGGAGGGAGAAGGCGTAATAGCATCAATGGCGCATGCTTTAGTCTTAAAATATGAAGAATCGCAATCCGCAGTACACAGTACGCCGTCCGCAGTACAAACAACAGCGCAAGCCGCGGCGATGGAAGAGAAGGGTCAAGGGTCAAGGGTCAAGGGTCAAGGGGCAGAGCCAGCGCAAGCCGCGCCCGCCCGCCGAAGCTCCACCGAATCTGCGAGTACAAGCGAAGGCGGGGCGGCGGAAATGGCGAGCGAAACAATTATGCTGTTGGAAGCTGCGGATATCAATATCAGCCTGATACACGAACTTATGCCGCTAATCAATCCGACAAAGCCCGTTACGGTCGCGGAAATGATCCAATTGTTGAGGGATAGGAGAATAGTGCAGAGCGAAAGCGGTAGAGAACTATTGTTTACGGGAGTAAGCGAAATGCCGCTTAACGGAAATATGATCGAAGCTATCCGTCGTATCCTCGAATCCGAATCTATGCTGAAAGAAGAAGTGCCGGGCAAGCCTGCAGCGCCGGAAATGGCGAGCGAAAGAGACATGCCCGCCACCGGCGGTGATCTGTCGTGGAGCGGCGGGATGAGCTTGTATGACCTTGAGCAGTTGGTAAAGAATGGAAATACCGCAGAGCTTGTCCAGCCGGGGTTACATCGCCAGGCTGATTATATACGAGATCTTATCGCTAAACATTACCCGGGCATATTAGAAGTATACGAAAGAAGACTTGCGGAGGCGCAAGCCGTGGTGGCGGGAAAATTAGCGTATATTGCTGAAATCTTCGAGTCGTCGACCCCTCAACAGCAATTGAATCTCATCGATAAAACAGCCGAACTGATGCGTAACGAGCCACAGGCGATCTATCTGTTGGCAGAGATAGCGCTTCGCGCTGCCAGTACCGGCATCAGGGATCATGCAAGGAAGGCGTTTGATGAAGCATCGCTTCGGGTGGGAACGAACGGGTATATCCATTGGGCGGTTTTGAAAACAGTGGGCGGTTCACATGATTTTAATGACATAAGAAAAATATTCATTGGGGGTACGGATCCAAGGATTCAAGAAATTCTTTCCGAGCTATATGTCAAGGATGCAGTGCGTCAGGTAGCCGCCATCAGGAGGTTAGGCGAGATGGTATCAAAACATCCGGCCGCCGTATATTTACTGCTTGAACTCACCAGCGACGGAGCGAGTTATCGTATCAACGCTGAAGCCGTGAAGGTGCTTGCGAAGGCCAGAATAAATTCGCCTCTTATCATGGAGGTCTTAGATGCTATCCATATGCAGCAGCTTCAATTTAGCCGTTGCGAATCGGATAATGAAAAATTATGGTCAGCGGTATCAACAGCCAAAAGTCGGCTTAAAAAAGTTAAGGAGACATCTTTACGGGATGTGTTCAGAGAAACGCGGTTCAAAGGGCAGTACGACCTCGGTAAGGATATAGATATTGCCGTAACGGTTATTGCATTCTCACGATTGGCATTGGGATCAAATGTCAGCCCTACCTGTTTCGGTTTTTTAATGGACTTCCCTGATCTGGAACAATTCCGCGAAGCCTATAAGGCAGCCCCGGAAGCCAGGCAGTCGTTCACTCTTGCAGACTACGGTAATGTGTATGAGTATTTGAAAAGAGAGGAAGAAAAATGGTGGCCCTACGAGAAGTTACTAAAAGAAGGATATTCTAAATCAAGAGCGGAGGAAGCTCTTTATGGCGAGATTGATTCGCTTGTATATCGGGGCATTTTAGAGAAGACTCCCGCCGCGGAAAAACCGGTTAAATTCAGGTTAACCCCAAAAGGAGTCAAGCTTATATATGCCATCAGAGTGATGAGGATTTACATTGACAATGCACGTAGTGCTGTTTATGGTTCACAGAAGGATTGGCCGAAGGCAGCAGTTGATGCGAGGAACAAGCTCTGGGATGACCTTCAACAGCTTAAGATGTTGGATGGCCCGGCACTCGTCAGAGAAATCGTCTCCCGCGGAACAGAATGGTCCGGTATCAGTAACATGTTAAGCATTCATAAGAGAGAGATGCCCGAAAATAGCTATACCTATGTGCTTGAGGAAAATATAAGGTTAGCGGAAAGCCAAGCAAAAAGCGTCTATGGTCTTATCAATCAGAATATAGGCAAAAGCCGGGAGGTGCCACAAACTTCAGCGCAAGCCGCGGCGGAAGCGAAACCCGCTAAACCCATGCCCGCTGCCGGCAGTGAGCAATCCTGGAGCGGCGGGATGAGCCTATATGACCTTGAGCAGTTGGTAAAGAATGGAAATATCGCAGAGCTTGTCCAGCCCGGTTTATGGCTTCAGTCAGATGCTATACATGAGCTTATCGTTAACGAGCACGATCCCGCTTTGCTTGTGAGATACACTGAAAGGCTCGCGCAAGTAAAAAAAGCGGCTATAGAAAAGAATCAAGCCGCTAATATGACACCGCAGGAAGCCATCGATTATTTGGCGGGTTTAAAACTTCCTTCCACCGATGATATCTACGACTCATTCAGGAGGACTTTTGCGCGCAACCCATCTGAGCTTGCTGAGTTCGAGAGATTGCTTGCGGCGGCGGAGAAAACTTGGTCAGCCGAACAGCGTCAGCCAGCCAGTCAGGAAGCTTACGATTGGAACGACGCCGAAAAGGTCCTGTCATATCCGGCGACAGCTCTGGGTAAGTTGAATAACCGTATTAAAATAGCTTTTATCCGGTTAGATATTAAGACCATCGAAGACCTCTTGAAGCAGGATCCCAAAAGCTTCCTTATTTTAAATGATTTTAAAGAAACCGATCTTGAGGAACTGCGGCTTGCCGTAGCTGAGCGCGGCCTTGCTTTAAAAGATGAGAATTTAGGTTTAATGCTGGGCCAGAAACTCGCCGAGCTTTATCATATGAAAATCCCGGAAGGCGTTGATGTGTCAAGAAAAGATAATGAAGTCCGAAGAACTATTTATAATGCCCTGGTTAGAGGGCTGTCGGACAACTCATTATCGGAGCTGAGGTCCGGCAATAGCCAGCGGGATGGTGTGATATTCATGATACATAGCGGCGATGACGCCAGGCCGATATTCTATATCAACATCGGCAAGATCAGAGATGGCTCGACCTTCCACATGATGAGGATAGATAGTGCCGGCATGGGTACCGAAGGCATAACCTTCAGCTCATTGGCTATCCAGGATGCCAAGGTTTATCAGGTGAATGAAGCGCGGCTAAGAGTGCTGTTATTTGATGCCGAAACTGCGGTCAGCGGAAAGAGGGCGCAAGTCTCAGCGGTGGCGAAAAAGGTTGCGGATACTGCTTCTTCCGATGATATAAGCGTTCTTCCTACGCTGGATCCGTGGGAAGCGGATTTTGGGGTACGTCAAAGCGGGTTTGATGATTATCCTGAGAGCGTGGAAATGAAGAAAGCGCCAGCGCAAGCCGAGGCGGCACGGGCGGCTCTCCCGACTCTTGAAGAGCTGATGACTGTGGTCAGAGCGAACATTGCCAAAGGGGCCGATGCGGTTGTGAATGCGTTGAGACCGGAATTAAAAGGCAGCGGTGTTGCTATTACAGCCGCTTCCGATAGCTCCCTCGTCTTTACATATCGCGCTTATTCAAAGCCACTCACATCTGATGTGACAGTTACGATAGTTACGCCTTTTTCGGACGGGGAGATAGAAAAGGCGCTCACAAGGATACTTAATGATGAAGCGCCTCACGAAGCGGTCGCCAGGAATTCATCATTGGAGACTTTGCAGTTGCCTGCCGGTCCCGAAGAGATCACGGCCCTTGGCAGGACAATAGCCGATGAATCTCAGGGCCGGTACAATCTTCTCCTTCCGATGGAGTTCTTTGCAGGTAAGCTTGCCGAACATCAGCAGAGATTCGGTTCGCGGTTTAAGTTAGACGGCGTGAGCGGCCTTACGAAAGCGGCTGTATCTCCCGACGAGGCTGGCAGAGAGTATGTCGACAAACTTCTTGAGAAGATCGGTGCGGGTGAAGAGAGCCTGACCATAGCGATAGTCCCGTCGGGCCTCGCCGCGAGCCAGGTCGAACGGCTAAAGTCAATAAAAGGAATAAGAGTCATCGCTATGGATATAGGTTTGCTTCAGAGCATGAGCGATCCCGCAGGCATGAAGGATAAAGAGTCTTTCCAGGTCAACACCTACGCCATGATGTACGCGATGCGTAACGTCAAAGGCGCAGGCGACGAGACATTACTTCGCAAGATACTCGATTACTTCATATCGGGCCATCTTGATCTAGCTGAAGGCATGACATTAAAAGCATACATCGAAGCGTTGGTTAACAATGATGTGGAACGTATGATAAAGGCGTGCCTCAAGCCGGCAATGCCTGTCAACGCCAAGGAAGAGCACGATAACTTGTCGTATCCGTTGATATTCGCGTAATAGGATATTGTTTTTACGGTAATATTATGTTAATATCCTGTTATGATAATCGATACCCATTGCCATCTCGATTTTCCTGATTTTGACAGGGACCGGGATGGTGTCATAGATAGAGCGAAAAAGGCGGGCGTTACCGCAATAATTAACGTCGGAAGCTCGATCGAAGGGACCAATCGCGCGCTTCAGCTTGCCAGATCCCACGATATCGTCTACGCTACGCTCGGCGTCCATCCTCACGAAGCAAAATCCGTTACAGATGAAGTTATAAAAGATTTTAAGGCGCTCTCAGGTAGGGCACACTTAAGTGTGCCCTACAATAGTAGTAAAGTAGTTGCGATCGGAGAGGTCGGGCTTGATTATTATCGCAATCTCTCGCCAAAAGAAGAGCAAATTGCGGCCTTCAGGAAATTTATCGATCTCGCCCGGGAACTTGACCTGCCGTTGATAATCCATTCGCGCGAAGCAAATGAGGACGTGCTTAAAATACTCAGGGTCAAGGGTCAAGGGTCAAGGGTCAGGGGAGTCATACACTGTTTTTCCGGCGACGAGACCTTTCTCAAAAAATGCCTCGACCTCGGCCTCTACGTTTCGTTCACCTGCAACCTCACCTTCAAGAGTGCCGGCGATCTGCGAAAAATAGCCAAGGCAGTTCCGGTTGAGCGGCTGCTGCTCGAGACCGACGCGCCGTTTTTAGCGCCGCAGAAATACCGCGGCAAAAGAAATGAGCCGGCATATCTTACATATCTCGTAGATGAGTGGGTTGAATTGACAGGGTTGACACAGGATGACATCGAGAGAATAACGACCCATAATGCTAATGCCCTTTTCAAATTATACCCGGCCGAAAAGCCAAGGATCGCCTACGAGATACGGGATTCCCTGTATCTCAACATAACGAACCAGTGCACCAACCTCTGCAATTTTTGCATACGGACCAAGACAGATTTTGTCAAAGGGCATAACCTCTCACTTGACAAGGAGCCGACCGTCGACGAGATACTGAAAGCTGCCGGCGATATTTCAAAATACAGAGAAGTGGTCTTCTGCGGTTATGGCGAGCCGACGATGCGGTTCGATGTTGTAAAGGCCGTAGCGAAGTGGGTCCAGGGGCAAGGGTCCAGGGTCCGGCTGGTTACTAATGGCCATGGAGACCTCATAAACTCCCGGCCGATAGCGGCGGAGCTCAAAGGATTGGTCGATAAGGTTTCCGTTTCGCTCAACGCCGAGTCCGAAGAGAAATATAACGAGCTATGCGCGCCGAAATTCGGGCCTAGCAGTTTCAAGAGCGTTATAGAGTTCATGAAGGATTGCGTAAGGCACGGCATCGAGACAGAGGTAACATGCCTCGATATCGATGGTATAGACCTTAATAAATGCGAAGAGATCGCCAAGGGCGCAGGCGCAAAATTTCGCTTGAGAAGATACGGCATCACGGGGTAACTCATGGCAGTATTATTGAAATTTATACAACGCGAACGCCTATACATACTTCTCCTGACATTCGTGATATTGGTGGCCGTGTTGGCGTCGTCGTCCGATAGCAAGAAAGCCAAGGGCAAGAGCCAGAAGGCGCAAGTCTCGGCCACGGCCGTTAAGGAAGACCAGGCGGCCAAAGAGGCCCGGATAGAAAAGGCGATCCGCGAGAATGGCCATCTCGCAGTGATCTTTATCGTGGCGTCACTTTTTATTCTACTCGTACTCATCATCGGGATCGTCATCGACGGCATACTTATTTCCGGAAGATTTTATGACAGGAAGGACGATATACGCACCTGCGAGATAGCTGTCCCGAGCTGGAGCATATGGGATGTCGGAAGAGTGGTCGTGCTCTTCCTGTTCTTCGGTTACATGATCGTCATTACAGAGTCTCTTCTCGCGAAGACTGTGCCTCTTTTTAAGAATGACGACTTCAGGGCGGTTCTGAACTCTTCGTTCCTCGACGGCTTAAGCGTTATAGTCATCATATATTTCGTCGTCGGGCAGTATAAAGAGAAGCTTAGATCCGTCGGCATAAACTTCAAGAATTTTCTCGCGAACGTATTTTACGGCGTCGTCGGGTATGTCGCCGCGATACCCATCCTGTTCCTCGTGCTCATGCTGACGGCGGTGATAATAAGGCTTATGAACTATTCTCCAAGAGAGCAGATCGTCGTCGAGATGTTCATGCGGCAGACGAACCCGGCGTTCCTTATTTACACCAGCATCTTCGCCGCGATCGCCGGGCCGATCGCCGAAGAATTATTTTTCCGCGGATTCATGTACAGCGCTGTAAAGAAATATATCGGGATATTCTGGGCTACGATGATAACGGCGTCGATATTCGCGTTTCTGCACGGGCATGTCGTGGGATTTCTGCCGATAATGGTGCTTGGTATCCTCTTGGCGTACCTTTATGAGAGAACCGGCACGCTCGTTTCGTCGATAACGGTCCATATGTGTCATAATTTCAGCATGGTCCTTCTGGTATTTCTGGCAAAATCGGTGAAGGGGATATGAAACCTAACTTAGACAAACTCAGATGGTTCCATATGCAATAGTATGAGGTAGGCATATGACAAAGGTCTCGATAATGAGGTGCCCGGATTATAACGCAGAGCGCGTCTTCGACGCGGTCTCGCGCGCCGTAGATCTCGTCGGCGGGATCGGGAGCGTTGTGAAACCGGGGATGAAGGTGCTTCTCAAGCCGAACCTTCTTTCGGCCAGGACGCCGGAAGAGGCTGTCTGCACGCATCCCGAAGTCGTGAGGGCGGTCGTGCGGCTCGTCAAGGGCGCTGGAGGCATTCCCTTAATAGGCGATTCTCCCGGCGGATACGGTGCGAACATCGATGAGGTATTCGAAAGATCCGGCATGCTGGGCGTTTCAAAATCAGAAGGCGTGGAACTCGTGAAGTTCACCGCCTCAAAATCTGTCGACGGGATACCGTTCGCGCGCCACATCTTTGAATGCGACAGCATCATATCGATACCGAAGATGAAGACGCACGGCATAACCCTGATCACGGCCGCGGTGAAGAACATGTACGGCGCCGTTGTGGGGCTCTACAAGGCCGAGCGCCATTCTATATCACCTAAAGAGGAGGATTTCGCGAAGGTCATCGCGAAAGTATATGCGATAGCTCGTCCGCACCTCACGATCCTCGACGCTATTACGGCGATGGAAGGGGACGGGCCGTCCGCAGGAGTCCCCCGCAACCTGAATTTTATAATGGCGGGCAAAGATGCGGTGGCTATAGATGCGGTAGCGGCCAGGATAGTGGGGCTCACGCCCCTCGAGGTGCTTGTTACAAGAGAGGCCTACGAGCGGGAGCTCGGCGAGGCCGACCTCGAGAAGATAGAGATAGCAGGCGACAACGTCGACAGTTTTGTGACGACAAATTTCAAATTGCCGGCGACGGCCTTCTATAAGATGATACCGGATGGAGTGGTGAAGATGATCGCGGCCCTAATGCGGTTCAAGCCCGTCATAGACGAGCTCGTTTGTACCAGGTGCAGGCTCTGTAAGCTTACCTGTCCGGTCAGCGCGATCGAGGTCGAGAAGGAATCTTGTTCCATAGATTACAAAAAATGTGTAAAATGTCTGTGTTGCCAGGAGGTCTGCCCGTACAGGGCGATAGGGATCAAACGGAGCCTTCTTGCGAAACTAATGTGGGGATAAAGGAATTGAGTTTTATGTCCGTAAAAACTATATTTTGGAAGAACGGAAAGGTCAAACTTGTGGACCAGACGCTCCTGCCGGGAGAGTTTAAATATATCTCCTGCCGGGACGTGACGACGCTCTGGCACGCGATCAAGCGCCTGCAGGTACGCGGCGCTCCCGCGATAGGCGTGGCGGGCGCGCTCGGTATTTTACTCGGGATGAAAGCGTCTAAGGCAAAAGACGGCCGCGCACTGGCGAGGGATATCGAAAAGTGCGCCAAATATCTCGTCTCGTCGCGCCCGACGGCAGTGAACCTCTTTTGGGCGCTCGCGAGGATGCGGTGCAAGGCGGAAGAAAATTTGGGTAAGAGTGTGCCGGAAATAAAAAAGATATTGCATCGCGAAGCGATGAAGATACTGGCCGAGGACAAGGCGGCGTGCCGCGCGATGGCGCGCCATGGAGCAAAGCTTGTGAAGTCAGGCGATACGATATTGACCCACTGTAATGCGGGCGGCCTCGCGACGGCCGATTACGGCACGGCGCTCGGAGTGCTGTTTGAGGCGAAAAAGCAGGGTAAGCGTATTAAGGTTTACGCCGACGAGACACGGCCGCTCTTGCAGGGTGCGCGGCTTACGACCTGGGAACTCATGCACGAAGGTATTGACACCACGCTCATCTGCGACAATATGGCCGCATCGCTCATGGCGAAGGGTAGAATAGACAAGGTCTTCGTCGGGGCGGACAGGATAGCGTCGAACGGCGATGCCGCGAATAAGATCGGCACATACAACGTCGCGGTCCTTGCAAAATATCACAGGGTGCCTTTCTATGTCGTGGCGCCGCTATCGACATTCGATTTCAATATCAGGACCGGCAAAGAGATACCGATAGAGGAACGAGATGCCGATGAGGTTAGGACGATATCCGGCAGGCTGGTAGCGCCGGCCAGTGTCAAAGTTTACAATCCGGCCTTCGACGTCACGCCGAACGAACTGATTACAGCAATTGTTACGGATAAGGGCATATTCAAAAAACCGTACACGAAAAGCTTAAAGGTATTATATGCGAATAAAAGATCTAGGTGAAATAGGGTTAATAAGACGCGTTGCCCGCAAGGTGCGCACGGATAGCTCTGTCGTTAAAGGTATCGGCGACGACACCGCCGTTATAAAGTGGACGCATGACAAATATTTACTCTTCACCTGCGATATGCTCGTCGAGGATGTCCATTTCCACCGCAAGCTCGCAACTCCGTTCCAGATAGGCTGGAAGGCACTCGCCCGCAATATAAGCGACATCGCTGCGATGGGCGGTGTACCGCGGTATGCTCTAATATCTATCGGGCTCGAGTCTAATTTACCGGTTTCTTTTGCGGACGGTATATTTAAAGGCATGAATGCGCTTGCCAAAAAATTCAAGATAAATTTAGTCGGGGGAGACACGGTAAGATCGAAAAGAATAGTCGTCGACGTTTCGCTTATAGGCGAGGTGGAGAAAAAGCACCTGGCGTTACGCAGCGGCGCCAGAAAAGGCGACGCCATATTCGTAACGGGATTTCTCGGCGGTTCGATAAAGGGCAAGCACCTCGATTTTATGCCGAGGTTTGGCGAAGCGCGGCAGCTCGTAAAAAATTTTAAGATAAGCTCGATGATCGATATCTCCGACGGGCTTCTTCTCGATTTATCCAGGGTGCTCGATGCAAGTTCTGCGGGAGCATTGATATATGAAGACCTGATCCCTCTTTCTAAGTGCGCCTCATCGTTCGAAAGCGCTGTGACGGACGGCGAAGATTTTGAGCTGCTATTCACAATGCCGCACAGAGAAGCCGAACGCCTTATCAGGCACAATGTTTCGCAATTCGACGTGCCGGTTAGTCTTATAGGAGAGATCACTTCAAAGAAGCGCGGCTACAGGTTAGTCGGCAGTGACTGGAAAGAGAAACGAATCGAAAAGAAAGGATACACCCACTTTTAGCAGACAAGCCAAGGTAGGGGAGGTTTAAACCTCCCCTACCATTGTGGATAGTTTATATATTCAATATGAAATTTATTTCAAATAGTGTTGAAGAGACGATCGGGATAGGGAAGACGCTAGCCAAGAAACTAAAGCGCGGCGACTGCGTCGCGCTCGTCGGAGATCTCGGGAGCGGGAAGACGATATTGACGAAAGGCATTGCCGAGGGCCTCGGAGTTAAGAATCCCCGTTACGTCAATAGCCCGACGTTCGTCATCATAAAAGAGTATAAAGGAAAACTTCCACTATACCATTTTGATTTATATCGTCTGAACAAGTCGACGCTCATTGACGCCGAAAGCTACGAAGAATATTTTTATGATGACGGCGTAACGGTCATAGAATGGGCGGACAAGATCAGGGAACTGCTTCCTCGAAAGCATATTGAAGTGAGATTAGAGGTTGCGGGGGAGAGCAAGAGAAGGATAGAGGTAAAGAATTATAAATGACGATATTGGCGATCGATACATCAACTGACTATCTGAGTCTCGCGGTAATGCGTGAGGAAAAGATCGTAGGCAGATTTCACCGCCGCTCTCACATGCGCCATTCGAGCCTGCTCGTGCCGATGATAGAAAAACTATTGAAGAAGGCGCGCGTCAAATTGAATGCAATCGATTGTTTCGCGGTAAGCATAGGTCCCGGATCATTTACCGGGCTTCGTATAGGAGTAGTTACGGTAAAGGGGCTTTCATACGCATTGAATAAACCTGTAGTTCAGGTCCCGACGCTCGATGTGATCGCGGAGAACGCGAGAAAGTTTAAAGGAATTATCTGCCCGGTCCTTGACGCGAGAAAGAACAAAGTCTATGCGTGCCTCTACCGCTCCGACGGCAAAAGTGTAAAAAGAATATCAAAATATCTACTTCTTCCCGTAGCAGGGCTTTTGGAAAAATGCGCAAAGCATAAGCATGATAAGATAGCCCTACTTGGCGACGCGCTCGACCTTGTCGACCGGGTCGGTGGGACCGGGTCGGTGGGACCGGGTCGGTGGGAGCGGTTAGGGCGGTGGCATCCGAGAGCGGATGTGGTGGCGAGGCTAGGGCTTGAATATTTCAAAAAGAAGAAGTTTACGGCAGTCGAAGACCTCGAGCCGATGTATCTATATTCAAGGGAGTGCGATATTAAAGGGATATGATAACCGTGTAGCGCACCCTTAAGGGTGCGCTACGGCTGTGGATAACTTATGGCAGAGATAAAAGTTACGACGAAGAACGGGCATACGAAGCCGCATTACAGGCCGACATGGGCGGAGATCGACCTCTCGGCGATCGAGCATAACTACAAGCATGTGCGCAAGCTCGTCGGGAAAGATGTCAATATAATGGTCGTCGTTAAAGCGAACGCGTACGGCCATGGCATCGTCGAAGTCTCTAAAGTTCTGGAGAGGCTGGGCGTAAACTACCTTGGCGTTGCCACAACCGACGAGGCCGTGCGCCTGAGAGAATACGGCGTGCGGACACCGGTGCTCGTTCTCGGCTCGGTCCTTCCGGACGAGGTGAAGATATTGATAGCCAATGACGTCACGATAACGCTTTGCAGCGACGATCTTATCGAGGCGATCAGGAAAGAGACGGCCGGCGGACACAAGGCCAAAGTCCACATAAAGATCGACACCGGCATGGGCAGGATCGGCGTATGGCACGAAGAGGCGTTGAATTTCGTCAAGAACCTCGCCCAGGAGAAAAATATCATCATCGAAGGCATATACACGCATTTCTCGAGCGCGGGGCGCGACGATTTCTTTACGAATTATCAGATTGACGCTTTCGAAAAACTTCTCGCTAGACTTGAAGGTTTCGATATACGCATACCCTTAAGGCACGCCGCGAACTCCATCGCGACCGTCGATTTTAAAAGATCACACCTGAATCTCGTCCGGCCGGGCCTCATCATCTACGGCATGTATCCCAAACACACATTTCCGAAATTGATCAAATTGAAACCTGCCTTATCTCTGAAAACGAAGATCGTCTATATCAAAGAGACGCCCCCGGGGCGCTCGATAAGTTACGGCCGCACCTACGTTACGGAGAAACACACCAGGATCGCGACGCTTCCGATCGGCTATGCCGACGGTTATGCCCGCAACCTCTCCAACAAGGCCGAGGTCCTCGTCCGCGGCCGCCGCGCCCGTATCGTCGGCAAAGTCACGATGGACCAGATGATGATAGACGTCGGCCACATAAAGAGGATCCGGGTGGGGGACGAAGTCGTCCTGCTCGGAAAACAGGGGCGCGATGAGATACGCCCTGAAAAGCTCGCCCGTCTCGCCGAAACGATCGCCTACGAATTTATCTGCGGCATCTCCAACCGCGTCCCCAGAGTCTACAAACCCTAAGTACAGTTAATTAACAGAAGTGTTAAGCAAGTATACTCGATAGAATGTAGGCGACGTTTAAACGTCGCCTACAATGTTAAGCTAACAAAAGTTAGCTAACTTTCTCTTGATTTAACCTTCCTATATGGTATAATTTTATTACTTTAACTAAAATTATGACAGATCCCATCTTGCCAAAATATATCAGGATTATCTTAAAGAGGGCTATCGCGGCCGTTCTGGCGGTAGCCTTTCTATTTAATGACATCGCATTCGCAGGTGATTTCCAGAACCTCGCTCTATGGAAAACATCCGGCACAAAAGCGTTCGTGGAGAGCTGTACCGAAAAATATAACCAAGGCATATCAACACGTATTAAAGAATATGTCGATTCACTTGGAGGATATGATAGCTTACGCAAGCGGCCGGATTTCGTATCGACCGCCGCGGGATCGATCGGAATAATTGTCACGGATACTCCGGACATGATCAAAAAATTCGGCCAAGGCGTGTGCCTGGATCTCGATAGGTTTAATGGCAAGCCACCAGTCATTCATGTCGATACAAAATTATTCTTTGTAGAATCGGCGGTAAAGAACGCAAAAGCCGAGATCGCGAAGCGCGCCGCAGAAAACTCCCTCGTCCGCAGCTCAGTCGCCGAACCTGCACAGGTTGAACCATCTACAGAATTAGAATCCCTAAAAACAGAACCGTCCCCTGAAGTTGCTCCTGAAGTTGCTGCGGAAGTTATTTCTCAGAAAACGGCCGGCAGTTATCTCTCCACGCCGTTTGTATATTTCGTTATCCCCATGATCATCGCTACGACGCTATTTACGGTTACGGCGACTTTCTGGTTTCCCGTCATAATAACTTCTTTACCGTATTGGATGAACACAGCTATCTATATTTCCATAGGGGAACTCATATCCCAGACTTACACGAGGCTGAAGGGAGAGCAGGAATCGTATGACAAAGCGAAGCTTTTCAGGGCATTTGTTTTAGGTATATTTTTCGGATTCCTCTGGGACTTCTTCTATGGCTCGTATTTAACCTTCGTTCCGAATACCTACAATATATGGGGATTCCATGCCGGCAAATTCTTCAGGCCTCTCTTGGACCAGACTGCAGGCTCAGCTTTCAGCATATTGCTGACCTGCTACGTCTCCGCTTTCTTTGAGAAATCGCCCCATATAGTAAATACCCCCGGATTTAAAAGGGAGCTATTGCATTACAAGATCGCCAGGATATGGAAGGAAAACAAGAAGAACTTTTTATCCGTATTCACCGGCTGTTTCATCTTATGGGTATCGATACTATATTACAATCTTAATAGGCCGGCGAACTCAAACGAGATGGTAGCGGCCATATCTATTGTCGAGATGCCGTGGTCCGTTATATGGATAGTTTTGACCAACTTAAAAGAGGCTAAAGCCTTCAAGCGGCTGGCAGATCTCCGGATCGTAAAGAGAGCTTTCGAAGTCTTGCCGCGGACAGTCGCGGGATTCGGCTTGGGTGTATTCTTTGGGTACTTCTACTTCCACATCGACTTTCTGCATTACATTTTAGGAATAGCATCTCCCGAGTATCTTCTGGCCCTTCCGGTCTTTGGCTTGCTTGGCGCTGTCGTCGCCAATTTTAAACCAATCGTAAAATTCATCAAGGATGTGTTTAAAAGGGACGCTCCCAAAGGCGGCGGCACTGCCGGCGGCTTGACCGCGGGTCCGGCGATGCTCTTAATGGCCGCACCACACTGGATCGCGATCGTTTCTAACCCGGTTAAAAATGCCAGGTTATTACGTCGCGCTTTCAGAAGGCAAACGGATATCTTGTTTGAGAACTGGTCCAGTAATGGGCCGAATACGCTTACCGTGCCGAGCCTGAGACGCGCCGCGTATGGTATCACCATGTTCATGATAGCCATGTTCATCGATAAGGGCGTGTCGATGACCGGTTTCTATTTTGCCGCGACCTGCGTTACGCTTTCCATAGGAAGAAATATCTCCGTTGATACCCTGGCCATTAACGGCTGGTCTCCGCGGGGATGGAAGTGGAATGCGTTCAGAAGGACGAAGCTTGTCAATGACCTGTTCTCGAACGGACTCATAGGTATTTTGGTCGTGGCCTCTAAGGAAATTCTGACAGATGGATTCTCCGCATGGCTTGGCAATTCCGTCGCCCTTAATTTAGTGCTGGACATCACGATACTTTCGCTCATAGGCGGCACATCCACCTATTTCGGCCGGATAGCGAGGCGCTTTCCGCAGGATACAGCCAAAAGAGATATGCGCAAAAGTTTTGAGATGAGTATCCTGGCGTATGGAGTATTTTCCTGGGCTTATCTGTATAATTTCTTCTTCAGCGTGCCGGGCTTACTCATCCCTTCAGCCGCCGCATTCTTACTCACGCGCCGGATCATAGGCGAATCGATCACGACCGCGATCGAGTATCCGGTGATGAAGGAAAGGTATGACCCGAAGCCGGCCGGAAACGCGCCCACGAAACCGAAAAGCGGCGGCGCGGCCGCGGGGACGTTGATGATAGCGATGACAGCGGTGCCGTGGTTGGCGCGAGTGTGGCACCGGATAAAAGGAAAAAAGTCGGAAAGCTCAGGAACGGTTCCGGATTCAATCTCAGAAGTGTCCCCAGACGGGACAGGTCCAGGTTCAGAAACAGAACCGCCCCCATCAATACCAGTGGCACAAACAGAAAGTATATTCAGCGCAACAGTAATTTTAGAACGCGGTCAGATGCCGTGGGATAAAATGATAGAACTTGAAAGATCGGATTGGCTTTCTGAACAAACCGAAGAATTAAGAGGAAAGATATTAAAGCTGCCACTTGTTTCGAGCGATGAGTGGAATAATTCTGAAGATCGAAAATGTGACATGTACTATATCATTGGTGAAGCGGTATATAACGCGCTCGACCATATCGCGTTGCGATTTAAGAGAGAGAACGGTTTTGACCATGGCGTAGTATCCATTAATGCATATATCAAGGAGAACCACGTTATTGTTGATATTGTCGATAACGGATTCGGTGACGTAAGAAACAACTGGAATTTATGGAAAAGAAAAAACCGGGATAGTCTTGGTCTTATTGGCTGGGCTGGTCAGGGAATGGGTATTATACATGATCGTGCGGCACGATTGCATGGAAAGGCCGAGCTTCTGGAAAGAAAAGACACTAAAGGCGCTATCCTTCGATTTACGGTTCCATTGTCGCAAGCGACCGCATCCGGCGGCGCGGCTAACGGCACAGGTCTCGGCATCATGCCCTTCAGCCGGCGCGCGATGATCGGCAATCCTGCCGCGAAAGTCCTCAAGGCCCTCTTCGGCCCTTACAGCAGCATCTTCGGCCTCTGGATGGATTCAAATAAGACGCAGGAAGAGCTGTTTATTATGGAGACATTTATAGTCAATTCGAAGTCGGGCGAAGCAGTCCCGGCGACAATCAAAAAGCGCAGCTGGACAGACTGGAGTTACGAAGTAGCCCTGGAGGTAAACGGTAAGAAGGTGGGAGTTTTTAATTGCAGGACAGGCGAATATATGGAGCGAAAATCTTTGACGCTTTCCTCTTTTGATGTAAGGCCTGAACATAGGCACACCGCCGGCGACGGCAGAGTTTTAAAATATGTCGGAGTGAGGTTACTGCAAGCGGCCGTTTTATTGAGTAAGAAGATTGGAGCGCAGGGCGCTATTAATCTACCCTCTAGCGAGAAAAATGTTCAGGCCCAAAATTTTTACGAGTCGCTCAAACCGTTCGGACTTAAGCCCAAAGTGATGGGCAACGATATCGATTGGTATGTTGAGCCTCAAGATGCGGATAGGTTCGTGGACGGTATCGAATCGGCTGTTCAGTCAAGATATATCGAAGAAGGCGGATGGCCGGCCGTCAAAAATAGGGACGGTGACCATTCTCTCGGCGAAGAGGGTACTGTCAGGAGCTGGACCGCGCTCGGCGCGCTCGCGGCGGTAGGATTAGCGGCATATTACAAGCTGTATACACTCGATCCTGGCATGTTGCTATTCTTGGGAGGCGTCTCGCTCACGGCCGTCATCATCTGGCAGATCGTTTCAGGTTTTCGCGCCAAGCCGTCCGAAGATATAACTATTTCAGACATATTAGCGCTTAGCGATGAAATTCAACCTGTTCCATCATACCCGGAAACTAAATTTGATTTCCTGCCTTCGCAGAGAGAGCTTATAAAAAGCGGCAAACCTCTGGAATTCGGGCCCGGGCTGCTCTATCACGGAAGAGACGGTCTTGATGAATTTCTTATGACCAAGGCCATACGAGGCGCCAAGCCGCTGACCCGGGTTGCTCATGAAGATGCTACCGGAGATTTTCATAAAGGCTCGTCGTCTCCATTTATAGTCGTGATTAAAACGGATCTCTTTAATAAACTGCTTGCCAAAAATGAGGCAACGCTCCGTTTAGATAAAGGCGAGGACGGCATAGCGGATCCTTATCCTACGATATATTCTAACATCACGCTTGATGATATCGAAGAAATATGGATCGATGAGGATGTCATCGCCCGCTATTGCATAATGTGTAAGGAAGGTAAAACTTCTGACGAAAGAGAAAGAGGACGCCTTTTTCTAAGAAGGCTGGATGATATTGCGCGCGACAAGAAACTCGTCGTTATCCCCGGTCTTCATCATGAGCGGATATCAAAAGAAGAGAAGAGGGCGGGAGACGTTAGATGTACCAGAATTATCGGCAGTTACATGAAAGGGCGCAGACTTTTCGATAAGATTCCCGTATTTATCGAGAGAAAAGATAGTGGGAATAGCAGTCGATCTTCATCCGGCGACGCGGCTAACGGCACAGGTCTCGGCTTTATGCCCTTCAGCCGGCGTGCGATGATCGGCAATCCTGCCGCGAAATTCCTCAAGGCCCTCTTCGGCCCTTACAGCAGCATCTTCGGCCTCTGGGTCCTGCCAAATGATGGAGCGGGCACGCCGAAGGATGAAGCCATACCTAGTTCTTATACACATATCAAAGCCCCGTCCGGAGAGCAAATAAAATATTTAAGCAAAGGCTGGATGAATGCGCGAATGTATCTATCTGAATTGACGATATCGCTTATAGTTACATTTGGTCTTGTTCAGATAATATTACCATTGTATTGTTTGTTCCTTTGGCCAGGTATTCCTGCTACCTGGACATCCTTAGCTCTTATAGTGATTTCCGCAGAGGCCATAAAATGGAGTTTAAAAGGTGTGCTTATCAGAAGATTTTCCGATATTGACGAGACGATTGACGGAATGATTCGATGGTCAGGCATCGATTACAAATTAGGCGGAATAAGCCAATTTTTAAAAAATGAAGAGGGAGTAAGGTTCGTTAATGACGCGCTCGAAGCAATGGATTATATCCTGAGTATTCAACTGAGCTGGTCTATCTTGAAACCTTTTCGTTATAATAATTTTAGTAGAGCCATGGAAGCCGTTCTTTATTTATCGCAAAGACTGGAAGCTTCTAGCGAGGGTGCCCAATCTCAATATTATAAAAAAGCAATCGAAGTGCTGGATAGATATCGTATATATATGGAATCGAAAAACAAAACGAAGCTAGGCGGCGGCGCGACCAGTGGGATTTACGCCAGCATGGGCGGACTGGGTCATTTGGTCGAGCTTAGCGAAAGATTTATGAAGTGGGTAACGGCTAAATTTGCCGGCTCGCAGAAAGACCTGGAAGAGATTCACGACCAGGTCGTAGTCCTGCCGGACTTAAGCGACATATCGCCGGAGTTCGAAATACCCCGCGTTTCAAGCAGCCTCGCAAGCGTCATAGGCTTGTTGGATAACGATAGTGAGGAGGTTCGCGGAAGAGCCATAGACGAATTCGCGAAATTAGACGAAGCAGCCGTTCCTAAGCTCTTTCAGGCGCTGAGGAACAGGCCTGTAATTCAAATACCTGATTATGATGACGTGAACATACTCGCTCTTGTATCGCCGACATTTGAGTCGGATCATGACCTGCAGCGCGGACTTAGAGCGCGAGAATATTTCGTTGATTCTGTTCCGAAAGCGCTTGCGAAAATAGGACCTGCCGTGATCCCGCAACTTATAACAGCGCTAAGCGATGAGGATGAAGAAGTAGCCAGGGCGGCTTCAAATGCGCTCGGTATGATCGGAGAGTCGGCCGTTCAGGCCCTTAAAAAAGCATTGGAAGGCCCTCTCTCTGATCGCGCGCAGGATATAGCTGCATCGGCGCTTGCGGAAATAGGCCCGGCATCACGGCCGGCGCTTGATATTCTTTACAAAAGATTTATAGAGGATGAACGTATTATCAGCTTCAATCCACTTGCCAGAGCACTTGGCAGAATAGGAGCCCCGGCCATTCCATATTTAATAAAGGCGCTGAAACTAGAACTGGGCATACCGGACCTGGACAAATGGCGTCAGTATAATGTATCAGAGGCCTTTACGAAAATGGGCAAGGAAGCCCTTCCCGCTTTACCCGAACTTCTCGCGCTCCTTAGCCACAAAGATGAATATATACGCGCGAATGCGGCAGAAACTATCGGTAACATCGATCCTGATGCCGCGGCGGCGATCCCCGAAATTGTGGAGAACCTTAAGCAAGAATTCAAAAAAGGGGTAGGTCGTGATCGTACGATTGTAGCCGATCGCCTCAGCAAGGCGCTCATCAGGATCGGCACGGCTTTGGTCCCGGTTCCGCCTCTTATTGAGGAATTGAAACAGGTAAAACAAGAGGCATGGTATATGCTGCAAGTAATAGGCACTCCTGCCGTTTCAGCCCTCATAGATCTTTTGACAACTACTGAAGATGACCGCATCCGGAATTGGACCACATGGCTATTGAGAGGTATACGGGAGCCCCAAAGCACGGTATGCTGGATTTCCGGCCTGCCCCTGAAAGATGCGGTTACGGTGGGCGGAAAATTATACCCCGGAGGAAAGGCCGCGCGCCCGCGTCCGATTTTTAACCCTGACCGAAAAAAATTTGAACCTACCGGAACCATGATATACGACCGCGGCAAGCAGAGAAAAAAGACCGTTGGAGATCTTGCCGAAGAAATAAAATCTAAACTTAAAAAGCGGGGAGAGCTGCAGATATCCACAGGGTTCGACCTGGGGGATGGCCCATATAAGAACCGTTGCGGCATACTGGCCCTGGCCTTGCGCATCGCGTCTACCAACATCGAACGTTTCCAGGCCCTGACGCCAGCGCCTAAAAGGGATCCCGCTGCTAGTTATGGCATAGTCATCAAAGGTAAAGTTGTTGAAAAAATCAACGATCTAAACGCCGAGACGCACAGGCTCGACTACATCATAAACGTTTCGGAAGATACCACCGCGAAGAACCTCGAAGAATGGCTTACAGCCGTACAGATGCTGAGTTTTGGAGCACTTCTCGCCTCTGCCGAGGACGCATACTATAAAGCGAATAGTGAACACCATCCACTGCTTACGAAAGAACACAGAAAGATAGTGCTAATATACGAGGATTTCGAACGCCGTTTTGTTAAAGTCATGCGTTCCTATAACAAATATTTGAAGGCGCTCGATAAGAATCCGATCCTTAAAGAATACATGGATGATGACGGTCGGACAGTGCCGATCGATGAGTACCATGAAGAACGGGTAGGGGCGGCCGAGAACCATCTTCTGGAGGAAGCGATCTGGCCCGGCGTTGAATGGGTCTCGGATTTAATGGAGCCGGATAACAAATGGAATAAACTCCTGCCGCTTCTCCGAACACATGAGTCCGTGGAACTCATGAGGTCCGCAGGTGAAAACGAATTACCCATAGGAGAGCGGTACATAAGGGAAGTTGGCTCGCTCTTTGCCGATACCTACAGCAAAATACGCGATGTCACCGAAGGGCGGGAGGTTGAGTTGCCGGAAGCAGGGCCGAATAAAGATATCTTTCTCGACAACGATTATCCCGAGTACTCTGCCAGATACGCTAAGGCAGTGGTTGAGTCGATAAGGGCAGGATCTGTTAGCGTCGACAAGCTCCCGAGGCCGGAAGGGGTCGCCTGGCACGCGTCGGGTGGAAAGACCACAAATATTAAAAAGCTATTATTATGCGCAGTGCCGCTTTATCTATTCTTCGGTGAACAATGGTTTGGTATCGGCCTTGTTGCTTCGCTCGGCATAATAGGGCTGAGCGCAATAGTTGATATATATAGGAACAGGCAGACAATGTATGGCCCACATTTGGACAAACCTTCCACGGTTCCGCAAAAGGAGCCTAAGAGATTGCCGAAGCGCGTTCCGCTTCCCGCGCCTAAGCCGCAGCCTGCAAGGCCTGAGCCCTCCCCTGAACCAAGGCGAGCGCCAGCTCCCGAACCGGAAAAAGTCCCGGTGCTCGTTCCGGCCGGCGGACTTGATTTCATCTCCTTCAGTCGACATGACCTTATTGGCAACCCCGCCGCGAAAGTCCTCAAGGCCCTCTTCGGCCCTTACAGCAGCATCTTCGGCCTCCGGATGGATTCAAATAAGACGCGGGAAGAGCCGTTTATTATGGAGACATTCGTCGTCAATTCGAAGTCGGGCGAAGCAGTCCCGGCGACGATCAAAAAACGCAGCTGGACAAACGGGAGTTACGACGTAGCCCTGGAGGTAAACAGCAAGAAGGTGGGGGCTTTTGATTGCAAAATAGGTGAATATATGGAGCGCAAATCTTTGACGCTTCTCTTTCTTGATGTAAGGCCTGAACATAGGCACACCGCCGGCGATAGCAGAGTTTTAAAATATGTCGGAGTGAGGTTACTGCAAGCGGCCGTTTTATTAAGTAAGAAGATCGGGACACAGGGCGCTATTGACCTAACCTCTAACGAGCAAAATGTTGAGGCCCAAAATTTTTACGAGTCGCTCAAACCGTTCGGGCTGAAACCCAGAGTGATGGGCGACGATATCGATTGGTATGTTGAGCCTCAAGATGCGGACAGGTTCGTGGACGGTATCGAATCGGCTGTTCAGTCAAGACATATCGAAGAAGGCGGATGGCCGGCCGGCGGCCTCGGCATCATGCCCTTCAGCCGGCGCGCGTGGATCGGCAATCCGGCCGCGAAATTCCTCAAGGCCATTCTCGGCCCCTACGGCAGCATCTTCGGCCTCAGGGTAACATCGAATGACGGTATGGGCACGCCGAAGGATAAGCCCATAGCAGCCGCCGCTGAAGATGAATATTATGAAACACGCCTGAAAGAACGCGCCTCGAAGCTTATCGAAAGTTTGAACAGCAGGACCGCTCTCAAGAGATTTGCTCAAAACATCTTTCACATCGATCCTTATGACTCATTGGCGGATCAGCTTGCGCAAGAGATAATGCTCACGCCGGATGAAATCTCCAAAACAGGTTACCTGGAAGCGCTTAGAAAGATATCGGATATCTCACCGCCGCGATCATCCGTCATAACCGATGTCACAGCTAATCTGCTTCGTGAAACATACCTATATATCCAGGCCTATCAGATTGCCATTCCGTCCATACTTGCCCGCAGAAAATTTCTTGCGACATCTGCGGTCGCTATTGCATCCGCGGTGCTCCCGGTGAAATTAGCGGCGATTCCTTTCACTTCTGTCAAAACCGCGATTCCTACCGAAAGAGATGTTCTCGATGCGGCGTTTGAAGCGGTGTATGAAATATATTATGAATCAAGGAAGCTTGCCGACATTTCATGGATGTTCAAGCCGTCTTATTATTCATATGAAAGAGAAAAATTAGCTGTGGATTTTTTCATCAAAAAGACAGGTTTAAATGCGTCATGGAATATGTCAAATATGACAATAGGTGATGTAGGTCATAGCGTATCAATTTTAAAGCAAGAGCAGCGTTTACCGACAAAGAGATTATTTAATGATGCCGCAACCTATGCAAGGCAGATAGTTCCGATCCTCAGAGCTATGCCGCTATCGTTAAGACCGACGAATGTACTTTCAGCCGGCAATGCGAATAGTTACTCGAGAGAAATATTCGGTTTAATCGAGGATATCGCTGACAATAATCGAAATGTCCTCCTCGCGCGGCGCAGGGAATATTGCGAATGCAAGATTCGGCTTGTCGGCCTCTACAAGGAATGGATGAATTCACACAATGCATCCCGCATGGCCGATTATATAGAGCCGCGTGTGCCAAAGAAAATATTGAAGGATATAGTCCGGACGGATGAGATTATCGCTTGGATGGATGCTCAACAAAAAATGAGGGATGGGAACAGGCACCATTTATCGTCCGGCGTCGGCAGTTTTCTGGACGAGGACGGCACTGTCAGGAGCTGGGCCGCGATGGGCGTGCTCGCGGCGGTCGGATTGGCGGCATATTACAAACTGTATACGCTCGATCCTGGCATGTTGCTATTCTTAGGAGGCGCTTCTCTCACGGCCGTCATTATCTGGCAGATCGTTACCGGTTTTATTACAAAGGCGTCCTTAGAGAAAGAACGCAAGATAAAACAAGAGTCCTCCGAACTTATTGAATTCGGCCCGCCGATACTGATCTCGAAAGAGAACGAACCGCTTATCAGTGCAAAATTGGTCGTAAGCGATGACATGAAAGATTATATCCGCGAAATGATCTCATCGGACAGCGACATCCGGGCGTTCATCCTGCCGTACATCAACGCGAAGAAAAAGCGCGAGGCCGGAGGCGTAATAGAGTTTGCCGAACGAGGCGGCATCCGGTTCGTCACCTTCTTTAAAGAAAAGACCTGCCCCGACATAAGGGTCCCCGAACAGATAATCCGTAAAGAGCTTTTGGAAGGGCGCCCGAAAAGGATAGTGTTCGCGTTTTCCGCCCGGAGTAAAAAAGGAAGCTGGGTCGACAAACTGAACAGGATATTTACCAAGCCGATAGGGACCTTATTGCCGAATTTCGAGCGCCCGCAGAACAGGAAAGAGGAGGAGGCGTTCTTAAGTAACGGATCCCTGAAAGAGATGTCCGACCGGACGGGCGTATCGGAGAGATTGAAGAATAAGCCCGGCCTCAGGATGGCCTATCCGGCGTATCTGGCCTACCAGGCGAAGATGCATAGCATCGCCGAAAGGAAAAGGGACTATTTTGCCGCCATGAAGTTCGACAAGGTATTCCTCTTTGCCGAGCTAAGCTGGTGGCTGCATAAATATTCGGCGGAATTCCTGGCGGGCCTTTTCCTGGCGTCGATCCTGTACCGCGCCGAGAGCTTGGGCGTATTAGGCACCTACAATCTTGTTATCTATGTCGCCGCCACAGCCCTGCCGCTCGTAAGCTATCTGGCGGTCAAGAACCTCGTCCGCATCATCAGCGAGAGGGGAATGCTTGATAAGAGAAACCCCGGCAACCCGGAGAATCCGCTCGAAAAGATCAATGTCTGGGAAGGAAAGATCCAGAACCTGCGCGCGACCGGGGAATTGACCGGTTTCTATTATTATCTGGCCGCTGCAAATGCGGCCGGCAGGTTATTGTTCATCTTACTTATCCCCGGGCTGTTCGATCTTCATCCGGCAGCGTACCTCGGGCTGTTCCTGGCGCTCTGGTTCACCGAAAACGTCTCGTTTGAATTTGATTACAAATACTGGGACGAGATCGCTACGGGATCTCTTTTGACCGGCGAGGAAGCGGTCAAGAACGGACTATCCAAATCATACGATATCATAGATAGCATGAGCAGGATGACCAATGTCGCGATCACCAGCGCGGGCCTGATGCTCGGGTTCGGCATATACCGGATGGGGTGGTTGAATAGCCCGTATCTTTTATTAGGATTATTGCTCGGGACCACCGCATTCTCCGTCGCTTGCGGATTTATCCTGCCCGTATTCGCCAGGCCTTATGACCTGTACCTTCAGATCGACAGCTCAACATTCTTCGAGTCGGAGGGCGACAAAGCGAATGAACTGAATATGAGCGACAACATCACGCTCGTAGTAAATCCCAAGGACGGAAGGATAAAAAAGAATGTCGCGCCTATAGTGATCGATGATGGCCATTCATGGCTGCCGTGGCTTGGCGATCTGCGCGCGAGATTGATCTATAAGGTCGAGCCGAAGATAACCATCCACAGGAATGTCTTTCTGCAAACCTACGCGGTGATAAGAGGCGCGCCTGGCGATCCTGCGATCAGGATCAGGCGCCCTTTCTTCAATGTTGAGGCGGGAAAAGATTATACCGTTATAAAGAAAGAGAAACACTGGGTGGTGTCGTTTGTAAAACCCCCCGGGCCCGCGACAACCCGAAGATCAAAACCGTCACAGCGCTCCGAGGGACCGGGATATATCAGAATCTTCCAGCAGATTTTGCAAATGTTCATGCCGATCATGTTTATGACACAACGGCGCGGCGTACGGGCGAGCGCTGAGGAATTAGTAAAGGAAGATGTCATTATAGCCGCAAATGGCGAGGAATTCATATTCAGGTTATCGTCTAAAAAGCCTGAAGCTAAAGACGTTCGGGAAGACCTGATGATGAGCATATATGTTAAAAAGAGACTCAGGAAAGAGTTTATCGGCTATATCCATGCGATCGTTACCGAGGGCTCCGACTGGGAACGGTTGATGATAATCCGGCATGCCTTATATTCAAATGGACTTATACATGGTGATCAATTAGCGACCGGCGGTTTTGCGTTCCAGATTGCCAAAAAATATCAGAAAAGAGGCATAGGGACTACGGCCATATCCTTGCTCCTTCAGGCGGCTCAAGCTAAAAAGATAGGCAGGGCTGTTATAGACGATGTCAATAATCCTGAAGTAATAAAATATTATCAGGGCCTTGGCTTTAAGCTCGTAGTGCGGACCGGGATGCATGTCGACGAGGAAGGCGGGGAATGCTTCGAATTCACGATGGATCCGAGTGAGGGGCCGGTCTCGTTTCCGACGGTTGGGATTAGCGAGGTCGCGGGGACGGCAGGTAGTGATGCGATGATCCTTGGCAAGGGAGGCCGCGTCATGGCGCGCGCCGAGCACGAAGAGGAGCAGGAGCGGCTGAAGTGGCAGGTCGAAGAGATCGCATCTACCCTTAAGGAGGTATCCGAAAGGCTCTTTAACGTTTCTGCCATATGGCGAAGGGTATTTTACAGAAATGATTTAACAGGAGGCAGTTGGTTCTTCGATATGCGGCTCGCGGCGCAGGATATACTCGCCAACAAGGCGAAAGACCGCGGTCGTTTCACGCTCAAAGTAGGATTCGAGGATTCGGAAAGAGACGTAATATTTCAGATGAAGCATGTCATCGTGGATCCGGGCGGTGGTGAGCGTAGAACCTATCTGGGCGAACGGGAAATTCCTTTAGAATCATACAGTATCCTGGAGATAATAGATCCGACATTTGATATGGACCACGCGGGCCGGAACGCCCTTACGGTTTACGCCCGGACCCAGAGAAAGGCGGTCCACGAGCTTGCCGAGCTCCGGGACTGGATCGAGTTTGCGAGACGGAATAAGATAGCATCGAGAGCCGATATCGAAAGACGCGAGCTCGGGAATAAGATACTGTCCTGGGCGAATAGCGTACCGCTGGAGACCGTGGAAGAGAACGCTGGGCTGGCGCACGATCATGCCTGTTTGAGTGAAATAGAGTTTATGCTGAATGAGAAGGCTTCTCCTACTATGATCGAACTTGTGAAGGAGAAGTTATTTGCCGGCGGCGGAGGCGCGCTTAATTTTATAAGTAAGACCGATGCCGAGCTCGAGATCACGGATTCCGATAATGAATGGGAACTGGACGTATCGCCTGATGGTAAAACAATCAGGATCTCCGAGGCCTGCCTCGAGAACCGCTCCCCTGAATTTATCGAACATCGCATTACGCATTATATTAAATACCGGGCCATGCTCTATGAGCTCATGACTAAGGATCCGGAGCTATCGCCGTCCTATCAGCGGAATCCGGTCCTATACGACTGGCACGCTAAGTATCTTTGCGAACATATGTGGTTAGAGGCGATCATCAGAGACGCGCGCAGTGGCAATCTTGTCGAATCCGACCTATGGACATGGTCCAGCGGCGACTCGGAATCCGCCGTCAGAGCAGTGCCTTTCCCGGATGATTTCTGGACTAAATTTATCGACGTTTCTCCCGAACATTTAGCAATTATTAATGCCGAAGACCCTCATGCGAACCTGAGAGATGCGGGAAATTTTTGGGATAAGGCGCGTCCTCTGCGCAAAAAACTCGAACGGAATTTAGTCGAGGCGCCGCATGCCGATTCCGAAATCGACGATCCGCGCGAACGCGACATTATGATAAGATCCGGCGCGATGGAGGGCGTTCAAAGATCAGGCAGGAGAGGCAAAATAATCGCCGCATTCAAAAAGATCTTCTCGGAACATCCGAAGATGTTAGGGACTGTCATATATGATGATTGGCTCTCTGCCGAACTCCTGTCACATGGCATTGACGCGCCAAACTCCGTCATATTATGGGCCGAGGTGGAACGCGCCCTGGGTGACAGAATATGTTTTACGCAGGCGACCAAAGTAGATTGGCAAAGAAGAGGTAAGCGATATGAGTACAACATAAGGATCTTGTCGCCGAATGCGGAACCTAAGGGCAATACCTTTGCGGAACGATTCAAATATCTTTTTAAGCTACGCGAGTATGCATCGGAATCGGCATTTGCCAAATCCATAGGCGTCAGGGCCGCTAAGGTCAGGAGATGGTTAAGAGGCAAGGTTTTGCCTTCCAGGGAACACATGGTGAAGATAGCGGATGAGCTCGGAACGACTGTAAGCGCTCTCATATTCGGCAGATCTGAAGAAAGCATCCTTAGCGAGCGCATCGAAGATGAATATGGCGCTGAGGGCAGGAAGTTGCTTGGTATGAAGATATTGATCCTGAGATACAAGTCTGGGTTGAGTATAAAAGACATAGCTCATCAGATGAATGTCGACAATGAAACCGTTGCGAGATGGGAAAAAGGCCGGGCTACAATAAGTCCTCAAAATATGGCGAAACTGGCCGGACTATTAAAAACAGATACGAGCTGTCTCTTGGCAGGTGTGTCCGAAGAAGGGCTTATGAAAGAGCGGGAGCCCTTCGCTTTAAAACTGAAAGTTCTTAGATATAAAAAAGGGTTGTCGAAGCAGGATCTTGCCGATAGATCCGGTGTCTCGACGAGAATACTGAATAGATTGGAATCAGGCAGGGCAATGCCGAATTTTGATGTTCTGGAGAAGCTTGCAAAAGTATTTAACAAAAATCCCGAAGAACTAGTTGGCAAACAAGCGGCCGCAGATTTAAGAAAGATATACCTTAAGGCTAAAGGGCCGCGTTCGTTCGGAACCAGGCTTCGGAATGCGTTCATGAAAGCTGGTTTCAAAAATCAGGCCGAAATTGCGGAAGCGTTGAGGGTAGCCAGAAATACCTTATCATCGTGGTTCAGTAATAGACACAGGCCGACACAGGCCGACCGGCAGGCGATTTTAAAAGTGCTTGGGCCGGAAGTGGCTCTGGAGCTGGGTATTAAGGAACATGTAATTTCCGGCAACCTTGACGCATCGCTTAGGAAATTATTATTTATAAAAAGAAAGAGCCGGGCAGAGTGGGTAGCTATTCTTAACGCGCTTGTCGGGATGTTGCCGGAAGGAACGCCCTCCACCGTCAAAAACGTAGCGGCAATATCCGGAGGCGCTCTTACTGCAAACCAGATAAGGAGCAGCCTGAATACTCATTCTATCACCCGCGCCGAAGTGGGTATAGTGATAGAAAGAACCGCAGCTT
>Ga0315293_10000191_pt1 | contig 53818 bp, 54 predicted proteins | sample YL17G13_20_MG_FD_203071 | JGI IMG/M metagenome (GOLD analysis project Ga0315293, IMG submission 203071) | Sediment microbial communities from Yellowstone Lake, YNP, Wyoming, USA - YL17G13_20 | ecosystem: Environmental > Aquatic > Freshwater > Lake > Sediment | place: USA: Wyoming | collected... | reverse complement strand
AAAGTCGTTACTGAAAACCCTTCGCTTTATAGACATTTACTACCTCCATTTCAAGTAGTTTGTCTTAACTATTTGTACTACGCAAGGGGTTCACTTCATTTGGTTATCTTCCTTATCTTATCCTTCTGTCTCTTTCGTGTGCTATCGGCTAGCCTTATGCACAACTTCCCTTCTCTTGTATAGAAGCTAAACCCAAGGAACTTCCTTCTCTGCGGCCTATCAACTGCGCTCTTATCCTCATTCACCTTTAGTTTGAGCTTTTCTTCAAGGAATGCTTTTATGCTCGCATACACGCGCCTACCAGCCCGCTCTGATCTGACGTAAATGTTGCAGTCATCAGCATACCTCTCAAAGCGATGTCCTCTTCTCTCAAGCTCCTTGTCAAGGTCATCGAGCATGATGTTGGCCAGAAGTGGGCTAAGTGGGCTGCCCTGCGGCGTACCCTCTTGGGCAGTCATTACCACTCCGTTTGCCATGACTCCCGAGCTCAGGTAGTGCCGAATAAGCCTTAGCACCCTTTTGTCCTTGATTTTCCTTGCAACCCTTGACATGAGCATGTCGTGATTCACCTTATCAAAGAAGCTCTCTATGTCGATGTCCACGACCCAACTGTATCCATCCTCTATGTGCCTTTTTGCATTTAGCACTGCATCATGGGCGCTCCTATTTGGCCTAAATCCGTGGCTATGGTTTGAGAAGCTTGCCTCAAATATCGGGCTTAGCACCTGGGCTATCGCCTGCGCTATCATGCGGTCAAGTGCCGTTGGGATTCCAAGCGGCCTTTTCCCCCCATCTGCTTTGGGTATTACTACCCGCAAGACGGGTGATGGTTTGTATGTGCCATCAGATAGGGCCTGCCTTATGTGGGCCCATTCTTGTTTTAGGTATTCCCTTAGGTCTTCCACCTTCATGCCATCACTTCCGGCTGCTCCCCTGTTCTCTTCCACCTTCTTTAATGCTGCTTTTAGGTTATCCTTCGATAATATCTCCTCTAGTAGTTGGTAGCTTTCTTTCTCGCAGGAGATAGTATTGATTTGTGCCGAAGATGTGCTCTGCGCTCCCAAAGAGCTTTGCGGCTGCACCGCTAGTCCCTCTGGGTAGCTCCCTATTGGGATATTCTGCTTTCTATGCTCATCCCTCGAACTTACCAACTTTTCTCCTTTGCCATCCTTTGGCCCTTCCCGAATTAGTATTCGGTACTATGGCCTCTGCTGACTTCTGGCAGTCATCTGCCAGATATCCCCGGGTAAGGGTAATTACTTTCGCTCCATCCACCCTCCACATTTACTGTAATAGCTTTGGCAAGCTTAGGACTTCATCTTGTTTAGCAGACTTATCCAGCTATAGCCAGCCTTATATGTGGTTCGTGTTCCTAGGGCCAGAGCTTTGCCGCTGACTTCCTTCAGATTCCACCTCACGGTGGACACCCTTGTCTTAGGCTAGTGGTTGGCGTTGCCTACCTCCACAGTGGACTCTCACCACCAAGTTATTACCCATGCTGGGCGCACTAAATAAAAAGACCCGGCGGGTACCGGGTCCTATGCTGGGGAGATGAAGTGTATTAGCAGTCTAAACTTTTCATAATAATAATTAATACGAGATAAATATAAACGAAAATTTCCAGATGTCAATATTATTTAACAAATATTTAACAAATATAACTAAATAAGTTAAATATTGTCTGAAGTCCGATATTCGAAAGAATGAGGTGACTTAATAAGTCACCTCATCTATTCTCTATATAGAAATATGGGTATGTTAAAATGCTGGAACTTTAGGTAGGTCGGCTATTGCCTTCTTAACCTCTTCTTTTGAATAATCAAAATCCTGCATCTTACCCAAGAGGTACTGTTCGTAAGCCCCTAAATCGAAATACCCATGTCCCGAGAGGCCTATCAATATAGTCTTCTTTTCACCAGACTCCTTGCATACCAGCGCCTCATCGATCGCACCTTTTATCGCATGAGCAGATTCAGGAGCAGGTAATATTCCCTCGGTCTTTGTAAATAGCACTGCAGCTTCAAATACAGGAAGCTGGTTATATGCCTTTGCCTCCACAAGACCTTCATCATAAAGCAAGCAGAGTTGAGGGGCATCACCATGATATCTAAGTCCACCTGCATGTATCCCCGACGGCACGAACCCATGACCGAGGGTGTACATCATCGCAATCGGCCCGATCTTTCCAGAGTCTCCATAATCATATGCATAGAGGCCTTTCGTCAGCGTAGGACACGCAGTTGGCTCAACTGCAATAAATCGGATCTTTTTGCCCTGTATTTTTTCCTTCATAAAAGGGAAGATCAACCCCGAAAAGTTGCTGCCGCCACCGACGCAGCCAACAATTACATCGGGATAATCTTCAGCGAGCTCCATCTGTTTTTTAACTTCAAGACCTACGACAGTCTGGTGGAGTAAAACATGGTTCAATACGCTACCAAGTGAATACTTTGTATCATTATGTGTCGCAGCATCTTCAACTGCCTCGCTTATTGCAATACCAAGACTCCCCAATGAGTCGGGTGTTTCTGATAGTATCTTCTTACCTATCTGTGTTTTGTCAGAGGGACTTGGAATTACATTAGCGCCCCATACGTTCATCAACGTCTTTCGATAGGGTTTCTGTTCATAGCTCACCTTAACCATGTAAACAGTACAGTCAAGGCCAAAGGCATTGCATGCATAGGCAAGTGCGCTTCCCCACTGTCCAGCACCTGTTTCCGTGGTCAGTCGCCTTGTACCTTCTTTTTTGTTGTAATAGGCTTGCGCGACTGCCGTATTGGGTTTATGGCTGCCTGGGCCACTCACGCCTTCGTACTTATAGTAGATCTTCGCAGGCGTATCAAGAGCTTTCTCCAGCCTCATTGCCCTGTACATCGGCGTCGGCCTCCAGAGCTTGTAGATCTCCCTGACCTCGTCTGGTATTTCGATCCAGTTCTCCATGCTCATCTCTTGCATAATAAGATCCATCGGAAACAAGACCGAAAGATCATCTGGAGTCAGCGGCTTTAGTGTCTGCGGGTTTATTGGTGGTGCCAGCGGTTTAGGCAGATCTGGATTTATGTTATACCAGGCCCTGGGCACCTCTTTTTCTGATAGAATGAACTTAGTGCGCTCTTCCATTTTCCCTCCTTTTCATAAGATTTTTAGTTTGGAGCGAGCGCTCCAGGTAAATATTGGGCAGGATTATAGCAAAAACATTACTAAAATGGTATATTGAGTTCTCAAAAATGGTTAATGTAATACCTTCATCTTTTAAAGTTATTGATTTTCACGCACATTTTCCGGTCAGCGAGAGCAGATTTACCGCAGTATATCGCAAAAAGCTAGCCAAGGACTTCAGTAATGAAAAAGCTGACTATCTACTCAGCAAACTAAAAAGCACACAGGTGCGGTCAATGGAAATATGGGGATTCCCCCCGAACATCGAACCGTTAGAGCCAATGGAACAGGCAAAAATCTGGCTTGAGGAAATTGATAAATATGACATTGAGAAGATCGTCTTTACTACGGCAGGCGACAATGAAACGATGTGCAAAGTGGTCAGCATCGCACCCGACAGGTTCATCGGTTTTGCCCATCTCAACCCCTCAATCCCCGATGCCGAAAAGGAGCTTGAAAAATGCATCAACGAATACGGCTTCAGGGGAATGAAGATCATCGCCCCATTGGTGGATCAGCCCTTAAACGATCGGGCGTTCTTTCCGCTATGGGAGGTGGCATCGGCAATCATGTTAATATCAATCCGCTCATCATTCATGATGTGGCCAAAGCATTCCCGTTCATCCCATTTGTAATCGCACATTTCGGCTGTGGTTATTTAAAAGAGCTGCTGCAGCTTTCATGGACCTGCGATAACATCCATACAGATACATCTGGCAATAACGACTGGGTAAGATGGATGCCTTACAGGCTTACAGTGGAAGACCTGTTCGAAAAGTGTTACCACACCATAGGGCCTGAGAGGATACTCTTTGGCACCGATTCAAGCCACTTCCCGCGCGGTTTCGCAAACCGATATCTATTAGATCAACTGAAAATTTGCTACCAGCTCAGGTTTCCAGAATCAGATATCAAGAAAATATTCAGGGAAAATGCCCTCAGGTTATTAAAATTAGAGCAATAACAGAAAAAAATAACAGATAATCCTATTTAACGCTCCACTCCACAGTTTTTATCAGTTGCCCATCCAGATATGCCTCAGTATAATAAGTTCCAACCGGAAATCCCTCTGGCAGCTCAAGCGTAAAGCCAACATAACCGGAACCAGGTTTATCGGGAACGTACTCGGTCACATTAACCTGCTCACCAGTATCCTTGTAAAACCATTTCACTGTTAACTTATTCTCAGTCTTTAAATTCGAAACTTTGACCGATATTGAAAAAAGCGTAGCGCCGGCAGGATAACTATCCACCGGGTTAACAGGTTTGTATGCAGCATCCAGCGATTCAGCCACTACCACATCATCGATTGACGCAGGACCCACAGCACAGCCCGCGGCCAGATAAGCAATGCACACAGCCGCAACTACAGCGATCCCCAACTTAAAAATTTTCTTCATAGAGCTCTCCTTCTTTATTGACATCCTGCTACTATAATTAAATCTGCCGATTTTCGAATATAAAAAGCAGATAGTTTAAAATCACCAAATAATTCTATCTCCTTAAACCCTGCATCTGCCAGTGAATCGATCAGCGTTTTCTTGAAAATTGGGAACTGCAAAGAAGAGTTTAATGTATATTCCCAGGAACCGTCAACATTATCGATCTCAACAAGGTTAAGCACAGCAGTATCTTCGAAGACATCATAGAACCTCAGTAATATTTTTTCACCATCTTCATCTTTGAAGGAAGATATTGGCAGAAACCTATTCTTACCCTTCTTCATCAGGTCAAAATTTCTACTCTGGGTGATGAAGATGCCGTTATCGCTGAGCAAGCTTCTGATATCCTTCAATGTCACCAGTAATCTTGGTTCACTTCCGACGTATGGAAGGGTATTGCCAATACACAATATGCAATCAAAAGGAGCTCCTCTTAAATCAGAAATCTGCTCAAAACCTGCAATAAAGAATTTCGGGTTATTGACATCTCCAGGCATCTTCCCGCGTGCAATTCCTGTCATTTCAGCATTTGGATCAATGCCTATAACCTTATATCCCTTGCCAGAAAAAAATATTGCATGCTCTCCGGTACCACTCCCAATATCAAGGACTGATTTCACGCTGTAATGTTCAAAATACGATTTAAAAAATGCCCATTCAGCATTTAGTCTTTTCTCCCAGTCTATCATTTCATCATAATGTCTGGATAAAAAGGTGTAAAATTTCATGGATCGATTGAAATAAAATGTTGGAATAAATTATAAACGAGCAATTAAAGTTGGAATAGGTCTTTTAACTTGAAATGGTAAAAGAAGAAGTCTTAAAAGAAGCAGTTCAGATACTTAAAAAAATTCGACCCGATCTCATTGAAACCGCAATAGAAAAGGGCATAAAAATAAAAGCCCGCAGGGAATGGGTGCCCCATGCAGTAGCGCATTATAATCCGCTGACAAAGACCATCACAATTGATAAACGATATAAAACTCCATATGATATCGCCATCGTGCTCTCCCACGAGCTGCGACACGCTCAAATCGGCGCACTGGATTTTATCCTGAACATGGCTGAAAATGAGTACAATTGTCTGGTCACAGAAATGCAAGTCGCAAAAGCGCTGGGAAGGAACATCTACTTCTTCGGCAAAGACCTTGAATATTTCAAGAAAGAAAGAGCCCGGTGCATTAGATTGATCGGACAGAATGGGTACTCATGGATAGGGCAACTAAAGAGATTTACTATAGGCCTGCGCAGGGTGTAATTGAAAGAGCAGAAAAAGGAAAAATCGCTGTTTTCTGCTTGGCAATAAACTTTGATACATTTCAACTAGTTGCCCCTATACCTCGATGCATAATCTCGTGTCAGACTTAAGTAGGTATCTCCATATTCAAGAGAGGGTTCGATTTCAGAACCTTCATGCCATTCGTTCCATGAACAGATCATCACGAAATCAGGATTATTTTTGTATACCTTGTTCCACCATTGGGCGTAGAAACCGCCGCTCCCCCTTGGTATCACCACGCCATTTTTAACCACTTTCGTGTTATCCCATCCAGGCATCACGGTTTCGGAAACGATCTTTGTTGGGTCAATATTTAACAGATATCCAGAACTATCATTTGTGTAAGTTGTATAGCCGTCGGAAAACGATGTGTAGCTCCACCAATCAGTAAGAAAGGCGACATCCTCCCGGTCAGCCACTGAATAATATGCATCTATCCACTCATAAGACTTATGCGATTTAGCATTCCATATCATTATCACTGGTCTCCCATCAAACTTCAGGTAATTTGGGCTGTCAGCATAAGATTTTATAATGTAATTAAACTCAGCACCCATCTTTGCGCCATTCTTATATTCAGCCCCGTAGTGACCATCATATAAAATTGCCAACTTGAAATTGGGGAAACTTTTTTCGACAACTTTCAATAACAGCCGGAAGGAGACGTCCTCGAAGTGATTTTTCCCCCACCAGTCCACGACAAATCCGTCTATGCCTGCGCTGATTGCCTGCTTTACATGGGTATAAAGAACATCAGGATCCATGCTGTCATACTCCTCAGGCGGTATAACCGGGTAATGAGGCGAAGCAATATCCCGCCTGCCGTTTCTTATGTTGTCAGGATTATGTCCCGTGTGGTTCCAGTGAAACCAGTATCCAGATGGTCCATATCTGCTGCCATACCAGTTATGATAAAATGCAAGCACTAGCTTGGGTGCAATATAGTCATCATCATCCCTGTCGACCCTGCCATCCCCGTCCTCATCAACCTGATTGTGGAAGCTTTTTTCAGCAGCAAAAGGTTCATCAGGCACGATACCAGAATGAAGCCTCACCCAGTCAATTGAAACATTGATAGGAGCATCAGCCCCTTCAACAACGATTGTCAGCCCGCTAAAAGCGTATGTAGCGCCTCTTGACATTTTTGCTAGATTCCAGGTCACTGTTTCCCACCTGTCAGTCCCATGCCTGTTACAGGAAGGGGAGGTTGGAAACCATATATCTACGGATGTCCCAGCAGAATTAACACCGATGGGCCGGATGTGATACGTGTTTCCTTTAGCAACCTTTATATTGATCGTAAGATATGGATAAGAGCTCAATGGGAATGCTTTCCCAAGGGAGATGTTCTGCGTAAGAACACTCCCCTTGTTGCCGGTAATGCTTACTATATCACCATCTGTTGAAAAGTTCTGAGTCTTCTGCCAGTCCGAAATATCGGCAAAACTCTCACCCCAGCCGTGCGATGTAGTATCCACATTACAAAATTGCTGGATGACTCCACCTTTCTCATAATAAATATCCTGGATTTCATTTTTTTTAGCCGATGCAATTCCAACCAGATCATCTAACCTGTTTTTCTCAGCTAATAAGCTCAGGTTTGTATCCTCATATTCCTTCTTCTTGTCCTCTAACTGACTCCTCACATCCCGCAATTCCTCAAACGCCCTGACATCCATGGTGTTGAGCAAATAGAACATCTTCAGACGATCGTAGAACTGGTTAAAACCATCAGCGTCAAAAACTGCGTAAAATTGACCAGCTCTTGAGAATTTGTATAATAAAACGATGCGCTGATTATAAATTTCAGAGGCTCTGTTAAGCTCGTCTTCGATCTGCTGCAGATCCGTTTCGAGCCTTGCAAGCTCCTGGGTTATGCCCTCAATCCTAATGTTTAATTCTGATATCTTGGAATTGATGTCCGCCAGCGCTCTATTTGCGCGATTTAATTCCTCTTCATATACTCTGACTTCCTCATCGGTGGATATCGACATGGAGACAGCGGGAAATGAGAAAAAAAGCATAAAAAGCAATAATGAAGCTAAGAAATATTTTAATACCTTTTGCACACTTGGCGCTATTTCAACGCCCCTTCCATCTGCGACGAAAGTTGATCCGCAGTCATGCCACCAACCTGGCTGAATAAGACTGTTCCGTCCACGTCCAACATAAAAGTAGTGGGTATAGCAGTTATGCCATATAAATTAGCCGCCTGGCCCGAGAGGTCCAACAGTATCGTATATGTAACACCTGAATCTTTAATAAAAGATTCAATATCAGACCTGTTCTGATCCATGCTCACACCCAAAAAAACGACACCTTTACCCTCGTATTTCTCCCATGTAGCCTGAAAATCCGGTATCTCTTCTCTACATGGTGGACACCATGTTGCCCAAAAGTTCAGCACGACCATCTGGCCTGCGAAATCGGAAAGAGTTACCATCTCTCCGGTTAAAGATTCCAATGTAAAATCAGGCGAATTATATTTCGACTTTTCCTGCTGGGTTTCGCTCGCCTTAGATTCTCCCTCACTCGGAGAAGTTGTTTCCTTTGAGGTTGTTGTTGTTGTTTCTTTTGCGCTCTCCTCTGATACAACCTCGCTGGGTTCACTCGCCTCCTCGGAAATTTCCTCCACCTCACCTGCTCCCAAATTGCTCACAAGTTTAGATAAGCTTCCACAACCCATGAGCAAAAAAATTATCAAAAAGCCAAATATGGTGAACAGCAGATATCTTTTCATAACCATTTTAAATACTTCTTTCGCTAAAAATTACAATCGACTAATAGATAACAAGCACTGATTATTTAATTTCTAGATCAGTAGTTTATCAAAGCTTATGCCGAAGTGCAGTCATTTATAGATAATTATCATTTCCCACTTTTGAACCAAAGGATAAATGAGATCGGCATCCCAGGAAGTTATCCTTATGCAGCCGTGACTTGCCGGGTAAGGAGGGACTGAGGTCGATCCGTGTATCGCATAGCTTCTCCAAAAATATATGCTGTTGTACATCATCCCGGTCCATGGCTTATTCACAACCTCATGCCATCCTGGCAAAAAACCGTTTACGAAATAATTCCCGGTCGGAGTATCATACCCTACTCTGCCCGACGAGATGGGCAGAATATATTTAACCTTTCCTCCTGACACCAAGACCAATATCTGCCTGGCAAGATCTACTTCAATTAAATCTTTTATATATTTATCTTCCACCTGTAATTTTTTGGGGCTCTCGAGCTTTTTCAATGTCTCCTCATTGATAACTCCTGTGGGTGAGATTCCACAAACCGACTGGAACGCCCTGACCGCAAATTTTGTTTTAATATCATATACCTCATCCACTTTGCCGGGGTTGAAAGAAAGACGAGTCAGTCTTTTTTCAATCTCATAAACTTCTTTGCCCTCACTGCCAACAGCAAATCCATCTATCTTGCCTGCAGCAACAGTTGGTGAAAGTGTAAGCCACAGAGTTAAAATTACCAAAAGCGTTAGAAATATTTTCTTACTACTTGGTGTCATTTCTTTACCAGATGTTTTAAAATTTAAATTAATATAAAAATATTATCTGTATTTATTATCGTCAAATACAAAAATAATTTGAGGGAAAAATGAAAAACGTAATAAGCATAAGCATAGGTTCATCGAAGCGCAATCACAGCACTACTGCCAGGTTTGGGGGTCATGAATTCAATATCTCAAGAATTGGCACGGATGGAGACATAAAAAAGGCACTGGAACTTTTCAGAGAATATGACGGGAAAGTTGATGCCATGGGAATCGGCGGAACGTTATTATTCTTAAGAGTTGGTGAGAGAAAATATTTTATTAAAGATGCAAAGCCAATACAGGGGATCGTACAAAAATCCAAACTCGCCGACGGAAACGGGATCAAGCCCACACTCACAAGAAATGCTGTTGCCGAAATGCTAAAGGCTGGTATCGAGCTAAAGGGGAAGAAAGCCCTCATCACAAGTGCCGTGGACCGCTATTGCGAGGCAGAGGAGTTTGCCAAGGCAGGCTGTGAGACTATATTTGGTGATTTTATATTCTCACTTGGCATAAATATACCATTAAAGAAAATTCGAACCTTGAAAATCCTTGCAGCAATCCTGCTGCCGATCCTGACACGGATGCCGTTTAGCTTCCTGTATCCCATTGGGTCAGAACAGGAAAAAGAGCCTTCCGAAAAATATGCAAAATATTACAGATGGGCAGACATAATAGTTGGCGACTTTCTTTTTATACGCAAGTATCTATTAAATGACATGGGTGGAAAGATCATCTTTACAAATACCACAACCAAAAAGGATGTCGAGGACCTGTGGAGGAGGGGACTGGACATCCTGGTTACAACAACACCAGAGTTCGAAGGCAGAACATTTGGCACAAACGTTATGGAAGCAGTAGTGTTGTCACTACTTGGGGAAAAGGCAGATGATGCAACAGATGATGACTTTGCCAGAGTAATAAATGAGATCGGAATGAGGCCAACGATTATGCGGAACCCATATACGGGGAAAATTTAAATCAAATAGTGCTTACCCGGTTACTTTTACTTCTGCTTCTCTGTTTTGATTCTCAGCAATCTCCTTCAATCTATCCATTTCAAATGAGATACGCGCGCTTATCTGATTAAAAAAAGCAGTATCGCTTATGCCGTTAGGCTTATTCGCATATATCGGATCGCCTATAAATACCTGAATATACCTGAAAGGGTTCGTGATAAGTGTTAATATCCCCTCAAAGACGTCGCTCTTGTGAAGCTTGGATTCCGGATTTAAGCCCTCTGAAATATTATATATATGCACCGGATAGATAGGAACCTGAGATTTATAAGCTATGAATGCTGCTCCATTAAATACCTTTCTAACCTTCAGTCTCTTCCTGTAGTCACCTTCGGGGAAAATACCAATTACTCTCTTTTCCTTTAACAATTTAAAAATACGCTTCATGCTCGATAAATTTTCTGCTTTTAGACCCATATAAACTGGAATGCAATCAGCAAAATTGTTGAAAAAAAACCGCGTGAATTTATTATTATAACGAGCCCCGGTGATTAAAAAAAATATCCGAAGGTCAAGAGTCGCTTGCAATACGATTGGGTCAGAACCGGTGGTATGGTTAATTGCCAGTATAGCTGGCTCATTTTCGGGCAACTGTCTTCCCGGATCAGCTATATCAGAATCCAGAAAAACACCATACAATTTGAGGAAACACGTTTTAAGTAAGCTAAAAAACCCCATAAATATCTATAAAGCCATGAATATATTAAATTACTGATTAATTATAAATCTATTTGTCTATATTTTCTAATCCTGCTTCCCTCCCTGTATCATGCTCATTTTAACTCTGTGAAAATTGTTTTTATAAAAAATACCTGTATAAGATCTTCCTCGATCGTGTCTCCTGAAGTTCTGCCTGCTCTTTTAGAATACCAGCTACTTCAAGCGCATTCTCTATTGATTCGTGATAGGTCTTAAGAAGGTTCTTTTTATAAGAGTGCGGTAGATTGGATGAGACGAAGAAGAGCTTTTGAAAATCTTCAATACATTCTATCAAGCCATAAAGACGCTTATAATATGCCATAATGTCCCCGTTCAGCATCTCTATCTTTGCTTTATTCATCTCAAAATATTTCCTGCTAAACGGCTCCTTCAACGTCCTGGCATCTTCTCCGGTTAAAACAAAGCGACCATCTTCTGAAAAAGGTCTTACACCTTTTGACCTACTCAGTTTCTGGCTTATCCTGCTCACATCATTAATTAGCTCTTTGGCTAAGAGGGATTTCTGCTTCCAGCCCATCCTGTGCAACCTGATCTTCTCAGGGACAAAGCTGGCTAAAAGTCCTGTAATCACGATCAAAGTCAGTTTCATATTACACCTCCTTTCATATACCCCATCTTGATAGCAAAAAACTTAGACTAAAAGCCTAAGTTTTTAGTCCCTCTTTAACTTGCCTGCGAAGTTAGCTGTCGGATTCAGGATCAAAGAGCAAATCCTTATTCCAGGACTGGCCTGAAAATTCACCCCTTATTATGGTTCCTCCGCCCCCTATCTGGGGTTAGGCATATTAAATTTTCATGAACTTATCAAATTTAAAAGAAAGAGTCAATAACTATTTATTAAATTTTTATTAATTTTCAAGCCTGCAAATTATTAATCCTGTCTATAAATTCTTTTACCAGATTAGCAAGCCGCCTCTTCTCTTTAAGAGACATGTTTTCGATATTCAAATCCTTCATCCCGCTTTTCTCAGCTAGTAAATCTGCAAATTGGCTGGCCCTTGAGAGATAAAATTCGATCTCCTCCTGTTCATCTTTAAACACAGCTTTGTTTTCATAGGTCCTGTAGTTTGAGATTTTTTCGCTGACCTTTAAAAACGTCTCCCTTTCCAGTTCACTGTCCTGCATCAGACCTTCTTTTATTTTAAGAAACCTGTACTCCATGAAATAGTCAGGCGAGATACTAAAACCTCGCGCAATTTTTTCAATATTCTCCGGTTTTGGGACACCTCTCTTCGCGTTAATCAAAAGATTAAGATACTGGCTTGTGAAACCCGTCATCTTCGCCATCTGGGCGAAGGATAACTTTCGCTCCTTTTTTATTGCTTCCAATGCCAGATGAAATGGCAGGTTTGAGTAAACATCTACGTTCATGAAAGTAATTATAAAAAAATTGCAAAGTAATGTAAAAAATACTTTGAATTTTTGTAAAAATTAGTAACATCTACGTTGATAGTAATTTTTCTTTGTCTTATAATTTACTAAGTGAAGATGAAAACCAAGCTTGCTACAATATTAGAAGATCAAGGAAGAACCAAGGAGTGGCTTTCAAGAAAAACAGGGCTGAGCCGTTATAAAATCTCAAGGATTTGCAGCGGCTTGAGGGAAGTAAAAGAGAGTGAGATGCTTAAAATTTCCATGGCATTGAGCATGAAGGTAACCGATATTTTTTTTATATCAATCAACAACATAAACGTTGATGATAGTACCCAACAAAAAGACGATACTTGAAAAAAAACATTCAAAAATGCAGCATAAAGAATGTTTGAGTTCGACATCAGACCTGTTAGATTATCTACTTAAAATTGACAGTGCTATTTTAACGGGCTGTACGCTGAATAAAATTTTACATTTCGTTGTAAAGCATGCATGCTACCTGTTACACATGAATTCAGGTACTCTCCGGTTGATTACCGATGACGGGAAGGTGCTCAATCTTGCTACCACCTATAATGTTAGAAGGTCAGCAAGCGAGCGAGCATTAAAATTAGATATGGAAAGTACCGCTAAAAGAGTCTATATAAGTCGCAAACCGCTTGCCATACCTGACATATCCAGAGATCCGCTATATCCATGGAAATCAAATAATGAGCCAATAGCAATGTTAACAGTACCTTTGCTCTACAGGAAAAAATGCATCGGCGTATTATCGATTTATGATTCCAGCCCCAGAAATTTTGATAATAGAGAAATAGATACTGCCCTGCTCTTTGCAAACCAGGCTACAATGGCTATAGAGCTTACAAGACTGATGGAGGATATAAAAAAGAGAGCTATAACCGATTTTCTAACCGGACTTTTTAACCATCGTTACTTCAATGAACGCATAGAGGAAGAAATTGCGCGGGCATCAAGAAATAATAAGCACTTCTCAATACTATTTTGCGACCTAGATAATTTCAAAAGATTCAACGACATACATGGCCATTTGCTCGGGGACATGGTGTTAAAGAAAATAGGAGAGGTAATCCTGACCAATAAAAGGAAATTTGATATTGCCACCAGATATGGCGGAGATGAATTCGCACTGATATTACCAGAGGCGAATTGTAATAATGCCGTGAGAATTGCAAAAAGAATCTGCAGTGGAATTGGCAATTGCGATCTTCCAAAAGTCAAAAGTAATCACGATAAGCTAACCATGAGCATTGGAATTTCATCTTTTCCGGAACATGGGCAAAACAGCAAAGAGCTGCTTGAAAAAGCAGATCTTGCACTTAACAAAGCAAAGAGTTCAGGTAGAAATAATATTCAGGTCTATCATTGCCACTTAGCATAATATCTTTTCTGGATCATCTTCTTAAATATAAATATCAGCACAGCGCCTGATACAAATCCCCCGATATGTGCCCACCAGGCTACCATGCCAGAACTATCCCCATACCCAATCAAGGAGAATGCATAAAAAAATTGAATTATTATCCATATCCCAAGAAACAACAGTGCTGGAAGCTCAAAAATAAAAAAGATGGGCACAAAAGTGAGTACTCTAGCACGCGGATATAAAATAAAATATGCCCCAAGCACTCCTGCAACTGCTCCACTCGCTCCAATTGTAGGGGCATCGCTAAAACGCGCGCTCAAATAAAATATCCCTCCTGCCATCAGTCCTGAGAAGAGATAAAAAAGTAGATAGCCAAAATGACCAAGTTCATCTTCCACGTTATCACCAAAAATCCACAAAAAATACATATTCCCCAGGATATGCCAAAAACTTAAGTGGATGAACATCGAAGTAAAGAATCCCAGAATTGAGAAAGCCAGACCCCTGCCTGTCATCATACCTTCGGTAACTTTTGCCGGTATCAGGGCATATCTGAAAACAAAATCAGAGACTCGCTCCTGGCCAAGAATGAGCTGGTAGAAATATATTAAAAAATTTACCCCAATTATCGAAACATTAACAAACGGAAAAGTCTTTGACAGAATATTGTCTCGAAGCGGAAACATGGTATTAATTTATTACTAATACAGAAAAGTTACAATCATGAATTTGTTGTGATCAACCATACAGCGAGCTAAAGCGGTTCGCCACAACAACAACGTTATCCGCTACCCTCTCCAGAAAACGACAAACAAGGATGATATCAGTAGCCCACTTCATAAGGTTTCGATCTTCCTTTATCTTGCCAAATTCAACAAAAACCTGACTATACAACTGGTCAACCTCCTCATCCATCTCGACAATGGATTCAGCAAGGCTGCTGTCATTGTTCGACATCGCCTTGACGAGATTACTAAGCATCAACTTAACCTTTTGTGAGATCTCTTCCAGAATGCTGAAGATCTTCTCATTGTGCTTCATGAGCAGTACTATCTTGGCTATTCTGGAAATATTAACAGCAAGATCGCCGATTCTCTCAAGATGGATCACAGAACGCATATAAAATATTATTTGCCTCAGATCTGAAGCTACCGGTTGCTGGGTGGCAATAGTCTTCAGGCAGCCGTTTTCAATTTTGATGTGATATTCATCAATCTCCTCGTCAGATACATCTACCTCGTTTATATTATCAACCTTTCGCTCAAGTAATGCTTCCATTGCAAGATCAAAATTTCTGTTAACCAGATTGACCATCGAGATCATGTCATTCTTTAACTTATTCAAATCCGAGACCAGCGCACTTCTTAAAGCATCCATTTAGCCAAATCTTCCAGTGATATAATTTTCAGTCCTCCTGTCCACAGGATTGGTAAATACATCCTCTGTCTTTCCAATTTCAACAAGCCTGCCCGGATCTCCTGCATTCTCCGCAAGCATGAACGCAGAGTAATCGGACACCCTTGCCGCCTGCTGCATGTTGTGCGTAACAATAATTATCGTAAGAGTCTTCTTCAATCCACGCATCAGGTCCTCTATCTGCATCGTGGAGATCGGGTCAAGCGAAGCACATGGTTCATCCATCAATAGCACCTCAGGTTTAACAGCCAGTGCTCTTGCTATACAAAGCCTTTGCTGTTGACCACCCGATAGGTTCAACGCGGAGTGGTTAAGCTTTCCTTTTACCTCGCTCCAGAGCGCTGCTGCTCGTAGGCTCTTCTCAACTATCTCGTCCATCTCTATCTTTCTAATTCTTCTGGAAATGGTGACCCCGTATTTGATGTTGTCATAGATCGACATCGGAAACGGTGTTGGCTTTTGAAAAATCATCCCAACATTCTTTCTTATAAATGGCAGGTCCTGCTTGCCATTATTAATATCAACGCCATCCAGTAAAATTTGACCCTCAACCCTAGCGCCAATTATCAGATCGGTCATCCTGTTAAGCGTCCTCAAAAGAGAGGTCTTGCCACAACCGCTTGGTCCGATGAGAGCTGTGATATTTTTTTCATAAAAAATTATGCTCACGTCCTCCAGAGCCTTGAAATCCTTATAGTAAAGACTCATGTCATTCACTCTGATCTTTTCGATCAAATTACTGTTTTTAATTTCGAAGTTCATAGCTCAGTCAAACCTCTTCTGCATCCTATTCCTCAGGAATATTGCGAGAAAATTAATTGACAGCAGAACCACCAGCAGGACAATTATTCCTGCAGCAGCAAGATGTTGAAAATCATCTTGTGGGCGCGACACCCAGTTAAAAATCTGTATTGGCAGAACAGTGAACGTATCAAGCGGGCTTTTTGGTACAAACGCTATGAACGCAAGTGCACCGATCATGATCAAGGGAGCGGTCTCCCCAATTGCCCTTGACAAAGCCAGAATTGTGCCCGTCAAAATCCCAGAAAACGATGAAGGCAAAACTATGTTCTTAACAACCTGCCATCGTGTCGAACCAAGCGCATACGCCGCTTCCTTGAGAGAGTTTGGCACGGTCTTGATCGCCTCGATTGAGGCAATGATTATCACTGGCAGTATAAGTAACGACATCGTGAGCGCACCTGCAAGAACGCTCGGGCCAAGCGACATCAACCTCACAAAAATCGCCAAGCCGAGGATCCCATATACAATTGACGGAACTCCTGCGAGGTTGGAGATATTCAAATATATGAAGCGGTTAAACCAGTTATCCCTTGCGTACTCCACGAGATAGATCGCGGCTCCAACCCCGATTGGGAATGCTATTACGGCCGTTAAGACCAGCATCCATAACGTGCCAAACAGTGCTGACTTGATACCTGCCTGTTTGGGAAACCTTGATGGAAAACTATTGATAAAATTCCAATTCAACCACCCTATCCCATCCCTGAAAATGTTGTAAAGCAAAACTATCAGCGTAATCAGTCCTATCAAAGTAGCAATGAGCGCAATAACTACGAATATTCTTCCCTTTAAATGCCTTATAAAAAGTTGTCTATCGGTCTGGTACCGGGATTTCTTTATATTGTCCATCTATATCTTCTTAAATCTCCTGACGACCCACAAACTCAATACATTCATCGCAAGAGTTATCAAAAACAAGGACATCCCAACAGCAAAAATAGTCTTAAATTCCAGAGACCCGTACGGTGTATCTCCTAGACTCACCTGTACGATATACGCAGTCATGGTCTCAACTGCTTTCAGAGGATTCCAGGTCAAAGTTGGCATTTGGCCGGCAGCTATGACCACGATCATCGTCTCTCCTATGGCACGCGAAACTGCAAGGATAAAGGATGCTATTATCCCAGATATAGCTGTTGGCATCACAACCCTTGTCGTCACTTCAAATTGAGTTGCACCGAGCGAATATGCAGCCTCTCTCAATGAATTAGGGACTGCGTGCATGGCATCCTCACTCAAAGAGGAAACCATCGGAATTACCATGATGCCAACGACTATTGACGCACTGGCTGCATTAAAAACCATGGTCTGCGGGAATATTCTTTTTATGATAGGAGTAATGAAGGTTAAAGCAAAATAACCGTAAACTACCGTTGGCACTCCCGCAAGCACCTCAAGCGCCGGTTTTAAAATTTTTCTGACCACTGATGGTGCATATTCACTTAAATAAACTGCGCTCAACAACCCGATTGGCAATCCGACAATTGCAGATTCGATGGCGATTTGCATCGTACCTGAAAAAAGCGGAAGAATGCCAAAATGCTTCGATTTAAATAGCGGAGTCCACCTGGTATCTGTTAAAAACTTTAAAATCGGTACTTCTCGAAAAAAGGCAATAGTCTCTATCAATAATATTACTATTATCCCAATAGTTGTCACAATTGAAACAAGAGCGCTGGTTAGAAGCGCATATTTTATCAAGACTTCATGCCAGCGTCTTCGAGTCCTGTAATGTCCTCTATTCACAGCGAAGCTAAATTCATCTTTCTTTCTACGAGCTAAATCCTGAATATTCATGCTTGACGTTTAAAAAGAGTATACGAATATTATTACAGTCATTTGTAAAGTTCTTCAAGAGTTCCCTTCTTACCGCCTTCATAAGCAGAACCAGTGATTCTGTTCTCATACCTCTTTTTTACCAGATCATATACATCGGCTGGAAGAGCAGTGGAGCCAACCTGAGCAGCCAGAGTCGGGACGTTCTCAACGTAGAACTTCACAAATGCATCCACCTCCGGTCTTTCTGCCACTTTCGCGCTCACATATATGAATACCGGCCGCGAAAGAGGATTGTATGAGCCATTGATAATTGTCTCATCTGTAGGTGCGACTGGTCCATCACCAGCGTCAATTGCGACGACTTTTAATTTATCGGTATTTTCAACGTAGTATGCATAACCGAAATAACCAAGCGCAAATTCGTCACCAGCAATGCCCTGAACAAGTATATTATCATCTTCGCTTGGGGTAAAGTCAGCGCGGCTTGCGTCTTCCTCGCCCACTATCTTATCGGTGAAATAATCAAATGTTCCGGAATCGGTACCTGGTCCATACAGATGGATCTCCTCATCTGGCCAATCAGAGCGGACCTGGTTCCATTTCATTATCTTGCCCTCCGCCGCGGGCTCCCAGAGTTTTTTCAGATCCTGAACCGTCATCGAGTCGCACCAGTCATTTGCAGGATTGACCACGATAGCAATCCCATCAAATGCAATTGGCAGTTCAATGTACGCGATATTATTTTTTGCTGCGATCTGTGCCTCCTCCTCCTTTATTGGTCGAGAAGCGTCACTGATGTCAGTCTCTCCCACCGTGAACTTCTTAAAGCCACCACCGGTGCCGGAGATACCCACCATTACCTGAACACCTGGATTTGCCTTCATGAACTCTTCCACCACTGCTTCAGTAATGGGAAAAACAGTGCTCGAGCCGTCAATTGCGACGGCCCCACCCAACGCTGATTTAGTTTCTGCAGCGGTCTGAGCTTTAGTCTTCGTTGCTGTCGCCTCATTAGTTACTGCAGTAGATGAACAACCCACAAACAAGGAAAGCGCCAACACCGCTATGAGGGTAATACCTATAACCCTACCCGCTAGTTGTCTTGTGAACATAAACACTTCCTCCTTTTTTGTTCATATTTAGACTAAAGACAACATAAGGATATTGTAACCACGAAAGCATTGATTAAGGAATGCTTAAATTAATATTAAATTTTCATTAATATTTAACCAGGAAGTATTATCCTGAAAGTAGAACCGCGGTTGACCTCACTGAAAACATCGATGCTGCCATTGTTTAAAAACAACAGGTGTTTCGCACTTGCCAGACCAAGACCTGAACCCAATCCTGGCTCCCTGGATTCACTGGCTCTATAGAAATGCTGGAATATAAATGGGAGATCTTTTTTGTAGATACCCGGCCCCTCGTCAATTATGCATACTATACTTTTACCATTTTCATGTCTAGCTTCGATTACTATTCTAGCCTTATCTTTGGAAAATTTAACGGCATTCTCAATTACATTGTAGAAAGCCTGTCCGATCATCTGCTCATCCGCTGTAGTTGTGACTTCATTATTTCTACCAATAAGCTCGATGTTGATCAGTTTTGACTGGATTAAGGGGTCCAGCAGTTCTACTGTGTTCTTCGCAAGAGTAAACAGGTCAATCTTCTTCTTATTTGGCTTTACCATGCCGGATTCAAGCCTGGATATCTCAAGGATGTTTGAAATAAGACCATTAAGCCTCATCGACTCATTAAGTGCCTTGTTTAAAAAATAGTTAATTTTTTCTTCATCACTTTTTTTCTCCAGTTGGGCTAACGCCGTCTCTATATATCCCCTGATGACCGATAACGGAGTTTTTAATTCATGAGAGATATTAGTTGTTATATTCTTCCTTAAATCTTCTAATTGCCTGTCCCTGGTATCATCCCGGATCATTAGCATCAAAAAGTGCTGTGAATCGCGCAAAATAGGCTCGGATATCATCACCGAATACGTTGATCTCTGAATACTGCCCATCTCAAAGGTACCCTGGAGAGGACTTTTCACTTCAAAGGCTTCATCCAGAAGCCTGTCAAACGACGAACTTCCGAAAACTTGAAGAATTGAGCTATTGCTGTTTGGCTTTATCGCCGCGTTGAGGTCAAGAGCGTTTTCGCTAAAAGCCCTTATGTTTTTATTCGAGTCAATCACGAAAACATAGTTGAAGTCATATTTAAATAAGAAATTTAGCTGCTTCTCCAGAAAATCCCTTTTATTCTCCTGTTCTTTAAGAGCGGACTTTAAGAAATTAACATCACTGGCATATAATTGTGAATATTTCCTTAACTTCAGTATTAAAAATATTATCACGCTCAGAAGGACAAGCGCGATGATAGTAAGAGAGATTTCCATATCATAAAGCAGGTTTTACAAATTTATAGCCGATACCGTGCACAGTTTCTATGAAATTATGCCGTGCGAACTGATGAATCTTAGCCCGCAGGCGCCTGACGTGCACATCAAGAGTTCTCGTATCCCCAAAATAATCTTCACCCCACACGGATTTTATGATCTGCATCCTCTTGATCACTTTATCAGGTTTTTCGGCTAACAACCTCATTATTTCAAATTCCTTTGGCGTGGTATCTATGATATTTGAGCCAATCCTCAGCTGATGTGCTGACATATCAATCTCCAGGTCGCCAAACCTGATGACCTCCTGAAGATCATTCAGGACTCTGAACCTTCTGAGGAGTGCTTTCACCCTGGCCATCAACTCCTTGATCCCAAAAGGTTTTGTCAGATAATCATCCGCACCTATCTCCAGACCCAGGACCTTATCAAATTCTTCTGCCTTTACGCTCAGAAAAAGGACTGGTACATCTATCCTTGACTTTATGATCTTGCATAGGTCAAGTCCACTGATCTTCGGCAGCATTATGTCAAGAATTATCAGGTCCGGGATACGGGAATCGATCTCATTTATCAGGGAGTTCCCTTCTGCGAATATCTTAACCAGATATCCTTCCCGTAATAGATTTACCTCCAGTATCTCCCTTATATTAGGATCGTCATCCACCACATATATCAATGATTTCATGCGCTTTATTAAAACACATATTGAATTTGTTATGAATATAATTTAGAATGGTAACACTTTTTAAATAAATAGTAACACATTAATAATTATTATGAAAAACATAAAATTAACTCGCTTTGGTATTTCGATGAGCAGTGAACTGCTGGCGACATTCGACAGGATGATCACCAGAAAGGGATTTCCAAGTAGATCAGAAGCGATAGAAAAGCTCATAAGAAACAGCATCATCGAAGAACAATGGGAAAGTGATTCAACCTCAAACCTGGCCGGGACGATTACCCTAATATACGATCATGAGATCGGCGAATTAAAAAACAAATTGACTGAGATTCAGCACGACCACCACTCCTCTATTATCTCGACAATGCATCTTCACCTGGATAAACATAAATGCCTTGAAGTATTAGTAGTTAGAGGGATCGCATCGGACATTAAAAAATTATATGAAAAGCTATCGAACATCAAAGGAGTACTTCACAGCAGACTATCAACAAGCGCAGTTTAAAGAAGGAGGACGAACATGCACATACCAGACGGCTTTCTGGATCCAAAGACCTGGATCACACTCGACGCAGTTGCCACAGGTACGGTGGGTTTAAGCGTTTACAAGACCAGCAGGAAGTTGAGGGAGAGGATGATCCCCCTCATGGGGGTACTGGCAGCCTTCATTTTCGCTGCTCAGATGCTTAATTTTCCAGTCGCCGGAGGCACATCGGGGCATTTCGTGGGGGGAGTCCTCGCTGCAATATTGCTTGGTCCTTTCGCAGGTACTCTTGTGATGACAGTTGTGATCATCGTACAGGCACTGCTATTTCAAGATGGTGGAATCGCTGTCCTCGGTGCAAATGTTTTCAACATGGCAATTGTCGGCTCCTTGCTGGGCTATTATATCTTCAGGGCAATAAAGATGCCTTTCAAGTCGGATAAAGGACTTTACATATCCGCATTTATCACAAGCTGGTTAGTGGTGGTGATTTCATCATCCCTTGTTGCAATACAGCTTGCCATCTCCAAGACGGTGGCGCTCGCCGTTGCTCTGCCCGCAATGGCTGGCGTGCACGCTCTCATTGGGATCGGTGAGGCTTTAATCACGGTCGGGATAATCACCTTGGTCAAAAAGGTAAGACCTGATTTAATGTCAATCGAAAAGGTGTAATGATGAAAAAGTTTGTGATTATTGGCTTAATCGTCTCTGCGGCTCTGGTGCTTCTCATAGCGCCGTTTGCTTCATCGTGGCCTGACGGGTTGGAGCGCGTTGCAATCAACCTGGGCTTCATTGAAAAAGGTGAGGGTTTACCTGTTCTTAGATCACCCATGCCCGACTATATGCTAAATTTCATCAAGGACGAGAGGCTAAGCACCATATTAGCAGGGCTTGTTGGGATAACGGTGATGTTTCTACTGGTATATGTAATTGGACTTTTGCTGAAGAGAAGGCAGAACATGGAGAAAAATTGAATATCACAATCTCTGATAGCTACGAGGATAAAAACAGCATAATTCACAGGCTGGATCCCCGAACAAAAATCATCTGTTTAATTTTGTTCATATTTGTAGTCGCGCTCACTCCTCCGCTGAGGTTCTTAGAGTTCTGCGCATATGCGGTTCTTTTGATAAGTCTCACTCTCATTTCAAAACTTTCACTTCTTAAAACCACGAAAAAAGCTCTTGCGATAATCCCGTTTGTCCTGTTGGTAGCCATATTTCTTCCATTCCTCAAGGAGGGAAATGTAATTTACTCATTTAATGTTTATTCGCTGAAGGTATCTGTCACGGATGCAGGACTGATTGCTCTATGGAACTCGTTTATTAAATCCCTTCTATCCATCACTTCAATGATCATCCTTACGTCCACAACCAGCTTTCCGGAGATCATGCATGGTCTACAGAAACTGAGAGCTCCGAAAATAATAGTCATGCTGATATCGTTCATGTACAGATATATTTTTGTTTTAGTAAATGAGGTTCAAGCATTGCAAATTTCCTGGCATTCAAGATATTTCGGGAAAAAATTTCTGCGACAAATATCGATAACGGGAACCATTCTTGGGTCACTGTTCATAAGGACTTACGAAAAATCAGAGCGAATATTCCTGGCCATGTCGTCTCGCGGATATGAAGGAGAAATTAAAACCATCGAACAGCTCAGACCGGGAGTCCCAGATGCAATTTTTTCCAGTTGCTTTATTATTTTTATATCACTGGTGAAGGTGTTAAATTTCATTTGAACAAACCCATTTTAACAGTGCAAAACCTGTCTTTTAAATACCCTGATGGGAAAAATGCGCTCGAAAATATTTCCCTTGAAGTCTATCAGAGAGAATCTGTTGCTATTATAGGCCCAAACGGAGCAGGCAAATCTACCCTTCTGCTTCACCTTAACGGCTCCCTTGGAATACCTGAAAACGGCAAGCCAAAAATTAAAATTGCAGAGATCAATCTTACAAGAAAGAACTTAAAAGAAATAAGAAAAAATGTTGGAGTGGTTTTTCAAAATCCCGATGACCAGCTCTTCATGCCGAGCGTATTTGATGACGTAGCATTCGGCCCTATTAACCTGGGCTACCCTGATAGCATTGTCAGAGAAAAGGTCGCAAAAGCACTCGAAGAGGTGGGGCTGGCGCAGTTCGAAAGAAGAGCATCCTATCACCTGAGCTATGGGGAGAAGAAACTGATTTCAATAGCCACAATAATCAGCATGGACCCTAAATTGGTCGTCCTGGACGAACCCACAAGCGGTCTTGACCCCAGAGGCAAGAGAAGGATAATGCAGATACTGAAAAAAATGGTCGTTACCAAGATAATAGCCACCCATGATCTTGAGGTCGCTTACGAGCTCTGTAATAGGGCAATTCTCATAAATAATGGTGTGATCGTAGCCATCGGCGACGCAGAAGATATTATAGAAAACGAACAGTTGATGCTCGAAAACGGGCTCGAAACTCCACTGTCAATTGTCTTATCAAGAAAGGTCACATGGTGAAGCGGGGTATTTTCTGCTTAGCCTTAATTCTTCTACTGACTTTAGCATCTTTTTTTACCGGATGCACCCCGCAAAGCGCCAAACCCGGTGCGACCGGCAAGATAAAAATAGTCACGACCATCCCCCCACTTGCTGATATGATATCGATAGTCGGTGGAGAAAGGGTAGAGGTCATATCAATAGTGCCGCCAGGAGCAAGCCCACACTTATTCGAACCAGCCTTCGAACAGTTAAAAAGTGCAGCGAACTCCGCTGCGCTGATGAAAATAGGACTAAAGCTTGACGATTGGGCTGACAAAATAGCCAGGGCATCTTCCGATAACATGAAAATTTTCACCCTAAGCGATAACGTGCCTCTGGATGAAAAAAATAATCCCCACATTTGGCTAAGCTTGAAGCGAGCGATCATAATCGTCGAAAACATCTCCTTACATCTTTCTGAATTAGATCCGGCCAATAAGTCATACTATGCGGAAAATGCGGCCAAATATATTGAAGAGATAAAGGCAAAGGACGAAGAATTTTCAGAAGGGTTTAATAAAAAACACGATAAAAAATTCGTACAGTTCCATGAAGCCTGGAGTTATTTTGCAGAAGACTATCAGCTCCAGATAGTTGCCACAATTGAGCCGTCCCCCGGCAAGGAGCCAATGCCAAAATATCTTGCAGAGGTGGAAAAAATAATCATGGACAACAATATAAAGGTAGTCTTCAGCGAGCCGCAATTGAATGACCGCGTCGTAAATTTCCTGGCAGAAGAGCTGAACATAAAAGTACAGATCCTCAATCCGATCGGCGGCAGCGAAGAATTAGCGGAATACCTATCTTTAATGCAGTACAACTACGAAAAGATATTAAATTCTTTTAATTGAGCTACTCTATCTATATCATATAGGTGCTACTGCTCCAAGAGGATATGGATGTCTGCGACAATTTTTATTGAGAACTTAAGCCTTAAATATGGGAATAATCCCATTCTTGAAAATATTAGCCTGACAATTGAAGCTGGCGACCTCGTGATGGTCATCGGTCCCAACGGCGCGGGCAAGACCACGCTTATTAAGTGCACACTTGGCCTGGTTAAGCCAGACTCAGGAACTGTTAAAATCGTCGGCTTAAAAAATCAGGAATCAAAGAAGCTAAAAATCGGTTATGTGCCTCAGAAACCGGCATTCGAGAAAGACTTTCCGGCAACCGTTCTGGAGGTACTGGACCTGATGCTCATCTATCAGAAATACGGGAGAGTTGAAAAGAGAAATTTGATTGAAAATACCATAAGAAACCTCAGAATTGAAAAACTTTTAAATGAGAAAATTGGAGACCTATCAGGCGGTGAATTACAGAAAGTGATGCTGGCGAGATCAATTTTGAATACACCTGACCTGCTCGTCCTGGATGAGTTGATCAGCGGGATTGATATTGCAAACGAGGCAATCCTCTATTCCATGGTCAATGAGCTCAATCAGAACCACGGAACCACGGTAATTATGATCACTCATGATATAAACATCGTATATAAATACGCCAGGACTGTAATATGCCTGAATAAAACCCTGACCTGCAAGGGTAAACCTGAGCTTGCGCTTACTTTTGAAAACCTCACCAGGACATACGGTGAATTCGCAGTCAGTTATGTACATAAAGTGGAGCATTAAGTGGAGATTTTTGCCTATCCTTTTATGACAAGAGCGCTGATCGCGGGCATATTTATCGGGATCAGTTGCTCGCTTATAGGAGTATTCATCGTGCTTAGAAGGATGGCATTCTTTTCTGACGCGATCGCACACAGCTCGCTGGCAGGAGTTGCGATTAGCCTCCTGCTTGGTGCCAACACAATTGCTATTGCACTTCTGTTCAGCGTAACCATAGCTCTCGGTATAGGGTACATAAACAAAAAGACGCCCCTCTCCATCGATACGGTCATCGGAATATTCTTCTCGGGCGCCATGGCATTAGCTGTGATAATAATCAGCTTCATATCGGGATACCAGCCTGATCTAATAAGCTACCTTTTCGGCAATATCCTTGCGATTACTGGATCTGACCTCATCCTTGCCGTTTCCATTGGAATATTCACTACTGCCATTATCCTGGCCTTGCGCAAGCCCTATCTTTTCCTGACACTTGACAGGGATGGAGCAAGACTGGCTGGCATGAAAACCACGATCCTTGATTACATGTTTCTTGCACTGCTTGCACTGGTGGTGGTAGCAAGCATAAGGATAGTAGGGGTGATCCTCGTCAGCGCCCTCATAATAATTCCACCCGCCACGGCCAAAAACGTGAGCAAAAATTTCACTCAGATGGTATATCTATCAATGGTTTTTGGGGTTGCAAGTGTTTTCGGGGGCCTTGTGCTTTCCTACTATATAAATTCACCATCAGGGGCTGTAATAGTCCTGTTCTCACTGGCAATTTTCGTCACGGCGACTATCGCAAAGACAATAACCCTGCTTGCGAAAAAACGTAGGGCTTGACTTATTTTTTAATAATAACTAAATTATTACTAAAAATATTTTAATAATAACTAAGTTAAAATTAAAATGAACGATAAAATCATTCAAAGAAACATAATCCCTGACATTTTTAAGTTTATTGAGAGAAAAGAAATTCTGATCATAAAGGGGCCAAGACAGTCAGGTAAAACCACCCTTCTGGAAATGCTGACCAAAAAATTAATTGAAGAAAGAGGAGTAAATCCTGACAATATCATATATTTAACCTTTGATAACACCCCTATACTTGAGTCGTTTGAAAAAGACCCAATTCCATTAATTAGAAGTTTTACGCTCAACCTAAGCGGACAAATTTATATTCTTCTTGATGAGATTCAAAGATCAAAATCAGCGGGGTTAAACCTCAAACTTATTTACGATACTTTTAAAAACATAAAATTTATAGCAACTGGTTCCTCATCGCTGGAAATTGAAAGCAATATAGAGAGTTATCTGGTGGGCAGGGTATTCTCATATATTTTATTGAACTTCGAGTTCCAGGAGTTTTTACGAACAAAGCCAGCGAACTTTTACAATCACTATATCGAAGCCTCAAACAATATTAAATCTTTCATTACCGGTGACAAATTTAAAGAAAAATTCGAATTTCTTTTCACCGATAAGTTTTTGGATTTCCTAAATGAATTTATTACATTCGGTGGATACCCAGAGGTTGTTAAGACAGAACAAGTAGAAATAAAAATGGAGATATTGAGAAATATTTACGAAACATATCTCACAAAAGATATCATAGAAACGCTCCAAATGGGTAATGTCTCTAGCTATAGAAAACTTGTACTGATACTCGCAAACCAGATTGGAAACCTGACGAATTACCATTCACTCCTGCAAGATACTGGTTGTTACTTTGCGTTATTAAAAAAATATATAGATATTCTTGAAAATACCTACATTATAAAGAGCATTAAGCCATTCTACATAAATGAGGCCAATGCGATTAGAAAAAATCCCAAGATCTACTTTCTTGATTCCGGACTTCGGAACAGTATGCTGGGAAATTTTACCAATATAGGCATTAGACCTGACAATGGTCAGCTAATAGAAAACTATATACTAACTCAGCTCCTCAAGAGCTATTTTAAATATGGAGCATACTTAAATCCAGAGGGAAATAATGTAAGGTTCTGGAGGACTACCAGCGGAACAGAGGTAGACTTTGTTTTGAACCTTGAATCTGAGTCAATAATTTCAAAGAAACAAGCCCAGAATATAATTCCCATAGAGGCGAAATTCTCAAAAATTACAAAACCATCAATAAGCAGGAGTTTTAGAAGTTACCTTAACACTTATAATCCTGAAAGGGCACTTATACTTACAAAGGATTATTTTGAATTGACAAAAATAAATAATACAAAACTTCTATTCTGCCCAATATGGGCAATATAATTGAGAATAAATGCTCGAAAGATTTGGCTATGATCCTGGAAGATATCCTGATCGATACAATAAAAAAATCGATGAGTTAGATGTCCCTTATATGCTAACAGGTGGGATTGCAGTTATGTTCTATGGAAAACCATGGATGACGCATGATACCAGGAACCGAAATATTCTTTTCTTCGCCCGAAGACACTATTTTAAAAAAACTATTGTGGTATAAAGATTCCCAAATTGATAAACATATTGATGATGCCTTTGGCATCTTGCAAATACAGAATGAGAGCCTGGACCATAATTACATGAAAAAGTGGTCAACAAAACTATCTATCAGTAGCCTGATGAATCAACTGGAAAAACATCTAAAGGTTTAATATCCATTTTGGATTTTAGAAGTTACGGTTTTTTATAAAACGGGCTCTCACATGGCATATCGTAATACTTCTTTAACTCCTCATCGACCTTCATGAGCGTGATTGAGCAGCCTGCCATCTCCTGGGTGGTGCAGAACTCACCAACCTCAGTTGCATAGATCTTTATCTCCTTCCCGGCAAATAGCTGGTGAACCTTGCACGCAACTATGAAGAGCTCCATCCTCGTGGTCGAACCGTAGCTGTTTAAAAGTACGATCACCTCATCGCCCTTAACAAGGGGCATATCATCCAAAAGCAGATATACGATCTGGGTTGCGATTTCATCGGCAGGAAGCAGCTCTGCCTTCTTTATGCCTGCCTCGCCGTGCAGGCCCATGCCGAACTCTATTTTGTCATCCTCGATGTAGAAGGTCGGCTTTCCCGTCTCAGGTATAGTGCACGGAGAAAGCGCAACACCTAAAGAGCGAGAGTTGTCAATTGCCTTTCTCGTGATCCTTGCTACCTCATCAAAGGGTTTAAGAGCCTCTGCTGCAGAACCGCATATCTTGATCACCAGCAGGTCAGCAGTAGTCCCCCTCCTCTCCGTCTCCCTGCCTTTAGGGGCAGAGGCTATGTCATCGTGAATTAATATCGTCTCAACTTTTTTACCCTGAGATCTTACTATATCCTGGGCTATATCAAAATTCATCCGATCACCAGCATAGTTGTTGTATAGAAGGATAACACCTTTTCCGCCATCAGCTGCTTCTATACCATCTAAGATCAGATCGGGTGATGGTGCAGCAAAGAACCTCCCATGCACCTCAACATCCGCCATCCCTCTTCCGACATACTCTAAAAACAGCGGCTCATGGCCAGCACCACCACCGATGACTATTCCAACCTTGCCCTTGATTGGTGCATCGATCCTCGCAACCACTGTTCCACTGCCCACCCTCTTAACTAATTTTGAATTTGAGAGGATGAACCCCTCAAAGCACTCATCTACACAGTTCTTAGGATCATTTAATATCTTCTTCATCAGCTCCCCTTTTACTTAATATTTTTTCAATACTCTCTGAGATCTGCCGTATGATCAAATAGAAAGATGTTGCGCCGGCATCGATGTATCCTTTAGACCTTTCTCCAAGCGATTTTGATTTACCCATATTCGAGATGAGATCCTTTGTGGAGAGCATGCCTGCCTCTGCCGCATCTAAGGCTGCCCTAATGGCAGATATGAAGTCTAGATTGTCCTTAGCTGCTTGCCTTAAGGCTTCTACCGCAGGCTCAAAGGCATCAACAAGTGTCTTGTCTCCTACCTTGGCCCCTCCTCTTGCCTTGACATCAACTAACGCCTGCTCCATCATCTGGGCGAAATCAGGTAGATATATCCTGTCCTTAGAGGCGGCAGCCTTACCAAAGCCGATGAATATGCTGCCATAGATTGGACCAGTAACACCACCACTATAGCGCATGATCGCCATACCCACGGCTAAAAAGAAGGAAGATATATCTTTTGCGTTCTTCTGGCCCCAGTCATCAACTGCAGAGCGAAAGCCGCCTGCTATAGTTATCCCGTGATCACCATCACCTATAAAGGAGTCAACTTCACTGATGTAGTCCTTCTTTCCCTGGATCATCTGGTTAACATCAGCTAGGATGATCCTGAAATCTTTAAAAGTCAGATAACTCCGCATTTTCTTCAACTCAGCACATAAAAAAATAAATCACCTTATTGCACTATTAAAACACAATCAGCGAAATTAATGATACTATCGCCTGCATTAGTTATAAAATATTCGTAAAACAGCTAGTATTAAAGGGTATGATATGGAAATTCTAAAAATTAGTATCCCATTTGGCAAAGGTTTAATTGAGGTCGAAATCCCGCGCAAGAACTTCGTCGAAGCTATCGAGATGTATCCAATCCCATTAATTGATGATCCTGCTCTTGCAGTATCAATGTCACTTCAAGACCCGATTGGGTCTAGATCACTACATGAAATCGCAAAAGGCAAAAGAAACGCCTGCATAGTGGTATTTGATATAACAAGGCCTGTCCCAAACTCAATTATACTGCCTCCAATACTCAAGACGCTTCATGAAGCAGGAATATCCGTTGACGACGTAACTCTATTGATAGCAACGGGACTACACCGGCCAAACTTGGGTGATGAGCTGACATACATGATGGGAGCTGAAATTTGCAGCAGATACAACATAGTAAATCACGATGCGAGAAACACTAAAAGCCATAAATTTTTGGGCTTCACCAAAAGAGGAGTACCAATTGAAGTGAATAAGACTTTTCTTGAAGCAGACCTGAAAATATTAACCGGATCAATCGAGCCTCACTTCATGGCAGGTTTCACCGGCGGGAGAAAAGGAATATGTCCTGGAATATCTTCCATCAATACAATTCGCGGAGCGCACAGCCCAGAGATACTCGAGCCGGAGGAGGCCAGAAGCGGAAATCTCGAAGGTAATCCTCTGCACGAAATGGCTATGGAAATATCAAGAAAGGCAGGAGTCGATTTCATATGCAATGTCGTCATGAACAAGGACAGAAAGGTCATCGGAGTGTTCAGCGGCGATCTGGAAGAGGCATATCTGAAAGGAGCCGATTTCTCCAAAAAAGTCGCCCAAATAAAATGCAAACAACAGGTTGACGTGGTGCTTACAACCAACGGCGGCTACCCACTAGATGTCACCCTTTATCAGGCGGTAAAGGGGATGGTTGGTGCCCTTCCGCTTGTGAAAAAGGGCGGAACTATAATTATAGCCTCCGAATGCTCAGAAGGACTTGGCAGCAAGGATTTTTCCGAACTGCTCAGAACCACAACCGATCTGGAAGCCTTCGTCAGGAAACTCTACGATAATAACCACTTTGTCATTGACCAGTGGGAGGTTGAGGAGTTAGCAAAAGCCAAGAGGAAAGCTGATATCATAATCTACTGTAGAGGAATTAAAGACGAAGATTTCCCATCCCATTTGATCAAAAAGACCACAGACATCAACGAATCGATATTAAGAGCACTGGCGAAATATGGAGAAAATACGACGATATCAGTAATCCCAGATGGTCCCTATGTAATACCAAAAGTAGAATAACACCTAGCTTTTGATGTGAATTTTGGCTATTTTATTGATATAGTTCAGATCCAGTGATTCTTTAACAATATTTGTGAAATTAATAAAATGCTGCCACCGTGCTTTTGGCTTAAATTCAAACTTGATAAAATCCGATTTAATAACAGCATTCAGAAATGCTTTCAAGAAACTCGGGTTGTCAAAGATACCATGAACATATGTTCCCCAAACCCTGCCATTAAAAGAATAGTGTCCATCGAGATTGCTTTTATCCCCACCGGCATCCTCGAGGATAGCAAATCTTTCTTCGCTTCCCTCGGTTCGACCATGATGAATCTCATAACCCGCAAAAGGGCAGTTGTATAAAAGGCTTTTCCCGCTCACCCTTTTGAGTGTTTTTTCGGGATAGAATTCTGACCTTATTTTTAAATACCCCAAACCCCTTATATCGCTTTCGCTTCCCTCAATTAAATTGGGGTCAGATATTTCCTCACCGAGCATCTGGTATCCGCCACAAATCCCAATCAAAACAGCACCATTTTGAAATGCTTCACTGATTCTTTTGTCCATGCCGGCTTCCCGCAGCAACTTTAAATCCTCTATGGTATTCCTCGACCCAGGTAATATCAAAACGTGGGGATTGCTAAGTATTCCATCCAGATTAACAAATTCTAACTCCACATCTTCAACTTCACCAAATACCTCAAAATCAGTAAAATTTGATATATGCGGGAGTTTTATTACCGATATCCTTATTATCTTCCTCTTTGAACACTGCTTAGATGACATCTGAATCCTATCGGTAAAAATCTGGCCATCTTCCTCATCTATCCCATTAGGTTCAACAAAAGGTATAACTCCGACTATCTTTTTGCCGCTCAATCTTTCAAACTCAACTATGCCTGGTGATAAAAGTCGCATATCCCCTCTAAAACGGTTAATAATACATCCCTGAATTAATAATCTCTCATCATCAGGTAAAAGGTCTATCGTGCCCTTCAGCCAGGCAAAAACACCGCCCCTGTCTATGTCACCAATCAGCAAAACTGGAGCCTTTGCCTTTTTTGCCATCTCCATATTGACTACATCACCTTTCTTCAGGTTTATCTCAGCAGGACTGCCTGCTCCTTCAATTATCACCATATCGTACGTGTGAGATAAACGTTCAAAAGATTCCAGAATAAATTTTTGAAAAAGTCTTTTCCTTAATTCGAAATCTCCCGCTTTAAGCAAACCCCAGGGCTTACCCTGCAATATCACATGGCTTTTTCGGTCACCGGCAGGCTTCAAAAGCAGTGGATTCATATCAACATCCGGTTCAATTCCGGCTGCTTGAGCTTGGAAATATTGAGCTCTGCCAATTTCATGACCCAGGGCTGTTACTCCTGAGTTTAATGACATATTTTGCGCCTTAAATGGTGCAACCCGAACCCCAAAATTAACATATATCCTACACAGAGCAGCAACAATGGCGCTCTTGCCAACACCTGAGCCTGTGCCCTGAATCATTAATGTTTTAGCTTTAGACATATAATCACAAAGATAGACAAATTAAAAAAACGAGATCAGTAAGGAAAACTGAAAAAAACCAAGAAATCAAATCTTATTTCTTTAAGACGTTTATAATCACTTCCGCGATCAGCTTTGTTAAGTCCTCTATAGAGAGGCTTGAAAATTGATCACGATCTTTCATCGCCTTTAGTGCAGCGAATTCACATGTCAGGCAGGCTGGGTTCTTACCCCCCACCTTCAGGTTCTCCCTGACCTGGAGTAGTTTTTCATAATTCTCTGGGGACATGACATTCACCTTCCCAAGCGAAAACGCATTCATGAGTATCTGTGAGTAAAGCTCAAGCGCCTCCATTTTAAAATACGCAGCATATATGTCAGGCCCAATTGTAAGCGCACCATGATTCTGCAACAGGAAAGCATCATAGTTTTCAAGGTAGTCATCAAGTTTATCCGGTATCTCATACGTAGATGGTGTGCCATATTCAACTATGGGTATGGAGCCCATGGTAATCACTATCTCTGGCAGGACACATCTATCAAGCGGTATCCCGGCAATTGCAAATGCTGTTGCTGATACTGGATGTGCATGGACGACTGCGTTTACATCAGAGCGTTTTTGATAGACTCGAAGATGCATTTTTGTTTCTGAGGATGGATTTAGCTCTCCTGAGAGCTTATTGCCATCCATGTCAACTACAAGTAGCTGATCTGGACTTACAAACCCCTTGCTTACTCCTGTTGGGGTGATAAGAATCCTATCCTTATCCAGTCTTACTGACACATTACCATCATTTGCGGCAACCATGTTCTTAACCCATATCCGCCTGCAGACCTCACAGATATCATGTCTTATCTGGCTTTCGCTCATCTATCTGGCTCCATTTTATTGGTTGGTAATTAGACGTCGGAACAGTATTTTACTAAAGCAGCTACATTATATAAAGTGTTTTGCCACATTATTTTTGAGCTTATTATTTTTTAACAATTTGGTCCTGGTCATTAATTTGAATATTCCGCTTTTGCTTAATAAAGTATAATTCTTAGGGTGAAATGGCAGGGATGAAAAATCGCTAATAAATTTAAGAAGGTACTTGTAGCAAATCGGGGCGAGATTGCGTTAAGAGTTATGCGTGCACTTCACGAGGAAGGGATAACTGCTGTTGGCGTGTACGAGACTCCCGACCACGAGGCACGCCACATCCGCGTAGCAGATGAAGCTGTATGGATCGGAGATGGACCTCGAGAGGACTACCTCAACATCGAAAAAATAATCTGGGCTGCAAAAAAGTCAGGCTGCCAGGCTATTCACCCATGTTACGGCTTTTTAGCTGAAAATCCAGACTTTGCAAGAGCCTGTAATGATGAAGGAATTGTATTCATAGGGCCAACTGAAAACCTCATTCGAGATTTTGGCAACAAGATCATCGCAAGACGCAATATGAAGCAGATGGGCATTCTATGCGTCCCTGGAACCGATAGCCTGCCAAAAGGCAAGGAGGTACCAATCGCGAAAGAATTTATTAAAAAATACGGGCTCCCTGTGATGATAAAGGCTTCTGCTGGAGGAGGAGGGAGGGGCATCAGGAAAGTGGATTCAGAAGATGGCCTGATTGCCCAGATACAGCTTGCACGCCAGGAGGCACAGTCAACTTTCAATGATGACAGCATCTACCTTGAAAAATGTCTTTCAAACCCCAAGCATATCGAGGTACAAATACTGGGTGACTCACATGGAAACGTCATTCACCTTGGTACGCGTAACTGCTCCATACAGAGACGGCACCAGAAGCTCATTGAGTTAGCACCAAGCCTGCTCCCAGCAGATAAAGAACAACAGATATGCCAGGCTGCTCTCAAAGCAGGCAAGGAAATTGGTTATGTCAACTCCGGTACGGTAGAGTTCCTTGTCGATGAAAACAACAACTACTACTTCCTCGAGCTAAATACGCGACTTCAGGTAGAGCATACGGTAACGGAGATGGTCACCGATATCGATATAGTGCGCCAGCAAATAAGAATAGCAGAGGGCCTTCCACTTGATATTCGCCAGGAAGACGTCTCTGTACATGGCTATGCGATCGAGCTGCGTATAAATGCAGAAGACCCCCAGAACGATTTCTTTCCCGAAGTCGGGAAGACTGTAATAGCATACGAATCACCAGGAGGCCCCGGTGTCCGCCTTGACGGTTTTGTATATCAGGGTTTCACGATACCAAACGAATATGATTCATTACTGGTCAAGCTCTCAGTACACGGATTCTCGTGGCCTGAAACAATAAATCGCATGCGTCGTGCATTAAGGGACTTTGTGATCGTTGGCCTGCGAACCACCATACCTTTCTATTTAAATATATCATCTGAGCCGGACTTTCAGAGCGGTAAATTCGACACAGGTTATTTGGATTCTCATCCTGAGCTCTTCGAATACAGGGTCCTGGATCGGGAGGAGCTAAAAATAGCTCGACTGTTAGCCGAGATACATCATCACGGCTACAATCCTTTTGCAATTTAACTTTACTTTTAGTAGGCAACATGAGGATAACATTAAAGACAAGCGTTAAAGACGGTCTGCAAATTCTGCGACAGTCGCGCGGCTACTTCATGGTCAACACATGGCGCGACCTGTCACAGTCAGATTTTAAAAATCGGATACTTCCGCATACCGACCTTGCGGTTGCCGAGACAAGGGATGCATGTGGGCTGTTTTCACTTGAAATCACAGGTGGTGCATCCATCCACGTTGATATGCTTAGAAAACAGATAAATCCGTTTCTCAAGCTAAAGCTTTTAAGAGAGCGCATGCCAAATACGTTATTCCAGACTCTTTGCCGGGGCATCAACCTCTTTGGTTATCGACCTTATCCCGAGAACGTGATCAGGCTGACGGTCCAGGAGTTCGCCAAACATGTCCAGGTCTGGCGCGTATTCGATTTTCTAAATCATCTGCCAAATATGCTGCCCATTTTCGAAGAAGTTCAGAAGGCCGGTTGCTATCTCGAACCCGCGGTCTGCTTTTCAACCGGACCTGAACATACTGACGCTTATTATGTTAACAAAGTAAAGGAGATAGTCAGCGTTACTGGTAAGGACATAATCCTTGCTATCAAAAACCATGGAGGTCTGGGATCACCTGCCCGCATAGGAAAACTGATTCGAGCTATTCTTGATGAATTCCCGAACCTGATAATCAACTATCATGGTCACAACACGGATGGGAACGAGATCGGGCGTATAGTGAAAGCGGTCAAAGCCGGGGCTAAGATTGTCGATGCTTCTGACCATGCGATGACGGGTTATTTCGGCCCCCCACCCATGCTTACTGTAATTCAGACGCTGGAGGACGAGGGGTATGTTGCTGAAGGAATAAATATAGAAGCAATCATCGAGACTTCCTCCATGCTGAAGCCGATACGAAAGCATTACGAGATCTTTGAATCCCAGTTCAAGGGTTTTGACCCGACAGCACAGATACACAAACTGCCAGGGGGAGCGATGGGCTCAAGCTTTGAGCAAGCCCAGAAAGGTGGCTTTCTCGACCGCATGACGGAAATACTCTTAAATGAGCTGCCCCGCGTACAACGCGAGCTGGGGAATATATGGAGTGTTACCCCGGGTTCACAAATCTTATGGACAACCGCTGTCTCCCATACTCTAAGTGGAGTGCGATATCAGAACGCAAGCGATGACTTAAAAAATTTGTTGCTCGAGCGATACGGGCCGTTCCCATTCTATCGCCCAGATGATTCAATATACAGAGCAGCCTTTGGCCCAAAATGGCGCCAGATCATAAAACAGGAGTCAGGAGCAGAAAAAGTCGATCTAATAGACCTTGAGCATGAAAGGATGGCCCTGGAGAGAAAAATCGAACGAAAAGCAACAACAGAAGAACTCATACTCTATCTTCAGCACCCAAAGGACGCAGTTGACTTCATGAAATTTGAAGATGAATTTGGTCACACGTATGTGCTGCCGCCCGAAGTATGGTTGTGCGAAAATGGTTTCAAGGTAAACGACGCGATCGATTTCACTGATCATTACGGCAAGGTGCACAGGATCATCTTTGGCCCAAGTCAGCAGTCTGATGACGGGAAGATCACCACATGGATCAACATCGACCACATATCCTACCCGTTCACTGCCCAAAAGCGAGAACCCACCGGCTACGATGATAGCGCACACAGAAAATTCCTGACGCGCGAGGAGATGCTGGCGCTCATGGAAGTTGGAGAGGTACACTCACTTACCACAGGAACTGTCACCGACGTGGCGGTAAAACCGGGCGACCACGTCCAGGAAGGCCAAACACTCATCGTGCTGGAAGCCATGAAGATGCTCACCCGCATTGTCTCCAGGGTTAATGGAGAGGTCTCACAGGTCAAGATTAAGGCAAGCGATAAAGTAAATGAGGGAGATCTCCTGCTTCTTATAAATGTTGAAAATACACAATAGTTTTCCGATTCACAGACTCCCATGAATATCGGACAGATCCCAAGCCTGCTAAGAACAAAAATAATAGGTACTCATCTCATTGAGCACCACGATCTTTTGACCTCCACGCAGGACCGCGCCTGGGAGTTGGTCAGGTCAGGTGTCGAAGAAGGAGTTGTAGTAGTTGCTGATGAGCAGACCTGCGGCCGTGGAAGATACTACCGAAAATGGTATTCCCCAAAAGGCAAGGGGCTCTATTTTTCAACAATACTGCTCCCCACCATTCCGCAAAATTACATAACGTTTTTACCTCTCGCTGCGAGCATTGCGCTCCACAGAGCAATCGAGCCGCTGATTAAAGGCAATAACCTGACAATTCGATGGCCAAATGACCTGCTTGCATCCGGAAAAAAGATTGCCGGGGTACTGCTCGAAGCCCAATTTTTAAGCAGGCCGACAATCACAGTCATCCTGGGGATAGGAATAAATATTAGCCACGGAACCAAGGATTTCCCATCTCAGATAAGGGAAACTGCGATCTCCCTTGAACAGATTTCGAATTCCCCAATTGACAGGACCGAGCTTCTTGCGGAAGTATTAAACCATTTCGACAAAATTTACATCATGTGTCAACAGTGCAACCTTCTACCTTTGCTTGATGAGTGGCATGCGCGCTCGAAATTCATGGGCAAGCATGTCCATATCAGACAGCCAGGCGGGATAGAAATAGAGGGTTTTGTTCACGGCGCAAACATTGATGGATCAATAACAATAATTCGGGATGGCAAGAAGACCATCGTAACCTCAGGTGATGTAAAAATCTGTTAGTTCAATATTGCTATAATAGTGCGGATTCACCTATCGATAGATTTTCCCACGTCCCGCACACTTTAAATAGTTATATATATCCTCGTCTCTTAAATTCATCTATCAATAAATTGTATTTCTCCTCATACTTACCACCCGCTTCTTCTCTGGGCTGGTATTCACTTCCCACGTTTACCATCGAGTTCGCGGCTTCAATGACATTTTTAAAATACGTCTTTGAGGCGGCAATGATGGCGCTGCCCATGCAGGTTTCCTCCTCACTCGGCTTCATGACCTTTCTGCCCAGCACGTCCGCGCGAAGCTGATTCCACAGAGAGCTTTTGCTGCCCCCGCCTGTGACATGGACAGTATCCCCGATCTCAGCCCCAAGTTCAGAAAGCACCTCATATGATAACCTCTCAAGGAACGCTATGCCTTCCAGATGTCCAAGATAGTAGTCTAGCTCATCCTTTGGTTCGCCAATGACAAATCCTTCCGCATTGACATTATTAAATGGAAATCTTTCGCCCCTATTTAATAACGGATACATCACCACGGATGACCCACTCAATCTGGAACACTGCCTATCTATCTCAGCAAGGTCCCTGTTGACGAAGTGTACAGAAAGCGCCTCCCCTCCCGAACTGGAGGATCCGCCTGGCATCCAGTATCCCTGTGGATGGAGATGGGAATACACTCTCCCTTTATCATCTTTAATCAAATTCTTTGTGACCCCTTTTATTGTAAGCGTCGTCCCCAATGTTGAATTCCAATCACCTGGCTCAACTGCACCAGAGGCAATAGCTGAGGCGCTTGCATCGGTCATTCCTGCTGCCACCATCGTCTCAGACTTAAACCCAAACTCCCGCCTGATTTCAAGTGAAGCCGGTGCAATCAGATCGCCTGGCCTCAGGATGATCGGAAACTTTTCCAGATCAAGCCCCAATTCTTTTTCAATGAAACCTGGCCAACTATAACTCACCAGGTCAAAAGCCATCTTCAAGGCATTAGAATGGTCGCTTACACCATACTTACCAGTAAGCTTTGCAGAAATATAATCTGCCTGATGAAGGATATACATCGTATTCCTGTAAACTTCAGCTTCATTTTCCTTTACCCAGAGTACCTTTGAGATCGCAAATGAGGGCTGAATTAAATAACCCAATTTTTCCGTAAAATCAAACGCAACCTCATTTATCCGCTGCGATTGTTCCTGTGACCTGATATCCTTATACATGATCGCGTTTCTGAGCGCATGATAATTTTTATCAAGGAAAACGACCGTCCCCGAAGTGCCATCAATGCTTATCGCATCAATCTGCGAGGGATCGTAGCCCTGCGATTTGAACCCTGAGAGCAGTTCGCGCAGGCATACTCTTGTCGTTGCCCACCATACAGACGGTTCCTGTTCAAACCAGTACGGTTCGGGTGTCAGGTTAAAATCACTGGGAAAATTTACAAAGGCTCTTGAGTATATCTTTCCACTCTCATCCGCAATTAACGAACGGACGCCCCCCGTGCCTACATCAATACCACAGAAAAACAATTTATCCCTAATTCTTTTCATCTAATTGAATCGTGCCCCAGGACTTTGTCGTATCGACATTGTCGATTGTAATCAATTTCAACGGAGTGTTTATCACCTCATAATCACGGATCAGATTATTACTATCTTTTAATCCTGTCATCACAACCCCGTAAGCAGTATCAATGGCCAGCTCCCCAGTCTCAAAATATTCAGGGTCAACAGTTGCCTCAACCTCTCCTGCTTTTATTGCTTTTAACGTTTCCAGGTTTGCACCGAACCCAACAATGGTAAATTTGTCAAGCTTACCCATATTTTTGATTGCTTCATAGCTGCCCATTGCCATCGCATCAGATTGACAAATAATAATCCTCACATCACCGAACTGACGGACGATTGACTCGGTCAAAGCCGCTGCCTCTGATCTCTCCCAGTTCCCGTCGGCCTCAAAGACCAGTTCAATATCCTCAGATTCCATAAGCGCACCCAACAGGCCTCTTCTCATTTCAATTGTCTCTTTCTCTTCTTCAGGCCCTTTTATCAACGCAACCCTGGCATTCTTCTTAAAAATGGTGTCAATATATTCACCCTGAATCCGTCCTGCTTCCTCATAATTAATTAAGATATTAACAAAGGCACCTGATACTTCGACATCGCCCAGGACTAATACCGGAATTTCTGAATTACGCGCAAGGGTCAAACATGGCGAAAGCGAATATGGATCAGTTGGTTGGATTACTATTGCGTCCACGCCTATGCTGATTAATTCCTCGACATTTCTCAACTGTCTCTCGGGGTCGAATCCTGAATCACGTTCAATCAGGCTTACTCCCAGCTCATCAGCCCTGCTTCTCATCCCTTCCTGGCAGAGAATATTATTCTCGATCTTCAACGTCGAATATGAGACGCCTATGCTGATACTCCCGTCGTCACTTGGCCTCGCCTGCTCCTCAGTGGTTTCGGTCAATGAGGTCTCAGGAACAGTCCCATCCAGCTCAGTTGTCGAGCTTGAGGTTAAATCAGCAGCTGTATCTACTGATTGTGGTACCAGTGAAAATCCGCAACCAAAAAAAGAAACCGTTACGCCCAATATAAAAAAAGAAATAAAAAATTTACGCAATGCCATTAATTTCCATTGCCATATATCCTTTTATATTCCCAATAACTCCTTAATACCTTCTTCACGTATTCCTTTGTCTCCCAGAGAGGAATCGACTCGATGAATTCATCATCCTCGAGATCGCCAATTTTTTCCTCCCACTTTGAAACATTTCCAGGTCCACCATTATAGGCAGCAAGCGCCTTGACAAGATTCCAATCAAATTTAGAGAGCACATAAGCTAAATACCATGATCCAAGCTTAACGTTTACCCGGTAATCTGTTAAAAAAGAATCATTATAATTATTTAAGGAAATTTTACCAGCAATAAATTCCCCGGTAGCAGGCATAATCTGCATAAGACCAACAGCACCAGCAGATGAGACAGCCAGTGGATTGTAGCTGCTCTCCTCTTTTATAATCGCGTAAACAATAAGTGGGTCAAGGTCATTCTTTTTTGCCTCGTATGTAACAGCATTCATATATCCCTGCGGATAAGCCATGTTCCAAAATAACGGATCCTGCATCTCAGTCAGACCAGCAACTGCATCCTTAAAATAGATCTTCGAGACGCTGATCGCCTGATCATAAAGGCCTTCACCATAAGCAATAAGAGCTGCATCGTACCAAAAATATTTTTCATCCGTTTTTACTGATCTTGCCTTTATGAACTCGCTTACTCCGTCCGTCCTCAGCCCCAGTTCGAACAACTTAACAGCCTTCTCCAGATGAAGACCTGCCTCACCATTCTGGCTATTCGATTGAAGCAAGAGCGGCTGCTTTGGGATCTGGTCAAGTTTGATCCCGAATTCTTCTGCTCTTCTTTTTGCCAGAATACCATAATAGGAGAGAGGTGAGCGCATCATTAATTTATTGAAATATAATTTAGCAGATTCAGCATCACCCAACTTCTGCGAAGCCCTTGCTGACCAGTAAGCTGAACGCTCATAGAGCACTGATGTTGGAAACCTGCTTTCCATCTCTGAAAAATATTTAAGCGCTTCTTCGTAATCACCCGATCTAAAGTTGATCCATCCTACCTGCCAGAGTGCATCAACCACCAGATCGCTATTGGGATATTTTTCGATTAAATGTTCATAAATTGATGCTGCCTTATCCTCCTCATCATCCCGCAGATAAGCATTTGCGGCCTCGTACATTGAACTTGCTGCCAGGGACCCATCCGGGAATTGCCTCCACTCCTCTTCAAACCAGCCTATGGCTTCATCCCTATTACCAAGTTTCAGCTCACTTTTGGCAATGTAGTAAATTGATTCCTCCCGAACAGCCGCTTCATCAAATAGTCCATAATTCTTCTTCAACTCCTCTATCGCGCGCTCGTAATAACCGAGGTTATAGAGGACCCTGGCTATTTGAAGCCTGACCTCCCTGTAAATATCATCCCGGTCGGCATCTTTTGACTCTTCTTCTAAGATCGTAAGCTCCTCCAGCGCCACGGAGTAATAATATCTTGAAATCAATATTGATATTCGTTTAATTCTCTGCTCAAAATTAATCTCTATCTCCGCTTTTCCCAAAGATGTGAATTCATTGATCCCCGATTTGGCCTGATCGGCCTCTTCTGTAGTGGGGTTGTTAACCCAGAGCGAAACATAAGCCATTCCAGCATTGGCAAAATCTCCCATCTCCTCATAGCTCCTGGCTAAATAGAGCCTTGCTGCAGCGGAATCAGCATAGTCCAGGTCCATCAGCAGGACAGAATTAAGCTTTGCTACTGATTCCTGGAATCTCTTCTCCTCAAAGAGGCATATAGCTGATTTCAGCAGTGAACCTTTAAGAAATATCGATGCCGGGTGTTTAGAAGAGATCTGATCATACTTTTCGCCCGCAGCCTCATATTCGCCCATTTCAAATAAATTCTCAGCAAAATAAAAAAGGGCGTGATCTGCCAGTGCCCAATCCCTACCCTCAAGTTCTCTAAAATATATATTTGCCTTTTCGCGAAGCCCAAGAGAGCTATAATATCTTGCCTCTAAGTAAAGACGCTCTTCGCTTAGCTGCGAAAGGTCTGATGTTGAAGTTTCATCTTCTTCGAAGCTCTCAACTTTTTCTTCCGTGTTTGACCCAACCGCCTGCTCCACCAATCTCTCGGAATCCACTGGTGTAAGATTTAATCCAGCCTCATTGCCTGAACAATTTGAAGAAGATAGGGTTATTAAAACAAGAATGACAAGTAATGAAAGAGGTTCAGTTATATATTTCGTTTGCAAACTGGATGATTTTATTTGTATAAGTGCTTCCGACTGCCCAGGTCCCATTCAGCACACCGAGCGTGCTGCCCCTGTAATTATGGCCCGAGCCAAAATGTCTTGGATCATAGCTTGAATTACAATAACCGTTATTCAGGTGATCAGGATAAACATACCAGGCCAGGTGCGCATAATGCGCGATGACTCCCCGTTCCTCGCTGGCAAAAACATCATATTTATAGCTGCCGTCAGAATTCCTCTGCCCCGTAGCTCCGATCCCCGCAAAGTTATTTGCGCTTTCTGGCACGATACCGCCAAACTTCAGGAAGCCGGTCTCATGCGCCATCTGTGCCCAAGCTATGTCAGCCCTTATATTGAATACCGTTCCATACATAATGTACAGATCGGCAAGCCTGCTCGCCCTCTCTATCTTATTTGAGCCCCTTCTTGAAAATATGCTCAGGAGCTGTTCTTTTGAAGCAGGGCTAATGCCGATAAGGCTCGTGTTATTATCAATTACGGTTGAAGCTAAACCTCCCGTGCCCTGGGGAGGCGATCCCTTTGTCGTAATTGTTCCTGATCCGACTTGATACCAGTCATCGATGTAAACATAGGCTGTTAAATTATACGTGGAGCCTTTTTGCATATAACCAGTGGGGATATTTACTTTCTTGTAGCCCCTCCTGTTCGTATTTGATATCCTCTCGTATAAAGGTACATTCGCGTTATTTGTAACAACAAACTTAACCTTCGCACCTGCAAGCTTGCTGCCATTATATTTCACCTTCACGCTTACCTTGACATTTCGACCAACTTTAACTGGCTTGCTCTTCATCTCAAATTTAGCCGAAATGCCGGCAGCGACCGTGCCGTCATAAGCATACAATTTAGCCGGTTTCACCTGTAAATCAGGGGTTATGGTGAAGGGTATGGATATCAAAAATACTGCAATGACAGAGAATACAATAAATTTTATCGCTCTTTTCATCTGACCAAATGACATAGTTTAACCACAAATAATATGTTAAGCTCCACTAATTAATTTAGCCCTTTAATTGAATTCTCCTTTTAATATTCTCAAATATACTATATTTGTCAATTCATGCTCTGCTGTTTTGCCTGTGCAGCAGGCAACCTGAAAAAAAGATATTCCTTCAGAAAGCTTAACTATGGCAGTTTACGATGCTGTTTCAAATTTAGTTATTTATGAATGAAAAAGAAGGATTTTCATATTTTAGCTATAATATAGTTATGTAAATCTGTTTCTGTTGATTTCGACAATTTGACAAATAGAAAGGCAGATAGATTTATAGCTCCACAAAATGCGCTTTGGCTGGTTCTGCTCGGAACCAGCCTCTTTTTTTATTTCCTTAGTCATTTGTAATTACCCAACTATTTGACTTCCTCAATCTCGAAATCGCTCGTGCCGAGGCCCCGCTTCTCAAGTGCTTGAACCTGCACGTACGGATCCTTGCCCCAAATCCGCTCAAGCAGATGTTTACCCTCTCTCAATTCCCTGCCCTCAGGAAGAGAATTCGGCAAAACATCATCACACTCAATTGCATCAAGAGATGCTTTCTCAATAGCAACGATATCATCCGACGCCATAATCCCGATATCGGGGACAAGAGACGGAGTTGAAAAACCCCAGCAATCACACAGCGCCGTGATGTCCATTAAGAAGTTTATGGAGTAAACCCCGTTTCTATCAAAAGTACCTAGAATCTCTTCAGTTGCTATTGCCATGCCCTCCTGAAAATCAACATATTTTTTGCCCGTAAAGCTGATGGCATCATTCGGGCAGACCTCAACACAATGCTGGCAGTAGGTGCAATTATGGAAGAATATCTCATATTTTCCGCCCTCTGAAAATTTATTCGCTCCATACCTGCACGATTTTATGCAGAGCTCGCAATGATCACATCTTTCCTCATCCCAACTTATACCGCCCTCAAGGGCATGAAGATCACCTCTGGTCTTCTGCGTTACACAACCCATAGCAATATTTTTACATGCCCCTCCGTATGCGCAGACTCCATGACCTTTAACATGGGACAGAACTATCAGCACCTCGGCATCATGAATTTGTCCCGCAATCTGAATCTCCTTAAGAGTTTTGAAATCAACTTTCCTGGAATAATAATACCTATCAAAGGCACCAGTCACCGGGAAGATCGGGGCTCCTAATATATCCTCCGTGTAGCCCCTGAATTTTGCCCCTCGCACACCAAAATTATCATTTTCCATATAACAGACATCCGTGACAAAGACCCTACCCCCAGCATTCTTCAATGCATCAATCAATATCCTCACAAATAACGGATGAACTGTCGTATATCCTAAATTCCCGCCCAGGTGCATCTTTATCGCTACAGTTCTCCCTTTAACCATTTCGCTTAAGGGTACCGAATTTAGCAGCCGGCTGAACTTAGCAGGCAATGTGGCATCAGCATCAAATCTATCGAATTTAACTGAAGCGAACTTAACAATCGTTTTTTTCATATGATTCCCTTCTATAGAGGTTCATAAAATTTTTATCCTACATTTATTCAGCCTATATTTTTGAAATAATTTCTTTGATATTTTGAAGTGAGGACAATAGCTGCTCTAATTCATCTGCGTTCAGGATAGATAGTTTTGTCTTTATATTCTTCTTGTTGGATTCTTTGTATTCTTTTAAATATCTGATTCCCTTTTCAGTGAGCCTTATATTTATTATTCTTCTGTCTTCATCATCGGGAAACCTTCCCACCATCCCCAGATCAATGAGTCTATCCACCAGCAGTGTATTATATGGTTTTGAAATAAATAACCTCTTTGCGATATCCGACATAGTCAGTTGCTTAAATTCATTTAAAATAAACATGATATCCACATGAACACGGGATAATTCCAGATCCTTATTGCCTCTACTGGATTTCATAAGGTTTTTAAAAAACAGTGGGAAAAGTGATACCAGTTCGTCTGCAATTTTGTCCAGGATATCATCAGACATGCAATTAACCCTTTTCTTATGTCATACTAAAACTTCTGGAAACTTACGCTTAGCCAGATAACCATTAACCCTATATTTGAATTTTGGAAAACAAATAACTGCCTATGGCAACCACTATAATTGTCAGGATACCCAAAACTAATAAATCTATTGTTAAACCATAATGTGTCATACTGATAAGAGTTCCTCTTAGCCCATCAACCCCATAAGTTAAAGGGTCTATGGCAGCAACTATGTTGAGTGCTTTGGGCACCTTGTCAAGGGGAAATAGCGCCCCCGAAAGGAAAAACAGCGGCATGACCAGGAAATTCATGATGAGTTGAAATCCCTGCATATCTTCCAGCATTGATCCTATTGCCGTGCCGATACTCGTAAAAAATAATGAAATTAAGAACATGAAAACAATGGAAACTGGTAAAAGAGCTAAATTCACGACCCGAAATCCAAGCGCATATGAAATCACCAGGACAATAACACCCTGCAGCGCTGCCACTGTTGCACTGCCCAGCGTCCTGCCGATCATTATCAATGTCCTGGAAACCGGGGCAACTAATGTCTCCTTTAAAAAGCCGAACTGCTTGTCCCAGATGACTTCAATTCCCGAAAAGATTGATGTAAAAAGAATGCTCATGGCTATTATTCCGGGCACTATAAATTGAATATAGTTTCCCTCCCCTGCTTTCTGGAAAATAGGTCCAAAGCCAAAACCCAGCGCGAGCAGGAATAACAGTGGTTGTGCAAGTGAGCCAACGATCCTTGCTCTTGCCCGAAAATACCTTTTTAACTGCCTGAGCCAAATTATATATATTATGTTCATCTTATCTTCTTCCCATTCTGTTCCTCATCATAATCCTCATTTTGTCTGCAATTTCGGCGCTCTCTTCCCTGATTTCTTTTCCGGTTAGACTTAAAAATGCTTCCTCCAGAGAGGCGGTTTTCGTTTTGCGCTTTAATTCCGATGGTCTATCCTGGGCGACGATCTTCCCATAATCAATTATTGCAACCTTCTGGGCAATCTGTTCTGCCTCCTCAATATAATGAGTGGTGAAGAAAACAGTGGTATGCTCTTTCTGGTTCAAATCTTTAACATAATCCCAGATGTGTTTTCTTGTTTGAGGATCGAGCCCAAGTGTGGGTTCGTCCAAAAAGAGCACCCTGGGATCATGCAGAAAGCCTCTTGCAATTTCGAGCCTTCGCTTCATTCCACCGGAGAATGTCTTAACAAGTGAATTTTTCCTATCCCATAGTTCTACAAACGTCAGCAGATCTCTGATCTTTTGTTTTCGTAAATTGGATGGCACATGGTAAAGAACAGCGTGATATTGCATATTTTCATAGGCTGTTAACTGATCGTCCAAACTTGGGTCCTGAAAGACAATCCCGAAAGAACTTCGAACCTTGCCTTTATCTGATAATACGTCATAACCATTGAGCATTATCTTCCCACTTGTTGGCAATAGAAGTGTTGTAAGTATTTTTATTGTGGTTGTCTTGCCGGCGCCGTTAGGTCCTAAAAATGCAAATATCTCGCCTTCTTCTACGGAAAAAGATATATCGTCAACTGCAACTAATCCATTAAACTTCTTTGTCAAATTCTCGACCTGAATAATATAGTGATTATCCATAACTTTTAATCTAATCCTTATTGTTTAATTGTTTAATATTTACAATAATAAAACTGTTTTATAATATAACTTAATTGTCAAAAGTCAATACATGAATTCCGAAATTTTTCAAAGATTTAATTAAAGAGCTTTTTACAGAAAATTCATGGCCAGTCTGTTAAACTTTAGTCTAATTATTTTATAAATATAGTTTTAGGAGTGAAACATGAGTAAAACTGCAATAGTAACTGATAGCACTGCGGATATACCTAAAGACTTAATTGAAAAATACAGAATAAAGGTAGTTCCCTTATATGTAAATTTTGAAGACAAAAGTTATTTAGATAACGGAGTGGATATAACAAGCAAGCAATATTATGAAAGATTAAAAAATGTAAAAAAGCAGCCAACAACATCCCAACCAACGCCGTCAGACTTTGTAAAAGTTTACAGCGAACTCTTAAATGAAAATGATAATATAGTTTCAATCCATATCTCAAAAAAGATGTCAGGGACTTTTAGCTCTGCAGATATGGCACGTAAAGAATTGTCTGATAAAGACATAGAAGTTATTGATTCTGAATTAGTGCACATGCCTCTGGGGATACTCGTAACAAAGGCAGCTGAGCTGTCACAGGAAGGTAAATCAAAGGAAGAAATCCTAAAAGCTGTAAATGATTTAAAGCAAAAAGTTACAGTTCTCTTTATTCCAAGCACCTTAAAATACTTAATAATGGGTGGGAGAATAGGCAGAGCCAAAGGATTGATTGCGTCAGTTCTTGAAATTAGACCTATACTGACACTGCATATGGGAGAAGTTACTCAGTTTAAAACTACAAGAAGATTTAGTCAGGCAAAAAATGAGCTTATAAACTCCATAAAAAATATGGTTAAAGATACAGGTAAACTAATGGTTATTGTTTCCGACTCTGACGCAAAAGAAGAAGGAGATGAAATGGCTGAAAGAATAAAGGAGACATTTCATCCAAAACAAATTATGCGAGCAGAAATAGGAGCAATAGTTGGAAATAATGTCGGTCCCGGTGCATTAGCGGTCACTTTTTATGAGGAGTAATAAAGAGGAAGCGTAATGGAGATATCAAAAAGAAATCGCAGCTCAGGATTAGCTGTTCTTATTATAATAAGTTTATTTTTCAATATAAAAGAAACAAAAATTATCAATCATCTATCACAAGGATTGAAATTTACCTTCATTAGCATTCCACCTATTGCTTTTTGTTATTTTGTACTCTAAGGTCGAATTAAACCAATTTATAGTTTAATTAAATAAAGACCAGAAGTTTTACTTAAAACGCAGATCAGACAATTGAATTATTTATAATCCCTCGTTTCTAAAATAATTCATCCTGTTCTAATGTATAGTCAACTAAAGTAATGATCGATAAATTGCTACATCATTCATTTTAAGATGTAGTAATTCTGTAGATATTTCCAGCATGCTTATTCTTTGGATCTTCACCGTGTAGATCACTAAAATAAAGTCCATCTGGTCCAAATGCCAAACCTGCAACACTTGCTGGACCTTCCCCTATATATTCCATAAACAACCCATGCGACAACACTTTCCCATTTGAATCTAATATGAATTCAATTATTTTTTTCCCCTTATCTGTTATTCCAAGGTGCCACGCTTTTCCAAAAAGTGCCACAAACAGATGATCACTATATTCATTAGGAAACTGGTTTCCCTGCATGAAGGCTATTCCAGTAGGAGCTTCTGTCCTTTCCCATATATGAATAGCACCTGTTCTCATGCTTTTTGGCCAGCCATAATTTTTTCCGGCTTCTACTTTTACAAGCCTGTCATCAAAGGCAGGACCGTTATCAGAAACATATAAATGACCATCTGAATTTCTCCAGTCTGCGCCAAATGGATTTCTAAATCCTTTAGCGTAAACATAGCGATTTGGCCACGGATTATCATCTGGAATAGAGCCATCTAAGTTCATTCTTAGCACTTTCCCTCTCAGGTCATTGTCATTCTGTGGGGACTTTGATTCCATACCATCGCCCAAATTAACATATAGCTTATTATCTGGTCCAATAGTCAGTGCTTGGATTTGATGAGCAGCCTTAATTGAAGAAATACCATCCATAATAGTTTCATATTTTGAAGCAGATAAGCCGTCCTCAGTTTTTATGTTTATTACTTTATTGAAGACCATACCATTTTTTTCATATATCAACGATACAAATATATCTCCACTTTTTTGATCAGCAGTAATTCCGATTAATCCAGACTCACCTGTACCAGGAAATTGATAGTTGGGTTTATAATTTAATAGATTTTCGGCCAAAATTTTAATATTATTATTTTTCGTAATTACCTTAACATTTCCATAAAGCTCATTAACATAAATAAACGAAGGGTCATCATTTTTGTAAATCTGAGGTGCAAAGCAAATATTTACAGGAAGACTTAACCCCCCAATGAACTTCTCCACCTTAAAACCCTTTTTTACCCTCCAAGGGGAAAAATCATCATATCCATTTTTCATTATTATTTACCTTTTAATTAAATTTAAGGGGAGAATATAGATCCTCCCCATAAAAAACTATTTTGCGGGCCCTACTTCGCAATAGTAGTATTCTTTGAGTTTGTAATCAGTTCCCACCGGGCATTCGCCGCAAAGACAACCATTTTTAGAAAAATCACAACTTGATTTCCCTCGTGCGCAGAAGAGTCCTTGCATATTATCCTTCATGCATTTGTTGTGAGTGGGGCATTTCATGCAAATGCATTTCATGAGGTTTTCTTTGGTGTCAGGGACTTTCATTTATATCCCTCCTTTAATTATTGTTTCAATTATAACAAATACTAAAATTTTTTTGAGCGGCTACAAAAAGTAATCTTTTAAAAACTATCAAATATTATATAATCCAACGATCTTAGCCAGATTTAATATGCAGAAAGCGAATCATTTCATCTATCTTTGTGGTTGGAAGTTCACAATTAAAATTTCTACATATATAAGCTGTTGTTTTACCATCAACAGTTTTCATGTCTTTTGTGAATTTCGCAATATTGGTAATTTCGTGTTCTTCTACTTCCGATGGAATAAACAGTACTACCACATTTGGTAAAAAATTCTTAGTTAATATATCTATCATCATTTTTGTATCAGTAGAATTTGAATCACCAATAATTACAACCTCAAAAGCCGGCCCGAACATAAATTCAAGTGCAGACATCATTTGAGGACAACTTGCGGGTGATTGAACTATATTTTTATAAAACGCTTTACTTATTTCATGTACCCTTTCTTCTAATTCAGAAACACCAATTAGTCTACTCAATCTCAACATATTCAACATTGCAACTGAATTACCAGATGGTAATGCGCCATCATATATATCTTTTTTTCTGATTGGGATATCAGAACTATCGGCTCCAGTTAGAAAAAATCCGCCGTTTTTATCATCCCAAAAATAATTCAACAATATTTTATTTAACTTAATTGTTTCCTTAAGATAGTTGGCCTCAAAAGTTGATTCATATAGCTCTATTAATGCAAAGATTAAAAAAGAGTAATCATCTAAAAATGCACCTATTGCTGCTTCACCATCCCGATATCTATGAAAAAGTTTTCCATTTTTATCTCGCATTTTTGAAAGTATGAAATCTGTTGCCTTTACTGCTGCCTGTTTATATTTATTATTCCCAAAAACTCTTGCTGCTTTAGCGAGGGCGGCAATCATCAAAGCGTTCCAGTCAGTTAGAATTTTGTCATCTTTTTGAGGATGAATGCGTTTTTCGCGATAACAAAATAGCTTATGTCGCAGAGTCTTCAAACGTTCAACAAATGATTCCTTTGACATGCCGAAATCAGTAGAAAAATGATGAATTGGTTTTTCTAAAAATAAAATATTTTTACCACTTGATAGTCCAATGGCTTCATCTTTATAGTTACCAGCTTCCTTAAGATTGAAGATCTTAATAAAAAGTTCAGCATCGTCTTTAGATAAAAGTTTTTCTATTTCTCCAATTTCCCATGTGTAAAATTTCCCCTCTTCTCCTTCACTATCAGCATCTTCGGCTGAATAAAATCCGCCACATTTATCAGTCATATCACGTAATACATAGTCAAATATTTGCTCTGCACTTTCTTTATATTCATCATTTAATGTCACTTGAAATGTTTCTGTGTATGCTATTGCTAACAGTGCCTGATCATATAACATCTTCTCGAAATGAGGCACAAACCACTTCGCATCTGTTGAGTACCTATGAAAACCGAACCCTACTTGATCAAAAATACCTCCTAATCGCATTTTCTTTAAAGTCTTTTCAATCATATAAAGTGATCTTCCATTCCCTGTAAGCATCCAGTAGCGAAGTAAAAAAGTAAGATTATGGGGAGTTGGAAATTTTGGCGCATTACCAAAACCACCGTGCTTTTCGTCAAAAATAGTTGACAACTGACTATATGCTTCGGCTAAAATATTCCTGTCAAGTTCTCCCTCATAAACATTATCTGGGACATTATTCAATTCATTAATAATCTGATTTGCATTTTTTTCGAGTTCTTCCCTATTTGTTTTCCATAGTTCTGCAGCCTTAGGCAGTAATTGCATTAAACCTGTTCTGCCAAATCTGGATTCTTTGGGTATATAAGTGGCAGCAAAAAATGGTTTCTTGTTCGGTGTCATGATAATCGTCAGCGGCCATCCGCCACTTCCTGTCATCATCTGACAAACCTTCATATAAATACTATCGATATCCGGCCTTTCTTCCCTGTCAACTTTAATGCATATAAAATATTTATTTAGAAGTATCGCCACATCTTTGTCTTCAAATGATTCTTTTCCCATGACATGGCACCAGTGACAAGTTGAATATCCTATGGATAAAAAAATAGGTTTATTTTGGGTCAGTGCCTTATCAAATGCTGCATCTCCCCACGGAAACCAGTCTACTGGATTATTGGCATGTTGAATTAAATAGGGGCTTTTTTCATTTATCAGTCTATTTGGAATCTTGGAATTTGATTTTTCGATTTTTTCACCTAATCTAAGAGTCTGATTCTTTCTTAAATTTCATATACCTAAACTTTGTTGACAAAACAATTCCACTGAGTAAATAAATACATTACTGCGTAATTCTATTTAATGAAATAATATTAAATATATAACAATTAAATTATTTTTGAGTTTTCAAGAATATTTTATGGATTGAGATTAGTCTTATCTTAATGAATGCGTATTTTTAATTAATACTACGTTAAAAAGAGTGGCTGCCCTTAGTGGACACATTTCGAACTTTTTATTTTGACCAAGTTCTATCTCTTTCTATAGATAATTAGGGGATAAGAACAAACATTATTGTGATTAAGTATTGAGCCATCAAAAAATCCTCATATGTTACTGAAATTATACCGATAATATTTGAATAAAAGGAAATATTAATTTTTCAAGTAGTTTTTTATGATGGATATTCTTAAATTGGATATGAATTTAAACAAAAATTTTTTAGCTTTAGATTTAATACCCACTGGGATCTTACTTATCGATCCGAAAACTCACATGATTGTATATACAAATTTAGCCCTTTCGAAAATTATTGGTGCTCCAAAGGAAAAGCTCATAGGATTAGAATGCCATAAGAATATTTGCCTGGACGAGAAAGAGAGCTGTCCCGTTACTGATCTAAAACGGAAGGTAATAAATAGTGAATCATTCTTATTAGATTCAAATAGTAAGCTAATACCAATCATAAAAACAGTACTAACGATTAATCTAAATGGAAACCAGTATCTATTAGAAAGCATTATCGATATCAGCCAATACAATAAACAGGTCAAAGTTAAGTTAAAAAATCTAGAGAAAAGGTTAAAGATATTATTTGAATATGCACCAGATGCCTATTACCTGAGTGATACGATGGGGAATTTCATTGATGGTAATATAGCTGCTGAAAATTTAGTTGGCTATAAAAGAGAAGAGTTAATCGGTAAGAATTTTTTAAAGCTAAATATTTTGTTACCTTCTCAAATTAAGGTAGCTGCTAAATTATTGGCTAAAAATATTTTGAGAAAACCCACAGGACCAGATGAATTTATATTAATCAGAAAAGACGGAAGACAAGTTGAAGTTGAAATAAGTACCTACCCAGTCAAAATCGAAAACAAAAATATAGTATTGGGTATTGCTCGCGACATTACCGAACGCAAAAAATTAGAAGATAAGCTAAAACAGGCCGCAAACCATGACTCGCTTACAGGCCTATACAGCAGGTCGTTCTTCGAAGAGGAGATGAAACTATTATCAAAGGAAAGAGAAA
>Ga0315293_10000190_pt1 | contig 53825 bp, 40 predicted proteins | sample YL17G13_20_MG_FD_203071 | JGI IMG/M metagenome (GOLD analysis project Ga0315293, IMG submission 203071) | Sediment microbial communities from Yellowstone Lake, YNP, Wyoming, USA - YL17G13_20 | ecosystem: Environmental > Aquatic > Freshwater > Lake > Sediment | place: USA: Wyoming | collected... | reverse complement strand
CCGCTCCATGCCGACCTTCGGGATACCCCCGACCTGTTCCCGGCGCTCTCGGTGGTGGTCGCGGCAGCCGGCGGCAAGCTCACGGGCCTCGCGGGCCTCGCCGCCAAGGAGAGCGATCGCCTGGCAACCATGACCCGACACCTCGCCACGCTGGGCTTCGCGGTAGAGGCCGGCGCCGGTTGGTTCGCCGGGAGCGGTCAGGCTCCACGGAGGCGCTTGGGCGGGGATGCCCTCGACCCGGCTGCCGACCACCGGGTGGCGATGGCGCTGGCGGTGGCGGGGTGCGTAATCCCCGGGGTAAGGGTCCTGGACCCCGGCTGTGTGGGCAAGTCCTGGCCCCAGTTCTGGGCCGCGTGGCAGGGGATCGCGGCGGCGGGGTCGTGAACGTCCGCTCGTCCTCCACGGGTGCTCTCGCTCGGCTCCTCGCCTGGGACGTATCGTTTCTTCCCGTGGTCACCAGCGTCACCGCGACGCCTGAAGGAGTCACCCTGGGCCTCGAGGCGCCGGGCATCGAGCTGGAGCGGGTGTGCCTCTGGCCCCGCGGGCAGCGAGCGGCGGTCGCGCTGCAGGCGGTGGCAGCCGCTGTCTTTCTGTTCGAGCGCGGTTGGTACCCGTCGCGCGCGCTGCTGCGCGGTGCGCGGGTGCTCCGGGGCGAGGCCGGGCCGTGGTTTCGCCTGACCCGGCTGCCCCGACAACGCCTGGAGGACGCTCCCCTCGAGAGGCGCCTGCGCCTCGCGCTCGGGACCGGGGACAGCGTCTTGGCGGCGGCCGTTGCGCCGGTGCTGCGCTCGCTCCTGCCGGAGCGCGGAGGGGATCTCGACCGGCCGGCCGCGGCGCGGCCCGCCTGGGAGGCCGCCGAGGCCTGGGTGGAGGTGCTGCTCGGCGAGGGGCGGGGCGGCGCGGTGCTGCAGCACCCGGCGGGACGGGGACGGGCTCTCTGGGCCCGTCGCTTCTCGCTCCCCGAGACGGGTGTGTTCTGGGTCGAGGAGGAGCAGCGGCTGCCCGCCCTTGTGGTTGCCGCGCAGTTGGCGGCCGCCGGGCGTGACCTCACGGTTGCGGCCGGTGCCTTCGAGGAGACAGACGTGGCGCGCGTCCGGGCCCGCGCCGCGGCCGACGGCCGCGATTGCCTGGTCTTCACGACCCTGAACTTGCCGGGTGTTTCGGCGCTCCCGCTGGCCGGGGAAGCCAATGCGATCTGGGTGCTCGCGCCCCAGGGCGGCCTCGCCCGGGTCCACACGGCCGCAGCCATCGAGGCCGGGGTACAACGGCCGAGCTTGGCGCGGCTGGTGCTCGAGGCCGGTGCTGCCCACGGCTTCTCACGTCCGCTGCAGACGGCTGCGGTCAGGGAGCGTGAGGCGCTGGCTTCTCCTCTGGCCCGTCGCGTGCTGGGGTGGCTGGAGAGCGCCCCGGTCGGTCTGACCGAATCCGACCTGACGCTGCTTGCGGGGTCTTCCGTCGAGGCCCTGACGGAGCTCGAGCGCCTCGCGCTCGCCCAGCAGCGGCACGGCGCATGGCATGCGCTGCGTACCGAGGAGATCCCCAGCCCGCAGAAGCTGGAGGTCATGGCAGAAACGCTGGCGGAGGGCGCCGCCTCGGGCGTGGTGGCGCGAGCGCTGTCGCAGGGACGGTGGGAGCCGGCCGCGGCGCGGTGCGAGACACACCTGGTGGAGGGTCGAGCCGGTGAGGCCCTGGCCGTGGCACGCGCGCTGCCCGCGTTCCCCGAACTGCGCCTTGAGGCCGCGGAGGCCGCACTGTGCCTTGGGCACCTCGCGGACGCGGAGGGCTTCCTGGCGGGTGTGGCGCAGGGGGAGCGTGACGGGCGCTGGCACGCTCTCTCCGCGTGGTGGGCGGAGCAGGCGGGGGTGACGGAGCGAGCGGCTGCCGAACTCGCCTCGGCAGCCGGGGAACTCCCCTCGCGCCTGGCGGCCAGGCTCGAGCTGGTGGCCGCGGCGCTGGCCCGGCGGCGTGGCGACCGCGAAGGGGAGCACATGCACCTGGAACGGGCGGTCGCGGCGACCGAGCCGGCGCTCACAGACGCTGAATTGGCGCTCGCCAACTGGTCGGGGCCGGGCGCGCTGACGGTCCTTCGAAGGGCCCGCACAAAAGGCTGGAGTGGAGACGAGAAAGCCCGGTCGCTGCAGCTGCTGGGTCTCGCGGCTCTCAACCGTGGCAGTTGCACCGCCGCAGCGACCGCCCTGCGCGCCGCGCTGCGCACCGCGAGCGGCAAGAACCTACGCTTGCTCGGGGAGATCCACGCCGACCTCGGATGCACCGCGATACTCTCGGAGCAAGGGGCGGTCGCGGACCGTCATCTGACGCTGGCTGAGAACCTGCTGGAGCGGTGCGGTTCGCGACGGACGGTGACCCTGGTGCGGGCCAACCGCGCGGTGCTGGCGTGTGACCGGCTCGACTGGCGCAGCTGTCGGGATCTCACGATCGCCGCCCGCGACCTGCGCGGGGCGCTCGACGATGCGGCGACCTGGCTCGGTGAGGTCGAACTGGCGCGCGCCGAGCTTGCCCGCGGGGACGTCGCCGCAGTGCGGGCGCTCCTGCCGGGCCTCGAGGAAGGCGTGGGTCGGCATGGCGGTCACGCGACCCTCATGCAATCCCTTGCCGCTCTCAGGGCGCACGTGGCGCTGGCCCTCGGGGATCTGCCCGGCGCCGTCACCGCCGCGACCGGGGCGGAGGCGGGAGAGCGGGAGCTGATCGCTGCCCTCGAGCGCGCCGGGAGGGGAATCGATCCTCCGGCGGGTCTGCCCCAGCGTTGGGGCGTGGCGGTGACCGCCCAGCTCCTGGCGGCCTGGCACCGGGGTGATGAGGCGGCCGCCCGGGCGCGTCTCGCGCAAGCGTTCGAGCGCGCCCCGCGGGAGGCCGCGGTGGGCCTCGCGCGCCTCACGGCGCTGCTGGCGCGCCGCGGCCAGCACCTCCCGGTGGGCTGGGTGGAGCTCGAGCGGCTCGCGGAAGCCGTTCTTGCCGAGGCCGAGCTGGACGGCTGGGCGGGGATTCTGCGCGGCGCCTGCGGCCTCGACCCGGTGCGGCTGCTGCGAGCGCTGGATGGGATCGTGAACGCCGGCACCGACGCCTTGGCCTCCACACGCCTGGAGGCGCTCGCGCGGGCCCTCGGCCTGAGATGGCTCGAGGTCGCGCGCGCGGGGGCACGCCTCGCGTCGTGGGGAGAGGCCGCGGGCGAGGTGGTCGAGCTGCACGCCGACGGGATCAAGGTGCGAGCCGCGGGGGCGACGCATGCCGTCGTCGAGGCGACCCTCGCTCTCGTGGCGCGCCACCTGGCTACAAGCACCCGCGACGGCGGGGCGGAAGCAGTCAGACGCGGCAGCGACCTGCTGGGGGGAAGCTCCGCCCTCGAGGAGGTGCGCGAGCAGATTGCGCGCTGGGGTCCGCTGCCAGTGACGGTGCTGGTGGAGGGCGAGCCGGGGACCGGGAAGGAGCTGGTGGCCCGCGAGCTCCACCGGCGCAGCGGGCGCTCCGGGCCTTTCCTGCCGGTCAACTGCGCGGGGATCCCCGCACAGCTCCTCGAGGCGGAGCTGTTCGGCGTCGTCCGGGGTGCCTACACCGGCGCCGACCGTGACCGTCCGGGTCTGGTCGAGGCGGCGGAGGGCGGCACGCTTTTCCTCGACGAGGTGGGCGAGCTGCCGATCGAGCTGCAGGGAAAGCTCCTGCGCCTCCTGCAGGGGGGCGAGGTTCGCAGGGTGGGGGGCACCCGCTCGCGCACCGTGGACGTTCGCTTCGTGGCTGCAACCAACCGCGATCTGCCGGCCGCGATGGCGCAGGGGAGGTTTCGCCAGGACCTCTACTACCGGCTGGCGGTGGCGGTCATCCAGGTGCCGCCGCTGCGGGAGCACCCGGAGGACATCGATGTGCTTGCACGACACCTGGCCGCCCGTTTCGCGGGCTCGCTCGGCCGACCCGGCGTGTGCCTGGCGCCCGCCGCGGTGGAGCTGCTCCGGCGCGGCTCCTGGCCGGGCAACGTCCGGGAGCTGGAAACGGTGATCCTGAGGGCGGTGGCGGCCGCTCGCCCCGGCGAGGTCCTCGGCCCCGACCGGTTCCCCGGCGTGGTCCCGGCCGTGCCGACCGACCGGCACCTCCCCTCGTGGCCGGAGGCGGTGGCAGGGTTCCGCCGCAGCTACTTCACGGCGATCCTGCGGGAGAGCGGGGGCAACCGGACACGGGCGGCCCGCCGGGCGGGGATCTCCCGACAGACGCTGCTCTACCACCTGCGCGAGCTTGGCATCCGCGGCGGGAACAAGGGCTGAGCTAGACTCAGGCGAGCGCGGCCAGCGCAGGGGTCGGCGGTCCGCAGTACGCTGGTGCTCAGTTGGGATGCGAGCAACACCCCCGGGCCAAGCGAGCGACCGGCTCTGCCGGCGCGAGCGGTAGGGGTTTGGGGGGCACTTTCGCGGCGGGCCTGTGCGCGCAGCGGCGGGGGACCCCCAGAGAGGAGCAAGCGGGGATTCACTCGCCGCGAGCGAGGGGGGCACGGGGGGTCTAGAGCGTCCGGGTGGGTGAGTGGAGCGGACGCGGGATGCCCCGCGAGGATAGACAAAAAAAGTGGCGGGCTTTTTGCGCCCGCCAGGATGAAGGAGGAGGTTGGATGCGTGCGTTCAGGTCGTGGCCGTTTGTACCTGACCGCACCCGTTCCTAAAGCAAACCGCATGCCAAGCCCCGGGGACTGGGACCTCTTTCGCAGGCAACACGAGACGCTGGCTGCAGATGGCGTAACGGTGGCGGAGCACGAGCCGCTCGCCTCCCACACCACGCTGCGCATCGGCGGCCCGGCCCGGGTGTTGCTGGGATGCGGACGGCGCGAGGGCGTCGTGGCGGCTCTGCGGGCGGTCCGGGAAGCAGGCATCCCCTGGCTGGTCCTCGGGTTGGGCGCCAACGTTCTGGTCCCGGACGAGGGCCTGGACGCGGCGGTTCTCACCCTGGTCGGGGAGTTGGCTTCTATCTCTCGGGAGGGGGCGAGGATCCGTGCCGGCGGTGGGGCTCAGCTCGCCCGTGTGGTCCGCGAGTCGGTGAGCGCCGGATTGGCAGGAATCGAGTGCCTGGGTGGCATCCCCTCCACTCTGGGCGGCGCGCTCGCCATGAACGCCGGGGCCTACGGCCAGGAGATCCTGGACGTACTGGGCTGGGCCGAGGTTGTGGAGGAGGATGGGACCGTCCGCCGTCTCGAGCGCTGGGAGGTGGAGGGGGGATACCGGTGGAGTGTCCTCAGCAAGGGACGGATTGTCACCTTGGCCGAACTGGCCCTCCGGGCGGAGGACCCGGAGGTGCTGCGAGCGCACGTACAGCAGGCAAGGGAGCACCGCCAGAGGGCGATTCCCAAGGAACCCTCGGCCGGGAGCGTCTTCCGCAACCCCGCCGGGGACTACGCGGGCAGGCTCTTGGAGCTCGCGGGCTGCAAGGGGTTACGGCGGGGGCGCGCGGAGCTCAGCCAGCTTCACGCAAACGTGATAGTCAACACCGGAGGGGCTAGGGCCGCCGACGTGCGCGCGCTGGTGGCGGAGATGGCCGCGCGGGTGCACGAGCGGTTCGGGATCAGGTTGGAACTCGAGCTCAAGATCCTGGACGGGACCGGAGGAGTGCTAGCCGACCCCCAAGCCCCGCTTGCATGAGCCGCCCCCGTGTGATAGAAAAGCGCCCGCTGTCTACGACGGAGATCGCGAAGGAGATCACTGCATGAATATCGAACAGAAGGTCAAGGACATCATCGTGCAGCAGCTCGGTGTGGATCCGGAAAAGGTGAAGGTGGAGGCTTCCTTCGTCGAGGACCTGGGTGCGGACTCACTCGACACCGTCGAGCTGGTGATGGCGTTCGAGGAGGAGTTCGGGGTCGAGATTCCTGACGAGGAGGCGGAGAAGATCCGCACCGTCGGTGATGCCGTCAAGTACCTCAAGGAGCACGTGAAGGAGTCGTGATGACGCGCCGGGTCGTCGTGACCGGCGTGGGCCTCGTTTCTCCCCTTGGTGTAGGGACCGAGGCTACCTGGGAGGGGCTGGTCGCCGGGCGTTCCGGCATCGGCCCCATTACCCGTTTTGACGCAAGCAACTTCTCCGTGCGCATCGCGGGCGAGGTCAAGGGCTTCTACCCCGGGCTCGTGATGGAGCCGAAGGAATCGCGCAAGTACGACACCTTCGTCCACTACGGGCTCGCTGCCACCGACATGGCTCTCGAGGCCTCGGGCCTGAAGATCACGCCGGAGAACGCCCCGCGGGTCGGGGTGGTGATCGGCTCCGGGATCGGCGGCCTGCCCTCGATCTGCGAGAACTACAGCACACTGGTCGAAAAGGGGCCGCGGCGGGTGTCGCCTTTCTTCATCCCGGGCAGCATCGTGAACATGACCGCAGGCCTCGTCTCGATCCGTACCGGGGCCAAGGGCCCCAACAGCGCCACCTGCAGCGCCTGCTCAACAGGGGCCCACGCGATCGGCGACGCGTACCTGTACATCCAGCACGGCTACTGCGACGCCGCGATGTGCGGCGGCACCGAGTCGGTGGTCTCACCGTTGACGATCGCCGGGTTTGCCAACATGAAGGCGCTCTCCACACGCAACGAGCAGCCGGAGAAGGCCTCGCGTCCCTGGGATAGGGACCGCGACGGTTTCGTCCTCGGCGAGGGTGCGGGAATCCTGGTGCTGGAGGAGTTGGAGTTCGCGAAGCGTCGCGGCGCAAGCATCATCTGCGAGATGCTCGGCTTCGGAATGTCAGGTGACGCCTTCCACATCACCGCACCCTCGGAGGATGGCGAAGGGCCCGCGCGCGTGATGGCCAACGCAATCGAGGACGCCGGCCTGAAGCCGGAGGACGTTGACTACATCAACGCTCACGGTACATCCACACCCCACGGCGACAGGGTGGAGACGATCGCGATCAAGAAGGTCTTCGGCGAGCATGCGTACCGCCTCGCGATCTCATCGACCAAGTCGTCGGTCGGGCACCTGCTCGGCGCTGCCGGGGGACTCGAGATCGGGGTCACCGCGCTTACGGTCGCCAGGGGCGTGATCCCGCCGACGCTCAACCTTGACAACCCCGACGAGGGCTTCGACCTCGACTTCACGCCCCACCGCTCGGTCCAGCGCGAGGTCAAGGTGGCGATCTCCAACTCGTTCGGGTTCGGCGGAACCAACGCCTGCATCGTGCTCGGCAAGCTCCGGTGAGCCGCGGGCTGCCGCGACCCCGCCGGTTTTCTGCGCAAGTCTCGGAACGAACGCCGGCCGCCGGCGGCTGAGGAGGACGACCCCATGAAGAGCTGTGTGCTGATGGCGCACGTGCCCGACACGGCCTCGGTGATCAAGGTTTCCGGCGCGGGCGACCGCATCGACGAGGCCGACATCAAGTGGATCGTCTCGCCGTACGACGAGTATGCGCTCGAGGAGGCGATCCGCCTCAAGGAGGCCCGCGGGGGCGCCGTCACTGTGCTCACCTACGGGCCGGAGCGGGCCCAGCAGGGTCTGCGGGAGTGCCTGGCGCGGGGCGCGGACGCCGCCGTGCACGTCAAGGCGGTCGAGCGGACGTTGGCCGACGCGCTGGCAATCGCCCGCGTGCTCGCAGCGGCCATCCGCAAGGTCGGGCCGTTCGACATCTTCTTCGCCGGGATCAAGGGCGTGGGCAGCGACAACAGCCTGGTGGCGGCGATGGTGGCCGAGTTCCTTGACATCCCCCACGTGGCCGGCGTTGTCAAGCTGGAGATTGGCGACGGCAAGGTCACCGCGCACCGTGAGATCGAAGGCGGGACCGAGGTCGTGGAGGCTCCGGTGCCCTGCGTGGTGACGGCGCACAAGGGCCTCAACGAGCCGCGCTACCCGTCCCTCAAGGGGATCATGGCCTCGAAGAAGGTAGCCATTCAGGCTCTTTCCGTCGCGGACCTGGGACTCGACGAGGCGGTGCTGGCGGGAGCGGAGGCGCGTTGCCGCTGGAAGGCGCTCGCGCTGCCGCCGGCCAAGAGCGGGGGCACGATCCTGAAGGGCGAGGAGGACCCCGCGGCTGCGGCGCGGGAGCTGGCTCGCCTCCTGCGCGAGCAGGCGAAGGCGATCTAGGAGGCGACCATGGCGGGCATCCTGGTTTTCATCGAGCAGCGCAACGGAAACCTCCGCAAGGCGTCTCTGGAGGCGCTCTCGGAGGCGAGGCGCCTGGCGGCCGGGCCGGGCTTCCCGGTCAGCGCCGTCCTGGTGGGCCACGGGATCGGCGCGAAAGCCGCCGAGCTCGGCAGGTACGGCGCCGGCAAGGTGCTCGTGGCGGACGAGGAAAGGCTCGGGCGTTACTCGGCCGAGGGGTACGCCGCGGCCGTGCGGGCGGCGGTGGAGAAGTGCGGACCGGTTGCCGTCTTCATGGCGGCGACCGCGCTCGGGCGCGACCTCTCGGGACGGGTGGCCGCCCGACTTGGCTGGGGCTGCCTGGCGGACGTGGTCGGGGTGCAGATCGAGGGGGGCGCGGTGGTGGTGACCCGGCCGGTTTACTCCGGCAAGGCGCTGGCCACGGCGGACGGCGCCGGCAAGCCGGTGGTGGTGACGCTGCGGCCCAACGTCTTTCCTGCCGAGGCCGGCGAGGGGAAGGCCGAGGTCGAGGCGTTGCCGCAGGTGGGCGGCGACATTCGCGCGGTCGTCAAGGAGATCCTGGCGAAGGAAGGCGCCGAGCTGGACGTAGCCGAGGCCGACGTCATCGTGAGCGGCGGCCGCGGCATCAAGGGACCGGAGAACTTCGCGCTCATTCGCGAGCTCGCGAAGCTCCTCGGGGCTGCGGTGGGTGCCTCTCGGGCCGTGGTGGATGCCGGCTGGATCGACCACGCGCACCAGGTCGGGCAGACCGGCAAGGTGGTCTCCCCCTCGCTCTACATCGCGTGCGGCATCTCCGGGTCGATCCAGCATCTGGCCGGGATGTCGTCCTCGAAGGTCATCGTGGCGATCAACAAGGACCCCGAGGCGCCGATCTTCAAGGTGGCGGACTACGGCATCGTGGGCGACCTCTTTCAGGTCGTTCCCGCCTTCGTGGACGAGGTGAGGAAGCTCAAGGCCGAGGCGTGAAAACAGCCTTGAGGCCCGAGGCGTGAGGGCTGCGGGCGCCACCTCCGGGTGTTTCTCGGCGCCCCGCCTCAGCCCCGGTGTTACTGCTCTTCCCGGGTGTCTCACGGCTTCCACCTCGGCGCTTTCCCCCGGATATCCCACTTTCGTGGGATTGCATTGGGAGGGGTGCCGATCGAGAGTGGTCGGGCAAGGTGGAAGCTGGCCGCTCCTTCCGGTGGTGCCCCGCACCACCAATTTTTTGCCCCGCGGGCTCGGAGCCAAGTCACTCGGGCTGGGCTTCGAGCCCAGCCCTCCGACCCGCCTTCGCGTACGATCCCGCCTGCGGCGGGACACAGCCCGGCGTGCGGACCCTCGCTGTTCCCCTCCCTCGCATGAGACGCTCGGTCGGGGCCAGCGTCTCCACCCGCCGGTCTGGCCGCTCGGTGCCCGGACGCTCCGGCGTGATGGCTCCTGCGGCCCGCGGGGCGGATTTCACCACCACCCTCCCGTCCACCACCGCCCTGCTTGAGAGGTGTTGGCAGTGTCTTTGGGTGGGGGGTCAAAACCGCCGGTACCGCGGGTGGCCGATCACTCCGCAGCCCACGGGGACCCCGCGTGCTCATCGGCGTCGGGAGACGCTGGCCCGGAGCGTAGCGCAGGGAACAGCGAGGGACCCGGCGGCGAGGCGCACTGCGGGGTCGTGGGCGGAGGAGTGTGCGGCCGCAGCGGCTGGGGAGACGCAAGGCCGCACAGCGGCCACCGCGGCACCGGCAAAACATGCCTCACACAGTGAAGAGAGAGAAGAGCGACCGCTCCAGGACCGCGGGGCAGAAGAAAACCTCCACGGAGTGGAAAACAAAACATCACCCGGGCACCCGGGGCACTGGCAAGGAAAGGGGCTACCGTAGGGCGGCCGAGCGCAGCTCCTCGAGGATCTCCTTTTCGGCGAGGGTGTGCGAGTCGCGCACGTGCTGCCAGGCGGCATCGGCCCTGGCGACCAGCGCCTTGGCCTGCGCCGCATCGGAGAGGCCGGGCAGGTTGATGCACACGTTCTGGTAGGCGCCCGCGGCCGCCGCGCGCGCCACCTGGGCTCCGGTGCCGGCATCCGAGCGGGAGGCCTGGAGGCCGATACGGGCCACCTCGCGGCAGAGCTCGATCACCTCCGGGCAGGCCTCCAGGACGCCGAGCGGGACCTCGATGGCCGCGACACTGGCCTCGGCGATCGCCTCCTGGCGCGCCGCCTGCTCCTCGGCCGTTCCCTTGGGCAGGCGCATGGCCTCGAGGAGGCGGTCGAACGCCGCGGTGTCGGCGTCCACCGCCGTCAGCATGTGGTCCTTGATCTCCTGCCCGCGCACCGCGATCGCGTCGAGCCTGTCCTGGCGAGACTCAAGACCCTTCTTGGCGTGCGAGAGGTTGGCCACCATGGCGGCGAGGGCGGCGCCCAGTGCGCCCGCCAGCGCGGCGACCGAACCTCCGCCGGGAGCGGGCGAGTCGGTGGAGAGCTCGTCCGTGAACTCCCGCAGCGACGCCGAAACCAGGCGCCCCGCGGTCCCCAAACGATACTCGATGACCCGCTCGGCAGGGTCGAAGGCCTTGACCTCGGAGAGTCCGAGGGTGCGCATCGCCACGTGGATGAGGGCGCTCTCGGGCACGCCGGCGGAACGGCCCATCTGCCTGAGATAGTGCCGGCCGGCCGCCAGCAGCGCCGACTTGGGCACCAAGCCGACCAGCTCGGAGCCGGTCACGCGCAGCCCGCGCTCGCGGGCGCGCTCGTCGCAGGTGTCGAAGGCCACGTGCAGTGGTGTCACGTCCAGCTCCGTGAGGTTCATCGAGATCTGCGCGCAGCCAAACTCGGGGATCACCCACCCCACCGCCTTCACGGACTTGAGGAGGCCGGGGTCCCACAGAGGGCTGCCCGTGTCGTCCAGGGCCGGCTGGGCGTGTTCGTCGCGCCGCATGCGACCCTTCTCGCGCACGTCGAGGGCCACCCGGGTGGCGAGCCGTTTGTCCAGCGTGTTGAGGTTGACGTTGAAGGCGACCAGGAACTTTCGGGCACCGATTACGGTCGCCCCCGAGCGCAGCACGAAGGAGGCGGGGCCGAAATCCGGCTTCCAGGCACGGTCCTTGAGCTTGTCGGGAAGCCCCTCGTACTCGCCGGCGCGAACGTCGGCCAGGTTGCGACGGGCAGGTTGCGAGGCCGCGTACTCGTACAGGTAGACGGGGATACCAAGCTCCCTGCCGACCCGCTCGCCGAGCCGGTGCGCGAGCGCCACGCAGTCGGCCATCGTCACTCCGGAGATCGGCACGAAGGGCACGACGTCCACCGCCCCGACCCGGGGGTGGGCGCCGTGGTGGGTGCTCATGTCGATGAGCTCGACTGCAGTCGCGGCAAGCCGGAACGCACCCTCCAGCACCGCCTCGGGCTCGCCGACGAAGGTGATCACGGTGCGGTTGGTCTCCGCGCCGGGGTCCACGTTGAGCAGCGTGACCCCGGGGGCGGACGCCGCGGCCTTCGCCGCTGCCTCGTACACCTCCGGTCGCCGGCCTTCCGAGATGTTGGGGACGCACTCAACGAGCCTCATGAGAACCTCCGGACGCGTGATGCTAACAGGTCTCGTGTTCCGCCATTCCACAACGGTTAACCTCGTCTGGGACTTGCCGCGAGCACCCCCGGCGTTGGGCGAAGAGGATCACGATTCGAGGCGAGCAAGGATGCCCTGCCAGAACTCGGGATCCCAGCGTTTCCAGGCGTGGCAGCCGAACGGCAGGCTCCCCTGGTTCAGGGTGAGACACAGCTGAGGTGCTTCCTCGAACGCGAACCGCACGCCCACCTGCCAGTCGGCGACTCGGAAGTCTTTTACGATTAATGGTGCCATAAAAGCCCAGAAGACGTCCTCGTGCCCTGTCCACCTCCTCGCGACCGTCTCTCCGCGCTGGGCTACGCGGCACGTTGCGAACGCCCTGATCCTGAAATCGTCCAGCCTCGAGAAGAAACGCATAGGTCCAAAATGACGTCGGAGCTCGTCGCCGGGGTAGGAAAACGCCGCGCTCGTTTGGAGGACGTCGAGGAACCTTTTCACCCGCCGGAGGGAGAAGCCGCCGTTTCCGGCCCGGCCGAGGCGAGGGCCGGCGCTGCGATCGAAGAGCACCCACGGCGCCCCAACGTAATCGAGGCCGAGTCGAACGAAATCCGCGAGCGCGTCGCCAAACGTGAGGCAGTCCGTCTGGTGGACCAGGATGTATTCAAAGTCCAGGAATGCCTCGTAGAACTCGCGGGAGAGCAGGAGGCGGCTGTAGGAGGCAGTCCCGGTGAAGAAAGTATCTGGGAAGCGCCGCACCTCGCCGCCAAGGACGTTTATCTTCAGGGAGGCGGGGGAGACCTGCACGTGCGGGTAGCTCGCGAGCCGGCGGGAAAGCTGGGCGAGGGACAGCTGCTCGTCCGGCGACAGCTCCCTTGTGTAGATTGGGACGACGACCGCTACGGGCACACTCATCTCCGGTTAGTCCTTTTGTCGCAATTTGGCGCGGGGTCGCCCTCCTGTGGCCGAGGCACGCACGAGCCGCGCAATGGTGAGGGCCTCAAAGACCGGGTTGGCGTGGAGTTCGTGGGGGAGGGTCCGAAGGGCCGCGCGGACGTCGCTAAGCGCCGCGAGCCCGCTCGTGCGTTGAAGGGCCGTGTTGACGAGGTAGTGGGATAGCCGAGCGAGGTAGTCCCGGCGGGCCGCGGTGAACGCGTTGTGGTAGCGGAAGCCCAGGTACTCGTCGAGAGCGGCGAACATCACGATCGCCTCCCTCACACAGGTAACGTAGTCTCTCCCAGACCAGATTCCGCCCCCGTGAACCCGATAGGTCGCCATGACGGCATCGATGAACCGAGCGTAACCGAACGACGCGTTGAGGATGTGCAGCGGCCAGTCGATCATGCCAATCGTGTCCATAAAAGGGGGGAGCGATGTCCAAAGGTTCGCCCTGAACATCACGGACGGCGTCATGATGATGTTCTCCCGGATGAGGTCCTCGGCCGCATAGGTTTCGCGTACGGCCGGGGGTCGGACCTCGGTCGGTTTGTGGCTCCCGTCTTCCCAGACCTTGGTCGTCGTGTGGAAGCAGAGGGTGCATGCCGGGTCTCGCTCCATCACGTTGACCTGTGTCTGCAGCTTTGCCGGGTCCGTCCAGAAGTCGTCACCCTCGAGGACCGCAATGTAGCGGCCGCGGCACGCGAAGAGCGTCCGCTTGAAGTTCTCATGCATGCCGAGCCGAGATTGTGCCGCCAGCACGCGCACCCGGGAGGGGTATCTCGCCCCGAACTCTCGCGCGATCTCCTGGGTGTGATCGGGGGACTGATCGGCGCCGATGACGATCTCGATCGGCACCGCCGTACGCTGGCCAAGGGCACTGTCGATGGCCTGAGCGAGAAACCTTTCGTGGTTGAAAGTGAGCATGAGAACGCTCACCATGGGCCGGGGCGCGGCCGGTTCTTCCTGGGCCGTCAGGCTTCCGGTCATGCTCGATAGTCCTCACCCGGAGAGGGGGCGGCCAGGCGGGGCGCAATCTCGGCCCAACGCTTGGCCACGAAGCGGATCAAAGCGCAGACTTTCACAATGTCGTCTCGGTTCACCGCCGTCCCGGTGGGCAGCGTGAGGACGCTCCCCGCCAGGCGTTCGGTTACCGGAAGGCGCGAGCCAACGTCCGGAAACATGGAGCGGTACGGCTCCACCCGGTGGCATCCCGGGGAGAAGTAGCGGCGGGCCAAGACGTTCTCGGCGTGGAGGACATCTACCAGCGCATCGCGCGTTGGCCCATCGCCACGAACGTCGACTTCGACGACCACGTATTGGTAGTTGCAGCGCTCCCGAGGGTCGAAGTCGAGCACGCACAGGCCCTCGATGCCGGCCAACTCCTCCCGGTACGCCGCATGGTTGCTCCGATTGACCTCAATGACCTCATCCATGCTCTCGAGGTTCGTGAGTCCCACCGCCCCCGCAAACTCGCTCATCTTGGCGTTAATGCCGAGCCGAGCCACGGTGTCATAGCCGGTGAAGCCGAAGTTGCGGAGCAGCCGCAGCCTGTCGGCCAGCTCATCGTCGTCGGTGACGACGGCTCCTCCCTCGGCGCTATTCACGAACTTGGTGGCGTGGAAGCTGAAAACCTCGGCGAGGCCCAACCTGCCTACCGGTCGGCCGCGGTAGGAACAGCCGAAGGCGTGGGCCGCATCGAAGAGCAGCGTGAGCTTGTGACGTTCCGTGATGGCCTCCAGCGCCTCGACGTCGCACGGCCTTCCCCACAGGTGGACGGCCAAAACGCCCGTCGTTTTCGGCGAAACGAGCGCCTCAACCTGGGCGGGGTCGAGGTTATGGGTGCGGGGGTCAACGTCACAGAAAACGGGAGTGATCCCCCGCCAGAGGAGCACGTGCGGCGTCGCAACAAATGTGAACGAGGGCACGATGACCTCGCCGCTCAGACCGGCGGCGCTGATTGCCAGCTCGAGCCCGAGCGTGGCGTTGCACAGGGCAATGCAGTGGGCCGTTCCGGCAACGCGAGCGACCTCCCGTTCGAACTCACGCACGAGCGGGCCGTCGTTGGTCAGCCACCGACGATCCAGCACGCCCTTGACCCGCGAGAGAAGGCGCCTGCGCGAGCCGAGATTGGGGCGCCCCACGTGCAGCGCGCTGGAAAAGCTCGCGGGTCCTCCGAGGACCGCCAGATCGTCGACGCAACGCTTCTCTCCCCGACGCATTCAGGCACGCTCCCTTTGGCTCCTGGAAATGTACGCCCCGTTCCGGTCGTACAGGTCGCGACGCAACTGCTCCTCGAGCTCCAAGATCCGCTCACGGGGCCTCGCCTTCACCTGCCTCGCGGGACTGCCCACATTCACGGTCCAAGGCTCACAGTCCCTGACGACCAGGCTTCCGGCGCCGACCACGGCACCCTCGCCGATCGTGACGTTTGGGAGGATCACGACGTTGGCGCCGACGATGGCGTGTCTCGCGATGCGGACGAAGCCTCGGATGGGGTGGCGGTATGGTGCCGGAACGGTAGGGCCCGTGAGGCTGCCGCCGCCGTAGTCATCGTTCCCGGTGTAGACGCGGCCGCCGCCCGAAAGCCCGGCGAAATCCTCCATGATCAAGCGGCCGCCTCCCACCAGGCTGGAAAACGCGGCGATGTGGACGAAGCTGCCGAGGATGGTCTCCTCTCCTCCCATGAGCAGGACGAAATCGTCGATGATCACCGAGTCGCCGATCGAAATCCTTTCGGGCGCGAGGATCTGGCTCTTCTCCCACACGAAGACGTCCTTGCCGATCCGCCTGAAAGGCAGCTCGTACGCTTTGTTGCTGCTCGCCATGGCCGCCTCCTGTGACAAGCATACCCAGTGGAGCGCCGTTGGTCGAGAAAAGTGCTCCGGCTCCTCGCGCCTATCTGGCTGGCTTGGCTTGCAGGCCGCCCGCGACGTAGAGCACAGAGGGGGCGGCAATCCCGTGCCGCGCGAACGTTTTCAGTCCGAAGAACGTGGCGTCGAGCTGCTTGACCTCGGAGAAGCCGGCGCTCTCGATCCTGGCGATGAGGTCCGCCTTGGCGTAGAGACGGAGATGGTCGGCCTGGCCAAACCGCCTGGTCCGCTCCAACGGGTCCAAGAGCGTCGGGTCTTCTCGTGTCCCCTCCAGCGGCAAGGCTACTGGTGCCAGGATCACCGCCCACCCGCCTGGACGCAAGACGCGCCGCAGCTCGCGCAGCGCCCGGTGGTCGTCGGGCACGTGCTCGAGGACGTGTGAGCACAGCACGCAGTCGAACGTGGCGTCGTCGTAGAGCCGCAGGTCCTGGACGTCAGCCCGATCGTCGGCGCGTAAGTCCGTCAGATCGACGGAGCGGTAGGCGAAGCGCCGTGAGCGCAGAATGTAGGCTCGCAGGGGCATACTCGGGGCGACGTCGAGCATCTTCGGCCATGGTAAGGATGCGGAGCCGTCCGGCACGCGGCTTAGGAAGAGCCCGATGAGGCGGTCGCGGTCCGTCGCCCTGCAGACCGGACAGAGGTAGTGGGCGACGCTGAGCGTCTCGGAGCCGAGGAGTAGGTTGCGCGGGAAGCCGGCCCGATCCAGCTCTCGGAGGAGATCGGCGGGAAGCGGGAGAAACGCCGGGACTCGACAGCCGCACAGGTTGCAGCACAGGGGGTAGCGGGCGAGCCAGCCCCTGAGTCGCTGCAAAGCGGTTCGTGCCGCCGTTCTCAGCTCGTGAGCCCTGGTGGCCACGCGTACATCTCCCACTCCGCAACGCCGATCGAGCAGGGCAAACCGCCAGCGCGGTCAGGCATCATGCCGCCGCATCAACCTGGTGGAGGCTGCCTGTCGAGCACATCCCACCGCCACTCGAGTCTGGGGCGCACCACGCCGACCCATCGGCCGTGCCACCCGCCGATGCGCTCGGTATCGTGGACTTCGAAACGGATGACCTGCTCCAGGTCGATGAGCCGGACGCCGGCGTCCTGAACGACGAGCACGCGGACCAGATACCACCCTTCGTTGAGCAGATCCCCGGGGACATCGACGGTGCCGCGCACGAGCCCTGGTGGTGTCAGCGCAGGCTGAGACGCGGTGTTGAAGACGCAGACCCCCTCCCCAGAGTAGATCACCAGGCTGAGGTTGAGCAGGCGCGGCTCGGAATGGTTCCAGAAGTCCACCTCGATCGTGAACGGAGTCGAGACCTTGATGAGGGTGGCGCGGGTGTCGGCCAAGACCAGGCGTACTCCCCGGAGTCGAACCTTGTCGGTGCCAGGGGCCGTCGCCTCGTCCCAGGCCCGCGTTAAAGCCGCGGAGCTCCCGGAGAGCAGGTACGCCTCGGTCGTCTTCCTCGCGTCGTCGTCCAGGAGCAGCCGGCCCTGGCCAAGCCAAAGCGCGCGCGTACACAGGCTCGTGATCGCCGTCATATTGTGACTCACGAACAGAACCGTGCGGCCGCCCTTGGCCACGTCGCCCATCTTGCCCATGCACTTCTTCTGGAAGGCCGCATCTCCGACGGCGAGCACCTCGTCCACGAGCAGGATCTCCGGCTCGAGGTGCGCCGCCACAGCGAAGGCGAGGCGGAGGTACATTCCGGTCGAGAAGTGCTTGACCGGAGTGTCCAAGAACCTCTCCACCTCTGCAAAGGCGACAATCTCGTCGAACTTGCGTTCGATCTCCGCGCGCTTCATGCCGAGGATGGCGCCGTTCAGGTAGATGTTCTCCCGGCCCGTCAACTCGGGGTGGAAGCCGGTGCCGACCTCGAGGAGGCTACCAACGCGGCCGTACACCTCGACCCGGCCGCGGGTGGGCTCCGTGATGCGCGAGAGGATCTTGAGGAGCGTGGTCTTGCCGGCACCATTCCGCCCAATCACCCCGACCACCTCACCCCGCATGACCTCGAACGAGACATCGTCGAGCGCCCAGATGGTCTCCGGGGGGCGCCTTTCCCCTGCCCGGAACGGCGCCGCGAGGGCCTTCATTATGCTCTCGCGTAGCGACTTGTACCTTTGACGCTCGCCGATGCGATACAGCTTCGACAGCCCCTGGGCCCGGATGGCAACGTCCGTCATCGGCCCCTCCGGGCTTTGAGCGTGGCGAGCGTTGCAGGGGCCGCGTCAGACCACATCGGCGAACGACCTCTCGACCCGTCGGAAGTAGTAGGCACCCGAGAGTAGAAGGGCGAAGCCGGTCACGGTGCTGGCAGCGATGAGCGGGCCCGGGCTTGTCGGGGCATCGAGCATCGCCCACCGGAACCCCTCCACCACCCCCGCCATCGGGTTGACGCCCCACAACCACGCGGGCAACCCCAGCCGTTGTAGGCGCGGTGCCAGGACGCTTGCGGGGTAGATGACGGGCGTCACGAACAGCCACAACTGGGCGAGGAACGGGACGACGTAGCGGACGTCGCGATACTCGACGTTGAGGGCGGACAGCCACAGCCCAACGCCGGTCGCCGCCACCAGGGCCAGCAATGCGAGGAGTGGCACCGCCAGCACGGCCACCCCCGGCCAGATGCCGTAGTACCACATCATGGCGGCCAGCACCGGCAACGCCACCGCGAAGTCCACGAGCCCCGAGAGCACCGCGGCGATCGGGATGACCACCCTCGGGAAGTAGACCTTGGTGATGAGCTGCGCGGAGCCGACGACGCTATTGGAAGACTGGGAGAGCCCCTGCGCAAAGAACGTCCACACGAGCAGGCCACCGTACGAAAAAAGCGGGTAGGGCAGGCCGTCGGAGGCAATTCCCGCCAGCCGGCCGAAGAAGATCGTGAACACGGCCGCCGTCATCAAGGGCTGCAGGATCGCCCAGGCGGCTCCGAGCGCGGTCTGCTTGTACCGCACCTTGACGTCCCGCCAAACCAGGAAGTAGAGCAGCTCGCGGTATGCCCACAGCTCCCGGAGGCGGAGCGCGGCCAGACGTCGCGTCGGCTCGATTACCACGAGCGGCAAGGGCTCGGCGCTGTTCATCCTGCCTCAAGGATACGCGTTTCGGTCTTCCCTGCGCCAGCGACGACGCTCGCTGCGGGTTCGGTCTATGGCTGCCCGAACGCCCCAAGCGTCGCCCTATTCTCCTTTCAGGCACGCGCGGACAGAGATCTCAAGTGACGGGCGGGCCGTCCGACGCGGGGTCGCTGGCCGGAAGGCCAGAACGCCCAGCGCTAGTGAAGGGTTCCGGCGAAGATCACCCGCGTGTGGAGACCAGCCTTCCGCATCTGACGGGCGAGCTCGCCGAGGCGTGCCGCGTCCATGGAGAGCCAGACGAAACCACCCGCCCTGTGCGCGAGAACGGCCCCGGCGCTGTCCTTGAACCGTACCTCGCCGTCGTCGAAGCGGCGCACCACGATCCCCTCTCGTTCGAGCACCCAGTCGAACAGCGCGCCTGCATCGATCAACGCGTAGGGGTCGGCATGGCGCGGGAAGAAGAGCTTGGGCATGCCGAGCGGGCTCGTGGTGATGTCCCGGAGCGGGTTGTCGCTCTCCTGACGCACGACGAGGACCGGCCGCCGGAGCGGGAACTGGGCGAGGGCGGCACGCGCTTCGTCGAGGAGCCTCGCGTGGGCGTCGGACACGCGGCGCATGTCGTTGAGGTCGGCTCGCACGGTCAGGACGCCGGCGACGGTGACGATCACTCCAAGAAACACACTCGTGCACATGGCGGCACGGCGGGGGATCCCTGTGAGGCCGGTGCACGCAAGCCGGATGCCGGAAGCCACCAGCAGGAGGAACCCGATGTATGGGATCGACGTGTAACGCGACGGCAGATACGCCACCAGCAGGGTAGGAATCTGCGGGAGCAGCAGTAGGCCCACCCCAACGGCGGCCGGCACCCGATCGTACCTCCAGACCAGGAACCCGACCGAAGCCACGACCGCGAGCCCTACAAACCCCATCAGCGAGGTTCGGAAGGCCAACGGGACAAGGGGCTCGAGGTAGAGGAACGCTGCCATCTCGTGGGGGATCTTGGCCAGCGGGGACAGCGACCACGTGAAGTAGCCCTTGCCGCCGGGCAGGAACACGAAGTGCAGGGCCACGTAGACGACTGTGAGGCCCGCAACCGGCAGCGCCGAGACGAGCGCCCGGCGCAGAGTCCCGGCGTGCTGTACGAGCTCGAGCACAACGACGAGGCACACAGTGACGACCCAGGTCTCTTTCGTGAAGGCGGCCGCCATGACTGCGATAGTCACGACGGCAAGACGCCCCGAGGTCCAGGTCTCACCCCGCCGCGGCCAGGCCAACACAAGAGTCAACCACGACGCCGTCAGCAGTTCGTCGATGCGAGCGCCCACAACATACACGGGCTCGGCCGAAAAAGGCGAGCACGCCCATACGAGTGCCACTGCCCAGGACGCCAAGGACCCGAAGCCTATTCTGCGGGTCACGAACACAAGAAGGGCCGCGTTTCCTATCCGAAGGAGGAGGTTCGTGAGGTGGTATCCGCCGGCGGAATGGCCCCAGAGTACCCAGTCGAGAACAAGAGTCCAGGTTGTCGAGGGCCGGTAGAATGTGTCGAGCGCAGCAAACAGCATCCGCCAGTCGTGACGGGCGGCATGGGCGAGCTGGACGAGGAGAAAATCGTCGCCCATTAGCTCGAAGCTCAGCACTGGGAGATAGAGTGCAAGAACTCCGCCCGCTAGTGTCAGGAGACCCCACCACGTGCGGCGTCGCTCCACGGTAACCATTCTGTCATGGGTCTGGTACTGGTTGAAACTTTGCAGTAGTAGGCAACGACATGTCTCGGTCGGCTCGTGGAGAACGAACGAACTGTTGGCGGAATGCGTCGAGTCGGGCTACCGCTCGACCCGGTAGTTGGGCGCTTCCTTGGTGATGACGACGTCGTGGGCGTGGGACTCCTTGAGACCCGCGGAGGTGATGCGCATGAAGCGGGCGCGCTCCCAGAGTTGCGCGATGGTGGCGCACCCGGCGAGCCCCATGCCCGAGCGCAGCCCGCCCACCAACTGCGTGAGCTGGGCCGAAAGCGGTCCCTTGTACGGCACCATGCCCTCGATCCCCTCGGGGACGAGCTTGGCGGGCTCTTCCTCACCCTGGAAGTATCTGTCGCGCGCCCCCTCGCCGGACCTCATCGCACCCAGCGAACCCATGCCGCGGTACGCCTTGAACGTGCGCCCCTGGTAGAGGATCTGCTCGCCGGGGGACTCGTCCACGCCCGCGAAAAGCGACCCGATCATGACGGTGTCGGCGCCGGCGGCGAGCGCCTTGGTGATGTCGCCGGAGTACTTGATGCCACCGTCGGCGATCAGCGGGACATCGGCGGCGCGACAGGCGCGGGCGCACTCCAGTATCGCGGTGATCTGGGGCACGCCGGCACCCGTGACGACGCGGGTCGTGCAGATCGAGCCGGGCCCGACACCCACCTTGACCGCGTCCACCCCGAGGGCGACGAGGTCCCGAGCGCCCTCGAACGTTGCCACGTTGCCGGCCATTAGCGGCACCTCTGGGAAGCGCTCCTTGATCCGCTTGGCCGCCGCCAGGACCTTCTCGCTGTGGCCGTGGGAGGAGTCCAGGCACAGGAGGTCCACCTTGGCGGCGACCATGGCCGCGCAGCGCTCGTCGAGGTCGGGTCCCGAGCCCACCGCGGCTGCCACCCGCAAGCGGCCCAGCGCATCCTTGCAGGCGTTGGGGTACTCCTGCGCTTTCTTGATGTCCTTGACCGTGATCAGGCCCTTGAGGTTCCCCTCGTCGTCCACCACCAGGAGCTTCTCGATGCGGTGCTTGTGGAGCAGCGCCTTGGCCGCTTCCAGGGTGGTGCCCACGGGCGCCGTGACCAGGTGGTCCTTGGTCATGAAGTCGGCGATCGGGCGGTCGACCTCGGTGCAGAAGCGGAGGTCGCGGTTGGTGAGGATGCCCTTGAGCTGGCCGTGCTCGTCCACCACCGGGAGCCCGGAGATCCGGAAGCGGGCCATCTGGTCGAGCGCCTCGCGCACGAGGCGGTCGGGGCGGATCGTGACCGGGTCGACGATCATCCCCGACTCGGAGCGCTTGACCATGTCGACCTCTTCGGCTTGGCGAGCGACGCTCATATTGCGGTGGATGACGCCCAGGCCGCCGTGCTGGGCCATGGCGATGGCCATGGGGGCCTCGGTCACGGTGTCCATCGCCGACGAGAGAACCGGGATGTTGAGGCGGATCGAGCGCGTGAGGCGGGAGGTGACGTCCACCTGCGCCGGGTGCGCCGCCGACCGCCCGGGCACCAGCAGCACGTCGTCAAATGTGAGTGCAAGCGGGAGGTCTTGATCAGCCATGGCGAAGTGTCTCCGAACTCGACCCTCCGCGCAAGGGGGAGTCGCGGCCGTGGAACCGCACCCGGGGCGCCGGCCGGCCCGAGCGTGGGGCTGGCCTGGTTGCGCACGGCGCTCACGCGGATGCGGAACAGAGTGGTCTTCCTGGCGGCGTCGTCACCAGGTTGCGCCGCCCGACGGCGGCGGCCACGCGCCGATCAGCCGCCGCAGGGAGACGATCTGGCCGAGGTGGTACGAGTTGTGGTTTGCGATTCCCAGGAGCAGTTCGCCGAGCGTCGACTTGGCGTCTCCACCAACCGGAGCTTCCAGGTCGCGGGTCCGTGCGATCTCCTCCAACTCGGCGACGCCCGCGAGGAAGCGGTCCCGGAGCGCTTCCCAGGCCTTCGCCGCACCCCTCCCGGCGGGTATCGGCGGCCACCCGCCGGCCGCGTGCTCGGGCGGCTGCGGGTGGGCCCCACGCACGATCTCGAGCGTCAACTCCTGCCAGAAAACAACGTGGGCGAGCTCATCCCAGATCGTTGCAAGCTTCTTGCTCGGCCGCCGCCTCGCCTGGGCCGCGGTCAGCTCCTCGAGCGCGACGGCGGGCGCCACATGCTCGCCGCGGCCGCCGACCGACGCGATGAGCTTGTCTCGAAGCGCCTGATCCATGCGGACCTCCTCCGAACATTGTACGACTGAGACGCTATAGCTGTTGCAGACCAGGGTTCTGCCGGTGCGTGGGCTGTCGTCGCGCGCGCCCCGCCTGCCCTGAGCCGGGCCGCCTCAACCTACGACGCGGCGCTCGAGTCCATGGCCCCGTGGCACTTCTTGTACTTCTTGCCGGAGCCGCACGGGCAGGGGTCGTTGCGCCCGACCTTGGGGGTCGAGCGGCGCACGGTGGTGGGGGGGCCGGCGGTGGGGGAGTGCTGTGCCTCCTGCCGCTCGCCCTGCAGGGCCGTGACCTCCGCCTTGGTCTCGCGGGCCCGGACCGGCTGCCGCCGCCGCTCCGGCGGAGCCTGCACGAGCTCCACGCGGTACAGGTACTGGACCACCTGGTCCTCGACGCGCTCCATCATCTCCTGAAAGAGCCCGAACGACTCGCGCTTGTACTCGACCAGCGGATCGCGCTGGCCATACGCGCGCATGCCGATGCCTTCCTTGAGGTGGTCGAGCGCCAGCAGGTGATCTTTCCACTGCGCGTCCACCACCGAGAGGATCAGGTAGCGCTCGAGCTGACGGAAGTTCTCGGCGCCGATGGTGCGCTCGCGCTCCTCGAAGCGCTGCTCGACGGCGGCGGTGAGCGCCTCCTCGAGCTTGACCCGGATGACCTTCTCCCAGCTCACGTCGGCCTGCGCGATCGTGAGCCCGAAGAGCTCCTTGAGCTCGCGCTCTAGAGCCTCGCGATCCCACTCGTCGGGGTGCTTGTCCTCGGGGCAGTAGGAGTCGACGAGCGACTCGACGATCTCCCGGGCGGCGCGCAGCACCCACTCGCGCCCCTCCTTGCCCGCGAGCACCCGGCGGCGCAGCCGGTAGACGGCCTCGCGCTGCTTGTTCATGACGTCGTCGTACTCGAGCAGGTGCTTGCGGATCTCGAAGTTGCGTCCCTCGACCTGCTTCTGGGCCCGCTCGATCGAGCGCGTGACCATGGCGGACTCGATGGGGATCCCCTCCTCCATGCCCAGGTGCTTCATCCACTCACGCAGGCGGTCGGAGGCAAAGATGCGCATCAGGTCATCCTCGAGCGAGAGGATGAAGCGCGACGAGCCGGGGTCGCCCTGGCGGCCGGAGCGCCCGCGCAGTTGGTTGTCGATGCGGCGAGCCTCGTGCCGCTCGGTGCCGAGGATGTGCACGCCGCCGGCCTCCAGCACCTTCTCCCGCTCCTCGGCCCACTTCACCTTGTAGCGCTCGAGCGCCTGCGCGTACGCCTCGGGCTCCTTGAGAGGGTCGGCCTCGCCCCTGGCGAGCCCCTCCGGGTTGCCGCCCAGGATGATGTCGGTGCCGCGGCCGGCCATGTTGGTCGCGATCGTCACGGCGCGGAAGCTCCCGGCCTGCGCGACGATCCCGGCCTCGCGCTCGTGGTACTTCGCGTTCAGCACGACGTGCGGGATGCTGCGACGCTTCAGGAGCTCCGAGAGCCGCTCGGATTTCTCGATCGAGACCGTGCCGACGAGAACCGGCTGCCCCTTCTCGTGGAGCTCGACGAGCTCCTCCACGACGGCCTGCCACTTTTCCTTCTCGGTGCGGTAGATCACGTCGCGGTTGTCGGCCCGGATCATGTCACGGTTGGTCGGGATCACCACGACGTCGAGGCCGTAGATGTGGGCGAACTCGTCTGCCTCTGTCTCCGCCGTGCCGGTCATGCCGGCGAGCTTCTCGTACATGCGGAAGTAGTTCTGCAGCGTGATCGTGGCCAGGGTCTGGTTCTCGGCCTCGATCTTCACGCCCTGCTTGGCCTCCACCGCCTGGTGCAGCCCGTCCGACCAGCGGCGGCCGGGCATCAGGCGGCCGGTGAACTCGTCCACGATGATCACCTGGCCGTCCTTGACGATGAAGTCGCGGTCGACCTGGTAGAGGGCGTGGGCGCGAAGCGCCTGCTGGACGGCGTGGAGCGTCTCGATGTTGGTGGGGTCGTAGAGATTCGGGACGCCGAGCAGCTTCTCGGCCTTGGCGACACCCTCGTCGGTGAGCGTCGCGGTGTGCGCCTTCTCGTCGAGGAGGTAGTCGCCGGTTGTGGTCTTGTTGCCGTGCTTGTCCTTGGTCTCCTCGCCCTTGGCGAGCCTCGGGATGATGCGGTCGACGTCGTAGTAGAGGTCCACCGAGAGCTCGGACGGACCCGAGATGATGAGAGGGGTGCGCGCCTCGTCCACGAGGATCGAGTCCACTTCGTCCACGATGGCGTACCCGTGACTGCGCTGCACCATGTTCTCGACCTCGAACTTCATGTTGTCGCGCAGGTAGTCGAAGCCGAACTCGTTGTTTGTGCCGTACGTGATGTCCGCCTGGTACGCGAGCTTGCGCTCGGCGTCGTCCATCTGGTTCTGGATGCAGCCCGCCGACAGCCCGAGGAACTTGTAGATCCTGCCCATCCACTCGGCGTCGCGCTTGGCCAGGTAGTCGTTGACCGTGACCACGTGCACGCCGCGGCCGGTGAGGGCGTTGAGGACCACCGGCAGGGTCGCCACTAACGTCTTGCCCTCGCCGGTCTTCATCTCGGCGATCTTGCCGTCGTGGAGCACCACGCCGCCGATGAGCTGGACGTCGAAGTGGCGCATCCCGAGGGCGCGCTTCGAGGCCTCACGAACCATCGCGAACACCTCGACGAGGTGCGAGTCCAGCACGTCCTGAACGAGCTTGCGGCGGTCCACGTACTCCTCGGGGAGCTCGGCGGTGGCCGCGCGCACCTGATCGCGGATCGAGGCGAGGCGGGAGCGCAGCTCCTCGTCGGAGAGCGCCTCGAGGTCCGCCTCCCTTGCGTTGATCTCGGAAACCCGAGGGGCGAGGCGTTTCATCTCCCGCTCGTGCTTGGAACCCATGAAGACTTCGAGAACCTTGTCGACAACTCCGGGCATGCTCACCTCAAACAAACCAGATTACGCCTCGGGACAGCCATGGGCAAGGCGTAGCTCCGCAACCATTTGAAGAAGGAGATCTTGTGTGCAGTGCCGACGAAGACCGAGGTTGCCTACACGCCGAGAAGATGGCACATGACGAGCACTCCGGTGGGGACGATGAGCGAGGCGGCGATGTTGAACCAGAAGCCAACCCGGACCATCTTGGTGATCGGCACGAACCCGGAGCCGTACACGATCGCATTGGGCGGGGTGGCCACGGGGAGCATGAACGCCATGCTGCAGCCGATAGCGCAGGCTATGGCGGGCTCGACCGGGGACACTCCTGCGGCCTTTGCAGCGGCAATGGCGAGTGGTACCAGCATGGTCGCGGTCGCGGTGTTGGAAGTGACTTCGGTGAAGTAGATGGCGAATACGCTGAACAGGAAAGTCAAGGCCACCAGCGATCGCGCACCCGTCAGCCCCGTGAGCGCGTGCCCGACAGTGTCAGCGAGCCCCGTCTTGAACATCGCGCCGCCGAGGGCCAACCCGCCGCCGAAGAGCAGCAGCGTGCCCCAGTCGATTCGCGACACGTCGGTCCAGGACGCGGTGAAGCGTCGCTCACTCCAGCTCACCGGCAGAACAAACAACAACGCTGCGCCGAGGAGCGCCACAACGCCTTCGGGCAGGAGGTTGGTGAGCGCCCTGGTCGCGGGGCTGTCTGCCCCCAACACGATCCCGGCAACGCCAGGGAGTACCCAGAGAGAGGCCGTGATGAGAAAGGCAAACAGGACGTTGCGTTCGCCAGGTTTCCAGGCGCCCAGTCTGCCCCTCTCTTCCGCGATGAACTCGGCGCTGCCCTCGATCTTCCCGACCTCGGGCGGAAAGGCGAGACGGAAGAACAGCACCGCGAAAACGAGCATCACACCTACGATTGGAAGAGTGATCGCCATCCACTGAAAGAACGGGATCCTCGTGCCGGTCAGTTCCGCGAGCTGTCCAAGGGCGATGAGATTCGGGGGCGTTCCCACCGGCGTGCCAACGCCGCCGATCGAGGAGCCGTACGCGCAGACGAGCATGAGCGCCGTGCCGAAGCGCATTTCTTGGAGGTTGCTGGGCGTGCCATCGCCGCGCTTCAAGAGGCGTGAAAGCGCGGCCAGCACGCCCATGGCAATCGGGTACATCATCGCGGTGGTGGCCGTGTTGGAAAGCCACATCGAGAGGCCGGCCGTGATGCCCACGAACGCGAGAAGGATGCGCGTCGAGGAGGAGCCAACCCAGCGGCGGTTCAGGATCGCATAGGCTATGCGGCGATCGAGCCCGTGGACCGACATCGCCTCAGCGATGACGAAGCTCCCAAGGAACAGGAAGATGACGGGATCTCCGAAGGGAGCGAACATCTCCTTGGCTCCGCCCACACCGCACAGCACCGCAAGAGCGGGTCCGAGCAACGCGGTAATCGGGATCGGGACCGCCTCCGTGATCCACCAGGTGAGCACCCAGGCGAGGACGGCCGTGAGGCGTGCCGCCCCCGGCGCGAGCCCCCCGGGAGGAAGGATCATGAGGGTGAGGAACGCGAGCGGGCCCAACACCAGCCCGACGGTGCGGCGTCTGCGCTCGAAGCGCAGCTCCGCCTCGGACAGCCGCTCCCGCGCCTCGAAAAGGTCGGAAAAGCGTCTGCGCTCACCCACGGCTACCTCCCCGTTGTCCGGACCGACCGTTCGGCCAGTGTAGCCGCCCGCGAGGCCCTGCGGCGCTCCCGCCGTGGGGGGACCCGGGGCTACGGTGCAGGGGTCGCCGCCGGGAGCGGGGCCGCAGCCCAGGGGACCGCCATCAGTGCCGGCAGCCCGCGGTAGTCGGTCTGGTCCAGCGTCAGCGAGGTCACGGTCACGAAGCCGTCCGCCAGGCCGCGGACGTCGGTGCCGGGGATGTCCGTATCCGGCGGCGCGAAGCGGTTCACGAACAGCCGCTCGCCGTTCGGCCCGGCCTTTTCCTCATAACGGTCCTCGCGGTTCGGGGCCATGCCCGCGCGCGTCACGAGGACCCCGCAGGCCTCGGCGGCCGGGTGTGGGATCTCCACGTTGACCAGCTGGCCTTGCGCGGGCAACCCCGCCACCCGCAACCGCTGCAGCACCAGCCTCGCCCAGCTCGCGGCGGCGGCCCAGTCAGGATCCGCGCCGCGAGGTGCCGCCGCCGAGTACGCCACCGCCGGCAGTCCGGCCAGCGCCCCCTCGCGCGCCCCGGCCACTGTGGCGGAGAGCCAGGTCGCGCGGCCGGAGTTGTCGCCGCGGTTGATCCCCGCGAGCACGAGGATCGGTGGATCGGCCACCAGCAGGGCCGTGACCGCGATGCGGGTGCAGGTGGCGGGCTGGGCGTAAACGGCGAAGCGCCGTACACCCTCGGTGCCCGGACGCTCCTCAACCAGGACGGGGGTGCGATAGGTGATGCTGTGCGACATGCCGCTCTGCTCCTGGGCCGGGGCGACCACGGTGATCCGGTAGTCGACCCTGAGCGCCTCGACCAGCGCGGCGAGGCCGGGCGCGTCGATGCCGTCATCGTTGGTGACCAGGACGTGGGGGCGGGCGACCTCGGCCGCCGTCAGGAACGTCGCGGTGAGCAGGGCGAGGAGAACCGCCGCGAGTCTGCGCTTCATGGTCCCTCCGGTTCCCGAGCATGCCCGAGACCGCTGGCCGGTGCAAGGCGTGTCGAAGTTTCGGGGGCCGAGCCGTGGCCGCCGGCGCCATCGGTGCGTACAATCATGACATGCGCAGAACCCCCCGTTGGCTGGTCGTCGTGGTCGCAACTCTCGTCGCGGCGGTCGCGCTGCGCCTGCTGGTCTTCCGCTCGAGCCCAGTGCCGGTGGAGGTGGCGCGTGTCGAACCTGGGACGGTGGAAGAGACCGTCACCAACACCCGTGCCGGGACGGTGAAGGCCCGCCTGCGGGCCAGGCTCTCACCGCAACTCGGCGGGCGCGTCACCGAGCTCCCCTTCCGCAAGGGGGCACGGGTCCAGGCGGGAGCGCTGCTGCTCAGGCTCGACGACTCGGTGCAGCAGGCCCAAGTCGCTCTTGCGCACGAGCAGGTGAAGACAGCCGAGTCGCGGGCCACCGAGGCCTGCCTGGCCGCCGAGCTGGCGGAGAAGGAGCTGCGGCGTGGGAAGGCGCTCTCCGTCGATGGGATCACCAGCCAGCAGGACCTGGACACGCTCGAGAGCAACCGCGACCGCTCCCGCGCGGGTTGCCAGGCGGTCCTCGCCGCGCGCGACCAGGCTCGCGCCCAGGTCGGCCTTGCCGAGGCGGAGCTGGCGCTCACCGTGGTTCGGGCGCCGTTCTCCGGGGTGATCGCGGACTGCAGCACCGAGGTGGGGGAGTGGATCACCCCGGCTCCGCCCGGGGTGCCGATCCCCGCCGTGCTCGACCTCATCGACCCCGGCTCGGTGTACGTCTCCGCCCCGATCGACGAGGTGGATTCTCAGCGCGTGCGGGTCGGCCAGGAGGTTCGCCTCACGGTCGATCCCCGTCCGGGCGAGAAGCTGGCCGGCAGCCTCGTGCGCGTTGCCCCGTACGTGTTGGACGTGCTGGAGCAGAACCGCACGGTGGAGATCGAGGTGGAGTTCGCGGATCCACAGGTGGCCGCGGGGCTGCTCCCCGGCACGTCGGCTGACGTGGAGGTCATCCTCGCGCGGCGCGTTGGTGTGCCGCGCATCCCCACCGCGGCGATCGCCGAGGGGGGTAAGGTCCTGGTGCTCAAGAACGGGCGCCTCGAGGAGCACACGATCAGCACCGGGATGCGCAACTGGCAGTTCACCGAGGTCAAAGGCGGGGTGACCGTCGGCGAGCTTGTCGTGACCTCCCGCGACTCACCGGACATCAAACCGGGCGCGCGCGCACGAGCGCGGGAGACCCGGTGATCCAGCTCGAGGACGTCTGGCGCATTTTCAGGGTGGGCGAAGGGGAGGTGCACGCCCTCAAGCGGGTGAGCCTCACGATCGAGCGTGGCGAACACGTGGCGCTGGTCGGGCCCTCCGGGTCCGGCAAGTCCACCCTGCTGCACATCGTGGGCTGCCTCGACAGGCCGACGAAGGGGCGGTACCTGCTGGAGGGGCGCGAGGTTGGCACGCTTTCGGAAGAGGAGCGGTCGCTGATCCGCCGGCACCGTATCGGCTTCGTCTTCCAGTTCTTCCACCTGCTCCCGCGTCTCTCGGCGCTCGCAAACGTGGAGCTGCCGATGCTGTTCGCGGGGACGCCCCCGGAGGAGCGCCGGGAGCGTGCGGCTCAGACGCTGAAGGCGGTGGGGCTCTCCCACCGCGCAGAGCATCGACCCGACCAGCTCTCCGGTGGCGAGCGCCAGCGGGTGGCGATCGCGAGGGCGGTCGTGATGGACCCGGCGGTACTGCTGGCCGACGAACCGACCGGCAACCTTGACCGGGCCTCGGCGGGCGAGGTGATGGAGCTGATCGAGCGCATGAACGCGCGCGGGCTCACTCTCGTGGTAGTGACCCATGACCCGGCGATCGCGGAGAGGGCGAAGCGCGTGATCCGGATGGACGACGGTGAGCTCGTGGGGGGGAGCGCGTGAGGTTCTGGGACCTGCTGGCGTTTGCCGCGGGGGCTCTGCGAGGTCACAGACTTCGTACGGCGCTGTCGGTCACCGGTGTGGCAGTGGGGATCTCCGCGGTAGTCGCCCTCACCGCCCTCGGCGAAGGGGCGCGGCGCTACGTGGTGGACCAGTTCGCCGCCCTCGGCAGCAACCTCCTCGTCGTGCTCCCGGGTAAGGTGGAGACGACAGGCGGCGCCCCGTTCGGCGGCGTGACCCACGACCTCACCCTCGATGACTACCGCGCGATCGCGAGACTGCAGCGGGTACGCAGGTCCGCACCCTTGGCGGTGGCCACGGACACCGTGCACTTCAAGGACCGCGGGCGCGCCGTGCCAGTGCTCGGCACGACAGCGGATTTTGCCGCCGTGCGCAGACTCGCGATCGGCTCGGGCAAGTTCCTGCCCCCGGGCGACCCCGACCAGGGGGGCAGCGAGATCGTTCTCGGGGTCACGGTCGCCCAGGAGCTCTTCCGGAACGAGAACCCGCTCGGTCAGATCGTGCGGGTTGGGCCCTGGCGCTTCCGGGTGGTGGGGGTGCTGGCGCCGCGCGGGCGCTCGCTGACCTTCAACATGGACGACCTCGTCTTGATCCCGGTGCGCACCGCCATGCGGGTCTTCAACCGCTCGTCCCTGTTTCGAATCCTGGTGGACGTTCGGATGCGGGATGAGATGAGCCTGACTAGGCGCGACGTGGAGAAGCTGATGGCGGAGCGGCACCGCGTCGAGGACGTCACGGTGATCACCCAGGACGCCCTGCTTTCTGCGTTCTCGTCGATCCTCAACGCGCTGACCCTCGCGCTGGTGGGGATCGCCTCGGTGTCGCTTGCGGTGGCTGGGGTGGGGATCATGAACGTGATGCTGGTCTCGGTCACTGAGCGGCGGGCCGAGATCGGCCTCCTGAAGGCGCTCGGGGCGCAGGACCGGCAGGTTCTGGCGGCGTTCCTCACCGAGGCGGTGTTGCTCGCGACCGGCGGCGGCGTTGCGGGGCTCGCGCTAGGCGCCGGGGCGATCCGCGCGTTCGTCGGGATCTACCCGAGCTTTCCGGCCTCCCCGCCTCCTTGGGCGGTCGCCGCGGCGCTCGGGCTGTCGCTCGCGGTGGGCGTGGGCTTCGGCGTGTGGCCGGCGCGGCGGGCCACGCGCCTCGACCCGGTGGCTGCGCTGGCGAAACGATAGTCATGGAGAACGTGGAGCTCTTCCGCTTCGTGCTGGGTGCCCTCACCGGCCACAGGCTGCGCTCGGCGCTCTCGGCGCTCGGGGTCGCGATCGGGGTGGCCGCGGTCATGCTGCTCACCTCGCTCGGCGAGGGCACGCGGCGCTACATCGTGTCGCAGTTCTCCCAGTTCGGCACCAACCTGATGGAGATCAACCCCGGGAAGGTGAAGACGTTCGGCTTCGCGGGCGCGTTCGGGGGCACGACCCACAAGCTCACCATCGAGGATGCGGAGGCGCTGCGGCGCATCCCCGGCGTCGAGGAGGTGGTGCCGGCCACCTTCGGGCAGGCGCGCGTGGAGGCGGAGGCTCGGGGGCGCAGCGTCTACGTCTACGGCGTCACCCACGAGCTCCCCGCCGCGTGGCGGGTCACGGTGTCGCAGGGGAGTTTCCTGCCCGAGATGGATCCCCACCGGCAGGGGGCGTTCGTGGTCCTGGGGCCGAAGCTCGCGCGCGAGCTGTTCGGCTCGGTCTCCCCGCTCGGGCAACGGGTGCGCATCGGCAGCTGGGGCTTCCTGGTGATCGGCGTGATGGAGTCCAAGGGGCAGTTGCTCGGCTTCGACATCGACGACTCGGCGTACATCCCGGTGGCCACCGCCATGAACGTCTTCAACCAGAGCGAGCTGATGGCCATCGACGTGGTGGCGCGCAGCGCAGAGGCGGTCCCCGGCGTGGTGGCGGGGGTCAAGGCGGTGCTCACGGCGCGCCACCGCGGCGAGGAGGACTTCACCGTCACGACCCAGACCGAGATGCTGGACACCTTTGGCCGGATCATCGGCATCATCACGGCGGCCGTCACGGCGATCGCGGGGATCTCGCTGTTCGTGGGGGCGATGGGGATCCTCACCATCATGTGGATCTCGGTGCACGAGCGCACGGGGGAGATCGGCCTGTTGCGCGCCCTCGGCGTCACCGAGCGCGGGGTGCAGCGGCTCTTCCTCCTCGAGGCGACGCTGCTGGCGGCGGCCGGGGGCATCGCCGGCGTGGGGTTTGGCTTCGGCGTCCAGATCCTGGCCCGGGCTTTCGTGCCAGGGTTGCCGCTCGCGACGCCTGCCGGCGCCGTTGTGGCCGCACTGGTGATGAGCCTGGTAGTGGGCATCGCCGCGGGCGTGATCCCCGCCCGCCGCGCCGCCGCGCTCGACCCGGTTGATGCCCTGCGCGCCGAGTGACGTGCCTTTCTGTTGCCTTGCGGCAGAGCTTTCTTCTTGCCCCTCGGGTTCGCGGCCTCTCGGTCCTCGCGCGCGTCGGACCGAGATTCCTCCGGCCGTGACCCAGCAGCGCGTCCCGGCACCGTGAGCCTCGCGGTTCGGCCTTCGGCCGCCCGCGTTTCCCGGCGCCGATACGTGCGCTGGGGACCCCACGGCCTTCGGAACGATGGCCGCTTCACCCGTGGGGCGGATGGAATACGCCCCACTTTGGCGTCATGGGACGGCCCACTTTTTTTGTGCTAATCACCTGCGGGGCGGATTGGAAACCCCGCACACGGGCGTCCGTAGTGAGCCACGCAACGAAACGGAGCGGTGTTCCTCGCGTTAGTGGGAACAGGGCGCTCCGCCCGGCCTGCGGCTGGATGTGTTAGCCCTGTGCGAGGCGCAGGACCCAGTCGATGAGGTGCTGCAGGGCCTCCGGCGCCGAATCCTCGGCGACCGTGACCGAGCGCTCGGCTCCCTCGTGCTCGATGGTGATGCGGTAGTAGAAACGTTCGGGCCTGCCCGGGCGCGGCGTCGGCTCCTCGGGGAAGTGGGCGAGGTCGGCGGCCTCAACCAGGCTGCGCAGCTCCTGGACCTGCACGGGCGCGAGGGTCTTCGCGTCCGCGGTGAATGTCCTGCGGACGTTGGCGAAGCCCCCGGAGCGCTCCAACCTCACGCGCATGGTGCGTCTAGAGTACGCCTACTTTCTTCCAGGCGGCTCGGACCGCGCCGGCGACCGTGCTTCTGACCCCGAAAAGCTCGCCGGCGACGGCGACCGTGAGGGTGGCGGCCGCCTTGAAATCCGAGTCAGGGCGCAACCGGTCCCGCAGGGTGACGTACCAGACCTTGCCCACCGTCTCCCAGGCGTAACCTCCGATCGCCGTTGTCGCCAGGAAGAACGCCCGGTTCGGGATCCCGGAGTTGATGTGAACGCCGCCGTTGTCATCGGCGGTCTCGACGTAGTGCGCCATGTCGGCGGGCTGCGGGTCCTTGCCGAGGAGCGGGTCGTCGTAGGCGGTCCCGGGGGCAGCCATCGAGCGTACCGCCGTTCCCTTGATCGCTGGCCTGAACAGGCCCTCGCCGATCAGCCAGTCCGCCTGCCCGGCCGTCTGCCCGAGCGACCGCTGCTTGACCAGCGACCCGAGCACGTCACAGAAGGACTCGTTGAGGGCGCCCGGCTGGTCGGCGTAGGCGAGCCCCGCCTCGTACTGGATCACCCCGTGGGTGAGCTCGTGGCCGATCACGTCGATGCACTTGGTGAAGCGCTCGAAGATCTTCCCGTCGCCGTCCCCGTAGACCATCTGGCTGCCGTCCCAGAAAGCGTTGTCGTAGCCGACCCGGTAGTGGACCGTGGAGACGAGGGGCATGCCGCGGTCGTCGATGGAGTTGCGGTCGTAGGCGTCGTGGTAGAGGTCCCAGGTGGCTCCCGAGCCGTCGTAGGCCTCGTTGGCCGCCACGTCCTTCACCGGCCTGGCGCCCTCGGCGCGCACCGGCGTGCCGGGGAGCTGCGAGCCGTTCCTGGCGTCGTACACCGAGCGCTGCTTGCCCTCCGTCGGCGTCGCGGTCACGGTGGCGATCTCGCCGAGGAGCTCGCGCCGGCCCCGGATCCGCTCAGAAACCGCAAGGGCCTGCAGAGCCCACGCCCGCTGCTCGGGGGTGCCGCGCTCCACGATCGCGCGCAGCATGTGTGGCGGCAGGATGCAGGTAATGGGGTGGGGGCCGTGGTGACTGCACCGCGCCGCGCCTCCGGTCCGGGGTTCCGTCACCATGGCCAGGCTCCTTTCCCGATGCCGGTCCCGCGCAGTGTCCATGGGACCGCTCGGATGCGGCGGGGAACACCGTGCTTTGGACGAGCCTACGGTCTGGCGACGGGCCGGTCAAGGCGTCGTCGTCCGCCAAGGTCGAATTCAGCTTGCGGGGGCCTGCGCCGTCGCTGAGGCGATGTCCTAAACTGTCGCGGTGAGCTCCTCCAGCGGCGCGCGGACGGTGCACGGCACTTGGCTGCTGCTCACGCTCGGCATCGTGGTCGTGCTCCAGTTGGTGGTCGTCAACTTCTGGACGCGGTTCGAGAGCCCGAACGAGCGCGCCCGGGCGTACCAGGCGCTCGCCTTGGTTTCGCGTGGGAGCCTCGAGATCGGCGCCGAGGTCGAGCGCTTCGGCGGCATGGAGGACATCGCGATAGCAGGTGGCCGCCTGTTCCCCAACAAGGCGCCCGGTACCCTTCCCTTGTTGCTGCCGGGAGCACTGCTGGCGCACGGCCTCGCGGCGGGCGACGCGGAGGGCAAGCTGCGCCTCACGCTCGTCCTCGGCAGGTTGCTCGCGGCCTCACTGCCCTTTGCCGTGTGCGTGCTGCTGCTGGCCCGCAGCACGGCCAGCCTTCCGCGCGGGGGTCCGCTGGCCGTTGCGGCCTACACCCTCGGCACTCCGGCGCTCGCCGCCTCGCTCCTGCTGTTCTCGCACGCGCTCACGGCCTGCCTGCTCCTTGCGGGGTACCTGCTGCTGCTCGGCTCGTCGCGACCGCGCTGGCAAGCGGGGATGCTCGCCGGGTTCCTGTTGGGGTGGGCGGTGGTCTGCGAGTACCCGGTTGCGTTGCTGGCCGCGGTGGTGGCTCTCGCCGCGCTGCGGCGTCTCGGCTTGCGTGGAGCGCTCGCATTCTCGGGCGGGGGGCTCGTGCCGCTTGCGCTGCTCGCCGCCTACAACACCGCGTGCTTCGGCTCGCCGTTGGCGCTCTCGACCGGGCACGAGACCTACGCGTCGTTCGCGGCCCTCGTCAAACAGGGTTTCTTCGGGATCTCCTGGCCGACCCTCGGAGGGCTCGCGGGTCTGCTCTTCTCCCCGAGCCGCGGCCTCGCGGTGTGGGCGCCGCTGGTTGCCCTGTCTGTGATCGGCGCGCTTGTCAGGCCGCGCTGGCCGGGGGACCTTGGCGCGCGGTTCGCCCTGGCGGCCGCGCCGCTGGCCCTTCTGCTGGCGATGTCCGGCTACCCGAACTGGCACGGCGGCTGGTTTCCCGGGCCCCGCTACCTGCTCCCGGTGCTGCCGCTGGTGTTCGTGCTCGCGGCCCGGGGCGCGGAGAGCGCGCTGGAGCGGGCGTCGGGAAGGGTGCTCGTCGCGCTGGGCGCGCTCTGGGGGTGGGCACAACTCTGGCCCGTGGTGGCCAGCTTCCCGTTCCCGCCGGAGGACTTCAACCTGCCGGCGTTCACGCTCGCGCCCGGGCTGCTTGCCGATGGCGTTCTGGTTCCGTCGTGGCTGCCGTCCGGTGTGCTCGCCGTCATGCTCGCGGTGCTGGCGCTGGCCGCCGGCGTGCAGCTCCTGGTCCTCGCGACGCCGGGAGGCCGGCGGGGCGAGCGGCTCGTCGCCGTGGCGCTCCTTCTGGGTGCGCTGCTGCTCGCGAGCAGGGTCTCGCCGCCCCGGAGCTGGCAGGCCTCTCTTGAGCGCGCCGTGATCCACGATCTCTACGCCGGTGGCCCGAAGGGCGCGCTGGAGGCGCTCCGTCCGCGCGCCGAAACGCCGGCCCGCCGCGCAACTGTCGAGATGTGGATCGGCCGGCGCGATGCCCCTCCGCACTGAGACTGGCGCCTGCTGTCTGCGCGGGGGCCAATCGTGCCGTTCTCGTCTTCCCTCTTCCCTTTTCCCCTTCCCTTTGACTGAAGGTGGCTGCTAAGGTGGCGCGACGTTGCGCCGCGGTACTTCATCCTCAGGGAGGATTCGCCCGATGAGCTCGTCGCTCCTGCGCACCAAGCCCCTGACCCTGGTCCTGAAGGAGACCGAGGACGAGAAGCACGGCCTCAGGCGGGTGCTCAAGGTCTGGGACCTGATCGCGATCGGCATCGGCTGCATCATCGGGGTGGGGATCTTCGTGCTGCCCGGGGTGGAGGCGGCCAACCACGCGGGCCCCGGCATCATCCTCTCCTTCGTGATCGCGGCGGCCGCGTGCGGGTGCGCGGCGCTGTGCTACGCGGAGCTGGCCGCAATGATCCCGGTGGCAGGCAGCGCCTACACCTACGGCTATGCCACCCTGGGCGAGATCGTGGCCTGGATCATCGGCTGGGACCTGATCCTGGAGTACATGGTCGGCGCGAGCCTGGTGGCCATCGGCTGGTCGGCGTACCTCGTGAACCTGGTCAACCACCTGCTCCAGCCGATGGGGGTGAGCCTGCCGCACGCCTGGTGCGCGCCGCCGTGGGCGCCCCAGGGCCAGCAACCCGGCATCCTGAACCTACCAGCGGTGCTGATCATCGCGGTGCTGACCTGGCTTTTGGTGCGCGGGATCAAGGAGAGCGCCCGCGTCAACCTGATCATGGTGATCGTCAAGGTCACCGTGATCCTCATCTTCATCGGGCTGACCGCCTGGTACGTCAACCCCACGAACTGGAATCCGTTCATGCCGTTCGGCTTCAAGGGCGTCGTGACCGCGGCGGCGATCGTGTTCCTGGCCTACGTGGGGTTCGACGCGGTCTCTACCACTGCCGAAGAGGCGGTCAACCCACAACGCGACATGCCGATCGGCATCATGGGCTCGCTCGCGGTGGCGACGGTCCTGTACGTGGTGGTGGCCGCGATCATGACCGGCGTGGTGCCGTACAAGCAGCTCAACGTCGCCGACCCGGTCGCGCTGGTGCTCAACGTGCTCAACATGCCCTGGGCATCGGTGGTGGTGAGCGTCGGGGCGCTGGCCGGGATCACCAGCGTGCTGCTGGTGCTCCTGCTCGGCCAGCCGCGCATCCTGTTCGCGATGTCGCGCGACGGCCTGCTGCCGCCGCTGATGTCGAAAGTTCACGAACGTTTCCGCACTCCCTACCTCACGACCATCATCACGGGGATTGTGGTGGCGGTCTCCTCGGCCCTCACCCCGATCAACGTCGTCGCCGAGCTATGCTCCATCGGAACGTTGTTTGCCTTCATGATCGTGTCCGCCGGCGTGCTGGTGCTGCGCCGTACGCGCTCCGAGGTCCACCGCCCGTTCAAAGCGCCGCTCTACCCGGCGATCCCGATCCTCGGCATCGTGCTCTGCGGCTACCTCATGCTCAGCCTGCCTTTCGTGACATGGCTGCGTTTCCTGGTCTGGCTGCTCATTGGCCTGACGATCTACGCCGGCTACAGCTTCCGCCACAGCAGACTCGCGCCAAAGCAGGCTTGAGAGTCTGCAGGCATGCAGCGGCGCAGCCAGTTCTAGCTGGGCCTCCGCGAAGGGCCCGCCGCCCGCTATACTGCCGGCGTGAGTGAACCGGGCACGCTGTTCTCGCACCGCTCCTTTGCAGAGTTCAACCTTCTCCCGCAAGTCCAGCAGGGCCTCGACGACGCGGGCTTCACCCGCTGCACGCTCGTGCAGGCCGAGGTGCTCCCGCTGACTCTCGCCGGCCGCGACGTGGCGGCTCAGGCGCAGACGGGAACCGGCAAGACCGCCGCGTACCTGGTGACCATCTTCACCAGGCTGCTCGCCTCCCCGGCCCCGGAGCCGCGCCACCCGCGGGCGCTCGTTATTGCGCCTACACGCGAGCTGGTGGTCCAGGTGGCGGCCGACGCCGAGAAGCTGGGCGCCCACACCGGCCTCGTCACCGAGGCGGTCTTCGGGGGCATGGAATACCGTGAGCAGCGAGCGGAGCTGGTCCGCGGCGTGGACCTGCTGGTGGGGACGCCGGGCCGCCTGCTCGACTACCTGCGCCAGGGCGTGACCTCCCTGAGAGGCGTTCAGGTGTTCGTCGTGGACGAGGCGGACCGCATGTTCGACATGGGTTTCATCGACGACCTGCGCGAGATCACACGGCGGTTGCCCGCGCCCGGCAAGCGCCAAACGATGTTCTACACGGCTACGCTCTCGGCCCGTGTGTTGCAGCTCGGCTTTTCCGAGATGCGGGACCCCGCCGAGATCATCGTGAACCCTGAGGAGATCACCCCCGACCGCCTCGAACAGGAGCTCTACCACGTCGGCTCGCGGGAGAAGTTCTCACTGCTGCTCGGAGTGCTGGCGCGGGAGGGGTGCGACCGCACGATGATCTTCGTCAACACCCGCGAGGAGGCGCGCCGGCTTGTCGAGCGGCTGGAGCGCCACGGCTACCTTGCGCGCGGCCTGACCGGCTCGGTGATCCAGACGCGACGCCTGAAGGTCCTCTCCGACTTCAAGGAGGGCAAGCTGCCGATCCTGGTGGCCACCGACGTCGCCTCGCGCGGCCTCCACATCGAAGGCGTCTCCCACGTCATCAACTACGACCTCCCCCAGGACTCCGAGGACTACATCCACCGGGTCGGGCGGACCGCGCGTGTGGGCGCCGAGGGCAAGGCGATCTCCCTTGCCTGCGAGAACTTCGTGTACTCGCTGCCTGCCATCGAGAAGCTCCTGGGCGCGGACATACCGGTGAAGCACGCCGACAACACCCTGTTCCTGCCGGTGCAGCCGCGCCCGCGCCCACAGCCCCGTGAGCAGGCCGCCTCCGAAACCCAGCCTTCGTCCGTCACGAAGCGCCGCCGCCGCCGCAAGCGCCCGGGAGAGGCGAAAACGGGGGAGAGCGCTCCCTCCTCCTAGACGCGGTGGGGACCGCCGAGTACCCGTGCGGGGAGCGTGATGATCGCCTTGAACAGCCCGAGGACGCCCTCGACCGCGACTCCCAGGAGGCGGAACGGCAGGAGAAAGAGCCAGACGACCGGGTAGAGCAGCAGCGCCAGGAGCGCGAGCGGCCAGCACAGCACCAGCAGGATCAGCCAGAGGAGAAACTTGACCATGACACCCCCCCGGGGGCGTGCGCCCCTGGGAAGCGTACGCCGCTTCGCGCGAAGTGTTTCCGACGGTGCGCTTGACAGCGGCACGCGGGCGGTGTACCCAGGACGGGTAGGAGCAACTCGAGAGCGCAGCAAGCGATCCGCACGCGGCAGGGAGGCCCCACCATGCCCGAGATCCGCTCCAACCCGGTGACCGGCGACTGGGTGATCATCGCGACCGAGCGCGCCCGGCGCCCCGAGGAGTTCACCCAGAAGAAGCAGAAGGCCGCGCTCCCCGCGTTCGCGCCCGAGTGCCCGTTCTGCCCGGGCAACGAGGACAAGACGCCGGCCGAGCAGTTCCGCGTCGCCGCCCCCGGCGGCGGGTGGATGGTGCGCTCGGTGCCCAACCGGTACGCGGCGCTCACGCCGGAAGGCGAGGTCGAGCGCCACGTGGACGGGTTCCGGACGTTCCTCTCCGGGGTGGGGCTCCACGAGGTGATCGTCGAGACCCCGGCGCACAACCTGACCATGGCCCTCCTGCCGGTCGGGCATCTGGAGCACGTCCTGGCCGCGTACCGCCACCGCCTGCGCGCCTTCTACGACGACCAGCGCATCGCGCACGTGATCGTGTTCAAGAACTACGGCGAGGCCGCGGGCACATCGCTCATCCACCCGCATTCGCAGATCGTCGGCATGCCGGTGCTCCCGGGGCAGTTGCGTGCCCGCCTGGAGGAGGCGGTGCGGCACTGGGGGGACAAGGGCGAGTGCCTGTACTGCCGCTCGTTGCAGGAGGAGCTTAACGACGGGGAGCGGGTGATCGCCGAGAACGCTTCGTTCGCGGCGTTCGTGCCGTACGCGGCACTGTCTCCGTTCCACGTCTGGATCTTTCCCAAGCGCCACTGTGCGTACTTCGGCGATGTCTCCGACTCCGAGGTGACCGATCTGGCGGTGCTTCTGCGCGAGGTGCTCGCGCGGCTCTACGTCGGCCTCCAGGACCCCGACTACAACTTCGTGATCCGCTCGCTCTCCCCGCAGGAGGGAGCGGTGAAATACTTCCACTGGTACATCTCGCTCATCCCGCGGGTGACCAAGTCCGCCGGGTTCGAACTCGGCACCGGGATGTTCATCAACACCTCGCTTCCCGAGCGCAGCGCCGAGTTCCTGCGCAGCGTGACGCTGCCCGCCTGAATCGACAGCGGGCGGCCGTTCTCCTCCCAGCTTGGGTGGCTCGAGCCCGCGGCTACTTCCGCCCCACCGGGAGCAGCGCGAGGGGCTGCTCGTCGGCGGCGCTGCCGAGGGCCGCGGCGAGCCTTGCGTCGTCGTACGCCCCCACTACCGTCGTGCCGAGGCCGAGGGCGACCGCCTGCAAAGCCAGGTTCTCGGCGGCGCCGCCCACCTCGATGGGGACGTAGCGGATGGACCGCTCCCCGTACTTCTTCGCGGTGCGCGCGTAGACCGCAGTGAACGCCACGGACGCGGGTGCCTCGGCCACCCAGCTCTGACGGCAGGCTGCGGCCACCTCGGCGCGGCGATCACCCGCGGCCACCTGCACAAGCCCGTGCTCCGCGGGGCGGTACCGGTAGACGCCGCTCGGGAGCCCGGTCACGTTGCCGGCCACCAGGTAGAGCTCGAGGGGGTAGAGCGCACCGGCGGATGGTGCCGTGCGGCGGCCGCGCTCGCCGGTGATCCCCTGCGCCGCCCAGAGCAACTGAGAGACCTCGGCGAGCGTGAGAGGGGTCGGGGCGAACGAGCGCAGCGAGCGCCGCGTCCTGAGCGCCTGCTCGACGGAGAACTCGCTCGTCGCCCTCGGCGCCGCGAGCCTGACCTCCCTTGCCGTCGCGGCCTCCTGCGCCTGGGCCAACGCCGGTGCCACGAGTGCAAAACCGGCCACACAGGAGGCCAGAAACTGGCCGTGAATATTCCTCGTCGTCATGACCGTGTCCTCCGTCGTCGCCGTGAGTCTAGCGCCGTGCCGGCCTGCCGCCGGTGGGTCCCCTGCTAGAATCCCGGCGTTGTTGTCGCCGGCGGAGGGATTACATGGGAGCGACGCTGATGCGAGCGTGGGAAAGGCCTTTCTGCGGAAGCCTGCGCGCCGTCGACGTGGGGCGGCGCGTCGAGCTTGTGGGGTGGGTGCGCCGCCGCCGCAACCTGGGCGGGATCGTGTTCGTTGACCTGCGCGACCGCGACGGGTGGGTGCAGGTCCTGCTGCGCGACGAGCTGCGCGAGGCGGGGGAGAAGCTCTCGCAAGAGGACGTGGTCCGCGTGGTGGGCACGGTGGTCCCGCGGTCGGCCGAGACCGTGAACCCCGAGATGCCGACCGGCGAGGTCGAGGTGGAGGCCGAGGCGGTCGAGCTGCTCACCGCCGCCGAGACGCCGCCGTTCGTGGTCGAGGACCGGGTCAACGCCTCGGAGGAGCTGCGGCTGCGCTACCGCTACCTGGATCTGCGCCGCCCGGAGATGATGGCGACGCTCGTGCTTCGCGACCGCATCACCTACGCAATTCGTGAATATTTTCACAAGATGGCGTTCGTGGAGGTGGAGACCCCGATCCTGACGCGCTCGACCCCCGAGGGCGCGCGCGACTTCCTGGTCCCCTCGCGCCTGTCGCGGGGAATGTTCTACGCGCTGCCGCAGTCGCCGCAGCTGTTCAAGCAACTGCTTCAGGTGGCCGGCCTCGGGCGCTACATCCAGATCGCGCGGTGCTTCCGGGACGAGGCCCTCCGCGCCGAGCGTCAGCTCGAGTTCACCCAGGTTGACGTCGAGGCCTCGTTCGTCGAGGAGGAGGACATCTTCACCCTCATCGAGGGGCTTTTCGCGCACGTCTTCCCGATCGTGGGGATCACCCCGCCCGCGACGTTTCCGCGCCTGACCTTCGCCGAGGCGGTCGAGCGCTTCGGCAGCGACCGGCCCGACACCCGTTTCGGCATGGAGCTGGTCGAGCTCGGCGAGGCGGCGAGGGCGTGCGCCTTTGAGGGCCTCCGCAAGGCCGCCGAGAGCGGGCGCGTGAAGGGGCTGGTGGTGCAGGGCGGTGCATCGTTCTCCCGCAAGCAACTGGACGAGCTCTCGGAGCTCGTGAAGCCCTACGGCGCCCCCGGGGTCGTCTGGTTCCGCAAGACGGCGGAGGGGTACGGCTCGCCGGCCAAGAAGGCCATGGGCGATGAGGGGATCGCCGCTTTCCTCGAGGCCGCGGGCGCGGAGGAGGGCGACCTCCTCGTGGTGGTCGGAGGGACCCCCAAGGTCGTGTTCGCCGCTCTTGGCGCGCTGCGCGTGGAGCTCGGTCGCAGGCTCGAGCTGATCCCGCAGGGCGCCCACGCCTTCCTGTGGGTGACGGACTTCCCCTTGCTGGAGTGGGACGAGGAGACCAGGCGTTTCTACGCGAGCCACCACCCATTCACCTCGCCCAGGCCGGAGGACGTGGACAAGCTCGAGAGCGACCCAGGTGCCGTTCGGGCGCGCGCCTACGACGTGGTCATGGACGGGGTGGAGCTGGGGGGCGGCTCGATCCGCATCCACGACCCCGCACTGCAGCGACGGGTGTTCACCGCGCTCGGGATCGACGAGGCCCAGGCGAAGCACAAGTTCGGTTTCCTGCTCGAGGCTTTCCGCTACGGCGCCCCGCCCCACGGCGGGCTCGCCCTCGGGCTCGACCGCATGGTGATGCTGATGGCCGGGCGCGACTCGATCCGCGACGTGATCGCGTTCCCCAAGACCACCGCCGGCAACTGTCTGCTCACCGAGGCGCCGAGCACGGTGGATCCCGAGCAGCTGCGTGAGCTGCACATCGCGTTGATCTAGCGGTTTGCGCGGCTCGCCGACCGGACGATGGCGGTGAGCGTCCGCGACGACGTTGCCCAGACGGAGTCAACGGTCACCGCCCGCTTCTCCGTGGGAGAACGGACCAGCCAACCCCCGACGATCCAGGGTCGGCTCATGTAGGAGCTCCTGCGGCGACCCGGCGGTCCACCGCAGCGCTCCTGCCGGGCGCGTCGCTCCGGTGACGTCCGCAGGCGAGACCGCGATCCCGGCTTCTGGTATCTTGGCGAGCATCCGGAGCGCCCCGGAGAAGGGAAACTGGCCATGAGCAAGACCCACAGGCCGGTGCGGTACGACGTCAGCCTGCTGACCGAGGACGACCTCTTCCTCTTCAACGAGGGAAGCCACTTCAACCTCTACGACAAGCTTGGCTCGCACCTCATCACCGTCGATGGTGTCGAGGGCGCGTACTTCGCGGTCTGGGCCCCCGACGCCGAGCGGATCGCGGTGACCGGTGACTTCAACGGCTGGAACAAGGGGAGCCACCTCCTCGGATCGCGCGGCCAGTCCGGAATCTGGGAGGGGTTCATCCCCGGCCTCGGCAAGGGCGCGCTCTACAAGTACCACGTGTACTCGCGTCTTCACGGCTACCGGGCGGACAAGGCCGACCCGTTCGGCTTCCACCACGAGACCCCGTCCAAGACAGGCTCGGTCGTGTGGGACCTGGACTACACGTGGGGCGACTCGGAGTGGATGTCAAAGCGAGGCCCCCGCAACCGACTCGACGCCCCAATGGCGATCTACGAAGTGCACCCGGGCTCGTGGATGCGCGTCCCGGAGGACGGGGGGCGGTGGCTCTCCTACAGGGAGCTGGCGCCCAGGCTCGCCGAGTACGTCACAAAGTTGGGCTTCACCCACGTCGAGTTCATGCCTGTGATGGAACACCCCTTCTTCGGCTCCTGGGGGTACCAGATCACGGGCTTCTTCGCGCCCACCAGCCGCTACGGCACCCCGCAGGACCTCATGTTCCTGATCGACACCCTGCACCGCGCCGGCATCGGTGTGATCCTGGACTGGGTGCCCTCGCACTTCCCCTCGGATGAGCACGGCCTCGCCTACTTCGACGGCACCCACCTGTATGAGCACGCCGACCCGCGCCAGGGGTACCACCCCGACTGGGGGAGCTACATCTTCAACTACGGCCGCAAGGAGATCTCGAGCTTCCTGACCTCAAACGCCCTGTTCTGGCTCGAGAAGTACCACATTGACGGGCTGCGCGTGGACGCCGTGGCCTCGATGCTCTACCTGGACTACTCGCGCAAGGAGGGGGAGTGGATCCCCAACGTCTTCGGCGGGCGGGAGAACCTCGACGCCATCGCGTTCCTCCGCCGCTGCAACGAGGAGGTCTACCGCCGTCACCCGGACGTGCAGATGATGGCGGAGGAGTCCACCGCCTGGCCCATGGTCTCGCGCCCGACCTACGTCGGGGGGCTGGGCTTCGGGCTCAAGTGGGACATGGGCTGGATGCACGACACCCTGGAGTACATGCACCTCGAGCCGATCCACCGGGCCTACCACCACAACCAGATTACATTCCGGCAGCTCTACGCGTTCCACGAGAACTTCGTGCTGCCGCTCTCGCACGATGAGGTCGTGCACGGCAAGGGCTCGCTGCTCGGGAGGATGTCCGGGGACGATTGGCAGAAGTTCGCCAACCTGCGGCTGCTGCTGGCGTACATGTGGGCGCAGCCCGGCAAGAAGCTCCTGTTCATGGGCGGCGAGATCGCCCAGTGGCGGGAGTGGCACCACGAGGAGAGCCTGGACTGGCACCTTCTGCAGTACGCGCCTCACGAGGGCGTGCGAAGGCTGGTCGCAGACCTCAACCGGATGTACCGCTCCGAGCCCGCGCTCTTTGAGCACGACTGCGACCCACACGGGTTCGAGTGGGTGGACTGCGCCGACTGGCAGGGGAGCGTCCTCTCTTTTCTGCGCAAGGGTGGGGGCGGGGATGCGGTGCTGGTCGCCTGCAACTTCACCCCAGTGCCGCGGATCGGCTACCGGCTGGGCGTGCCGTTCGGCGGCACCTGGCGCGAGTTGCTCAACAGCGACGCGGAATCGTACGGCGGCGGCGGGATGGGCAACTTCGGCGGTGTCGCGGCCGAGGACATCCCGACCCACGGCCGTCCGTTCTCGCTGAACCTGACGCTGCCGCCGCTGGGAGCCGTGTTCCTCAAGGGCGAGGCGCCCGGCGCCTGATAGGCCGGCAAGCCCACACCCTCGTGTTCTCTGACCCGGCAGGGGATTGTCACGTTGTTGCGAATGTGTCAAAATCCAGATTCTACGGAGGTAGAAGCGATGACGTACACGGAAACCATCGGGAAAACCGCAGGCAAAGTTTGGCAATACCTGCACGAGCATGGCAAGACGAGTCTGTCCGGCATCGAGAAGGCCGTGAAGGCACCGCGGGGCGTCGTTTTCATGGCGATCGGTTGGCTGGCGCGCGAAGGGAAGCTGGAGTTCGGCCAGGAGAAGCGCACCACCCAGGTCTGGCTGAAGGAGGGCTAGCCCCTCCCGACCGGGTTTGGGCAGGGCTCGCCCCCCAGGACCGCTACAACCGTTGCTTCCCGAGGCATTGCGCGCACGGCAGAGTCGCGCCGCCCCCATGCTCGTTCGCGGGGCGAACACCCGTGCTGCTATCCTGTGCGGGCGGCGCGTCGCCCGCACCGACAAACTACCGGAGGAGACACCGTGAGAAGACTCATCGCCGCCTTCTGCGCCGCGCTGATCTGCGCTGCCGTCGTGCCGCGGCCGGCTGATGCGTGCACCAACCTGATCGTCACCAAGGGTGCGTCGGCCGATGGCTCGACGATGATCACGTACAACGCGGACTCGCACGAGCTGTACGGTGAGCTCGTACTGATCCCGGGCGGCTCCTTCCCGGCCGGTGCGAGGCGCGAGGTCATCGAGGGGGATTCGGGTAAGTTCCTCGGCTGGATCCCGCAGGCGCCAACGACCTACTGGGTGGTCGGCAACATCAACGAGCACCAGGTCTCGACCGGGGAGACCACGTTCACCGGCCGGGACGAGCTGAAGCCGGACCCGCCCATCGGCATCGACTACGTCTCCTTGATGAACCTCGGCATGGAGCGCGCGAAGACCGCGCGCGAGGCGATCAAGGTCATGACCGACCTCGTCGCCGAGTACGGGTACGCCTCCACGGGCGAGTCCATCTCGGTGGCCGACCCGAACGAGGCCTGGATCCTCGAGATCATCGGCAAGGGCAAGGGGGTCAAGGGCGCCATCTGGGTCGCGCGCCGCGTGCCGGATGGCTACATCTCGGCGCACGCGAACCAGGCGCGCATCCGGCAGTTCCCGCAAAGCGACCCCGCCAACTGCCTGTACTCCAAGGACGTAATCTCGTTCGCCCGCGAGAAGGGGTGGTTCTCGGGCAAGGACGAGGACTTTTCCTTCGCCGACGCCTACGCACCGCTCGATTTCGGCGCGTTGCGCGCGTGCGAGGCGCGCGTGTGGAGCATGTTCCGGCGCGCCGCCCCTTCGGCGAACCTCTCGATCGACTACGTGAAGGGGGTGCCGGGCGCTACTCCGCTGCCGCTGTGGAGCAGGCCCGACAGGAAGCTGTCGGTCGCGGACGTGATGGCGCTCATGCGCGACCACTTCGAGGGCACGGAGTTCGACATGACGAAGGACGTCGGCGCCGGCCCATTCGCCTGCCCGTACCGCTGGCGGCCGATGACGTTCAAGGTGGACGGCCAGGAGTACGTCAACGAGCGCGCGATCTCCACCCAGCAGACCGGGTACTCCTTTGTCGCCCAGATGCGGTCGAGCTTGCCAGACCCGATCGGCGGGGTGATCTGGTGGGGCGTGGACGACACCTACTCCACGGTGTGGGCGCCGATGTACTGCGGCATCCGGGAGGTGCCGAAGCCGTACGGTGTCGGGGTCGCCGACCTGCACCACTTCTCGTGGGACTCCCTGTTCTGGGTGTTCAACTGGGTGGCGAACTTCGCCTACTCCCGTTACTCCGACATGATCGTTGACATCCAGCAGGTGCAGCTCGAGCTGGAGGGCCGTTTCCTCGCCGACCAGCCCGGGATCGACAAGGCGGCGCTTGCCCTCTACGCGCAGGCGCCCGACCTCGCCCGCGATTACCTGACGAGGTACTCGGTCGCGCAGGGCGAGCTGGTGCACAAGAGGTGGCGGAAGCTGGGCGAGGACCTGATCGTCAAGTACATGGACGGCAACGTCAAGGACACCCAGGGGAACGTCACCCACCCCAAGTACCCCGACTCCTGGTACCGGCAGATCGTCCAGGACCACGGCGACGCCATCAAGGTGCGCCCGCTGCCGGGTGAGAAGCCCACGAGCTGAGCCAGCGGCTTCCTTGTTGCCGCTCCGCGGCGGATTTTTTCTTGCCGGATCCGCGGTGCCTCTGTGCGGGCTTGCGCACCCCCGCGCGCTGCGCACACACACTCCTCCACCCTCGATCCTGCCTGCGGCGGAATGCCCCGCGAGTTGCGGAGCGATCACGCCACTGCGGCCCCGGCGGATTGACTACCCTCCGCCCGCCGTTCGCCTAGCCACCCGGTCACGCAAGCGTGGTATTGTTCCTAGGTTGCGGAGGTTGGGAGTCAGCTTGTGAAGGTCAAAACACAGACCACAAAAGCCTTGCCGCACACCGATCGTTTGATGGTCCGGGAGCCGGCCCAGGAGCCGCCCCTTAGTGAGCGCTTTGAGGCTCATCAGCGGGCATGGGCGCGAAACCCGGACATCCTTCAGACACACCATCGCATTTTCCTCGGAGATGCTCGTGAGATGCGCGCACTCGGTGATGAGCCTTCCGTTCACTTGGTTGTGACCTCGCCGCCTTACTGGGACCTCAAGAAATACCCTGACCACAGTTCGGCCCAACTGGGCAACCTCCATGACAAGCAGCAGTTCTTTGGCGAGTTGAGAAAGGTGTGGAAGCGTTGCTTCGACCTGCTGGTACCAGGCGGTCGCATGTGTGTTGTTGTGGGAGATGTGTGCCGCTCACGCCGCCAGTTCGGTCGGCATTTGGTTGAACCCTTGCACGCGCAAATTCAGATTGAGTGCCAAGAAACCGGCCTTGACCCCCTCGCCCCGATCATCTGGAACAAGATCGCGAACGCTGTGACGGAAGTCAAAGGTAATGGCTCCACGTTTCTAGGCAAGCCATACGAACCAAACGCGATCGTGAAGAATGACATCGAGTTCATCTTGCTGTTTCGGAAGCCTGGAGAGTACCGTCACCCCACTCGAGAACAACGGGACCTTTCGATGATTCGAAAGGAGGACCACCGTCGGTGGTTCCAGCAAGTGTGGACTGACGTCCCAGGCGACTTACAGCGAGAGCACCCCGCACCGTTCCCCAAGGAAATCGCTCGTCGGCTCATAGGCATGTTCTCGTTCGTGGGAGACACCGTGCTCGATCCGTTCTGTGGTCTTGCCACGACGAGCCTCTCAGCAATCGACATGCATCGGTCATCAGTTTGCTACGAGATCGAGCGTGAGTACTTCGAGGCAGCCCGACTTCGTCTCGCACAACTACCTTTCGATGCAACGATCGAGTTCGTTGATAGGGACGCACGCGAGGTCTGACGGTATGAGTCCTAATCCAGTCTCGTTCTTGGACCACCTTCGTTCGGAGGGTTACAACTCGCGTTCGAACAAACACTCAAACTCACTAGCACAGGCTATCGTTCACGACCTCGTGAAGTATTGTCCCGGGATGCAACAGAAAGCCCAGGCAGGCGAGCTTGTCTACGACCTAAACTTCACGCTACGTGTTGGCACGGCGGACTGGAACGTAGACCTTGTGCTTGGCCCGCCTGAGCTCGGAGCAACCCCCCCGGAACCCGGTGAGGCCATTTGTCGCAAGAAACCGTCAACGGTGCAAGTTGCGGTCGAGATCAAGTCGGTGATGACCGAGCATCACAAAGCGGTGAAGAACCGCAAGCGGGACCTTGAGGCTCACCATGAGCACGTTCACAACTATGGCGCGGAGGCAATCGCTGCTGGCGTCCTGATCGTGAACGCGGCACCGATCTTTCAATCGAGTCTGAGAAGTAAGCCGACGACTCACAAAGATCCTCGCCGGCTGGTTGAACACTGTCTAGCTGAGCTCCGCGCAGTCGCGACACGGGGTGGTTCAACAGGGCAAGGTCTTGACGCCAGGTGTGCGGTTGTCGTCGTTCACGACAACATCGACGCCAAGAAGACCAGGTTTCTTACCGGCCCTCCCGCACCCCAGGTCGGCGATCCGCTGAACTACGACGCGTTCGTGCAAGCTATCTGCGCGCACTACACGAAAAGATTCGCCTAGAGGGCGCCGCTACCGCATCTGATTCTGCCGTGGCAGTTGATTGTGGCGCATATGCCGGCGACCCTGACTCCGGAGGCTGGTGGGCACCGAGCGCGCTGAGCTTTGGGTGGTGAGGGTAAATCCGCCGCGGGGATAACGGAGCGATCACGCCGTAACTCGCGGGACCCGCACGCGCCGCCTTGAGTCATTCGGGTGGGGGGCTTTTAATCCGCGCCGTGGGTGCAAGCGGCGATCTCTCCGGAGGCCGCGGGGTCCCCAGCGCACTGAGTCTCTGGGCGGGTGGGTGTGAATCCGCCCCGGGGGTGGAGGAGCGTTCGCGCCGAAGCTCGCGGGTCCCGGACGCGTGAGCCGCGGGGGGGAGACGCCGACGCGGTTTTCTGCGGACGGCGAGGGACCCCGCTGCGGATCGCGCTGTCCGGTCGCGAGCGGAGGCGCCGCGAGCGCAGCGAGCATGCTCCGAACCCCCGGGGCAAGAAGAAGCAGTTGAAGCCTGTCAGTGTCCTGGGGAAAGCAGGCGTTTCAAGGCCCGCCTAGGGCCTTCTCTCCACCTCCCCGGTCATGGGGACGAACCGGACCGGGATCACGTCGCTCTCGGGGAAGTCCTTGTCGCCGCGGCGCGTGATCACCTTGAGCTGCTGGTAGAACGAGCCCACCGGGATCACCATGTGGCCGCCGATCGCCAGTTGATCCAGCAGCGGCTGGGGGATGCGCTCGGGGGCGGCAGTGACCACGATGCCCACGAACGGCGCAACGTCGGGCCAGCCCGCGTACCCGTCACCGGCCCGAACGTGGACGTTCTTGTAGCCGAGGGATGGCAGGCGCTTCTCGGCCTCGTGCGCCAGCGCGGCGCGGATCTCAATCGTGTAGACCTCGCACCCCATCGCGGCCAGGACCGCCGCCTGATAGCCCGAGCCGGTGCCGATCTCGAGCACGCGGTCGCCCGGCTTCACCTCCAGGAGCTCGGTCATCAGCCCGACGATGTACGGCTGGGAGATCGTCTGCCCCTCGCCGATGGGGAGCGGATGATCGGCATACGCTTCCGCGCGCACCTCGGGCGGGACGAAGAGGTGACGGGGGACCGTGCGCAGCGCCGTCAGAACGGTTGTATCGCGAACGCCGCGCGCAGCGATCTGGGTGGCGACCATATCGTCGCGCAGCTTCGCCCAGTGCTCCTCCTGGTCAGCCGTGCTGCCTCCCCCGCAACCCCACGACCAACCTCCGGCGAGCGCGAGCATCACAAGCACCGATGGCATCCTCACGTCCCGCTCCTCGCAACGAAAACATCGCGCCCCGCGACCACGGTGCGCAGAATCTTTGCCTGCAAAATCTCTGCCGCCCCTCCCACCTCGACGTCGCGGTCGAGGATGGTGAGATCGGCAGCGTTGCCGGGGACGAGCGTCCCACGCCAGTTCTCCTCAAACGCAGCATACGCGGCCCAGGACGTGTAGCCGGCCACCGCCTCGGCCGATGTGAGCGCCTCCGCCAAGTTCCACCCCTCCGAGGGTGTCCCCTGTGGGGTACGACGTGTCACCGCGGCCCACAGGCCGAGCCGGGGGTCGGGGCTCTCCACCGGGACGTCCGAGCCCAGGCACAGCCTGGCGTGGGCGGCCAGCAGCGATCGCCAGCGGTACGCCCAGGCGATCCGCTCCGGACCGAGGCGTGCCGGCGCCCAAGGCATGTCGGAAGTGCAGTGCGTGGGCTGAACCGCGGCGATGACGCCGAGCGTGGCGAAGCGGGGCACGTCGGCGGGGCGCACGACCTGGGCGTGCTCGATGCGCGGGCGCAGGGCGGCCCCGGCGGGCCCCAGCTCACGCTCGTAGAGGTCGAGGACTCGCGTCACGGCGGCGTCGCCGATGGCGTGCACGCACGGCTGGAACCCCGCCTTCGCGGCCCGCCGGATCACGTCTGCGAGGCGTGCCTCGGGCGTCACCTCGAGACCGCGCGCTCCCGGCTCGTCGGTGTACGGCTGTGCGAGCCACGCCCCGCGGGAGCCCAGCGCCCCGTCCGCGAACAGCTTGACCGCGCGTACCGCGAGCATCCCGTCCACGCCCACCCGCGCCCCGGCGGCGAACTCGCCGTCCAGGAGCTGGTCGTCGCCGCCGTCAAGCATCACGTACACCCGCAACGGCAGCCGCCCTTGTCGCTCCAGGCCCCGCAGCACGGACAGCTCCTCGCGGGTGGTGCCAGCATCCTGGAACTCGGTAATGCCGAACGCCGCGAGGTCGTTGCAGGCCAGAAGCACGCGCCGCTCGATGTCCATCACTGTGGGCGCCGGGACGGCCCTGTCCAGAAGATCTTCCGCCGTGTCCACCAGGACCCCGGTGGGGGACCCGGCGGCGTCGCGGAGGATGCGGCCGCCCGGTGGGTCCTTCGTGGCCGCGGTGATGCCGGCCGCGGCGAGGCCCCGCGCATTGGTGAGCAGCGCGTGGCCGTCCACGCGCCGGAGCACGACCGGATGGTCCGGCACCGCCGCCGAGAGCGCGGCGTGGCTCGGGAACGCTTTCTCCGGCCAGCGGTTCTGGTCCCACCCCCGGCCCGCCACCCAACTGCCGGGCGGGAGTTTCGCCGCTGCTTGTTTCACGCGCTCGACAGCTTCGGCGAAGCTCGCCGCGTCGCGCAGGTCCACCTGCTCGATCGACGCGCCGTAGCCGACGAGGTGCCCGTGGCTCTCGGTAAAGCCAGGGTAGAGGTGGGCACCCGCCACGTCCACCACCTCAGCCGCGGATCGCCGCCACGCCCCAGCGTCGCCGGGCGGGACCAGCGCGACAATGCGCCCACCCTCCACCGCGACCTCGAGCCGCTGGACGCCCGTAGGGGTGTGCACCTGACCGCCGACGAGGAGCCGGTCGCAGTGCGGGGCGCGCGAGCAGGCAGCAGCCAGAGCGGTCATGAGCGAAGCCGCCACCAGGAGGCGTAGCACACGGATACTGTAGCGGCGCGCGAGCGCCGGAGCAACGGGGAGAGGGTATTCTTGCCACCTGCAAGGAGGCCGCCATGCCCGACGAGAAAACCCTGACCCGTCGTGAGCTCATCGCCACGACCGCCAAGGCCGCCGCGGTGGCCGCCGTCGTCCACCCGACGGTTGCCCAGACACTGAAGCCGACCGCACAGTCGCGACCGGTCGCAGTTTCCTCGATGAACGGGTCTGCCGCCGTCAAGCTCGCGGTCGAGCGGATGGTCGCCGACGTGCCGCCGGTGGACGCCGCGGTGGCCGGGGTGGGGTTGGTCGAGGCCGACCCAGAGGATGTGACGGTCGGCTATGGCGGGCTTCCCAATGAGGAGGGGGTGGTCCAGCTCGACGCCGCGGTGATGGACGGCTCAACCATGCGCGCGGGGGCCGTCGCCGCCATCGAGCGCATCATGCACCCGGCCGCCGTGGCGCTGGAGGTGATGCGCCGCACCAACCGAATCCTGCTGGTGGGCGAGGGAGCCCTCAAGTTCGCCCGCGCTCACGGCTTTCCGGAGGAGAACCTCCTCACCGAGCGCTCGCGCAAGATCTGGCTTTTCTGGAAGGAGAACGCCTCGGGCAAGGACGACTGGCTGCCCGACCCGAAGGAGGTGGATGACCCGGACATCCAGTGGTTCATCAGAAAATACACGGACGTCTACTTTCGGCCCACTGGCACGATTCACCTCTCGGCCTGCTCCGGCGACGGCGGACTCGGCTGTTGCACCACCACCTCCGGGCTGTTCTTCAAGGTCTCGGGGCGGGTGGGCGACTCGCCTCTTGTCGGCTGCGGCCTCTACTGCGATCCGGACGTGGGCTCGGCGGGCGCCACCGGGCACGGCGAGAGCAGCATCATCTCCGTCGGTGCCCATACCGTGGTCGAGCTCATGCGGCAGGGCAAGTCTCCCGAGGCCGCGTGCCTCGCGACACTGGAGCGGGTCGTTCAAAACACCAAGCTCGCCTACCTCAAGGACGAGGCGGGCCGCCCCAAGAACAACCTCTTGCTGTACGCCGTCAACCGGGCGGGAGAGGTGGGGAGCGCCGCGATCTGGTCGGGCGAGAAATCGAAGTACGCCGTCTGCCGCGCAGGCTCCGGACCCCAGCTCCTGGACAGCGCCTATCTCTACAAACGCGAGGCCGCCAAGAGATAGGTCGGAGCCAGGAGGTGAGAGTCAAGCTGAGAGTGAAGGATCGCGGAGCGGCGCGCTGTCATGCGGGCGTGGGAGCGAGCGCCTGGAGCCTGCGCTCGACCTCGTCGATGACGTAGTCGGGTGTCGAGGCCCCTGCCGTGATGCCCACGCACGTCACGCCTGCAAGCCAGGCAGGGTCGATGTCCTCGGCGCCCTGGACCAAGTAGCTCGGCTTGCTGCGGGCGCAGATGTCGTGGAGGTGCCTGGTGTTTGCGGAGTGCTTGCCGCCCACCACCAGCACCAGCTGGACCTCGGGCTCGCCCGCCAGCTCACGGGCCGCGTCCTGGTTTTCCTTGGTGGCGTAGCAGATGGTGTCGGCGCGGGAGGTGTTGGGGTTGGCGGCCTCGATGGCCCGCACGACGTCCTCGTACTCCTCGGCATTGAGCGTGGTCTGGTAGAAGACGGTGATCTTCGGGTAGCGCGACCAGTCGACCGCCCGCGCGCCCTCCACGGTGTGGACGATATGGTAGGTCGTCGGGTCGAGGTCGTGCGTGTAGCCGACGACCTCGCGGTGGTTCGGGTCCCCGATGAACACCAGGTGTGCACCGTCCTGCTGTGCGTGCTGCGACTCGCGGTGGATGTCGTAGACGA